>Ga0308171_1003223_pt1 | contig 15274 bp, 15 predicted proteins | sample PhyGR1_FD_202135 | JGI IMG/M metagenome (GOLD analysis project Ga0308171, IMG submission 202135) | Phyllosphere microbial communities from UC Gill Tract Community Farm, Albany, California, United States - DLSLSG.R1 | ecosystem: Host-associated > Plants > Phyllosphere > Unclassified | place: USA... | reverse complement strand
CGCCCGCCATGCTCAACGATCTCAAGCAACAGCCCGCTGACGCGCTCCTTGCGCTGATCAAGCTCCACAACAACGATCCGCGTGCGGACAAGATCGACCTCGGTGTCGGCGTCTACAAGACGGCCGACGGCGACACGCCGGTCTTCGCCGCGATCAAGGCGGCCGAGCAGAAGCTGGTCGAGGAGCAGGACTCCAAGGCCTACCTCGGCCCCGAGGGCGACATGGGCTTCGTCGAGAAGCTGATGCCTTACGTCTTCGGCAAGGCCAACCCGACCATGGACGGCCGGATCGAGGGCATGCAGACCCCCGGCGGCACCGGTTCGCTGCGTCTCGCGCTCGCGATGGTGAAGCGTGCGGGCTACAAGCGCGTCATCGTCGGCAAGCCCAGCTGGCCGAACCATAACCAGATCTGCGCCGATCTCGGCCTCGAAGTCCTTGAATTCAACCACGCGACCGGGGCCGGTGCCGACATGGACGCCCTGCGCGGCGCGATCGCCACGGCGCAGGAAGGCGATGCCATCCTGCTGCACGGCTGCTGCCACAACCCGACAGGGATTGACTACACCCGTGCAGAGTGGGACGAGATCGCCGGACTGCTGGCCGCTTCGACCATCCTGCCGGTTCTCGACCTTGCCTACCAGGGCCTCGGCCAGGGCATGGAAGAAGATGCCTACGGCCTGCGCCGCGTTCTGGCATCGGTGCCCGAAGCGCTAATCTGCTATTCGTGCGACAAGAACTTCGGCCTCTATCGTGACCGCGTCGGGGCGCTCTACGCAATGGTCGCCGATCCGGCCGATCTTGCCAAGGTCATGTCGAACGGCCACTCGCTGGCCCGTGCCAACTGGTCGCAGCCGCCAGATCACGGCGGCGCGGCGGTTCGCGTGATCCTCGAGGACGAGGCCCTGACCGCGCAGTGGCTGGCCGAGCTCGACGAGATGCGTGAACGCATGCGCGGCGTGCGCGCCAAGCTGCAGGCGGCCGGCAAGACCGGCGGCGTCGATCTGACTCCGGTGGGTTCGCAGAACGGCCTGTTCTCGATCATCCCCTTCACCCCGGATCAGGTGCAGGCGATGCGTTCGGAATACGGCATCTACTTCGCCGCTTCGGGCCGCATCAACGTTGCGGGTCTGACCGACGGCAACATCGACCAGTTCATCGCCGCCGTCGCGGCCGTGACGGCCTGATCATGAACCGTCAGCCGGTTCTCGAAGGGGACCGGCTGACGCTCCGGCCCTTGGTCGAGGCGGATTGGGATGCGCTGTTCGCAGTCGCGTCCGATCCCGACATCTGGGCCGTGCATCCCTCGCACGATCGCTGGCAGGAGCCGGTGTTCCGCGCCTTCTTCGACGAGGCGTTGGCGGGTGGCGGCGCCCTTGCGATCCTCGATCGGGAGAACGGCGCAATCGTCGGCTCCTCCCGCTACGGAGCGCCCGAAGTCGAGCAACCCGGCGAAATCGAGATCGGCTGGACGTTCCTGGCACGCCGCTACTGGGGCGGCGGGTACAACGCCGAATTCAAGCGCATGATGCTTGCGCACGCACTCCAGCATTTCGAGCGTGTCATCTTCCAGGTGGGCGCGGACAATGTCATCTCGCGCAAGGCGATGGCGAATATCGGCGGCCGTCTGGTCGAGGGCCGTTCGCGCAGCTACGAGCGCTGCGGCGTGATGGTCGAGCACGTCATCTTCGAAATCACGCGCGAGAGCTTCACGGCAGGCCCGCTGGCCTGACCGGGTATCGTCCGCCTGTCGATCAACCGCCCAGGCGGTGATGGACGGCGGGTGAAGATATGGGCCTCGTCAGGCCTTTCCCGCCTGACGTTACGTGGAGCCTGCATGACAATCGATCGACCCATCGGGATCGCCCTCGTCGGCTGCGGCCGGATTGCGCCGCTGCATCTCAAGGCGATCGCCCGCAGTCCGGAGCATGCCCGACTGGTCGCCGTGGTCGATCCCGATCCCGCCCGCGCCGCCGAGTTCGCGCAAGAGTATGGCGCCGAACACGCCTGCACTTCGCTGGAAGAGGCGCTGGCGCTGGATGCTGTCGAAGCAGTGGTGCTGTGCACGCCTAACGCATTGCACGCGGATCAGGTGGAGCAGGTGCTGCGCGCCGGGCGCAACGTGCTGGTCGAGAAGCCGTTCTCCGAAACCCTCGCCGATGCCGAGCGGATCGCTGCACTGGCGGACGAAACCGGGCTGGTCCTTGCTGCCGGGCACACCTTTCGCCATGTCGAGGCGGTGCGTACCCTGCAGGACCGCCGCGCCGGGTTCGGCCGTCTGCGAGCGGTCAGCATCTCGATGTGCGTGTTTTGGGACGGCCCGCAGGCGCCCTGGTGGGCGACCCGCACGCGCGAGGAAGGACTGGTCCTTACCCTGTTCGCCCCGCATGCGATCGATTTCCTGCAACTCGTCGTCGGCGAGATCGATCCGCTGCGCATCCATGTCGAGGCGGCGCGCTTCCAGCCCGACTGGGCGGCAGAGGACGAGGCGATGATCCTGCTGCGCTATCCTGACGACGTGCTCGCCTCTATCCACGTTTCGTACAACCAGAAGCGCACGATGAACCGCAAGGTCGCGCACTTCGAGAACGCCACCGTGCGCGTCGAGAACGGCGATGAACTCTGGATCGACGACGAGCCCGTCGTCATGCCCGAGCGGGCACCGGTGGATGACGATGCGCTCTTCAACGACGGGATCACGCACTATTTCGCGACGCAGCTTCGCGAGTTCGCTCTGGCGGTGAGGGGGCTGCCGAACCGCAGCGTGCTGCACCCCTCCGCCCTGCGCCAGACCCGCCTCAACCGTGCGATCGTGGCGGCGGCGCAGCACGATAGCTAGAGCCCGATGATTTAACCTGAATCGTCATTGCGAGCGCAGCGAAGCAATCCAGGGCAGCATCACCCCGCCCTGGATTGCTTCGCTGCGCTCGCAATGACGAAGGATGGTTCAATCCAATATCATCAGCTCTAGTGTGCCAGCGCTGCGCCTCCGCGTGCGGGGACGCAGCGCCAGATGATCAGCGCGGCAATGCACATCAGCGCGGCCGGGACGATTCCGAAGGCGTAGCGGATCGCATCGATGGCCTCGGCGCTCTGGGCGATGCCGCGCTTGGCGGCGGCTGAATCGAAGCCGCCGATCGCCAGGATCGAACTCGCGATCAGCGTGCCGCCGAGCGCGATTCCGGCCTTCTCGATGATCGACCAGATCGCGGCGAACGAGCCGGCGGTATCGCGCCCGGTCTCTTCTCTCGCCTGCGCCATGGCGTCGGTGAGGAGCGAGAGCGCGATCAGGCCCCAGCCCGAGTTGAACAGCCCGACGCAGCCCGAGCACACATAGGTCACCCAGATCGGCCCGGCGCCGGCATTGGACCAGACGATCAGCGTGATCACATGACCGAGCGCGCCAACGAGGTACGCGTTGCGCTTGCCCAGCACTTTCGCCGCCGCCACCCAGAGCGGCGAGACGGCCATGACGACGCAGCCCGCAATGGCGACGAGGATGCCGAGCTGCACCAGCGCGTCGGTCCGCCCCATGTTGTAGGTGATGAAGAACGCCATCGCCGCCGAGCAGGTGCCTGCCGCCACTGTCATGGCGGCGGCGGAAAGACACAGGACGCGGAACGGGCGGAAGGTCAGCGTGGCCAGCAGGCCGCGCAGCGAGAGGTCGCGCTCGAGAGGCGTGACGACCTGCACCTTGCGCACCGCGTTCCAGGCGGTGACGAGGCTGATCGCGGTGATCCCGCCCAGCAGCGCCGCGCCGGTGACGTAGGCGCCGCGATCGGCACCCAGTTCGTGGATGAGCCATGGCACCAGCGCCGAGCCGAGCAGCAGCCCCGCGCCGGTCCAGGCATGTTTCCATGCCATCAGCACCGTACGCTCCTGCGGATCGCTGCTGATTTCCGAGAAATGCGCGAGGAACGGCACCGAGAAGCTGGCGAAGGTCACCATGTAGAAGCTGAAGGCGACGACGACGTAGCCGACTTGCGTGCTCATCCCGGCGTTGGGCACGAAGAACGTGGCGATCATCGCGAAGGGGGCCAGCACTGCGCCGACCAGCAGCCAGTTTCGCCGCGCGAAGCGATGGAGGTTGCGGTCGGAAACGACGCCGACGGTGAAGTCGCTGAGCGCGCCGACGATGACCTTGGGCACGAAGATCGCCGCGCCCGCGATCGCTGGCGGAATGCCGACGATGCTGGTGAGGTAGTAAAGCAGGAGGATCATCGGCGCGTCGCGGAACAACTGGTTCCCGACGTTGCCAAAGCTGTAGAGCGCCTTGGTCCGGGTCCGAAGCAAGCCGCCTTGCGGCGCGGCTCCATGCATGCCGTTGTCTCCAAATGATCCTGTAGCCGCCAGCCTAGTGGCAGGGCGCCGGATCATCGGGAGAAACCCGCAGAGTCACCGACACGCGGTGACTCTGCCGTGCCTTTCAGGCCGATCAGCTCCGCAGCGACTGCATGCGCTGGAGATAGCGGGCCAGCACGTCGATCTCCAGATTTACGCCGTCCCCTGCTTGCATCGCGCCGATGGTGGTCACTTCCGCCGTGTGGGGGATGATGTTCAGGGCGAAGTGGCAGGTGCCGTCCGGTTCGTCACTCACTTCGTTGACGGTGAGGGAGATGCCATCGACGGTGATCGAACCCTTGGGGGCGAGGTAGGGGGCCAGTTCCCTGGGCGCGGCGATGACGAAGCGGCGCGAATCGCCGACCGGCTCGATGCTGACCACGGTCCCGACGCCGTCGACGTGGCCGGTGACGATGTGGCCGCCCAGTTCGTCACCCAGCTTCAGTGCCGGCTCAAGGTTCAGGTGGCGGCCTTCCTGCCAGCGGCCGGACACGGTGCGGGCCACGGATTCGGCCGAAATATCCACCGCGAACCAGGCGTCGCCGGCCACGCCGCCCTTGTCCACCACGGTCAGGCATACGCCCGAGCAGGCGATCGAGGCGCCCATCGCGATGCCCGCGGGATCAAAGGGGCAGGCGATGACGGCGCGCAGGTCGCCGGTCTTGCGGGCTTCGCGGATGGTGCCGACGGCAGTGACGATTCCGGTGAACATGAGCTAGCCTTCGTGAGAATTTCGCGCGTCGTAGACTTCCAGCGTGTCGCTGCCAAGCTGCCGTCGCGCCGCCATTCGCCAGCGGCCATGCGCTTGCGCCAGCGAGGGCAGGCCGAAATCGCCGAGGCCCGGCTTGCCGCCAAGCAGCACCGGGGCGCGGTAGATGAGCAGGCGGTCGACGAGCCCTGCCGCAAGGAAAGCTGTGGCCGCATGGGCGCCGCCCTCGACGAAGAGGTGCAGGACGCCTTCCATCCCGGCGATGGCCTCGGGTGAGGGCAGCGTATGCCAGCCTTCGGGAGCGGAGCCGCGTGTCAGCACCCAGCGTTGCGGGCTGCGGTCCTCCAATCCCGGCAGGCGCACGTCGAGGCGGGGGGTGTCGGCCCGCAATGTGCCGCCGCCGACGAGAATCGCATCGGCGCGGGCGCGCATGGCGTGGGTGTGGGCGCGCGCGTCAGGCCCGGTGATCCACTGGCTCTCGCCGCTCGCCAGCGCGATACAGCCGTCGAGCGACATCGCGAGCTTGAGCGTCACCTCGGGGCGACCGAGGCGCTTGGTGGTTAGATAGCCGGAAAGGCTCTGCTCGCAGGCTGCGGACTGCAGGTATTCGGCCTCGATCCCGGCGGCGCGGATGCGGGCGATTCCGGCGCCCGAGGTGCGCGGATCGGGGTCCATGCAGCCGATCACCACGCGGGCGAGGCCGGACTGCGAGACGAGGTCGGCGCAGGCCGGGCCGCGCTCGGACTTGTGGGCGCAGGGTTCGAGGGTGACGTAGATGGTGCCCCCGTGCGCGGCCTCTCCGGCGGCGGCGAGCGCCATGGCTTCGGCGTGAGGGCGGCCGCCGGCTTGCGTCCAGCCGCGCGCAATCACGCGGCCGGCCTTCACGATGATCGCGCCGACGCCCGGATTCGGCCTGCTCAGCGGACGGGCGCGCGCGGCGAGAGCCGCGGCGGCGGCGAGCCAGCGCGCGTCTTCGCTCCCCCCCCTGTCGTTCACTGCTGGGCCGCGTCCGGTGCCAGCTTGGGGTTGGCGATGCCGCCTGCCTTCAGATTCTGTTCGACGCGTTCGCGATCGGCCTTGGCCTTGGCGGCTTCCTCGGCGTCGGCTTCACGCGCGATCTTGTCGACGTCCATGCCGGAATAGCGGCCGATCGTCTTGTAGAGTTCGCGTACGTCCTTGTCTCTGCGAGCGATTTCGCGGGCGTAGGCTTCCTTGGCCTTCTGGTTGGCGAGGTTCTCCGCCTCGATCTCGGCGTCGGTGCGGTGTTCCTTGAGGACGGAGATCCAGGTGACCTTCGGCGGCGGGTGCGGGGCGCTGCCTTCCTGCGTAAACATCAGATAGAAAACGCCGAAAGTGCAGGCGGCCGACACCGCCGCGATGCGCCAGCGGTTGTGTCCGGCCTGCTTCCAGACCAGCTTGAAATCCGCGACCATCCCGGTCGGGTTTGCGTCTTTCCAGATTCCACTGCGCTTCAACATGGCACCCATGTAGGCCCTAACGGCACCCAACGCTACCCAAACGGCACATAGAGCGACCGGCCATGCGCCTTCAGCCATCGATTGGCCTCATGAATCGACCCCTCGAAGATCGTCTTGAGGACATGATGGAACGCGGGCGAGTGATCGAAGTGGACGAGGTGGGCAACCTCGTGTGCGACCACCGAGCGGCGCACCGGATCGGGCGCCATGATCAGCCGCCAGTTGATCCGGATCGTCCCGTCATGCGCGCAGGAACCCCAGCGCCGCTGCGCGCTCGACAGGCCGAGGGCGGGGCAGGGCTGGGCGGCGCGCTCGCAATATTCGGCGAGGTCGGTGGCGAGGAGGTCCTTCGCCTCCGTCTGCAGCCAGCGCAGGACGCGCGGGGCAAGCGAATCGGCAGGGCCGCCGAGGCGCAGTTCGCCGTCGTCGACGACCGGGCGTCGCGGCGCGGTGATGTCGTGGACCACGGCGAGGGCGTCGCCCCGGAAGGTGATCGTGGTTCCGTCCGCCATCGGCACGGCGGCGGGGAGGGCGGCGAGCTGCTTCGCCAGCCAGTCGCGGCGGCTCCGGGCGAAGGCGACCGCCTCGGCCGTGCGGGTCCAGCGGGGGACGGAGATGCGCACCTCGCTGCCGTCGGGCGCAAGGCGCATGGTCATCCGGCGGGCGCGGTCGAGGTGGCGGACCACCACGGGAAGGGCGCGGTCGCCGACCTCGACGACCAGCTCTTCGCGCGGATCGCGCCTCAGCCAGTCGAGCATCGCATTCAGCGCTTTTGCTCCGGCAGGACGTCCCACGGCGCGCTGCCGTCCTCGACCTCCCACTCCTCCTCATCCTCGTCGCCGTAGGGCCAGACGATGTGCTGTTCGAGCGGCCCGGCCACCGTCTCCGAGATCACCTTGCCCGCGACCGAGATGCCCGCCTCTTGCACCGTGTCTCGGCTGCCGCTGACGAGGTAGTGCCATTCGGGCAGCGGGTCGCCGTCGGCACGCAGGCGGTAGGCGCAGCTCGGCGGCAGCCATGCGTAGCGACCCGCGCTCTCGGGCGTCAGCTTCAGGCAGTCGGGCACGAAGCTGCGGCGGTTGGCATAGTCGCTGCACTGCGCGGTCTTGAGGTTGAGCAGCTTGCAGGCGACATTGGTGTGGTAGATCTCGCCGGTGTCCTCGTCCTCGACCTTGTGCAGGCAGCATTGGCCGCAGCCGTCGCACAGGGCCTCCCACTCATCGCGGGTCAGGCGGTCGAGGGGCAGTTCCCAGAAGGGCTTCTGGCCGCTCACTTCACCCACTTTTCAAGCTCGGCCTCGACCGCCTTGCGGCCCTGGTCGGAGGGCAGCATGGCAATGGGCTTGCCGTCGGGGTCGAACAGGTAGGTGATGCGAACGTGATCCATCAGGTAGCCGCCGGGGGTGTCGGAGCCCTTCTTGTAGTAGATCGCGAAGGCCTTGGCAGCACTTTCGATCTGCTGCGGCGTGCCGGTGAGGCCCAGCAGCCTGGGGCCGAACGCCGAGGTCCACTGGCCGACGATCTCGGGCGTGTCGCGCTGCGGATCGACGGTGATGAAGATCGGCTGCACTTTCGCCGCCTTGGCCGGTTCGCGCTTCGCGAATTCGGCGAAGCCGCGCATCGTTTCCTGCATGTCGAGCGGGCAGACGTCGGGGCAGAAGGTGTAGCCGAAGTAGACGATTCGCCAGCGGCCCTTGAAGCTGTCCCAGGTGACCGGCTTGTTGTCCTTGTCCACCAGCGTGAACGGCCCGCCGATGGCCGCGCCTTCGAGCGGCGGACGCTCGACCGCAGGCTGCTTTGAGCAGGCGGAAAGCGGCAGCCCCGCCAGCAATACGAGTGCAAGGGGAGCGAGACGACGTGCAAGGTATGTCATGGCGCCCACGCTCATGACCTGCTAGACGCCTCCATGCAAGGCGCGGATGGCGGGGCGCGCGTAAAGACCTGTGGTGGAAGGACGTTAGAAGTGCTGAAGATGACGATACGCCGCGTTGTGGGCCTTTCTCGCATGGTCCTCAAGGTGGCTGTTCCCGTGTTCGCGATGAGCCTGCTGATGACCTCGCCCGCCCGCGCCGACTTCTCGGAAGGTTACAAGTTCCTCGAAGCGGTGAAGAAGAAGGAAGGCGACAAGGTCGAGGAGGCGATCATGAAGTCCTCCCAGATCATCAACGCCAAGGACATCACCACCGGCGAGGGCGCGCTGCACATCGTCACCGCGCGCCGCGACCTGACCTGGCTCAACTACCTCATCGCCAAGGGCGCCAACGTCAACGCCACCGACGATCGCGGGCGCAGCGCACTGGAACTGGCGGTGAACCTCGGCTGGCGCGAGGGCGCGCAGCTTTTGCTCGACCAGAAGGCCAGCCCCGACACCTCGAACGACGCGGGCGAGACGCCGCTGATCTTCGCTGTCCACCGCAAGGACCTGCAACTGACCAAGGCGCTGCTCGAAGCGGGCGCCAATCCCGACCGCTCCGACAATTCGGGCCGCAGCGCGCGGGACTATGCCAAGATCGAGGGCGGCAGCGCGCAGCTGATGTCGGTCATCGAGACTTATGGCAAGAAGGGCGCGAAGAGTGCCAAGCCGGTCTACGGCCCGACGTTCTGAGGACTCCGTAAGATGACGCAAGAAGCCGCCTCGCTCGACGAACTGCGCCTGCAACTGGCTCCGCTGGTGGCCGATGCCGCGGTGTTCGACGGCTGGACTGCCGATGCGGTCGCCTCGGCCGCGGCTTCGGCGGGTGTCGATCCGGCGCTGGCGGCCTATGCCTTCCGCGACGGGGCGATGGCGATGATCTCGGCGTGGATCGGGCATGTCGACGCGACGATGACCGCGTCCGTCGGAGGGGGCGCCTTGTCGAACCTCTCGATCCGCGAGCGTATCCGCCGCCTCGTCTGGGCGCGGCTGGAGGCCGTGGCGGGGCGCGAGGAAGCGCTGCTGCGGGCGCTGACGATCATGGCGATGCCGCAGAACATCGCCGCATCCACGCGGCTGGGCTGGCGCAGCGCCGATGCCATGTGGCGGCTCGCGGGCGATACCGCGACCGACTACAACCATTACACCAAGCGCGCGATCCTGGGCGGCATCTATGCGGCCACGCTCCACGCCTTCGCGCGTGACACCAGCGAGGACAAGGCCGAGACGCGCGCCTTCCTCGACCGCCGCATCGCCGGGATCATGCGCTTCGAGAAGGCCAAGTCGCAGCTGCTGCGCAAGCCCGACGAGCGGTTCAGCATGACCCGCCTGCTCGGCCGCATGCGGTATCCGGCACGGTAAAAGGGAGTGGAGCGCAGTCTGCGCTCCACCTTCCGTACCACTAGTCTACACAACCATCCGTCATTGCGAGCGCAGCGAAGCAATCTAGGGCGGCTCAAGACTGCCCTGGATTGCTTCGCTGCGCTCGCAATGACGAACGGTGCTTGGGTTGGCTTCGTTTCAAATCCTTGCCCCCGCTAAAACCCATACTTTCGCTATTGCGATCCGGTTGCAATTAAGGGTGTTATCTGGCACCGCGCCAGCATGACTCTCGATATGCTTCCTATCGGCCGGTCCGCGCGCATCGTCGCCGTGCACTGGCCCGCGCTCGTCCAGGAAGAGGCGCGCAGGCTCCGCGCCCTGGGCTTGGAGGAGGGCGCCAGGATCGCGGTGTCGCATCGCGGCATCCTGGGCGGGCGCGACCCTATCGCCATTACCGTGGGCCGCATGACCGTGGCCGTGCGCCGCGCCCATGCCGCCGCGATGGAGGTCGAGGAACTGTGAGCCGTCAACGCCCTGAAGGTAACAGGCGGGTCGCGCTCGTCGGCAACCCCAATGCGGGCAAGAGCGCGCTGTTCAACGCGCTGACCGGCGCGCGCCAGAAGATCGCCAATTATCCCGGCGTCACCGTGGAGCGCAAGTCGGGCCGCTTCGTGCTGCCCACCGGGGAGCCGGTGGAGATGACCGACCTTCCCGGCGCCTACGGCCTCGACCCGACCAGCCCGGACGAGGAAGTGACCGCCAAGGTCATCGCCGGGCACTTCCCCGGCGAGGCCGCGCCCGACGTGCTGGTGGTGGTGCTCGACGCATCGAACCTCGAGCAGCACCTCGTCTTCGCGCAGGAACTGCTGGCGTTGGGCAAGCCCACCGTCGTCGCGCTCAACATGGTCGATCTGGCGGAGCGTGACGGGCTGGTGCTCGACGCCGCCGTGCTGGCCGAGGAACTGGGCGTCCCCGTCATCCCGACCGTCGCCGTGCGCCGCCGCGGCCTTGCCGAACTGGGCGAGGCGATCGCGAACGCCGGCGAGCGGCATCCGGGGCCGGGCCTGACCGCCCTCGGACAGACCGAACGCCGCGTCGCCGCGCATGCCATGGCGGATGCGGCGATCCTCTCGGAATCGAAGCGTCATCGCCTGCATGCGAAGCTGGACCAGCTGCTGCTGAACCCGTGGGTCGGCCCGGTGATCCTGCTGGCGATCCTCTTCGTGGTGTTTCAGGCGGTCTTCGCCTGGGCGACGCCGTTCGCCGATGCGCTCGATGCGGGCGTCAGTGCGCTGCACGACGGCGTCAAGGCCGCGCTTCCGCCAAGCCTGCTGCGCGATCTGCTGACGGACGGCGTGATCGCGGGCGTGGGCTCGGTGATCGTGTTCCTGCCGCAGATCGTCATCCTCTTCGCCTTCATCCTCGCCATGGAGGCATCGGGCTACATGGCCCGCGCCGCGTTCCTGATGGACCGCATGATGGCGAGCGTCGGCCTTTCGGGGCGCAGCTTCATCCCGCTGCTCTCCAGCTTTGCCTGCGCCATTCCGGGCATCATGGCGACGCGCTCGATCACCGACCCCAAGGACCGGTTGACGACGATCCTGATCGCGCCGCTGATGACCTGCTCGGCGCGCCTGCCGGTCTATGCGGTGATCATCGCCGCGTTCATCCCGCATACCAGCGTGTGGGGCGGGATCGGCCTGCAGGGGTTGGTGCTGTTCACGCTCTATGTCGTGGGCGTGGTCGGGGCCATGGCGGTGGCGCTGGCGCTGCGCAGTTCGATGACCAAGGGCGCCGCTTCGGGCTTCATCATGGAACTGCCCAAGTACCAGATGCCGCGCCTCAAGGACATGGCGATCGGCCTGTGGCAGCGCGCGTGGATCTTCCTGCGCCGCGCGGGCACGATCATCTTCATGGTCACGGTCGTGCTGTGGGTCATGCTCAACTTCCCCAAGGCCGGCCCGGGCGAGAGCCAGGTCGACGCCTCGATCGCGGGCAAGGTGGCGAACGGTCTCGCCTTCGTGGTCGAGCCGATCGGCTTCAACCGCGACATGGCGCTCGCGCTGATCCCGGCGATGGCCGCGCGCGAAGTTGCGGTGTCCTCGCTGGCGACGACCTACGCGGTCGATGCGGGCGATAACGAGGACGAGCAGGCGCTCGAACTCGGCGACCAGCTCAAGCGGCGCTGGACGCTGCCGATGGCGCTGGCGTTCCTGGCATGGTTCGTGTTCGCGCCGCAGTGCATGTCGACGATCGCGGTGACCCGGCGCGAGACCAACGGCTGGAAGTGGCCGACGTTCATGCTCGCGTACCTGTTCGGGCTGGCTTACATCGCGGCGGGTGCGACGTACTGGGTCGCGGTGGCGGCGAGGCTGTAGCGCGCTTTCACTTCGTCATTGCGAACGAAGCGAAGCAATCCAGGGCAGCCTTACACCGCCCTGGATTGCTTCGCTTCGCTCGCAATGACAGTTACAATTGTAGAAAAGGCGGTCTGCCGGACTCGCATCGGTGCCCCGGCTTGGGCTAACCCGTCCGCCAGATTCGAAACGAAAGCGATTCCCGCATGGCAGGCAGCGTCAACAAGGTCATCATCGTCGGCAACCTGGGGGCCGACCCCGAGGTCAAGTCGTTCCAGAACGGCGGCCGCATCGCCAATCTGCGCATCGCGACCTCCGAAAGCTGGAAGGACCGCGCCACCGGCGAGCGCAAGGAGCGTACCGAATGGCACTCGGTCGTGCTCCAGTCCGACGGCCTCGTCGGCGTCGCCGAGCGGTTCCTGCGCAAGGGCTCGAAGGTCTACATCGAAGGCCAGCTGCGCACCCGCAAGTGGCAGGACCAGAACGGCAATGACCGTTACACCACCGAAGTCTCGGTCGGCGGCGTCGGCGGCGTGCTGACCATGCTCGACGGTGCGCCGGGCGGCGGCGGCGGTGGCCAGCGCAGCGGCGGTGGCGGCTGGAGCGAGGGTGGTTCCTCTGGCGGCGGCTTCGGCGGCGGCCAGCGCTCGGGCGGAGCATCGCGCGGCGGTGACGAATGGGGCGGCGGTTCCTCCGGTGGCTCTGCGGGCGGCAGCGAATGGGGCCGCACCGGCGGTTCCTCGGGCGGCTCGTCCGGCGGTTCCGGCGGCGGCTTCGGCGACGACCTCGACGACGACATCCCGTTCTGACCATCTCTCGCCGCACGTCGGCGAGAAGTAGGCAGTTGTTACAAACCGCCCCGGAAGCACGCCGCTTCCGGGGCGGTTTCGTTACGTCCCTCGAGAACTTTCGAGGTCCGCCGGACGAACTTCGAAAAAAGTCCTTTACGTAACAGTCAAGCTGCGCAATTGGCGTTTCTGCTAATGCATACGATTCGCATTAGCGAAGGGGAAACAATTATGCTTCGTAGTTTTGCCGCCCGCGTGCTTGGCGGGGTGTCCGCCATTGCCTTCTTCGTCGCCGCTCCGGCCCATGCGCAGGACGCTGCCGCCACCGACAAGAACACGCAGGCCGGTGAATTCCTCGGCACCATCGACATCGGCGAGAGCACCCGCGCCATCCAGACCGACACCGCGACGCCGATCACCGTGATCGACCGCAAGGAGATCGAGGACCGACAGGCCTCCACCATCGCCGAACTGCTGGACTCGGTGCCGGGCGTCACGCTCATCAACGGATCGACCCCGATCGGCTCGGGCATCAACATCCGCGGCTTCGGCGCCAACGGCACCTATGGCACCGACCAGAAGGTCGCCTTCGTCGTCGACGGCGCCACCACCGGTTCGGAAGAGATCTACCGCGTCGGCACCCAGCTGTTCACCGACCCGCTGCTCTACAAGCGCGCGCAGGTGATCCGCGGCACCGTGGGAAGCTTCGAGTGGGGCTCGGGCATCATCGGCGGTGTCGTCCTGCTGGAAACCAACGATGCGGCCACCGTCCTCCACGGCAAGACCGGCATCACCGCCAGCCAGACGGTTTCGGGCCAGACCAACGGCAACGGCTTCGCGACTTCCACCACCGTCGCGGCAATGCCGACCGAGCAGTTCGAGTTCCTCGCGAACTACACCTGGCGCACCCAGAGCACGCAGCAGGACGGCCACGGCGACGACATCGGCAACAGCAGCTTCAAGCTGCCCAGCTTCCTGGTGAAAGGCGCGTTCCACTTCGGCGCCGACAACGCCCACACCATCGCCGCCAGCTTCAACCAGACCACCACCAGCGACCGGGACGTCCCCTACGACAGCTTCGGCACTACGGCGGGCGTGTTCGGCAACGTCGACCGCGACACCAAGAGCCAGGTGCTGACGGTGTCCTACGCCTACAAGCCGGCCGACAACGACGCGGTCAATCTCCAGCTGCTGTACACGTACGCCAATCAGGAGATCGACCAGAGCGCCGTGGGCGTCGCGATCTCGCCGGTGCTCAATGCCGACCACCGCTACGAGACCTCGAAGATCACGCTCAAGAACGCCTCGCTGTTCTCGACCGGGCCGATCCATCACAACCTGCACTTCGGCGTCGAGTACATCCACAAGAAGCGCGCCGACGCCAGCAGCGCGCCGGGCGGCACCGACAACCGCATGGCCGCCTTCGCGGTGGACGAGATCGGCCTGTTCAAGGGCTTCACGCTGAGCCCGGCGATCCGCTGGGAGACCTCGAACGTCAAATCCAACCGCACCGGCACGCCCGTATCCTACAACAATACGGCGTGGATGGGCGGCGTCTCCGCCCGCTACGAGCTGCCTTTCGGTCTCGCCGCGTTCGGCAGCTGGGCGCGCACGCGCAACCTGCCGATCATCGACGACCTCGACAACGCCACGTACATGAACCAGCCGGAAAAGAGCCGCACCTGGGAAGCGGGCGGCTCGTTCGATCGCACCGATCTGCTCGGCAAGGGCGATCACCTTGCGATCAAGGTCAACTACTACGACACCGAGCTGACTGACAACACCGCCTACTCGGGCGTGCGCGAGGTCTATCTCGACGGCTTCGAGATCGAGGCGTCCTACGCCACCGCGAGCGGGATCTACTTCGACTTCAACGCCACCATCCCGGACGGCCAGCGCCTGCGCACCACCGGCGTGATCGACGACTGGACCAACCTGCCGCAGAAGACCTACATGCTCTCGGCGGGCAAGCGCTTTGGCAAGCTGCTGGACGTGCGCTGGGAAACGACCCTTGCCGAAGACCTCGACATCAACGGCACCGAGCACAAGGGCTTCGACGTCCACAACCTGCGCGCCACGATCACGCCGAGCGGCGGCATCTTCGAGAACGTCGCGCTGCGCCTGAGCGTCGAGAACATCTTCGACACTTATTACCAGTCGGCGCTGTCCACGCGCCCGGCGGTGGGGCGCAACTTCAAGGCCGCCCTCTCGAAAATGTTCTAAGGGGGGCGAGGCGGACATGGCTTCCTGGATGGGCAGATCCGAGTTCGGGACAGGTCCGTTTGCGCGGATCGACCTGAACGCCATGGCCGCCTCGGTCACCGCGCATGCCCTGGTGGCGGCGCTGCTGGTCTTCACCTGGGGTGAGAC
>Ga0308171_1003221_pt1 | contig 15280 bp, 14 predicted proteins | sample PhyGR1_FD_202135 | JGI IMG/M metagenome (GOLD analysis project Ga0308171, IMG submission 202135) | Phyllosphere microbial communities from UC Gill Tract Community Farm, Albany, California, United States - DLSLSG.R1 | ecosystem: Host-associated > Plants > Phyllosphere > Unclassified | place: USA... | reverse complement strand
CAAAAAAACCCGCATCGGTCGATGCGGGTTTTCTGGGGTCCGGGCGTGTTGCTTGTACTAGCCCTGGTCGCAGTCCCGCATCGGCCGCGCACGATTATTCGCGCGCAGATTGGTGCGGTTGGTATTGCTGACAGCGGTGGCCGGGAACGAGGACATGGACCGACCGTAACCGGGTTCTGGCGGCAGCGCAACTGTTGCGATGGCAACCAAACCGACCGCCGCGGGCATCCCGGCGCGGCGGGGCCGGGCGATAATCACCGCCCTTCCGCATTCCCTGGCCGGCATGATCCCCCGCATTGGACGCATCGCTTCACGCCTGGGCGGCATCGCCCTGGTCCTGTCCCTCATCGGCTGCAGCAGCGCCCCCTCGCGGACGCCGGCCAGCATCGTGCAGTCGATCGAAACCCAGGCCGCCGATGGCAGTTTCGACAGCGCCTGGGAGGCCGCCAAGACCTTTGAAACCTTCAACGACCCACGCGCGGTGACCTGGTACGAGCGTGCCGCCGCGGTCACCCCGTGGAGCTTCCACAACCCCCAGGCCGAAGAAGCCCTGGGCCGGATCTGGAGCAACGGTGCGCTGCTGCACGGCACCGGCCCGAACATCGTGCAGGGCACCGCGCTGCGCGCCTCACCGCGCAAAGCCGAGCGGTGGTATCGCACTGCCGCCGGGCACGGCAATCCGATGGCGATGCTGATGCTGGCCCGGTTCCATCGTGAACGCGGTGAGGCGGCCAGCGCACTGCGCTGGGACCTGCGCGCGACCCTTTACTTCCACACGCCGTCCGAATCCTCGCGGCTGCCACAGGCGCTCGCCGCGCAGCCCGATGGCACCCTGGACCCGCGCGTGGTGGAGATCCAACGGCGTGCGCAGCGCGGCGATGCCGAGGCCCAGGTGGACCTGGGCGCGATGTACGAACTCGGGATGGGCCTGCCACGCGATGGCGTGGAAGCACTGCGCTGGTACCAACGGGCAGCGGACCGGCGCAATGTCTACGGCCAGTACTTCAGCGGGCTGCTGCTCGGCCGCGGCCGCGCGGGCGTGACCCGCGATCTGGACGCGGCCGCCGGCTGGTTCGCCAAGGCCCATGCGCAGCAGTTCTACCTGGCCGGCGAAACGTACTGGCGCAAGACCATCGAGCCGCCGTTCTGGACGTTCGACTGAGGGCGGCGTGCCGGCCCCGGCGCCACGCGGTTTGTACACATTCCGCAGCGACCTTCAAGTCTGCCTCTGGTCCGGGACATCGCCCAGAATAGCCCCATGACGACCGCCACTTTCCGCGATGAAACCCTCACCCGCGCGCGCATGCAGGCCATCATCGCCGCGCATCCGCGCGCGGCGGTCTTCGAGAACTGTACGTTCGATCACGGCGATTTTTCGCGGCTGGACATGGATGGGTTCCAGTTCCAGCAGTGCTCGGTCACCGGTGCCTCCTGGCTGGCGGCCTCGCTGGAAGAGAGCCAGTGGACCAAGTGCCGGGGCAGCCAGTGCGATTTCAGTTCGGCACTGCTCAGCGATGCGCGCTTCTCGCATTGCGATCTCAACAACAGCCACTGGCGCCGCGCGACGTTGTCCTCGGTGCAGTTCCAGGACTGCAAACTGACCGGCGCGCACCTGCAGGAAGTGACCGGCTGGGCGCTGGAATTCCGCGATTGCCTGCTGGTCAGCGCCGACCTGCGCGGGATGTCGTTCCGCAAGGCGCAGCTGGAGGGCATGGATTTTTCCGAAGCCGAGTTGTCCGCCTGCGATTTCCGCGATGCGGTGTTCAACGGCGGCAGCCTGCGCAATGCACAGACCCGGCTGACCCGCTTCGAAGGGGCGGACCTGCGCGGCACCGACATCAGCGGGCTCAACGTGATGGATGCCAAGCTGTTCAAGAAAGCGGTGATTTCACAGCGCCAGGCGGCCGCCGCGTTGGCGGCGTTCGGGTTGATCGTGGCGTAAGCGCGCACCTGCCGGCGGTCGGATCCTGCCCGGCACGACAGGCGCCGACCGTGGGCCGGCGCGGCGTGCGCCTCAGGCGAGCAACCGCTCGATCAAGCGCTGGTACAACGCGGGCAGAGCTTCCAGATCGGCGACACGGACGTTCTCGTCGACCTGGTGGATGCTCGCATTGACCGGCCCCACTTCGATGCACTGCGCGCCCAGCGGCGCGATGAAGCGGGCGTCGGAGGTGCCGCCGCCGGTGCTCTCTTCCGGCGGCGCACCGGCGAACTCGCCGAGCACCTCGCGCGCCACCCGTCGCAGCGTGCCTTCGGGCGTGTAGAACGGCTCGCCACTGCGGTGCCACTTGAGCGTGTACGCCAGCGCGTGCCGGTCCAGCAGCGCGGCGATCTCCTGCTCCAGCGCCGGCGCGTTCCAGTGCGGGTTGTAGCGCAGGTTGAACAGCACCTGCAGTTCGCCGGGGATCACGTTGTTGGCGCCGGTGCCGGCATGCAGGTTGGAGATCTGCAGGCTGGTCGGCGGGAAGCTCTCGAAGCCATCGTCCCAGTGCCGGGCGGTCAGTTCGGCCAGTGCGGCAGCGGCCAGATGGATCGGATTGCGCGCCTTGTCCGGATACGCCACGTGGCCCTGCACGCCCTTCACCGTCAGCGTGGCCGAGAGGCTGCCGCGGCGACCGACGCGCAGCAGATCGCCGAGCACCGCCGTCGAGGACGGCTCACCGGTGATGCACCAGTCGATGGCCTGACCGCGTTCGCGGAAGATATCGGCCACGCGACGCACACCGTCGATGGCATCGCCTTCCTCGTCACTGGTCAGCAGCACCGCCAGCGTGCCGGGATGTTCCGGATGGGCAGCGACGAACTGTTCGGCGGCGACCACGAAGGCGGCAACGCTGCCTTTCATGTCGGCTGCGCCGCGCCCGTACAGCACGCCATCACGGATCTGCGGATCGAACGGATCGCTGCTCCAGGCCGAGACCGGGCCGGTCGGCACCACGTCGGTATGCCCGAGCAGCACCAGCACCGGTGCGCCCTGCCCGTGCGTGGCCCACAGGTTGTCGACCTCACCCAGGCGCAGGTGTTCGCAGTGGAAGCCGGCGCCTTCAAGACGGCCGGCCAGCAACGCCTGGCAACCGGCGTCTTCGGGCGTGACCGAGGCGCGCGCGATCAGCGCGCTGGTCAAGGCAACGACGTCGTTCACGCACCCACCCCGAACCGCTGCTTGAAGCCGTTGTCCGAGAACCCCTGGGTCATCACGCCATCGCCGCTCACCACCACCGGGCGCTTGATCAGCTGCGGGTACTCGCGCAGCAGCAGCTTCCACTCCGCGTCCGACGCGGCCGCTCTGCGGTTCTCCGGCAGTTGCCGCCACGTGGTGGAGGCCTTGTTGATCAACGCGGGAAACCCACCGGCCTGCGTGGCCCAGTCGATCAGGGTCTCCGGCGATGGTGTGTGCTCGCGGTAGTCGACGAAGGTGTACGGCACCTGGAAGCGGTCCAGCCACTTGCTGGCCTTCTTGCAGGTGTCGCAGTTCTTCAATCCATGGACAGTGGTGGTCATGGCGTGCCGGGCTCAGTCGGCCAGGCCGCGCAGCAGGTCGTTGACGCTGGTCTTGCTGCGGGTCTTGGCATCGACCTGCTTGACGATCACCGCGCAGTACAGCGAGTGCGAGCCATCCTTGGACGGCAGCTGGCCGGACACCACCACGCTGTACGGCGGCACCGAACCGTAGCTGATCTCGCCGGTGGCGCGGTTGTACACGCGGGTGCTCTGGCCCAGGAACACGCCCATGCCGATCACGCTGTGGTGGCCGACCACGAAGCCTTCCACCACTTCCGAACGCGCGCCGATGAAGCAATGGTCTTCGATGATGGTCGGGCTGGCCTGCAGCGGCTCGAGCACGCCGCCGATGCCGGCACCGCCGGACAGGTGGCAGTGCTTGCCGATCTGCGCGCACGAGCCCACCGTGGCCCAGGTGTCGACCATGGTGCCCTCGCCCACGTAGGCGCCGATGTTGGTGAAGCTCGGCATCAGCACCACGTCCTTGCCGAAGTAGCTGCCGCGGCGCGCGATCGCACCGGGCACCACGCGCACGCCGGCGCGGCGGAACTTGGCTTCATCGAAGCCGGCAAAGCGCGACTCGACCTTGTCCCAGAACGGCGCCGGGCGTGCATCGACCACGGCCATGTCGTTGACGCGGAAGTACAGCAGCACGGCCTTCTTCAGCCATTCGTTGACCTTCCAGCCACCGTGGCCATCGGGCTCGGCGACGCGGAATTCGCCGGTTTCCAGGCCATCGATGACGCGGCCGACCAGCGGCTTGGTGGAGCCTTCGATCTCATGCAGGGTCAGCGTGGCACGGCGCTCGAAGGCGCTTTCGATACCGAACTTGAGTTCGTCCACGCCCGGCGTGGCCGGCTTGCGCAGCGACTTGCGGGCGATGGTGGCATCGCGGCTGGCGCTGCGCTTGGCGGCCGTTTCAGCCGGCGTTGCCGCAGCCTTGCGCGCCGGGGCCTTTTTGGTCGCCGTCTTCGCGGGGGCGACGGGCTTCTTCGCGGCGGGGGCAGCGGCAGCGGTCTTCTTGGCCGCGGCGGTCTTCGCAGCGGTCTTCTTGGCGGGCTTGGTGGCCATCAGTGGGGGTCTCCGGCGTTTCGATCAGGGTCCAGGCAGGTCAGCATCGCGTCGTGCAGCTGCTGCCGGGCGGATTCGGTCAAGGGGTGGTCGTGTTCATCGCTGATCACGAACATGTCTTCGGCGCGCTCGCCGAAGGTGGCGATGCGCGCGTCATGCACGCGCAGCCGCTGGTTGCGCAGCACGAACGCCACATCGGCAAGCAGGCCGGGGCGGTCGGGCGCGACCAGGCTGAAACGGGTGGTGGTGGTGCCGTCGGTGCCATCGGTGACATCGCGGAATTCAATGCGCGGCGCAAAGCGGAAGTGCCGCAGCTGCCGCGGAATCACGCGCCGTGACGGCCGCAGCCGGGTCAGGTCGCCGCCGAGGGCCTCGCGCAGGGCGGCCTCCAGCTTGGGCGCGTCGCCATCGGCGAAGCTGTCGGCCGGGGTCACCTCGAAGGTATCGAAGATGGTATCGACCGGACCGTCGAGCACGCGCGCGCGATGGATGGTGTAGCCCTTGCGGTCCAGCGTCATCACGATCGCGGCGAACAGGCCATCGCGATCGGGCGAGTGCACGAACACTTCCAGCGCATCGTCCTCCGGCGTCAGCCGGCGCACCTTGACCAGAGTCTGGCCCTGCTTCAACGGCACCAGCGCAGCGGCCTGCCAGGCCAGCTGTTCCGGACGCAGGCGGATGAAGCTCTCATCGGGCATCACCGTGAACTGGCGATCGATGGTGGCATCGTCGTAGCCGCGCTCGCGAACCAGCGCCCGTACCGAATCGCGGGCTTCGGCCACGCGTTCGGCCGCCGGCATCTGGTTCTCCAGCCCATCGCGCAGCGCGCGCCGTGCCGCGAAATACAGGTCCGCCAGCAGGCGATCCTTCCACGCGTTCCACAGCTTGGGGCTGGTCCCGGCGATATCGGCGCAGGTCAGCAGGTACAGGTAATCCAGGCGGTCGCGGCTGGCGACCAGCGAGGCGAAACGATGGATCACCTCCGGATCGGAGATGTCCTGCTTCTGCGCGGTGACCGACATCCGCAGGTGCTGCTCGACCAGCCAGGCCACCAGCTCGGTGTCGGACGCACTCAGCGCATGCGCCTGGCAGAATTCGCGCGCGTCGACCGCGCCGAGTTCGGAATGGTCGCCGCCGCGCCCCTTGGCGATGTCGTGGAACAGCCCGGCCAGCAGCAGCAGCTCGGGCTTGCGCAGGCGCGGCCACACTTCATGGGCGATCGAGAACCGCTCATCGGCGCGGCTGCTGGCGAACAGCCCGATGTTCCGCAGCACCATCAAGGTGTGCTGGTCCACGGTATAGACGTGGAAAAGATCGAACTGCATGCGCCCGGACACCTGCGCGAACGCGGGAATCCACTGCCCCAGCACGCCCAGCCGCGCCATCCGGGCCAGGGTGTCCACCGCACGCGGGGTGCGCATCAGCGCCAGGAACTGCTCGCGCGCCGCCGGGCCGGCATCGGAATACGCCGGCAGCAGCGGCAGCGCCTCGGCCAGCGCGCGCGCGGTCAGCGAATGCAGGCCACGCACGGCCGGGTTGTGGGCCCAGCTGGAGAACAGCGCGAACACCTGCTGGATGTCGCCCTGCGGCCACTCGGCGTCGTTGGCGGCCAGATAGCCACGGCGCAGCGAGAAACCGACGCTGACCGGCTCGGGCACGGCCTCGCCATCGAACTGTTCCTCGAAACGCTGCAGCAGCCGATCACTGATCCGCCGCACCACCGAGGCGCTGCGGTAGAAGCCCTGCATCATCTTTTCCACGGCCAGGCTTTCGAGGTCGTCCTCGAAGCCCAGCCGCGCGGCCAGGGTCTTCTGGTAATCGAACCGCAGCCGCTCTTCAGGCCGGTTGGCGACCAGGTGCAGGCCGAACCGCAGCTGCGCCAGCGCGCAGCGTTCGCGCTTGAGCGCGGCCGCTTCATCCGGGCCCAGGTGGCCCAGGCCGACCAGCGCTTCCAGATCGCGCACGCCAAACGCACGCAGCGCCATCCAGCCCAGCGTGTTGAGGTCGCGCAGCCCGCCCGGGCCGTCCTTGATGTCCGGCTCGAGGTTGTCGGCGGTATCGCCGAAACGCTGGTGCCGGGCCAGCAGTTCGTCGCGCTTGGCCAGGAAGAACTCGCGCGGCGGCCACAGGCCATCGACATTGATGGCCGCCTTCAGCGCCTGGCGGGCCGCATCATCGGCCACCAGCGGGCGCGATTCGATCAGCGCGGTCATCACCGTCTGGTCGGCGCTGGCCTGGGTGCATTCGGCCGGCGAACGCACCGCATGGCTCAGCGGCAGGCCGCAATCCCATAGCAGCGCGAACAAGCGCGCCAGCGAGCCCTCATGCCGGCGCTGGCGCTCGGGAAGCCCCAGCACCAGCACGTCGATATCCGAGCGCGGGAACAGTTCGCCGCGGCCGTAGCCGCCCACCGCGAACATCGCCAGGCCGGCATCGGCCGGCAGGCAACGGTGCCAGGCCAGCCGGATCAGGTGATCGGCCGCGCGCGCGCGCAGCGCGAGCAGGCGCTCGATGTTGTCGCCCTGGTCGAAGCGGCGGTACAGCCGCGCATCGGTCTGTTGCAGCGACTGGCGCGCCAGCGCCGCCCACTCGGGGTCGGCGACGGAATCGGCCGGCGCGTCCAGCATCGGGCTCGCCGGCAGCATGCTCAGACCTGCGATTCGCCGGGCGAGAGGGTCAGCACGTCAACGCCGGTCTCGGTGACCGCGACCATGTGCTCCCACTGCGCCGACAACTTGCGGTCCTTGGTGACCACGGTCCAGCCGTCCGGCAGCACCTTGTTGTAGCGGGTGCCTTCGTTGATCATCGGCTCGATGGTGAAGGTCATGCCGGGCTGCAGTACCAGGCCCTGGCCGGGGCGGCCGTAATGCACCACCTGCGGTTCGTCGTGGTAGACCTTGCCGATGCCATGGCCGCAGTACTCGCGCACCACGCTGAACCGCTCGGATTCGGCATAGCTCTGGATCGCATGGCCGACATCGCCCAGCGTCGCGCCGGGCTTGACCGCGCGGATGCCGCGCCACATCGCTTCGTAGGTGGCATCGACCAGGCGCTTGGCCATGACCGACGGCGTGCCCACGTAGTACATGCGGCTGGTATCGCCGTGCCAGCCGTCCTTGATCACGGTGACATCGATGTTGACGATGTCGCCGTCCTTGAGGATCTTGCCTTCACTGGGAATGCCGTGGCAGATCACGTTGTTGACCGACGTGCAGACCGTCTTCGGGAAGCCCCGGTAGCCGACATTGGCCGGCGTGGCCTTCTGCACGTTGATGATGTGGTCGTGGCAGATGCGGTCCAGCTCTTCGGTCGTCACGCCCGGCTTGACGTGGGGGGTGACGATGTCGAGCACTTCGCTGGCCAGGCGGCCGGCGATGCGCATCAGTTCGATTTCCTCGGGGGTTTTCAGATTCACGCTCATGCCGGCCATTATCGCCGATCCGGGACCAATCTGAACGGAATTGGCTGGAACACTGACAGCGTGGGTTTGGGGACGCTGCCTCAGCCAGTTACATGAATGAATGCGATGGGCGTCCCAGAACCGGCCTTCCAAGGATAGATGGCGCCGAAATCTCACGACCTGCCAACAAGATCGTGCCTATAAACGGGACAACACCCCACCGTCGTGCCATTCACAGAGACCTGAAGCCCCCACCTCGAAGACCGTCAGTATCGTCTTGCTCATTCAGGACCCCCGTCCAAGGAGTATGCCCATGCGATCCCTGCGCCCCCTGCGTCCCGCGTTGTTCGGCCTGGCCCTGGCCGGCCTCGCCGCCCCCGCCTTCGCCGCCGACACTACCCAGTTCAATGTCCGCCTGATCATCACCAAGGCGTGCACGATCACGGCCGCGGCGGCCACCGACGTCGACTTCGGCTCGGCCCTCTCCACGGCGGCCACGCCCCTCAATGCGCAGGGCTCCATCACCGCGCAGTGCTCGGCGCTCACGCCGTATACGATCGCACTGAACGCCGGCACGAACGCGGGCACCGCCAACGACGTCACCACCCGCCGGATGCGCAACACCGACGCGCTGGTCACCTCCAACAACTTCGTCGGCTACCAGCTCTACCGCGATGCGGCCCGGACCAACGTGTGGGGCGCCACCAGCGGCACCAATACCCAGGCCGGCGTCGGCAATGGCGCCAACCAGCCGTACATCGTGTACGGCCAGGTCGCCAATCCCAGCGTGAACAATGCCTCGCCGGGTAACTATCTGGACACGATCACCGCCACGATCACCTACTGAGGAACGCCATGCCGATCTCCGCACGGCTTCGCCCGTGGCGGTCCAGGTCTATGGCGTTGGCGTCGCTGTGGCTGCTGACGGGGAGCGCCATGGCGGCGAGCCTGCAGGTGGCCCCGACCTCGCTGCAGCTGACGCCGCGGCAGAATGCCGATGCGCTCTGGATCACCAACAGCGGCACCACCCCGGTCCAGGTCCAGGTCCGGGTGTTCGAATGGACCCAGGACGACGGACAGGACCAGCTGCAGCCCACCACCGCGCTGCAGGCGAGCCCGCCCATGCAGGCGCTGGCGGCCGGGCAGCAGCAGCTGATCCGCGTGGTGCGCGCCGATCCGGCCGTGCCCGCCCGCCAGCGCGCCTATCGGGTGATCGTCGATGAACTGCCCAACCTGGACCGCGACCGGACCGGCATGCAGTTCGTGCTGCGCTATTCGATGCCGGTCTTCGTGCAGCCCAGCGGCGAAGGCACGCTTGCCCATGCCCTGCAGGCCCGGCTGACCCACCTGGAGGACGGGCGCCCGGCCCTGGAGGTCCACAACAGCGGCAACAGCTATGCGCAGCTGGCCGATCTCGGCCTGGGCCCGGCCGACAAGCCCCAGATCGTGCATCCGGGCCTGCTCGGCTATGTCCTCGGCGGGCAGACCATGCGCTGGCCGATCGAGGTTCCTGCCGCCCGCCTGGCGGGCGCGACGTTCTCGGCGAAGATCAATGGCGAGTCGGCTTCCACGCCGCTGCCCGTCGCGCCACCGTCTCGCTGAGGCCTGCGTGCGGATGCTGCTCACGGCAACCCTGGTTCCGTGCGGCGCGCTCGCGGCCGAGGCGGACGTGGCCGCGCTCGGCGATGCCATGCTGCCGCCGCCAACGCCGCTGACCGCGGCGCAGACGCTGTATCTGGATGTGACGCTGAACCAGACGCCGCGCGGCCTGCTGCCCTTCTCCGAGCAGCAGGGCCGCTTGATGGTCGCCCCGGCGGTACTGCGCCAGCTCGGTTTCAACGCGCGTGGCGATGCCCCGGTGGCGCTGGACCAGCTGGGCGGCGTGGTGGTCCGCTACGACGCCACGATGCAGACGCTGGCGCTGGACGTGCCGCTGGACCAGCTGAGCCTGCCCACCACCCGTCTCGAACGCACCCAGCAGGCGGCACCGGCGGCCAGCGCCAGCCCCGGCGCACTGCTCAACTACGACGTGTACGGCAGCCACAACGATGCCGGCGGCAATCTGTCGCTGAGCACCCAGATCCGGGTGTTCGGGCTGGGCAGCGGCGTGTTCGAGAACACGGCGGTGCTGCGCTCCTACCAGGATCCGGAGGACCGCGCGTGGCGCGGCGAAAGCGTGCGCCTGGATACCTCATGGGAGCTGGACCTGCCCGATTCGGCGGTGACGCTGACCGTCGGCGATTTCTACAGCGGGTTCGTGGACTGGAGCCGGCCGGTGCGGATGGGCGGCATCCAGATCGGGCGCAATTACGGCCTGCAGCCCTACCGCGTGCTGACGCCCACGCCCACCTTCCTGGGCGAAGCGGTGGTGCCCTCCAACGTCGAGCTGTACGTGGACGGGCTGCGCCAGTACAACGGCGAAGTGCCGGTCGGCCCCTTCCAGCTGGCCGCGCAGCCGGGCATCAGCGGCACCGGCAATGCGCAGGTGGTGATCACCGATGCCTTCGGGCGCATGCAGACCCTGGATTTCGCGTTCTACGGCACCCAGCAGCTGCTTGCCAAGGGGCTGTCGGACTGGTCGATCGGCGCGGGCCGGATGCGCCGGGAATACGGGCTGCGCTCGTTCGCGTATGAAAACGACATGATCGGCACCGGCACCTGGCGCTATGGCGCCACGGACCGCTTCACCGCCGAGGCCCACGTGGAAGGCGGCGGTGGCGTGCTCAATGGCGGGCTCGGCGGCTGGTGGCTGCTTGGCGGTGCCGGGGTGTTCAACGCGGCGTATGCGCGCAGCCGTGTCGAGGACCTCCAGGGCGGGCAGTACACGCTGGGCTACAGCTGGAACAACCGACGCTTCAACCTCAACCTGGCCACCCGCCGCACCCACGGCGACTACCGCGACCTCGGCGCGCTGCAGGACAGCCCGCCGCCGGACATCAGCGAGCAGGCGACGGTCGGGGTGAATCTGGACCAGGCCGGTTCGCTGAGCGCCAGCTACCTGCGCCTGCGCTATCCCGAGGGCCAGGACGCCCGCTATGCGAGCGTGTTCTGGTCGCGCAGCTTCGGGGACCGGTGGTCGGCCTACCTGTCCTTCAACCAGAACCTGTCACAGAGCAGCGACCGCAGTGCCTATCTTTCGGTCACCGCCGCACTGGGCAACAACCGCCAGGCCAGCGTGGCCGCGCAACGCAACGGCGAGCGCATGGTCTACACCGCCGATGTCTCCCAGCCGGTGCCGGGCGACGGCAGCCAGGGCGGCTATGGCTGGCGTGCCCAGCTGCGGCATGGCGATGATGGCCCGGGCGGGCTGGCCGAACTGGGCTGGCTCAACCAGGCCGGCCGCTACTCGCTGGGGTACGCCCGCCAGGGCGACGACGACTTCGGCTACGCCAATGCCAGCGGCAGCCTGGTCTGGATGGGTGGCCACCTGTTCGCCGCACGCGAGGTGCCCGATGCCTTCGCGGTGGTCTCCACCGGCGGCTTCCCCGGCATACCGGTTCGCCTGGAAAACCGGCTGATCGGCACCACCAACGCCGACGGCCTGCTGCTGGTGACGCCGCTGCTGTCCTGGCAGCGCAACCGCCTCTCGATCGATACGCTGGACCTGCCGGCCGATGTGCGCGCCAACCTGGTGGACCGCTTCGTGACCCCGCGCCAGCGCACCGGCATGGGCGTGGAGTTCGGGCTTCGGCATGCACAGGCGATGACCCTGGTCCTGATCGATGCCGCCGGCACGCCGCTGCCGGCCGGGAGCAGCGTGGCATTGCCCGATGGCCGCACCGCCACCGTCGGCTACGACGGGCAGACCTACCTGGAAGACGTGCAGACGCCGGTCGAACTGCAGGTGACCACACCCGAGGGACAGTGCCGGGTCCAGCTGGCCCCGCCTGCCACGGCCGTGGGCCCCGGCCTGCAGCAACCCGGCCCGCTGCGGTGCCTGGGAGGGCCGCCGCCATGACCCTGCCGCGCCTGCTGGCCGTCCTGGTTGCGCTGGTGGCAGGGGCGTGGTGCCTGCAGGCGCGCGCCGATACCACCTGCACCGCGTCGGCGCCGCCCCCGCTGTTGTTCGGTTCGATCACCAGCGGGGGCGCCGCACCGACCGATACCAACACGGCGATCACGATCCGCTGCACCACCGCGGCCCTGAGCCTGCTGGCCACCGCTTCGGTGCGCATGTGCATCGGCCTGGGCACCGGCAGTACCGGAACCACGCTGCTGCCCACGCGCACGATGACCAATGCCGCCGGCCCGCCGCTCACCACCGGCGATACGCTCGCCTACCAGCTGTATTCCAACAGCTCCTTCAGCACCGTCTATGGCCTTGTGCCGGGCGGCTCGCCGGGTGCCGCGGTGATCGACCTCACCTACGAGGTGCCGTTGCTCGGCGGCAACGGCACCGCAACGGCCACGGTCTACGCGCGCATCCCGGCCGGGCAGACGTTGTCCGCCGGCGCCTTCTCCAGCACCTACGCCGGGCCGAACCTCACCCTCCAGTACGCCTACAACGAACGGCTGCTGCTGGCCGCGCCGACCCCGGCCGCGTGCAACAGCGCCAGCGGCGTGACCGGCCAGAAGACGTCGACGGTGGACTTCCCGTTCACCGTCAGCGCCAACGTGCTGCCCCAGTGCAGCACCTACGTCACCACCGACATGGATTTCGGCAGCAACGCCGGCGCCGTGACCACCAACATCGACCGGCTCTCCACCATCCGGCTGACCTGCATCAACCGCACCGCGTATTCGGTGGGCCTGAACAATGGCCAGAACGTGCAGGACACTACCCGCCGGATGCGGCTGACACCGGTCGGCAGCAGTACCAGCTATTACATTCCCTACGAGCTGTACCGCGATGCGCAGCGCACTAGCCGCTGGGGCAATACGCTCAACGTGGATACCGTGACCGGCACCGGCAACGGCGCGGCGCAGACGCTGACCGTCTACGGCAGGACCCCGCCGACCACCGGCGCGATCCCGGCCCAAGGCACCTACAGCGACGTGGTCACCGTCACCATCACGTACTGAGGGCGGCCGGGCTAAAGCCGGCGCGCGCGCGGCCGCTAAAGGTGGCAGACCTCCGGCGCACGTTGTCCGATGACCCTGCCCCTGCCTGCCCTCGTCCTGGCCCTGGCCCCTTCCCTGCTGACCCTCGCGCCGCCGGCCCAGGCCGAAATCGAAAACGCCGGCGGGATGCGGATCGGCCTGCGCATCCTGGTGGACTGCAGCGCCCCCGCTGCGGCCCGGGATCGCCGGTGCCAGCCGCCTGCGCAGCGCAGCGACGCGCCGCAGCCCGTGCCGGCGCAGGTCAGCGCGCTGAGCCCCGCCCCCGAGAACACCGCGCCGGATGGCGCGGTGGCAGCGGTCACGGTCACCTACTGATGTATCGCGCCGGCAGCCTGCTGCTTGCCGCACTGCTGGCCGGCCCGGCGCTGGCGCTGGAGGTCAGCCCGATCCGGGTCGCGCTGCCTGCCGCCGCCACGCACGCCGATCTGTGGCTGGACAACACCGGCCCGGCCGACTGGACCGGGCAGGCCCGGCTGTACCGCTGGGAACAGCACGGCGACCAGGAACAGCTGCAGCCGGCCGATGACCTGCTGGTCAGCCCGCGCCTGCTGCGGATTCCGGCCCGGCAGGGCCAGCGGCTGCGGGTGGTGCGGCCGGGGCCGCCGCCCGAAGGGGACCAGCGCGGCTATCGGCTGATTCTCAGCCCGGACCCGGCATCGGCGAGCGCGACCCGCTATTCGCTGCCGGTCTTCCTGGAACCGGCCGGCGCATCCACGCCCCTGTCCCGGCTGCGCGCCCTGCCGCCCCAGGACCCCGCAGCGCCGGTGCTGCGGCTTTACAATGACGGCCCCGGCCACGCGCACCTGGCGGACCTGGCGTTCATCGACGCGCAGGGCCGGCGCACCCTGCTGATCGACGGCCTGGCCGGCTACGTACTGCCGCACAGCGCCCGCAGCTGGGGGCTGCCGCCGCGCCGGGACGGCTACGCCGGCGGGGAATTCCGCGCCCGGCTGGACCATGCCGCAGAAGCCCCGCTGCCGCTCGCTGGCAGCGAGATTGCAGTCCGCTCGCTGGGCGGGCTATAATCGACTGGATTTCCCGCGTCCTTTTGCGTGGAACCCGTCAACACCGTACGTCATCGGTGAATCCACACCTGCCGCCCATATCCGTGCCGGGGTGCTCCGCAAGGAGTTCGGTCACGGAAGCGACAGGGAAGCCAAACCCCGGAACCATCCGCCTTGCGGCGGACCGCCCTCTATTACCCGTGGCGGCCGGTTCCCACTCAGGAGTAATGCAATGCCCCAGGTCACCATGCGTCAGATGCTGGAAGCCGGCGTCCATTTCGGCCACCAGACCCGTTACTGGAACCCCAAGATGGGCCAGTACATCTTCGGCGCCCGCGGCAAGATCCACATCATCAACCTGGAAAAGACCGTTCCGCTCTTCAATGACGCGATGAACTTCATTTCCAGCGTTGCCCAGAAGCGCGGCACCATCCTGTTCCTGGGCACCAAGCGCAGCGCCCGCGAGTCGATCCGCGAAGAAGCCGAGCGTTGCGGCATGCCGTTCATGAACCAGCGTTGGCTGGGCGGCACCCTGACCAACTTCCGTACCGTGAAGCAGTCGGTCGCCCGCCTGAAGGAACTGGAATCGGGTGAAACCGACGGCACCTTCGACAAGCTGGTCAAGCACGAAGTGCTGGGCCTGCGTCGCGAGCGTGACAAGCTGGAAGCCTCGCTGGGCGGCATCAAGGACATGAACCGTCTGCCGGACGCGATCTTCGTCATCGATATCGGCCACGAAGACATCGCCATCAAGGAAGCCAAGAAGCTCGGCATCCCGGTGATCGCGGTCGTCGATACCAACTACAACCCGGAACTGGTCGATTACGCGATCCCGGGCAACGACGACGCCATCCGCGCTGTGCAGCTGTACGCCCGCGCCGCTGCCGACGCCGTGCTGGAAGGCAAGGCGGCCGCTCCGCACGCTGCTACCGTCCGTGAAGAAGAGTTCGCTGACGCCGGCGCCACCGAAGAAGCCAAGCCGGCCCGCCGCGCTCCGGCCAAGAAGGCTGCTGCCGCTCCGGCCGCTGAAGCCCCGGCTGCCGACGCTCCGGCCGCTGGCGAAGCCCAGGCCTGATCCAGGCCCACGGTGGGCGCAGCGCGCCCACCGTTGCTGTCCGCTGCCGCTGGCGCGACGACAGCACACTGTCACACGGGCCGGCCACCATGCCGGCCCAACCCCTTTCTTTCGTGAGGAAATCCCGTGGAAATCACTGCTTCCCTGGTCAAGGAACTGCGCGAGCGC
>Ga0308171_1003220_pt1 | contig 15281 bp, 15 predicted proteins | sample PhyGR1_FD_202135 | JGI IMG/M metagenome (GOLD analysis project Ga0308171, IMG submission 202135) | Phyllosphere microbial communities from UC Gill Tract Community Farm, Albany, California, United States - DLSLSG.R1 | ecosystem: Host-associated > Plants > Phyllosphere > Unclassified | place: USA... | reverse complement strand
CAAAAAAAAACTCAAACTAATTTATGCTTTTCATCACCGATACTTCACCACTTTAGAAAAAGTCAAGTGTCCTCGATGCCTATGCATATAAACCTTATTTTTTTAACATTATAACATTTAATTAATACATATAACATTATGAAAACAACTTATAAAAAATCAAATAGAACCTATAAAAATGAGCCTAAAACAGATAAATTCATTGATAAAATTTTAGAAAACCTTGATAGTGTAAACACAAAAGATTGGGAAATGTATGCAAATTTAGATAGCGTTTTTCCTTGTAATTTATTTACAAAAAAAAGATACAAAGGATTTAATGTTGTGACTTTATATCTTGATACAATGATTAAGAAATTTACTTCTGCAAAGTATGCTACTTTCAACAGCATTTCCAAAGCAGGGGGAAAACTTAAAAAAGGCGCAAAAGGTTGCGTTATAGAATTTTTTACATTCACCTATAAGCACAAAGAAACAGGAAAATTTTATACTTTGGAAAAAGTTAAATTAATGACAGAAGCCGAACGAAAAAATATTGGAAAAATTCCATGTGTAAAAAATTACGTGGTTTTTAATTCTGAATTAATAGAAAACCTTTCAGAAATAAATTTCGATATTGAGGAAGAAGAACCAACAGAAAACGAAATCTTTGAACAGGAAAACTGCGAAAATTTTATTGCTCAAATTATTACTAAAGGAGGTTTAAAATTAAAATTTGGAATCGAAGAACTTGCCTATTATTCGCCATCATTTGACTATGTGAAATTACCCGAAAGAAAATATTTCTTATCAACTCCTAAATACTATGCTACTTTATTTCATGAAATCATCCATTGGACAGGTCACGAGAGTAGATTAGAAAGAGATTTAAAAGGTCATTCAGACATAGAAAGCTACACTTTTGAAGAATTAATTGCCGAAATGGGTGCAATGCTTATTTGCTTGCAATTTGGCATTTCTGAAGAATTTATAAATTCATTGAGATATTTAAAAAGTTGGACTTCTAAAAATTTAGTTGATAGAGAAACTAATTTAAGAAATGCATTTACTCAGTCTAAAAAAGCTAAAAAATTTCTCGAAAATCTTTAAAAAGAAAAGCCCATTAATTTGGGCTTTATAACAATATAACATTTAAATAAAATATATAACATTATGAATAATTTAATTTTTATTCTGTTTGAAACAGATATTTACAAGACAAAAAGTAGCAGAATTTTTAAAGGTGTTTTTACGGATAAAGAAATTGCCGAAGATTTTGCAAACGAAAATAAGATAGAAAGTACAATTTCATGTGCTGAAATTATCGAGGTTGAAGCAGATACTTTTTATAACAATATTTAATTTTATTCTATGGAAAACACATTAGAAACAGGTTTTGTTTTAGCTACAAATTCTGTTAAAATGACAATGGCAGAAAATCCACAATTTTCAATTTTTTGCCAAAATTGTTTACAAAATCATAAATCAGGAATTTGGGGAGATTTGGAAATTGAAGACAAAGAAAGCAATGATTTTTCATTAGAAAATAATGAGAGAATTTTAAGTGCTTATGAATTTCCGCCCGAATTAAAAATTAAAAATGAGGTTAAAATTTGGATTTTAACCGAACATGATAGGAGTGTTACAACAATACTTTTTCCTTCAGAATACTAAATTGAATAGTTCGTTAAAAACATTCCGGAACAGGTGCAGCTTGTGCAGATCTGGAATGTTTTATCGAATTAAAAAAAATGTCAAATTTGTTTTTTCCGACTATAAAATCGGTTCAAAATTTCATTTTTTTTTTACAAGCATAAAATAAGAAATTTTAAAATATTAAAATTTCTTATTTTTGATACTCTAATTGTCCTTATAATTTTTTAAATTTGAAATCAATATGTTTAAACTGTTTAATACTTTTTCAACTTCAATACTGAAGGAGTTTAAAGATTTGTTAATTGATTATGTTAAGAGAATTAAGGAAAAAAATAATAAAGAAAAAAGATAACAAAAGTCTCGAAGATTTTTTAGGTAAAGAGTCACGCAAATATTATGTTGAAACTCATTATAAAAATAATTTTCTCTATAAATATCTTTATTTTTTAAGAACTAAAGGTGCAGACTTAAACGCCTTTTTTGACAACGAAATAACAGAAGATAAAAAGCCATGAAAAAAATAATTATTTTATCCGTAATGTCTATTTTTATAGCTTACACAATTGCATCTTTATTCATTGAAATACCTAAAGTGTTTAATAATATTTTCTATTCAATTGTAACACTTTTTGCAATTTACTTTGTTATATTTTATTCTGATATTGGCAAAGGAATCAAAGACAGATTTCAAGAAAATAACGATAAAATGAACGCAGAAAAAACAAAAGATTAGATTAAATAAAATCTAAAATTTATTTTCAAAAATTAACTTTTTTATAAAACTCAATCATATATGATTGAGTTTTTTTTTGGCTTCTTTCCATGTCTAATATTTTTCATAATAAGTCTCAATTATGAAAAAAAATTCATCTCATTATTTTGTCTTTTCAATTTTTACAATTTGAAAAATAATGAGATTTCCGATTCGACTTTTTAATTTTTTTGCATATTGCCGAAGAACTATAACTACTTGTAATTATTAAATAGTGTCTCTATTAATTAAGTGGTTCGTAAACTTTTTAATCCCCTTTAATAAGCATATTAAAATCGCCATCTTTTTCAAACGCACAAGAAAGCGGACAAAGTCCGTTTCTCCATTTTCGAAGCGAAGCGCAGGAAATATAGGAGAAGCAAGAGGAAACCACGATTTAAAAATAGTGGTTTGTATCTGTTTGGTTTTGTGTTTATTATGATTTTAGATTTTATATATTTCTACTTTATTTCTACTTTAGTATGCAATTATTTGATTATTTTTATTCAAACACCATTAAATCAATATATTATAGGTATCTTTGAGGTAGTTAAATATTTCTACCATGCTCAAAAATTCAATCAAATTAACTGATGATACTAAATCATTACTTGATGAAGTTAAAAACAAATTCGACCTAAAAACATATGATACCGCAATCAAAACCGCAGTTGTTTTTATCCTCAGAAATGAAATCAATTTAAAAGATGATTACATTGGAGATTATAAAAAAGGGTTAATCGATTTAGAAAATAGATTAGGTAATGTTTTCAAAAATCATGAGGAAAAAATATTAAGAAACAACACCTCTTTAAGAAATTGGTTTGGAGCAATGGAGAAAGATTATTTGAAACCATTGATAGCTAAACTTTCAGTTTTGGACAAAATATCAGATTATAATATTTCTGAAATTTCAGACGATAAAATTAATATTCCTAAAATTGAGAATCCATTAAATTCTCATTTAAAATCTGATAACGTTGATTCAAAACCAAATGAAGAATTAAAATCTGATGATTCAAAAAGTGAGGAAAAGTTTAAAGAAATATATAGAAAGTATGAACTACAAAAACAGGCACTGTTTAAGATTTTTAATAACTCAAAAATAGAATCCGGAGGGATGATGTCAAAAGAAAAAATCATCATTAATTTATCTGCCGAAGAGTGGGAGGAACTTAAAAACAATGTATAAAAATGTATGTAAATATTATCTCTCATGATACGACAAAATCAAAATCTGCATCCAACATTATGCAATATTTGGAGAAAGAAAATGAGAAGGAAAAGCTTAAAAATGAAGAACTGATTTTGGAGGGCAAAGAGGATGAAATTAATCCAAATTCTGTTGAGTATTTTTTCAATCAGGATTTTAATCCTTATGATTTATCAGACCCAAATTCGAGAATTAATATGTTTGAAGCTTCACAAAAATTAGATGAAAATCGTGGAACGCAAAATTTATCTTCAAGCAATTTTTATATGCTTAACATAAGTCCAAGCCAAAAAGAATTGGAACACATGGAAAAGATTTCTATTGAAGAGTTGGAGAACCGAGGACTTATTTTAGAAGAAATTAAACATGATTCTACAGCAGTCGATTTTTTCAATGAACAAAAAGACCAAGTGATGAAATTGCAAATGAAACTCTATACTCAGGAAATTATGAATAAATATGCTGAGCTAATGGATAGAGAAATTTATGCTAATCAGGAAAGTCTGCCAAGTGATCCGGAACGAAAAAAAATGAAGCCAATTATCGAAGATCGGTATCAACAATTTTTAAAAGATAAAGGAATTAATTTAAAGGAATCTTCAGAAATAACATTTTTGCCTATTGAGAATTATTTAATAAAACAGGAATATGACCATGGAAAAATTTTCAACATATATTCGCCCATGTTGGATAAAAAAATAGATTTATTCGTTCCGGAAGGACGATATAAAATTGAAGATAATAAGTTGCAAATTGATGAAGAATATTATGCAGAAAAATATTCTACCATATCCGATAATGAAAAATTTAAAAAAGAACGAATTGAAGTTTCAGCAGAATCTTCAATCAGTTCTGATGCATTTACTGATTTTGTAAAAGAAGATAAAATTTGCATCAATCACAAATGGGATGAATTCGATAAGAATCTGAAACTATATTTCAGTTCTGATGAAGTTCAGTTAAAAAATGGAACTTGCGAAATTCCTCAGAGTGTTTATAATGATAAATTATATGAAGTAAAAAGCAGATTTCTTAGTAAGGAATTTGCAGAAACAAAAAATGCCATATTAGATAAAATCATTAAAGAAAATGGTTTTGATATTTCTAAAAGTATAAATGAAAAAGGAGAAGATATATATATCAATTCTGATAAAGTTCCATCCAAAGACGAATTAAAAAAACTAAATATAAAAGCTTCTGTTGAATTTAATCAATTCTTAGTGCAGAATAAACATTTGCCAGAAAGAAAAGGTTTTAAAATTTCAGATTGGAATAAGAGAGTTTCTATTGAAGCAGAAGTTTTGGCTGAAAGTGATAAAGCAAAGTTAATTAAAGTTAATGACGAAAGACTTTCTGAACCTGCGCAGTTTTGGGTCGCTAATTATGCAATTGCTGATAAAGAAAGTAAAGAAATTGTTAAAGATGAAAATGGAAAAATTAGCATTTTAGATGAATTTTACCAACATAAAATAAATGAAATTTTGATTAAAGAATCAGAAGAAAAAATATCTTTTGTTGATTACAGTCAAAATGAAAGTAGTAAAACTAAATTTATTAAAAATCAAGATAGCATTGAATTTTCTTTTCAAAATACAGGTCTTAAAGAACCTTTAAAATTTAATGTTCAGTTAGAAGATGTTCTTTTGTCTGAAGATGGAAAATACACAATGCAAAGAGACTTATTTGAGCATAAATACGAGCAGAATTTAATCCGTCAGGCAGAGAAACATTTTAAGCCAGAGTTTGAAAAAATCAAGGACGATGTTAACAAAGAAATGCTCAAGGAAAAGGATTTCCAAAAAGATAAAGAAATTGAGACCCGATTTAAAAATTTACTTGTTGAAAAGAACATCTTGAAAGAACAGGTGAAAAATGATAATTTTCACGTTCCGGCATCAATAGTAGAAGAAAAAAATAATTCAGCATTAATTGCCTATAAAAATGAAAACAGGGAAGAAGAGATAAGATTATGGGTTAATAAGGATATTATTAGTAAGTCTGATGAAACAGGGCTTTATTTCAAGAATGAAAACGAGGTTAAAAAAATTTTAGATAAAGCAATAGCGAGGGATGATGATAAAAAGCAAATTGTAAAAATTGATTTTTCCAAGTTAGAAACTGAAGATAAAAAGCATAAAAATGAAAGCTATAAAAACTATGTTTTTTATTCCAATGTTGAAGGCTTTTCAGAACCAATTAAATTTTCAATAAAAGAAGATGATTTAAAAAAGGAGGGTAAGGATTTTTATATTGAAAAACACAAACTTGATTATAAGCTTGAAAATGCAAAGAAATTCGCTATAACTAAAGAGTTCGGTAATGTCAAAGATGATATTAAAAATGAAGTTTGGAAAGAGAAAGGTTTTGATACGTCGAAAAGAAAACTAACAGGTAAAGACTTGCTCTATTACAGTAAAATTGAGACTGAAAGAAAATACAATCATAAAGATAAGGCGGTAATTAAAAACAAACCAATTCTCACCCAAATAAGAAAGTACGAAAAAAGTAAAAATCCACTTGATAAATTAAAAATTGGCGATTTACAAAAACAGTTGCTTAGAGATAAAATCACTCAGGAAGTTATTGACGAAGGAGTGAAAAAAGGCGGTTTAAATTATCATTCACATATTGTTGTATCAAGGCATGATAAAACCAGTGTGAATCCTAAAGATAAAGTTTCAATGTCTCCCAATGCTAACCAAAAAGACGGAAATGTTAATAATGGTGCAAAGGTCGGATTTAACCGTGATGAATTTGCAAAAGCTATTGAGAAAACATTTGATGAAAAATTTGAGTATGACAGACCGGAAGAAGAGAAATACGAAAAATTGAATCAAAATAAAAAAGACCTTGCTGAAAAAATTTCCGACAGAGCCAAAGGTTTTGCTAAAAATAAGATAAAAAAGGAAGTTTTAAAACATACAGGAATGAACATCGTTAAAGATGAATTAAATCCTACACAGAAAATAAAAAGTGAACTTATGCCGTTGCCTATTCCAACAAGTTTTCCGACAAGCAAATTGGATGCAGTAATTAAGATTATTAAGATGGCAAAAAGTTTAGTTGTTGATAAAGGAATACACTATTAATATGAATATACCATCATTTTTAAACAAAGAAATCATTATCATATTTTTGATAATTTATGTCGTAGTCGGCATATTAGGATTTATAGTATCATCAAAACGAGGAAGTGCGGGGTTGATAAGCTTTTCACTTGTTTTAGTTTTCGGAGCGGTAATGCATCATTATTTCAAACTTTCTTTTTTTAATCGATTGTTGCCTTTTGCTTTTGCTCCATCATTTATTTTAGGGCTGATTTTAGGATTGTCTAAGTATGAAGCAAAGGCAGAACCTATAATTGATGTTGAATTAAAACTTGGAGGTAAGATAAGAATTATCCGAAATATATTTGCAGGTGTAGGAGTTTTTGGAGCTTCCCGAAGTGGAAAAACAGCATCCGTAATTTATTCACTTTTACTGCATTTTCAAAAGTGGGGTTTTTCGGGTTTGGTTTATGATTATAAAAATGGAGAGCTAACAGAAATTTGTCTTCCTCTTTTCGGAGATAGAGTTAAAATTTTTGCTATTCATCGTCCGGATATTGGAGTTAGGCTTAATCCAATCAATCCTAAATATTTGGATGATGAAAGAGAAGTAACAGCCGTTACACAGGTTATTTTAGATAACCTTGCAGGGTCTGATAAAGGAGAAAATGGATTTTTCTTTGATACAGCAGGAAGCTTATTAAGTGCCTTAATTCTTAAATTCTCTTTATATTATCAGCATTACTGTACGATACCGCACATTATTGCATTTATATTGTCTGTTGATTTTTCTCTTAAAAAAGAAGCTGAAGAAACTAAAAAAGGTTTACAGGAAGATTCTTACGATACCTTTTTAGGATTAAAGAATTTTTTAATAGATGATAAACGTGTTAAAATTCAAGCTTCATCTTTTATATTAGGTTTAGCATCAGAAAAACAAACCGCAGCCGTTGTAGCAACTTTAGCAAATGCGCTGAGAAAAATTTCCTTTCCGGAATCTTTTTGGGCTTTAACAGGAAATGATATTGATTTAAATATAAATGCAAAAGATAACAGAACTGTTTTGGCAATTCTGAATGATCCGAAAACTGAAGAAGCATTAACGCCATTTTTAGCAACAATTATTCATACAATAACAAAGCAGATGATGGTAAGAGCGCAAGAACCTGCATTTATATTATTGGATGAAGCTCCTACAATTAAACTTCGAAACATGGCAAGAATTTCGGCAACAATGGCGAGTTTTAAAATTGTTACAATTTATTGCGCACAGGATATTTCTCAAGCTGTTATTCAATACTCAAAAGACGGTTTCAAGGCAATTTTGGCGAACTTGTCTACGTTGTTTTTTGGAAGAGCCAACGACCCTGATTCTGGTAAGTTCTACGAACAGTATTTTGAGCCGAAAAAAATCAAAACTCATTCAAAGACTACAGGGCAAAATTCTACATCCTCAACAGTTGGGGAAAAGGAAATTCCCAAAGTGAGGTCACATGAGTTTACAAAGTTCACTCCAGGGAAATTTGCATTCATTTCGGGTGGTAAATCAGAGGTTGTAAAATTTCCTAAATATAATATAGCGGTACAACCACTGCCCGAAAAAGAGGATATGAAAAAGAAAATGATTGATAATTACATCAATGTAATTGAGGAAATAAATTTTTTTGCTGAACAGATAGGAATTTCTTCAGAAAAAAAACTTTAATATATTAAAGTTTTTGTATATTTGTAGTACCGAATTAAAGCAAAATTTAATCTCTCATGAAACACAAATTTCATTAGTTTTTACAAACCTACTTTAACATTAAAATTACACGGTGAACAGGGCAATTTCTATTACATTTTCGTAATAGGTTGCCAAAAAACAGATTTAGCAATAAAAACTTTAATATATTGAAGTGAATTAAATCATAAAGTAATATAAATTTAAAAATTATACACATGAACAAGAATTATTTAGAAAAAGCAAGTTTAGTATTATTCATTCTGTCAGCTTCAATGATGAATGCTCAAGATTTAGGTCTTGCAACAGGAGGTAATAAAATTTTGAATGAACTTGTTAAGGCGTTTCCAATTATCGCTGCAATTGCGCTTATTTGGGTTGGATGGAAAGCTTTAAATGAATACAACGACAGTAAAGATGTATTGTCAGCCTTAAAAATTGTTGGTTGGTATTTACTTGCAGTATTCTTTATTATTGGTGCATATCAAGTAGTTAAAAATGTTAGTTTGTAATGAAAGAAATTAGGAATTATAAAAATATTAGGAGAAAGCCACAAATACATGGCTTTTCTCCTAATGCTTTTTATTTATTCGTAGGTATTGCAGGAATTTCCTTAATGACACTAACAACAGGGTTTAGCTGGGTTAAAATAATTGCTATTTTAATTATCAACGGAGTAAGCCTTGTTTTTACAAAATTGGTTGTTAGTAATGACCATTTAATGAAGAAATTGTTCAATGAAAAGTTTCCGAAAGAAATATCATCATTGACCAGAACTAAATCACAAAAAAAATAATATAAAAACCATTTGATGGAAAATTATATGTTCGGTGCGCAAGGAAACTTTGCATTAGGCTTTAAGTTTCAAATGCCGGAGAAATATTCTCTCGGAGAAAATGATTTTGATTTATTGAATGACTATTGGAACAAAGCTTTAAGAGATTTGCCTACAGGAACAATATTTTTTAAACAGGATATTTTTTCTGAAGATAAATTTGATGCAACGGAATTTCCAACACGAAATTTTTTAGAAAGAAAATCAAAAGAATATTTTAATGGGATGGATTATATATCCCATGAGACAAATGTTTTTTTTATTCTTCCGAATACTTCAATACAATTATCTAAATTAAAAAATCCTATCCGTCCACCTCAGAAGCAAATGTTTACTGATTTTGACGACAAAATAAAGAATTTTATCTCTTCAGTAAATCAAGTTATTACTTATTTGCGATCAGTAAAATTAAGCGGTAATAATGGATTTAAAGTAAAACCACTAACAAAGGAGTATTTAAATTCTTACTACGATTTCATTAACAGTGGTTTGAATACAGACTATAGCGTTGACATTCGTAATGAGTGGGATTATTTAAAAATAGGAAGCAAATTTGCGTCTATTTTAAAGTTCCCTCAAGAAAATAAGTTTCCGGAAAATTTAAGATCATGCAGAGCTGATGCAGATTTAAGTAATGATAAAATTAAATTTTTCAGAAACTACGGAGATAATTTCAGCCATGATTTAAATTTTACACATATATACAATCAGATTGCTGTTTTGGATGATAATAAATATCATTTTAACCAAGCTCAAAAAAATCACGATGATTTATATAAGTTTAGAAAGTTCGATAAAACTAATGAGTTTTGGGCTGAACAAACGGGAGATATGCTTAAAGAAATGGCAAAGCATTCAGACACGGAAAGAATTGTGAGAGCGCACAATAATATTGTAATATTCGCAAATTCTGAGAATGATTTAAATAACAGGATTGATACAGTTACTGAAAGATTTAAAGATATTGATATAAAGCCCGAAAGACCTTTTGGCGACAATTTAACAGCATTGTATGAATTTTCTTATCCTTTAAATTCTCATTTATTTGTTGACGATCATTATTATATTGCAAATTTAGAAGTGTTTGCATCGTTTTTAACTTGCACAGGAAAATATAACAATGACAGAGAGGGATTAAGATTAAATTCGAGATTGTCTGGAATGGTTCCGGTGAGTGTTGATGTTTGGGATGAAGATAAAAATTATGTTGACGCAAGAAACTTTTTTATCCTATCTCCTACAGGTGGGGGAAAATCTTTTACAGCCAATCACATTATTTCACATTATTACTCAGATGGCGCAAAACAGGTTATTATTGATTTAGGAGGTTCTTATAGAAAGCTTGAAACTTTGTTTCCAAATGATATTGCATACATTACTTATAAGGAGGGTGACAATTTAGGAGTAAATCCTTTTGAATTAAGAACTGATGAAGTTCTAACGACCGCTAAAATTGATGAATTAGTTGAGTTTATAGGTGTTCACTATCGTAGGGATGGGGCATTGTCAGAACAGGAAAGAGCGGTTCTAAGAAGAGTTGTTGAGTTGTACTACAAAAATATTTTAAAAGGTCATTCTTTGCCTTCTTTTATCAATTCTTTCATCATTGACAAAGAGGATATCATCAATCATCTTGAGATACAAAAAGAGTTTTTTAATGCTGATGAATTTGTATTGCTGATGTCTGAATTTGTTGATACAGGCGCATACTCATTTTTGTACGATGATAAAAAGCCAACATTTGGAACTGAACTATATCAAAAGAATATTATTGTTTTTGAATTAGATGGAATACGAGGAAATAAACTACTTCTTTCTATTATGTTACAGCTAATTTCTACAACAATTGATAAAATGATTTGGCAGGACAAATCAACACGAGGAATCATTTTATTTGATGAAGTTGCAGAGCAGTTAAAATGGGATGGAATGTTGCGCAGGATTCAATGGTTCTATCAGGCAATCAGAAAGCAAAACGGAAGTATCGGTATAGTTTTACAATCAATTGCTCAATTACCTAAAAATGAATTATCAGAGGCAATTATTGACAATACTCAGATTTTATATGTTTTGGGTGCTAAAGATTACAGAGCAATACAGGAAAGATTTAATTTGTCTGAACATGCTTATTATCAAATGTCCTCAATTAAAAAGAATTTCAGTGGAGAAAGAAAATATTCACAATTATTTCTCCTGCGAGGTGACACCCATCAAGTTTATAACTTAGAAGTTCCACCCGAAGTATTTTGGGCTTATCAAACGGATGGAGCAATGAATACACTACTTATGAAAATTTATGATGTTGTAGGAGATATGGAAATTGCAATTCAGATTATGATTGAAAATCAATCACGATTTGAGCAGATAAGGGATGATTTAAAAGGTAGAAAAATAGATGAAGAAGAATCCATAAATATAATTAAGAAAATCACTAAAAATTACCAATATGAAAAAGAGACTTATTAACGTGGCTTTGATTTTACTGCCATTTTTCAGCTTCGCTCAAATCGGAGGAAGTGTTGTTTTTGACCCAACTCAAGCGTCAAATATGAGTACTCAAATTGCCAATACTACTCAACAGATTGGGCAATTGGAAAAATCTTTGGAATATATGAAAAAAGCATCGGAAACATTGAATAAAGTAAATGGATATGTACGTGATGTTACTTCTGTTACAGAAATTACAAATATGTATAAAGAATCAGTTTCGATTGCTTCCAGAGTACGAACGGACGCTCAAAGAATAAAAAACCTGAGTACAAGAAAAAGAGTTTTAACAAATGTATCTCAGCTTTTGACTTCACTTACTACGGGAGTTTCATTTGTTAATAAAATTTTAACCAATGATTTTTTTCAAATGAGTGACAAAGAAAGGCTTGAACTACTCAATACAGAGAGAAGAAAGATACTAATCAAGAAATCTAAATTAACCGCATATCTGAACTAAATGGATTTTGCATTTATAAATGAGTTAACTAAAGCGTTATCAAATTCTAATATATTTCTGTACTCTTTTACCGGAGCGAAAATATTAGCATTCGCTTTACTTATGTTCAGAATCCTTGAAGCTTTTAGTAAAGATTTTGACAGCAAAGACCCAAAAGTAGGCAACATAATGACGCTTTTCGGTTATGGATTGATTGTAATGAGTTCTGATTGGATTATGTTGTCAATAGAGCAGGTTTTTGCTTCTGTAGATACAACAATGAATGCAACATCGTCTGATTTGTTTGAAAATCTTAATGACCAAGTTGCAACAAAAATGGATAACATTTTTGCAGGTTGTGAAGATGCTTTTGATTATATGGGAGCTTTTTTCGCAAATGTTATTATCATAGTTACATTACTAATAACGTGGCTGATTGGAGGACTATGTAAACTTGCTGATATGAGTATTACCGCTTCTTATTTAATACAAAGAGTTTTTATTTTAAAATTGTTGCAGTTCCTCTTTCCTTTAGCGGTTGCTTTTTCAACCTATAGCGGAACGAGTAAATTATTTTCCGGATGGATTCTAAGATACATTGGAGTTTTTATTTTAGGTATTGGTTATATCGGAATCATTAATATAACAGAATTGCTTCAATCTACAATCCTGGCACAGTTTAATACAGGAGGTGGAAATTATGGAGCAATGGGTAATGTTGTAGATGGTTCAATTTTCAGCGCAGGAATTTTAGTAGCAATGATTGTAACGTTTACCGTAAAGATTAAGCTTTTTGGAGCAGTTACAAGTTATATCACAGGAATGTTTCAATAGTTTATTATGAAAGTAGGAGAAGATTTTTTTACAGTTTTAAAGAAAAATAATACTACAGTTTGGGTAGTTGGATTTATAGCAATATTAAGCGTTTTAGGTTCACTTTTCTTTGCCTATACTGTTTATAAAGACAGTACGAATAATATTTACAGCATCAATGAAAAGGGGGAACTAATTCCGCTTAAAAAATTAGATATTCAGAATGCAGATTTAATTCAAGCAAAAGCAAACCTCGAACTTTTCATCGACCAGTATTACAATTTGGATGCTTTATCGATGAAACGAAAGAGAGAAAGGGTTTTATGGTTAGTAGGTCAGCAACCGTCACTAATCGTTAAAGACAGGGCTTCTAAAGGGTATTTTGACGAATTTTTATCTATAGCAGGACTAACACAGAATGCTGAAATACTTCAGCAGACTTTAAAAATAAGCAAAGACGCTCCTTATACCGCTGAATTTGTCGTAAGAATCCAAAGAATAAATGGCGGAGTTTCTGAATTTTATAACAGCACCATTAAATTAAAAATGGAAAGAGTAAACAGAAATTTTCCTTATAATCCTTATGGATTATTAATTACGCAATTTTCTGAAAGCTTACAAAAAGTTGATTATAAGTCAGAACCTGCAATTGATGAAGTTAAAGAATCAGAGGAGGCATTAAACCAAAATCCTAAAGAATATGGAAAATAAACCTGATAATAACATCAAAAAGAAAGGGAAATTTGATTTAAAAAACATTTCTCCCGAAGATAGAAATAAGTATATAGCTTATGGGGTTTTTGGTCTTGCGATCTGTGGAATTTTGTTTTATGGAATATCTAATTATACTTCTGATGAAAAGAGCGAAGAAGTTACTGAGTTTACGAACATAGAAAGTGAGCAGAGCAAGTATAATTCTAAACTTGAAGCGATGAACCCTAAAACTCAGGTTGAAGCTTCAAACAATTTAGAAAATACTTATGTTCCTACTGAAGAAAATTCACAAGTTAATACAGATGTAGATTTTCAAACATTAGATAAACAATTAGCAGAATTGGGAAATGGTAAAAATGCTGTTCAAAATAGCCCTGCACCATCTTCAACAGGTACAGGTTCTAAGGCATCCAATTCACATGATGTTTATGGTAATTATTCTATGTGGCAGGACAAAGAACCATCCAATAGCAAAATTGGATATGCTAAAAAAAATCCGGTTACGGTTTCACCACAACAACGTACAACCACTTCGCCATCATATTCAGAAGTTAAAAATTATCAACCCGAAACAACGTATAAAGAACCATCTTATACACCTTATGAAGAGAAAAAAGCGGTTCAAATTGCACAGGTTAAATCCAAACTAATTTCTCAAGGCGAAGCGTCAAACGGAAGAAGCATTTCTTTTGTGATATTGGAAAACTTCACATTGAATGGAGAAACCATTTCAAAAGGGAAATCTTATGCAATTGGTTCTATACAATTAGAAAACAGTAGAATCTATGCTAAGATTAATACTATTAAAGCTAATGGGAAAATGTATAATATTTCCGGAAAGATTTTAGGCTACGACGGAGAAGAAGGTTTACCCTTTTCGGTCAATGAAGGTAATGGAGGTAGTAATGCAGGTGGTGTTCTAAAAGATGAAGCAGGAAGATTAATTAACAATGTACCTGTCGTTGGAGGTGTAATTAGCAGAGCAACAAATGGAGGATCTAAAAATAAATCTAATAAAGTTTCCCTTTCAGGGAATATCGAGTGTCAAATCATAATTTTTAAATAATAACAAGATGAGAAAAATTGCAATTTCAATTTTTATTGTAGGTAGCGTATTATGCTATTCTCAAACCACAAAAAAGAAAAACTACAAAAAGCCTGTAAAAAATACTTATGTAAAGAAAAAGGCTACTGCAAAACCTGTGTCTACTGTCGTAGTAGATGCTCCAAAGCAGGAAGAAGTAAAAGCTGAAGTAGTTACGGAATCGGCTGTAGTTGAAGTACCAACAGTTGCTGTTGTTGCTGATAAATCAGATTATGAAAAAACAGCAGAAAAGCTATTGAAGCAAAAAGGATGGATTAATAATAGAAATTCTTTCTTAGTGAGAGGAGTTGAAGGATTTGTAAAAGGAGTTTATTCCGGAAACGGAAAGATTTTCGTAATGATTGAAGTTTCTAACCGAAGTAATATCAATTATGATATTCAAAACATTTCTTTCATCACAAGTCCAATAAAAAAGAAAGGCGTTCACTTTGATACAGAGGAAAAAATATTTCTTCCAATCTGGTCTAATCAACCGGAATTTATAGGAAAAAAAGCAAAACAAAAATTAGTATTTGTTTT
>Ga0308171_1003216_pt1 | contig 15295 bp, 15 predicted proteins | sample PhyGR1_FD_202135 | JGI IMG/M metagenome (GOLD analysis project Ga0308171, IMG submission 202135) | Phyllosphere microbial communities from UC Gill Tract Community Farm, Albany, California, United States - DLSLSG.R1 | ecosystem: Host-associated > Plants > Phyllosphere > Unclassified | place: USA... | reverse complement strand
TGGGCGATTCGGTGCTGATGCTGCAATATGCGACCTACTCGGTGATCTCGCCGGAAGGCTGCGCTTCCATCCTGTGGAAGACCGCCGACCGCGCCGCGGATGCTGCTGAAGCGCTGGGCCTGACCGCTCATCGCCTCAAGGCCATCGGCCTGATCGACAAGATCGTCAACGAACCGCTGGGCGGCGCCCATCGCGATCCCAAGCAGATGGCCGGTTTGCTCAAGCGCGCACTGTCGGATTCGCTGCGCCAGTTCCAGGGCATGAAGACCAAGGACCTGCTGGCTGCGCGTCACGAAAAGCTGATGGCCTATGGCAAGTTCAAGGAACTGAATTCGGCCGAATAACTTTCGGTTCGCATTTTCTTCTTCCCGGACGCCAGCGATTGCTTCGCTGGCGTTTGTCTTTTCAGGTGCCGGTTTCTCATGTCCGATCAATCCTCTTCTTCTCCTTCCTCCGGCAAGATCACCGGCAAGCTGTTGCAGGCATTGCATGCAACGCTGGCCGCGACCGGTTTCGAACCCGCGCAGGACACGCTGGCCGTGGCCTTCAGCGGTGGACTCGATTCCACGGTGCTGCTGGAAGCGGCCGCACAGTGGCAGCATGAAAGCGGCGGACGCGTGGTGGCCCTGCATGTGCATCATGGACTCTCGCCCAATGCGGATGCCTGGCTGGCGCATGCCGAGCAGGCATGTGCGCAGCGCGGCATCACCTGCGCGCACGAGCGCGTGCAACTGGAACGGGTGGCCGACAGCGGTGTGGAAGAAGCGGCACGGCTGGCGCGTTATGCCGCGCTGGGGCGGCTGTGCCGGGCACATGGTGCGCGCCTGCTGCTGACGGCCCATCATCTCGACGACCAGGCCGAAACGGTGCTGCTGCAGCTGCTGCGCGGCAGCGGGCTGGCGGGCCTGTCCGGCATGGATCAATGCAATGCGGCGCCCGGTTTGCTGGGCGATGCGGACACGCTGATCGCACGGCCTTTCCTGGCCATCCCGCGTGCGCAGCTGGAAGAGGGCGCACGCGCCTGGTCGCTCGCCTGGATCGAGGATGAATCCAACAGCGATCCGCGCTACACCCGCAATGCCTTGCGTCATCAGGTGATGCCGGCATTGGGCCAGGTCTTCCCCGGCTACCAGCAGCGCCTGGCGCGCGCGGCCGGACACGCACAGGGCGCGCAGGAACTGCTGCGCGAAGTGGCCGAACAGGATCTGGCGCAATGCCGTGAAGACGATCATCTGCGCATGCCTGCGCTGCGTGCCCTGAGCGAGCAACGCTTCCTGAACCTGATGCGTCACTGGTTCGGACTGCGCGGCATGCGCATGCCGTCATCGGCGTGGATGCAGGAGATGCGCACCCAACTGCTGGAGGCCGATGTGGAAGCGCAGCTGTGCGTCTCCCACCCTGACGGCGAAGTCCATCGCTATCGCGAGCGCGTCTTCCTGGCGCCGCGCCGCAGCCTGCCCGATGAGGACGCGTCACTGTCGCTGCGCTGGAGCGGGCAGGCGCAGGTCCACGTGCCGGTCTTCCACGGCACCCTGCAGTTCGAGCCCATTCCCGCTGGCGATGCGCGGCCCGGCTTCGATGCCGCGTGGCTGCGTGCGCAATCGCTGCTGGTGTGTGGACGCAGCGGGGGAGAACGCATCAAGCTGGCGCAGAATCGTCCGGCGCGCAGCCTCAAGCAGCAGTATCAGAGCGCCGATGTCCCTGCGTGGGAACGGCCTTATCTGCCACTGGTGTGGGCGGGTGAGGATCTGCTGTTCGCGGCGGGCGTGGGCATGGACTGTGCGCATTTTGCGCAGGCGGGAGAACGCATTGCCCTGCGGTGGCAGCAGGATTGATCTGCATCGGGCGTGTCGGCGTGAGTGGACAGCCGAAGCGAAGCAAACCATTTAAATGATATAAAAAATATCGCCCCCGGACCTGACGGTGCGGGGGCGATATCCCTGTCATCCCTGACATGTCCGGGCCTCAGACGGATCCGATGCCCGGGGTGCTGCTCCTTGCGGACGCCTTACTTGGCGGCGGCGTCAGCGGCCGGCTTGGCTTCAGTGCCGGCAGCGGCCTTCTTCTCGCTCTTGCCTTCCGCCTTCTTTTCCGACTTCTTGTGCTTGGCGTGATGTTCCGCCTTGGCCTTCGGCGCGGTCTCGGTCTTGGCGGCTTCAGCCTTGGCCGGAGCAGCCGGGGCGGCAGCGGCGCCGGTCTGGGCGAACACCGGCAGGGTCAGGGCCGACAGGAGGGAGGCAACGATGATGGTCTTGGTCTTCATGGTGATGTCCTTTCAACGACTAGTGTCTGGTCAGTGTCAGTAGTACTGTATGCACGGTGTGTGCTGTGTGTCTGCTATGTGTTTGCTACGTGTACCGGGCGCTGGCCCGGTACGGTCTTGCCTGGATTACTTGGTCTTGGCAGCGGTGTCGGTGGCGGCCGTCTTGGTGTCCGCAGTGCCGGCATCCTTCTTTTCAGCCTTGGCTTCAGTCTTGGTATCGGCCTTCTTCTCCGATTTTTCGGACTTCTTGTGCTTGGCGTGATGCGTGGCCTTGGCCTTCGGTGCGGTCTCGGTCTTGGCGGCTTCAGCCTTGGCCGGGGCGGCGGTGGTGGCAGCCGGGGCGGCAGGAGCGGCTGCTGCACCGGTCTGGGCGAACACCGGCAGGGTCAGGGCCGACAGCAGGGAAGCAACGATGATGGTCTTGGTATTCATGGTGATGTCCTTTCAGAGACAAGTGTCTGTTTGCGTCAGTAGTACGGTGCGTACGGTGTGTGCTGCGTGTCTGCTACGTTACTGCTTTGTATCTGCTATCTGTACCGGGACTGGCCCGGTACGGTCTTACTTGGTCTTGGTCGCTGTATCGGTAGCGGCCTTGGTGTCGGCCTTGGCTTCGCTCTTGGCGTCAGCCTTCTTCTCTGCCTTTTCCGCCTTTTCCGCCTTTTCCGACTTTTCGGACTTCTTGTGCTTGGCGTGATGCGTGGTCTTGGCCTTGGGCGCGGTGTCGGTCTTGCCGGCTTCCGCCTTGGCCGTGGCTGCTGCTGGCGCGGCCGGCGCAGCGCTGCCGGTCTGTGCGAACACCGGCAGGGCCAGTGCGGTCAGCAGGGAAGCGACGATGACGGATTTGGTTTTCATGGCAATTTCCTTTAGAAAGTGGTTGTTACGCTCGGCGCTTGATTTTGCGTAATCGCTTCATCATGTCGTGTCGCCTTGCTTCCTATAACGAGCCGCCGACGTGAAAGACGACGTGAAAGTGTTTCAATTCATCGTGTATTTGTAAGCATTCGTTGCTGCTTTGCTTATAATGGTCAACACGTTGGTGCAGCCTTGTTGCAGCGCTGTTTCCCGGCTTCTCCGCTGCACTGCGTGCCTTGCCGGTGGTCTTGCCGTTTCTTCTTTCCTGTTGCCTCATCGAGTTTTCTCATGGCCTATCAAACCTGGTTTGCATTCTTTCTCGCCGCCTGTGTCATCGCCATCTCGCCCGGATCGGGCGCGGTGCTCTCCATGAGCCACGGCCTCAATTACGGCCTGCGCCGTACCACGGCCACCATCCTTGGCCTGGAAATCGCGCTGGTGGTGGTTCTCATCATCGCTGGTGCCGGTGTGGGTTCGCTGCTGGTGGCCTCCGAAACCGCCTTCAACGTGGTCAAGATCGCCGGTGCCCTGTACCTGATCTACCTGGGCTTCTCGCAGTGGCGCGCCCGCGTGCCCTCGGAGCAGGAAGGCGAAGCCCTCGACAACGCCAACGCCGTGGCACGCGCGCAGCGTGGCCAGCACTGGTGGCAGCGTTGCATGACGGGCTTCCTCACCAATGCCACCAACCCCAAGGGCATCGTCTTCATGGTGGCGGTGCTGCCGCAATTCATCGATCACGAACGTCCGCTGTGGCTGCAGCTGCTGGTGCTGGCCGTGACCATGGTGGCGGTGGACCTGGTGGTGATGCACGGCTACGCCTTTGCGGCCAGCCGCCTGCAACGCTTCTTCCGCAGCCAGAAGGCGATCAAGGCGCAGAACCGTTTCTTCGGTGGCGTGCTGATGCTGGTGGGCGCCGGGCTGTTCTTCTTCAAGCGCACGCAGCACTGAACAGGCTCTGGCCCGCGCGCAGACAACAAAAAACCCGCAAGGCAGCTTGCGGGTTTTTTGTTGGGCGTCCCGGCCGGGTTTGGCGGGGACGTGAAGGAAAATTACTTGTCCTTCTTCAGGCAGGACGACATGAAGGCTTTGCGCTCATCGCCCTTCTTGCCGGCGGCATCGGCGTTACATTGCTTCATCTTGTCCTGCTGGGTGGCCGGCTTGGGCTGTTCCTTCTTCAGGCAAGAGGACATGAAGGCCTTGCGTTCATCGCCTTTCTTGCCGGCGGCGTCGGCGTTGCATTGCTTCATCTTGTCCTGCTGCGCATTCTGCGCCATGGCGGGGGAGCCCAGCAGCAGCGGGGCGGCCAGTGCGAACGAGGTCATGGCGAAGAGCATTTTTTTCATGAGAGACTCCCTGGGGCAAGGTGGATTCGTGGGGCTGATCGCGTCTGATTCTTCAGACGCGAGCATTACAGCATGAAAGATAATGTTCTGACTAGCGCACGCAGTTGAGATCGCCTTCCTGGCAGCCTGCCAGATTCTTCAGTTCGTCCGCACGCTGGCGGGTCTTGTCGGCCAGGCAGGTTTGCAGCGCAAGTGAAGCTGCAGACCCGCCGGCGCTGGCCGAGCTCTCAAAGCGGCAGGACAGGTCGCGATACTTCAGCCAGGCCAGCTGCACTTCGCGCAACTGGTTCTGTTTCGCCTTGTTGAGCTTGTCGCGATAGGCCATGTAGGTGGCGTTGAGATCGGCATCGTTCTGGGTCAGGGTCTGTGAGGCGCAGGCATTCATCTCGGCCTGGGTGGCGGCCTTGGTGCAATCGGCGGCGAAGGCGCTGCCGGCACACAGCAGCAGGGCGGCTGCCAGCAGGGACAAGGGGGCTTTCATGGGACTGGACTCCGGTTTCTCAGGGGACGAGGCTGCAATGCTTCCGGTTGGCAAGGTCATTCTGGCAACCTTCGGAAGGCTTGCAACTTGTCGGGATAAAATGACATTTTGCCTGTCTTAGAAGAAGACAGAGCAGGCCGGTTCGCCCGTTTCTGCAACGAAATTGCAACAAGCCGTATCTGATTTTCCTTATCCAAATCTTTTTCAGGAGTAGCGCAGATGGGATTGAGCTGGCTGTCCGCCATCAAACTGATTCCCTGGGGTGACGTGGTCCAGGCCACCCCCGGCATCGTCAAGGGCGCGCGTGACCTGTGGTCGCGCACCCGCAAGGCCAAGACCGCAGTCGATGCCGCGCCGCCCGCGCCGGTCACCGGCGACGTCGGCCAGCTGGCCCAGCGCATCGTCCAGCTGGAAGCCGAGCAGCTCGAAGCCAGCCAGTTGATCAACACCCTGGCCGAGCAGAATGCGCAACTGGTCGCCACCATGGATGCCATGCGCCGCCGCCTGCGCATGCTGGGTGCCTTCAGCGTGCTGCTGGCGGTGGGCGTGGTGGCGGTGTGGCTGCGCTGAACCTGGCTTGCCGTTTTTTCTGATCCCTGATCCCTGACTCCTTTACGACTGGCCCTGCATGTTCCAACAAGCATTGCGCATGACCCTGCGCGACTGGCGCACCGGTGAACTCCGTTTTCTGCTGATCGCCTTGATCGTGGCGGTGGCGGCACTGTCCTCGGTCGGTTTCTTCGTCGACCGCATGCGCGCCGGCATGACGCGCGATGCGCACCAGTTGCTGGGGGCCGATCTGCTGGTGGCGGCCGACCAGCCGCTGTCACCGCAATGGCTGCAGCAGGCCGCGACGCAAAACTTGCAGCAGGCGCAGACCCAGGTCTTCCCCAGCATGGCGCAAGCCGGGGAGGGCGATGCGGCCCGCTCGGTGCTGTCGTCCATCAAGGCCGTCACGGCGGGCTATCCCTTGCGCGGCCAGTTGCGGCTGCAGGGCAGCGATGGCCGCGACCGGCCTGCCAACGGCATTCCGCAGCCGGGGACCATCTGGGTCGATCCGCAGATCCTGTCCCAGCTCGACGTGAAGGTCGGCGATACCCTCAGGCTGGGTGATCTGGCGCTGAAGATCGCCGCTGTCATCGCGATCGAACCGGATCGCGGCAGCGCCTTCGTCAACTTCGCGCCGCGCGTGATGCTCAATGAGGCCGACCTAGCCGCCACGCACCTGGTGCAGGTCGGTTCGCGCGTGACCTACCGCCTGTTGATCGCCGGGCCGCCTGAGGCCGTGCAGCGCTATCAGCAGCAGATCGAACGCCAGATCGACGCCGACAAGCTGCGCGGCGTGCGTCTGGAGTCGCTGGAAAACGGTCGCCCGGAAATGCGCGCCACGCTGGACCGCGCCGAACAATTCCTGTCGCTGGTCGGGCTGCTGTCGGCCATGCTGGCCGCGCTCGCCGTGGCCATGGCGGCGCGGCGCTTCATGCTGCGCCATCTGGATGCCTGCGCCATGCTGCGCTGTTTCGGCATGACGCAGGCGCAGGTGACCACGCTCTATCTCACCGAATTCATTCTCATCGGGCTCGCCGCCAGCTTCATCGGCATGCTGGTCGGCTTTGCCGCCCACTTTGCGCTGCTGCAATGGCTGGGCAACTTCCTGCCGACCGCCTTGCCGCCACCGGGCTGGGCACCGGCGCTGCAAGGCGTGGCCACCGGTCTGCTGCTGCTGGTCGGGTTTGCCTTGCCGCCCATCCTGCAATTGCGCAACGTGCCGCATAACCGCGTGATCCGGCGCGACCAGGGCGCACCGCAGGCGCTGACGGTCGGGACCTATGTGCTGGGCACGCTGGTGTTTTCCGGATTGCTGCTGTGGCAGGCGGGCGATCTCAAGCTGGGGCTGCTGACCATCGCCGGTTTCCTCGGCGGCTTCGGTCTCTTCGCGCTGGTGGCCTGGCTGTGCCTGCGTGCGCTGCGTTCGCTGCGCGGGCTGGTGGATCGCCAGAGCTGGCGCTTCGCCATCGATGGCCTGCAACGCCGTCCGGCGGCGGCCGTGATGCAGGTGGTGGCCTTGGGTCTGGGGCTGATGGCGCTGCTGCTGCTGACCGTGATCCGTGGCGATCTGGTCGGCGCGTGGCGGCAAGCCACGCCTGCCGATGCGCCCAACCGCTTCATCATCAACATCCAGCCGAATCAGCGTGAGGCCGTGCAGCAGGCGCTGCGCCAGGGCGGGGTGCAGGATGCGGCGCTGTATCCGATGATTCGCGGGCGGCTGGTGCAGATCAACGGGCGCGCCGTCAATCCGTCGGACTATCAGGAAGACCGCGCCAAGCGCCTGGTGGACCGCGAATTCAATCTCTCGACCATGCGCGACATCCCGCCCGGCAACGGCATCGTGGGCGGCCGCTGGTACGACGACAGCCGCCCGGAAGCCTCGGTGGAACGCGGGCTGGCGCAGACCCTGGGCATCAAGCTGGGCGACAAGCTGCAATTCGACATTGCCGGTCAACTGGTGGAAGCCCCCGTGACCAGCCTGCGCAAGCTGGAGTGGGGATCGCTGCGGGTCAATTTCTTCGTCATCCTCAACCCGACGCTGATGCGCGATACGCCGCAGAGCTGGATCACGGCGGTACACCTGACGCCGCAGCAGGAGGCCTTGGGCAACACGCTGGCGCGTGACTTCCCCAATCTGACCGTTGTGGATATAGGAAGTGTACTGGCACAGATTCAGGAAGTGGTCGGTCAAGTGATTGCAGCTGTAGAGTTCCTGTTCCTGTTCACTTTGTGTTCAGGTGTACTGGTACTGTACGCTGCACTGGCAGGGTCCCAGGATGAACGTGTACGGGAAGCTGGCCTGTTGCGTGCCCTTGGTGCGACCCGCCAGGAGCTCTCCCGCGCCCAGCGCATCGAGGTGCTGCTGGTGGGTTCGCTGGCCGGGTTGCTGGCGGCCAGCGGGGCGGCCGGCATCGGCTGGGCGCTGGCGCATTACGTCTTCAATTTCGACTGGAGTTTCAGCCCGCTGGTGTGGGTGGCCGGCATGGGGCTGGGCGCGGCTTGCTCGGCGCTGGGCGGCTGGGCCGGATTGCGTCACGTGCTGCGCCGTCCGCCGCTGCAGACCTTGCGCGAGGCCTGATCCGATACAGGTCAAACAACGCTGGCAATCACAGCCGGGCGGCCCGACGCGGCCGTCCGGCTGCGGTATCATGGCGGTCTTATGCAAATCGAAGATCCCAACCAACCGACCACGTTCGAACTCATTGGCGGCGCAGAGAAGCTGCGCGAGATGGTCGACCGTTTCTATGACCTGATGGACCTGGAGCCGGAGTTCGCCGGCATTCGCGCGCTGCATCCGCCTTCGCTGGACGGTTCGCGTGAGAAGACCTACATGTTCCTTTCCGGCTGGACCGGCGGTCCCAGCCTGTACATGGAAAAATTCGGCCATCCGCGCCTGCGGGCGCGCCATCTGCCTTTCCCCATCGGCATCTCCGAGCGCGACCAGTGGCTGCGCTGCATGACCTGGGCCATGCAGGACGTCGGCCTGCCGGAAGACCTGATGAAGCGCCTGCTGGCGGCGCTCTACCAGACCGCCGACTGGATGCGCAACAAGCCCGAGTAACACGCACTGGATTGGTCCCATGTCCCTTTTTGAAATGATCCTTACCGGCCTGGTCGTGGTCGGCGTCGTGCTGCAAGTGCTGATCCTGCTGCGCGGTAGCCAGCGGCAGGAGGACGACACTGCGCTGGTGATTGAAGACGCGCTGCTGCAGGTCAAGCAGGACCTGCAACGCCACCAGCAGGAGACCGGCGAGCGCATCGAGCGCGAGCTGCGCAGCCAGGTGCAGGCCAGCGCCCAGAGCACGCGCCAGGAACTGGGCGCCAACTTCGCCCATCTGCAGCAGACGCTGGCCACGCAGCTGACGAGCGTGGCGGGTTTGCAAAACCAGCAGATCGACGGTTTTGCGCAGCAACTGGTCAAGCTCAACGAAAGCAATACCCAGCAACTGGAAAGCATGCGTCAGTCCATCACGCTGCAGGCCCAGGTGAACCGCGAAGAGCAGGCGGTTTCGCTCAAGCGCTTCGGCGATACGCTGAATCAGCAATTGTCGGCGCTGACTGAATCCAATGCCCAGCGCATGGCCGAGGTGCGCGCCACCTTGGAAGCCAAGATCAAGGACCTGCAGAACGACAACGCGCAAAAGCTGGAAGAGATGCGCAAGACCGTGGACGAAAAACTGCACGCCACGCTGGAGCAGCGGCTCGGTGAATCCTTCAAGCTGGTCTCGGACCGGCTGGACAAGGTGCACCAGGGCTTGGGCGAAATGCAGCAGCTGGCCACCGGCGTGGGCGACTTGAAGCGCGTGCTGACCAACGTCAAGACGCGCGGCACCTGGGGCGAAGTGCAGCTGGAAATCCTGCTGGAGCAGATGCTCACCCCCGACCAGTACGCCAAGAACGTGGAGACCGTCCCGGCCAGCGGCGAGCGGGTGGAATTCGCCATCCGCCTGCCGGGTGCCAAGGAAGATGCTGGCCAGGTCTGGATGCCCATCGATGCCAAATTCCCCAAGGAACAGTACGAGCGCCTGGTCGATGCCGCCGAGCGCGCCGATGCCGACGGGGTGGCCACGGCCGGGCGCGAGCTGGAACGGGCAGTACGTGGCGAGGCCAAGACGATTGCCGAGAAATACCTGTCGCCACCGCTGACGACCGACTTCGCCATCCTCTTCCTGCCGACCGAAGGGCTGTATGCGGAAGTGATGCGCCGGCCCGGCTTGTCGGATGAATTGCAGCGCACCTGCCGGGTCACCATTGCGGGTCCGTCGACCTTGTCGGCGCTGCTCAACAGCCTGCAGATGGGCTTCCGCACGCTGGCACTGGAAAAGCGTTCGTCGGAGGTGTGGCAGGTGCTGGGCGCGGTCAAGACCGAGTTCGGCAAGTTCGGTGAAGTGCTGGCCGCCACCAAGACGGCGCTGGAGCGCGCGGCCAAGAACATCGACCAGGCCGAGACCCGCACCCGCCAGATGACGCGCAAGCTCAAGTCGGTGGAGGCGCTGCCGGTGGAGAATGCCCAGAAGCTGCTGGGTACCGGGGAGCTGGATCTGGGCGAGGATGCCGAGGGCGTCTGATTTGCCCCTTCCTTCACCTGCAGAGGTGGCTCAAGCGGCTGGAAAACAGAAGGGACGGCTTGCCGTCCCTTTTTCTTCATTTGCGCCTGAAAGCCACCATCACACCAGGCCGTCGAACAGCACTACCGCCACTTCTTCGCCGGCAGCTACATCACCGCGTTCGTGTTCCAGTTCGATGATGCAGTTGGCATCCGACATCGAGCGCAGGATGCCCGAACCCTGCATGCCGGTCAGCCGCACTTGCCAGTGACCGTTCTCGTCCGGGGCCAGGATGCCGCGCTGGTATTCGGTGCGGCCGGCCTTCTTGCGAATGGCCGTGGCCGTCTTCACCCGCAGGCGCGGCAGCGGATTGGCTTCGGCACCGGCCAGGCGCAGCAGCGCATCGCGCACGAAGAAGGAAAAACTCACCTGCACCGCCACCGGGTTGCCCGGCAAACCGAACAGATAAGCCTCCCGTCCGCGCGAGCGGATGCGGCCAAAGGCAAGCGGGCGGCCGGGGCGCATGGCGATCTTCCAGAACGTCATCTCGCCCAGGCTGGCCATGATCTGCTTGGTGTAATCGGCCGCGCCGACCGAGACGCCACCGGAGGTGATGACCGCATCGGCCTCTTCGCAGGCACTGCGGAAAGCCGCTTCCAGGGCGGCCGGATCATCCGGCACCACGCCCATGTCCAGCACCTCGCAACCGAGGCGCGTGAGCATGCCGTGCAGGGTGTAGCGATTGGAGTCATAGACGCAGCCGGCATCGAGCGGCTCGCCGACCGAACGCAACTCGTCGCCGGTGGAGAAGAAGGCCACGCGCAGACGGCGCTGCACCGGTACTTCGGCGATGCCCAGCGAGGCCAGCAGGCCGATGTCGGAGGGCCGCAGCACGCGGCCGCGCGGCAGGGCCACGCTGCCCAGGGCCAGGTCTTCGCCACGCAGGCGGCGATTGTCGCCGGGACGCACGCGGCCGGCAGGCAGGGTCACGCCTTGCGCGTCGGCGTCGGTAGTCAGTTCCTGCGGGATCACGGTGTCGCAACCGTCGGGCATCGGTGCGCCGGTCATGATGCGCACGCACTGGCCGGGGCCGACGCTGCCGGCGAATTGTTCACCCGCGTGTACCGCGCCGATGATCTGCAGGCGCACTTGCTGGCCCGAGGCCACGTCCTCGCCGCGCAGGGCATAGCCATCCATGGCCGAGTTGTCGTGCGCCGGGACATCGATGCGGGAAATGATGTCGCGCGCCAGCACGCGCGAAAGGGCGCTGCGGATGGCCAGCTTTTCCACGGCCTCGACGGGCGTGATGAATTCCTGGATCACGGTTTGCGCGCGTGCCACCGTCATGGCGTTGGGGTCATAGCCGCTGATGCAGCTGACGATGTCGTGGAGTGTGGCGGTGAGGGTCTCGGTCATTGTTCTGCTTCGAGCTGTTGCAAATCCAGCCCGGTATTGATGTTGCTGAAGGCGCGCTCGTCGGGGAAATCCACCTCGACGCAATCAAGGCTGGCAAACCAGCGGTCCATCTTGCGTTGGCCGGCGGCCAGGAAGGCGTCCAGCGAAGCGCGCGTACTGGTCTGAAGCAGCGAGCATACAGGATGCCGCTGGCGCCCGTGTACGCCCTCCGTGACCGCGATGGCAGCCAGTGCGCCGCTGGCGGTGAGGGCGTCGTACAGGTGCGCTACCAGGTCATAGGGGATCAGCGGCGAGTCGCACGGGGCGGTGGCCAGCAGCGGCGTATGGCAATGGGCCAGGCCGCATTGCAGACCTGCCAGCGGGCCGGGGAAATCCCCCTGCAGGTCATGCCAGACCGGATAGCCGAAACGGGCGTACTCCAGCTGGGAACGGTTGGCGTTGATCGCCAGGGTGCCGACCTGCGGTGCCAGGCGTTCCAGCACGTGCTGCACCAGTGGCTTGCCATGCAGGACTTGCAGGCCCTTGTCGACGCCGCCCATGCGCGTGCCACGGCCACCGGAGAGGACCAGGCCGGTGATGTGACTGGCGGCGGTGGCGGGGGAAGACATGGTGCGGAAGAGCAAAGAGCAGGGCAGGCGTGCCGGATCAGCCGCCGATGTAGGACATCTCGACCTTGCGCGCCGGAGCCGCCTGCATGGCGCTGCGCAGCTCGGAATAACGGTCGCCGCGCTGGCCCCAGAGGGCGGCGATGGCACCGGCAATCTCGGCATCGCTGCTGCCATTGCGCACCAGGCTGCGCAGGTCGTGGCCTTCGCTGGCGAAGAGGCAGGTGTAGACCTTGCCTTCGGTGGAGAGGCGCGCGCGTGAACAGTCCTGGCAGAAGGCCTGGGTCACGCTGGAGATCACGCCGATCTCGCCGCTGCCATCCACATAGCGCCAGCGCTCAGCGGTCTCGCCGGTGTAGTTGGGGTCGGCCACTTCCAATGGCATCTCGGCGGCGATGCGGCGGACCACTTCGCGCGAGGGCAGCACTTCGTCCATGCGCCAGCCGTTGGAAGAGCCCACATCCATGTATTCGATGAAGCGCAGGATGGCCGGGCTGCCCTTGAAGTAGCGCGCCATCGGCAGGATCTGGTCGTCGTTGACGCCCTTCTTGACCACCATGTTGATCTTGATCGGGCCGAGACCGGCGGCGTGTGCCGCTTCGATGCCTTCCAGCACGCGCGCCACCGGGAAATCGACGTCGTTCATGCGGCGGAAGCTCTCGTCATCCAGCGAATCCAGCGACACCGTCACGCGCCTGAGCCCGGCCGCCTTGAGCGCCTGGCCCTTTTGCTTCAGCAGCGTGCCGTTGGTGGTGAGGGTCAGGTCGATTTCTTCGCCGTCCGGGGTGCGCAGGGCGGCCAGCATGGCGATCAGGGTCTCGATGTTCTTGCGCAGCAGCGGCTCGCCGCCGGTCAGGCGGATCTTGCGCACGCCATGCGCCACGAACTGGGCTGCCACGCGGGTCAGCTCTTCGAAGGTCAGCAGGTCCGAGTGCGGAAGGAACTGGTATTGCTTGTCGAAGACATCCTTTGGCATGCAATAGACACAGCGGAAATTGCAGCGGTCAGTCACCGAAATGCGCAGGTCGTGCAGCGGACGTCCCAGACTGTCGCCCAGCCAGCCGGTCGGCTCGACCGCAACCGGCGTCAGCAGGCCGGCCGCACTGGCGCTCTGGGCTTGCCGGACATCGACGATGGGGATGACGCGCTTGTTCATACGATCTGACGATAAAAGGTGTGTAACGATAGCACGCCTGAGGCCGCCGCGCAGATGCACAATCATGCATATAGTGTATGCGTGCAACTGCATCTCGCGCCTGCCGCCGCCCGCCGCGCGGGCCTGCTGGCATCTGGCTTGCAGCGCCATCCTATCCTGCCGTGACTGTATCGTGACGGTGAGCGGGCAACTGTCACCAAATAGGAGGTCGTTTGCTGATGGGCGGTGAAGACAAAGGCTTCATTTGGAAATCGATAGACATGAAAAAGGGAGCCGAAGCTCCCTTGTTCATTGCCGATATTGACAGCGTCCGGGCCACCCTGCGGCAGGGTGGCCGGAATCCTTCTTAACGGCGGGTTTCGACCTGCACCAGCGGTTCGGTCGACTGCGGCGGCAGCGGCTTGCGCTCGCGCGGCACGTGCGGTGCCGGGACGAAGGCAGCAGCGGCTTCCTGGGCAGCGCGCAGCTTGACCGGGTCCGTGGTGGCCAGGGTCAGGCCGGCTTGCGACAGCATCTGCTCCAGCGACTCCGAGCGGGCAGCGTTGCCGGTGCTGGCCGCGACTGCGGGGGCAGGGGCAGCAGCGGGCGCCGGTGCGGCTTCAGCCACCACCGGAGCCGGTTCGACAGCCACCGGTGCCGGGCTGGCTTCGACGGCGTCCAGCAGGCTGATCTGTTGCGGCACGGCCGGGGCTGCAGGCGCAGCGTGCACCACCTCGACCGGGGCTTCCGATGCGGCCGGGGCAGCAACGGGAGCCTGCACCGGCTCGAAGGCCGGGGTCGGGGCGAAGCTGGCATCGATCGACGGCGCCGCCGGTTCGATGGCCGGCTGGTTCGAGAACACGGCCTGGGTCGCTTCAGCAGCGGCAGCGGCGACGGCTTCCACCGAGTTCACACCGCTTTCGACGTGCACGGCAGCTTCAGCCGGGGCTTGTTCCGGAACCGGGGAGGCGGCGAACGAAGCTTGCGCCACAGCGGCTTGGGCCACTTCCACCGGTGCCGCCGAAGTGTCGGCAGCGACGGTCTCTACGTTCACGCTGGCAGCAGCGGCGCTGGCCACGACAACGTTGTCGACGCCTTCGGCGGCTTCGGATTGCTCCGATCCTTCACCTTCGCCGTTGTCGATCACGTTGCCGTTTTCATCACGTTCGCGACGATGACGGTTGCGGCCACCACGGCGGCGGCGGCGACGCGGCTCGGTGCCGCCTTCGGCAGCTTCCGCACCTTCGACGCCATCAGCACCTTCGGAACCTTCGACTTGTGCAGCTTCCACCTGGGCGGCTTGCTCGTCATTGGACAGGGCCACGGCACCAGCAGCAACCGCTACGCCTGCGGTGGCTGCACCGGCAGCCAGAGCGGCTTCCAGCGGCAGACCTTCCTCGGCCTTGGGGTCCTTGCGTTCGCCACGCGGGGCGCGCGGTTCACGCGGCTGGCGCGGTTCACGGCCTTCACGACCCTCGCGCGGCTCGCGGCCTTCGCGCGGTTCGCGGGGCTCACGGGCTTCACGCGGCTCGTTGCGGCGGGCTTCCTTCGGTTCCTGGCCTTCGCGGGCTTCGCGCGGCTCACGGCCCTCGCGCACATCACGGCCTTCACGCGGTTCGCGGCCTTCTTTCGGTTCGCGCGGACCACGCGGTGCACGTGCTTGCTTGGCTTCAGCAGTGTCGCCGGTCTTCAGTTCGACGGCGGCCGGACCGCGAGCGGCGCGCTGCTCTGCATTGCGCTCACCACGTTCGGCGCGATCGCCACGCTCACCGCGTTCACCACGGTTGCGGTTGCGGCCATTGCGGTCGCCGCCACGGCCATTGCGATCGCCTTCGCGCTTGGCCGGAGCCTTGGCTTCGACCGGGGCCGGCACTTCCACCGGAGCAACCGGCTTCTTGCGGAAGAAGGCGAAGATCTTGCCCAGCAGGCCCGATTCCGGGGCCAGGGTCGGCGGCGGCACGGGGGCAGCCACCGGTTCCGGGGCCTTGCGTTCGACGATGGGGGCCGGCTGGTCGGGGGTGATGCCCTTGACCACGGCTTCCTGGCGCGGACGCTCTTCTTCCTTCTGGCGCTTGCTGTAGCCGATGTCGGTATCGGCTTGCTC
>Ga0308171_1003214_pt1 | contig 15300 bp, 16 predicted proteins | sample PhyGR1_FD_202135 | JGI IMG/M metagenome (GOLD analysis project Ga0308171, IMG submission 202135) | Phyllosphere microbial communities from UC Gill Tract Community Farm, Albany, California, United States - DLSLSG.R1 | ecosystem: Host-associated > Plants > Phyllosphere > Unclassified | place: USA... | reverse complement strand
ATTAAGTTCAATACAATCCAAATTATCAGAATCCACTTTGCAGGACAATAAATCCTTGCTCAGCAATTCAAAATCATTAGATTCCGCAAACTGTTCGAGCGTATAAATAGGGATAAGTGATTCCATAGACCGCACAAAAATAATGAATATATTTTTGCACAAAAAGAACTTTTTTATTTATTTCTACTTTATCACAATCACCAATGTAACTTTATACTTTCCTGTAAGTATTTTTAAGATTATGCACTTTGAACTGCTGAAAAAATAAATCAGCCATACTTAAATTTAAATATGGCTGATTCACTATTGATAGAATTAAGTTTTAAGGACATAATTACATATAACCTCGGAAACTTCAATCGTCTGTCCGTCTATCCAGGCAGAATCATTACTGCATAAAAAAGCTACCACAAAAGCGATGTCATTGAATGCTTTCACCACCGGTCGTCCGATCCGTTCGGAAACCCATTCACTGTGAAGTTTTCCATTTTCTAAATCTTCAATCAAACCATCGCTGAGTAGAAAATAGTTCATCGTCTCGATGACGGGAACATTTTTATTCAATTCACTGAATAGGTTCTTTGGCAATTCTGCCACCTTTGTAAAAGGAATGGAAATAATAACCACATTTACATCCTTTGCCGCATCCCGCAATTCTACTGCTCGAATGCCTTCATTGTCTGCAAAACCGATGGTGTGCAGACCTCTTGTATTTGCAATGACAATGTGATGAGCTTTCTTGATTAATTTCTTTGCCACTGTTTCGCAGATAGCTCCGGCACCAATAATTCCTATTTTATATCTTTTATTTCAATATTTTAAATCACTTTTCTAAATGCCGGATTTGGTATTTCAAGATTACCTCTCAAAGTATCCGCCTCGTACTCTGTTCTGAAAATGCCCTTATCCTGTAAAATTGGAACGACCAGGTCAATAAAATCACGCAGACCGTACGGATGGTCCTGTCGTATTAAAAGCATATCCATCGCTCCTGCCTCGTACCATTTCTGAATTTGCTCTGCCACTTTTTCAGCCGAACCGAAGAATTGTGGTCTCGGTAGACTGTTTTTTGGGCTGAGTTGCATCAGCTCCATATATTTATCAATCGCATCCTTTTCAGTTTCACCAACGATGGGATTTTGTGAAATGGAAACAATGAAATCTTCCGGTCGTCTCTGTTTTGCAATCAGTTTCTGTCTGATCCTGTTTGCCAACCCCGCAGTGTCTTCCCAATCATAACCGTGCATGAAGACACCGTCTGTATAACTCGTGGCTATATCCATAAAGTTTTCAGATGTTCCTGCGGTATAAAGAACAGGTCTGCCCTGAACCGAACGGCTGATATTTAAAGGACCTTCTACGGAAAAATAATCGCCACGATAGTTGACGTGGTGCATTTTATGGTGATTCAAAAAGATTCCACTTTCCTTGTCACGGATAAACGCATCGTCTTCATAGGTATCCCAAAGCCCAAGCACGATTTCAATAAATTCCTTATTCATTGGGTACTGGTCTCTCTTGGTCAAATGACCGCGGCTAAAATTCACCATCCCCCCAGGATTGGAAGTAATGGCGTTGAGTGATGCACGTCCTTTGCTAATTTTGTCCAGCGACAATATCTGCCTTGCAGCACTGTACGGGTCACCGTAAGACGAAGCGATTGTAGCGGAGAGACCAATGTTTTTAGTCACAATACTCAGTGCGGACATAATGCTGACTCCTTCGAACATACTCAGATAATGGGGAATATTTCCGGGTCCGACGTGGCTGACATCAACCAAAAACAAAGTATCAAACTTTGCAGCCTCTGCCAGTTGTGCCTGTTTGATGTAAAAATCAATATTCTCGCTGGCGTCTGCTGGTATTTCCGGATGCTGCCACGCCATATGATTCCATCCCAGACCGTCAAGTACAGCGCCTAATTTTAGTTTTTTTCCAGTTTTACTCATTCGTTATTTACTGCTTATGAAATTTCAGGTTTATCTTTCAACATCAAATTTATTTGAGAAAGTAAAACTACAATAAAATAACTTTCTTTTTTATAGTACTTTCCTAAAGGAAAGTGAAATTTTGTATTCAAGCAAACTATTTAAATTAACTATCACAATGATAACCACTTTCCTTAATAAAGTAAATTTGTAACTTTGCAAAGTATTTGGTTTTGATCATAAAACCTTTTGTAGAGAAAATTATGAGTAAAAAAACATCATATTCCATTTTAGAATTGGCCATCGTTTCAGAAGGCAGCAGTTTTAAAGAAACTCTGAACAACTCACTGCAATTGGCGAAAGTTGCAGAAGAAAACAATTACACAAGATATTGGTTTGCAGAACACCATAATTCCGAATCGGTTGGTAGTAGCGCAACATCGATCTTGATTGGTTACGTTGCTGAAAATACAAAGAAGATCAGAGTAGGTTCGGGAGGAATTATGCTTCCCAACCATTCGCCATTGGTCATTGCAGAACAGTTCGGAACTTTAGCACAATTGTATCCCAATCGAATTGATTTGGGACTAGGACGAGCTCCGGGCACCGATATGCCCACAGCACAGGCAATCCGCTCCGATTTTATGAAGGCAGCGCATTCTTTTCCTGCTGAAGTAGAAAAAATCGAGGATTATTTTTCAATTGAAAATAAAACTTCAAAAGTGAGGGTTCCGATCGCTGAAGGTGTTGAAGTTCCAATCTATATTTTAGGTTCAAGCACAGATAGCGCACATCTGGCTGCAGCTAAAGGTCTGCCGTATGCTTTCGCAAGTCATTTTGCATCGACGCACTTGCATTCCGCATTGGAAATTTACAGGGAAGAATTTCAATCTTCCGAGGTTTTGGAAAAACCGTACACGATTGCCGGCGTAAACATTATCGTTGCTGATACGGATGAAGAGGCAGAGAGAGCATTTACATCATTGATCAGAATGTTTTTCGGAGTTCTGACAGGAAATTCAAAACCTTTGCAGGCTCCAACTGAAATGACTGAAGATCTAATTGAAGTTTTAAAACATCCAAGCCTGCATCAGATGCTGAAATATTCATTCGTTGGAAGTAAGCAAACGGTTAAAACGCAAGTAGAAGATTTCATCGAAAAAACTCAGGTGGATGAAATTATTATGGTTTCCAATATCTTTGCGCTGGAAGACAGAATAAGATCTGCAAAACTTTTTGCTGAAATAATGGATGAAGTGAATATTGCAAAACTTCCGCATTCTAACTTAAACTCAAACTAAAAATGGCAAAGAAGAAGGCTTACAACGAATGCCTCAATACCGTAAAACCGGTAAAAGATGCTTTGGAGGTGATTAATGGCAAGTGGAAACTGGCAATTATCATTTCAGTCGGTGTTGGCAACGAGCGTTTTACCGATATTCAGGACAGCATCGAAGGGATTACCCCGAAAGTTTTGGCAAAAGAATTGAAAGATCTCGAACAACATAAATTGATTAAAAGATTAATTATCGATGAGTATCCTATTAAGATTATTTACAAATCTGAACCGTATGCAGATACGCTTACTCCTATTATATATGCTTTAAAGGATTGGGGAATCAATCATAAAAAGATGATTGCTCGATAATTGCGCCAGCTCCTGATAATTGCTAAATCATTTTATGTTTCTACCAAATGGGAATGATATTCTTCCGATAGTTATCGTTACGTGGCAGCAATCGTCATAAATGAAAAAATAAAATAAGTTTTTTATTTTTAATAACTAAAGTTAAATTTCATAAAGTTTAATTTATTAGAAATTATTTGATAAAAAAAACTCTGAAATTTTTGTTTAATCTGACTCAAACGAATCAAATTATCAATAAGAGTGTATGAAGATATGCCTGTCAATGTCCCAAAATAGGATGGTTTAATTCTACGATTATTTCTAAATCTTTTACCAAAATCGATATTTCTTCGGTTATGGGTATAGGACTGGAACTGCCAAATAGAAACATACTATTCCGATACTGTTTACTAATAGTTTTAAAATTTAAGTTGCATTAAACAAAAGCTAAAAGAAATTATTTGATAAAAATGAGGTTTGCAATTCTTGTTTAATTTGGCTCAAACGAATCAAATCATCGATAAAAGTGTTTGAAGATAATCCCGTCATGGTCACAAGACCGACATTTGAAGTTTTTACTCTCTTATGTCGGTTTTTTTATTTCCTAATCCGCTGTTGTACTGATAGATACATTGAGCAACAATATTCATTTTAGGTGTTTGAAAACTTTTTCCGTCAAATTCGACTTTTTGGGGAAAGATCAAACACCCTATTGTTCTTTTTGTCATCAGATCGCCTTGTTGGTAGAGGTTTGCGAGGTTTTCCATTGAGTCGAGAGCATTTTCTATTTTTGTTTTTATATCAAGTTCTTTGCTTTCTGAAACAATATGCTGGATCTCTTGTTCCAACTGTTCAATTTGTTCTTTTGTAATTTTTTTACCTCTTTGTAATCTTCTTCATCTAATTTATCTGCAAGATATTTATCTCTTGCATTGGCAACTTTTTCGTTAAGTAAATTGATTTCTTTGGAGATCGACTTTCTTTTCGCTTCAATATCGTAACTAAATTGTTTATAATTATCTAAAAGGATCTCTTTCATAAGATATTTGATGATCGGATTATATTCCAATTTTGAAATTTCCAACTCAAACAGTTCATTCAACTTCTCAGAATCAAATCTGAATCCGCACTTGTAATGGCAATGATAATAGTAGTACGTTTTAGCTTTACCCTTAGCACCGCTTGCTGTGAGATTTTTGCCACAATTTGGACAGGTTAAAAGACCGCGTAGCGGAAAACGTTCATTACCTAATACCCTGCCGCCGGGACCCTCTACTTTCCTTCTTGTGTCCATGACCTTTTGAACCTGATGAAACAACCTTTCACTGACCAATGCCTCGTGTTTCCCTTCAATATAGTAAGCCTCTTCCTGTTTATAATCTTCAATATAGATTTTACCGCAGTAAACAGGATTTCTAATGGCTTTGGCAAACGCACTTCTCCCCATCGATATTCCATCTCTCTTGTTCATCTGAAGTCTTACCTGGTCAGCAGGAATATGGCCTTTAGCTAACTCATTAAAAGCCCATCTAATGTTTGAAGCCTCAGGTTCTTTGATCGCTATATACTTTTTACCATCTTCGTGGGCTCTGTTGATATAGCCATAAGGGGCAATGCCCATCAACCTACCTTCCTTTTTTTGCTCTCCGCATGCCATGAAACGTATTCAATGCTCTTCTGTCGTTTTCTACTTCAGGAGTAGAAAGGTAAATGGCCAACATAAGCTTATTTTCAGGAACAGACATATCCAAAGGCTGCTCAATGGCTTGAGGGATAATATGATTTTTGTGAAGAAGACTTATCATCTGATAGGCATCTCTCGTGTTACGGCTGAATCGATCCCATTTAGTAAAGAGCACAAGAATGCTTTGTGACTTCTTTTTTTATTTCAATGAGATATTTTTCCATTCCGGGCGTTCAAAACTTTCAAGGTCAAACCAGGCGTAGTCTTTTCCGGCTTCAGCCATGCCGTATTTTTTAAGAATCTCCATTATTTTAATTTTATAATCCAATATTTTTAATTTGAAGTGGTCAAGTTGGAATCTAGTTTATTCTTGATACAAATCCTTTTTAGCGGTAGTTTTTAATTTCATTTCTTTTATTTGCAATCATTAAGGCTTCATCGAGTGTATTTTTCAGATTTCCGTACTTGTCAATATGAGATATTGGTTGTTCTAAAAAAGGTCTTTCCATTTTATAAATTTTATAATTTTTAATATGGATTTTCATTACTTCTGAGCTGTGCTTTCCAATGTACCTGTAAAATTCAAAATGCTCAATATGCCGAAAGTAAATGAATCCGAATTCAGCAGTCCATATTCCATTTTTAGAAATTCTAAAAACTAATTTACTTTTCTTAAGTCCGCCATACATGAAGAAAAAACCTATGATAATTAATGACATTCCATACAGTATATGTACTTTTAGCAGAATGTAAATAGCAAACACAAGCATTAAAAATCCGAAAATGGCTAAACCAAAAGGTTGCTTGGCCTCGTAATGGTCACTGTAAAATTGTTCTTTGCCAACTTCCAATTTCTTAGAAATATGATCTTCATAATTTTTTCTGAAAATGTTATAGCTTTTTTTTGTCATTATTGAGGTCGGCTGGATTTAAATTGTATGTTAAGATAAACATTGTTTAAAGATGTTTTTGAAAAATCTTGGTGATGTATTTTGTTATCGTTCAAAGTGAGTAAAACTCTTTAAGACTAAAGTGTTTATAACTCGTTTGCAATTTCAGTTCTCCACTTTTCAATAGCTTCTGATTTTGAAATATAGTCTTCTATAAACAGATCTCATTAATGAAATAATGCTTATGATAAGCTCTGGCTCAATTTTCCGACGACGATTTTCCCAGCTGCTGTTCTTTCCGCAGTGTTTTCTGTGTTTTTGCCTGGTAAATTTTTTATTTTTAACCGGCTCAACTTTAAGATTGGCGCCTATTGTATTGACTGTCTTTTTTTAGTTTGCTGGCTGCCATTTCCATTGCATGCATGGAGCAATAACGGTAACAGAAAAACTAGATGTTTTTGTTATTTTTGATTGTGGGAAAATGTTAAGCACATCTATCATCAATTATGATATCTCTATTATACGTCATCGCTTCATTTTTTAAATAGGTCCTTTGATTGAGATTTCCATTAACGTTATAATGATGCTTTCTACCATCGAATAATTGAATGGTTATCCTGCAATCCTGTCTGCTTTTTGTAAAATTAAATCTTTTAAATTGTATACTTTTTATCTCAGAAAACTGATACTCAGGTTGATTCAATAATTTAAAAAACTTCACTTTATGCTGGAAAATGATAAAAGAAGGTAACCATTGTTCGGCAAAAGGACGAGAACGTCCCTGCTCAACAAAAATTGAGGCCTCCTTGTCGCTTAACTTATTAACAGTAGTTATATATGCTTTAAAGAATTTAGACATATAAATCCCCATAGTGCTGAACAGGACGCAGACAAAAAAAATAAGAAAAAGAGTGAAATTTAAAGAGTTAATATTATCATTAAATTGATAATATAATAAAACTAATAGTCCTGCCCACATCAAAATAATGCATGTGATGAATATGCTTAAACTCAAACGTTTACGAAAAATGATTTTTTTTAAGATCAGTTCTTTCATTTTTAACAATTTAATTAAATAGTTTTCCAAAATTAACTCCTAATCTGGTCTTTTTTACTTCTTCAATAAATTTTTAATTTTAATTCAGGATATTTTGTGATCAAAAGATCCAAAGTTTGTGACGTTTCCCTTACAAAGTAACCGGATAGTGGTACGAAATCTCTCTGGACACCACTCTTATATCTTTTGCGGTCACTGTAATAATCCTTCAAGATGCCAGCCAAATATTTGATATAGAAAAATAGAGAATGTGGTTTTGCGAGAATGTAAAAATCAGAATTGTCATCCAAGGTCAGCCGGATGGTGGTTATTCTCCATTTAGCAATGATAGAATCAGGATAAATGTTTTCAGTTTTTATTTTAATGATTTGGGAAGCTTGTATTTCGGTACCGTTGAATATAATTCCTTCTGCTAATACCAGTTTATTAAGATGAGATCCAAACTTTCGGAAAATGAAAGCCGAATCGATCAACCAGGTTATGCCAAGAGCAATCCCGCCGAATACAAGGAAACCCTGTAACTTATCATTGGAGAAAATCCCACCGATTATTCCAAACAATATGGCCATCGGAATGATATTATATCTTAACCGGTCTAAATAATTACCACTGATCCTCATAATTTATCTCGAGTCTATTTCACATAATCTTTCAGGTAGAATGAATCCTTACCATCTTCTTTTTCCTTTTCATCTATAAAATTCCGGTAAGTATATTTCTTTCCTTTGTGCTCAGGCTTGTTTTTTTCGCGAAGATAATCGCCGTAATATTGGAAACCTCCCGCAATAAAATAATCGTTCAACAGTTGATCCCCATTTGCCACCACATACAAACTACAGGATTTGAATTTCTCATTATTATATCTCCCTGTATTGTTGGTTTCCAACAGGTAGCGTTTGTTGCCTGTATTCCATATCCTGTAGGAAAATTCTGCATTCCTGTAATAGAAATCGGTCTTCCCGAATTTCTTTTCCAACCTATTTTCAAATTCCTCTGCTTTTTTAGTCATCTTAATTTCCAGCCTGTAAGCATTGACCTTATTAGTTGTCCTGTTCTCGTAAAAAGACACGTAATTGGTTGATAATATAGAAGCATCCTGTTTGTTCAGAGTTCCAGAAAAGGAATATCCTGAAAACTGAAGCAGTGCCGGATCTGTACTGTTGTAAACAATAATGCCCGAAAAATCACTATTTTTATTGAGTTCATATTTTTTCTCTAAGGTAGCTATGTCAACCGGAAATGATAATTTATCCAAATCAAAACTATTGGTCTGACAGGCCATCAGCAATGGTAAAAGAAGTAAGGTGATGATGCTTTTCATAAGTTATATTTCGTTTGATTAATTTGATTTTATGGCTTTTAATATAAGGCTGTATCAGAAAATTTCATATCCTTTATTTTCGGCAATGGCCTTATCAAGACTTTCTTTTTCCTTATGGCCAAAGGTTTTTTTGAACCTAATTTATCATCAGTTTCAGTTCTGATGCCTGTAACCAGGTCAAACTGAGTATCCGTGAATGTCGTATACTCATCAACATAAGCTTTTGTTGAATTATTGGTAAGCTTGCTGACATGAATCAATTCAAAATTTCCATTTTTATACTTGAAGTCATAGGTTATATTTCCGTTTTCTATTTCACTCCGCATTTGCAAAATGCCATGTTCTATAAAAAAACTTGGAATCTGAAAACCATTGGACTTCCCTTTATTCTCTGCAGGATATTGAGGTTCGATGATCTTAGTAGAAGATACTGCTAAAATTAATTTTCCGTCAGGCCGGGAAAGAAAGATCTGCAATTTCAACGGTCTTGTTTCATCTATCATATCCATCATAACTAATACCTTGTCTTCTTTTCCATCATTATTTAAATCGCCATATTCATCCCTGACCTGATAGGTATAAGTGTCCTTGACCATGCCTTTTTGAGCTGATAAGCACATTGGAACAGACATTAAAATAAACAAAGCGTAAAAGTTTATATTTTTCATTTTGTTTGATTTTTCCCGTTGGTTTTCAATTCTTTTAGTAGGGTATCTAGAAATATTTGCTGTTCTTCATCTTCTTTGAAAAAACGCTGATAGATGACACTGCAGCTTGAAACATCCACAATATTTTTTGTATTAAAACTCCAATCATCTGTATTATTAATTAGAACTGACAATTCTCCACCGCAACTCTGCCAAATTTCTGAAAACTTAGTTTTGTGGTTTTTCGGCAATTTTTCAAAATCTGCGCTCACAGTATATCCTTTCATCTCAGGATTGAAGAATTTCAAAAACATATAAACCGGAACGCCGCCCCAGATGATAGGTTTTCCTTTTGGAAGCTCGATCGTGGTCAGATTTTTTTCACTCATAATCCTGTCCTGCTGTCCCTCTTTGAAAAAGCTTTCTTCATAGGTTAATTTTGTTCCTTTCGGCAAGTTTAAATTTCTGACCGCTAGAGGTTCTGTGGTTATAAAATAAGGATAATCGGGTGCCCTACTTCCGTTTGGATTTCCCATACCTCTCAATCCATCAAGTATGATGAGAACACCTATGACCAGGACAGCAACTAATGCTAAAACTCCTATGATAATATACTTTCTATTTCTCATTTGTTTTACTTATGACTGCCCAATGCTAATTTGTTATTATGCTAATTTACTTCATTTATGCAATGTAAGAATTATATAGATCCATCAGAATGTAAAAGTTTTAGCGTAAAATAACATTGTTAAAAATAAATGACTAGCAATTGTTCGGCGAAATAAGCACCACGTAATGACCATCTAGCAGCAAGGTTAAGGAGATCTGGCTGAATCTCATCAATACAAATTGAGTTTATTTTCGCCCTAGATACTTCACAGCAGCCTCCAACTGTGAATCATATTTGGATGGATACAAAACATCATTGAGATTTCTCTCGACAATCAGATCCGGCTTTATCCCGATTCCCACAAACTCTTCGCCATTTGGTAAAACAACCTTTTTTGTACAGATCCAGGCCGTTGTATTTCCGGGTAATTCTATCTGAAGTGGTTGACCTGTGCTGCCATTGCTGTAGTCACCTACCCTATTTATATTTTTCTGATCATCGAGATATATGAGAAAATCTTCAGCTGCCGAAGCGGTGTTGCTATTTGTAAGCACCGCCACTGGAACAGCAAGTTTCACTTCAGTATGAGAAATAGTCGGTGTATATTCATACGTATGGAACTTAGATCCCAAGTAGGCTTTGTAAAGGTTTACTGCTTCCTCCTTACTAATGCCCCACTGAGCCTTTCCATTAATTGTATCCTGTGCTGAAAGAAATGACCCTATGGCCCGCTCCGTCGGAATAATTTCCCTACTGTAATTTCTGGCTCCATATATCGTATCGCTCTTTACAAAATACTTGGCTATATTGAGAGCATTTCTTCCGCTTCCACCACCATTATTACGAACATCTACAATAATCTTCTTCGCGTTGCGGAGTTCACTTATTTTTGATTCAAAATCTGTAACGACCGATGCGTCATCGAATGTGCGAATTGCAATATAAGCAGTCTCATCATTTAGCCATTTGAATTCAAAATTATTACGTTTTGGAAGCGGTATAGAACTTAGTTCCTTTTCTTCGGTCTTTGAATGTATTACATGGATCTTTTTAATAACACCATTAGGCATTTTTAATTCTACATCGTACTGATCACCTTCCAAGCCAGACAATAGATTATATGCCGCACTGATATTTAGATCGTTGTCGGTTGAAGTTGAAATATAAGGATTCACAAATCTGGACTGATATTCTTGTGAGGTAATTCCGTTAACAGCAATAACTTCGCTCCCTAATGGAATTTCTTTTTCCTTACTCTTATTGACATCAAAGACGAATATCTTACCTCGAACGTTGGTTAAGAAGAGACGATACTCCCCAAAATGGGTGGTCATAATCTTATTTTGAATATTTTCAGGAAAGTAAACCTTAGTATGGCCGTCCTTCAAAATGGAACAGAGTTTCTGAAGCTCCCTGAAGTACTGGTAATCATTATCTGTTTTCTGAATATTTGAAATGGCAGACTTATATGCAGCATTCCATTTTTCCTGATCTACCTTGTACATATATACAAAATTATAATTGGCATCACTCCAAAATTTGGAAAGCCCATACATTTTGTCATCCAGGGTAAGTGTTTTCGAAATTTGTCCGGAAACGAAATTGTTGATCAGAAGAATACAAGTCAAAAATAGCCATTTACTTTTCATAGTTTAATTATCTAATTTGTTTAGAATGAGCTTTCAATATAGCTCTTTGTGATTTGATAACCCTCAATCCGGATGCCTATAATTTAAAGACGCTTAACACTGTAAACCCTAGCATGTTACAATAATTTTTATAATAACACTGTCCGTTTTTGAACACTTTATGTCCGTACACGAACAATATCATTGTGAAAATATTTTGAACTGGAAGGACAACCGATTGAAATTTTAGAAATTAAATTAATTATGCCCGTTAAGTCATGCAGTAAATTTCGACGGAAAAGCATTATACTTGATGATTTTTAAATTCAACAATAAAAATCCAAAGAAGTTAAACAGAACCTTTAAAAGATTATGAAAGACATTGCTTATCGATGTCCATGTGACTTTAGAAAGATTTTAAAACTTGCTGCTCAACGTTTCACACCTTGACTTTCTGCGATCTGCTACAAACAAAGGAATAACATTTACAGCCATACAGCGTTCAAAATATTCATGACAATCAAGTTTGATACAAAAACGGTTTTAAATAAATATTTTTAATTATGAAATAGAAATATCAATGTCCTCATTCATCAAAAACGCTGAATTATTGATTGGGTTATTAAAGAAAGGTTTGGGGATAAACCTATGTCTATCTTCTATGCTTTTGCAACTAGTCTTACATTTTAGACTTACTTCATGTAATGCGAGTTGCTTTTTTGCAAGCGGATTAATATCATTTTTTTATTATTGTATAAAATTATAAGAATATTACTGTATTGTTTTTAATCATTAAATTAACAAAAAAGATACTCAGGAAGTAAAAATTCTTCAATCCACAGCTAAACCTAAAAGAGGTCTTGACGCAAGTCCTTTTATTTTCTTTCATTAGCCAAATGATCTTTAAGTTACTGTCAGTTATTTACTAAATTACAATGATCCGCTTTTGAACTTTCTTTACTGTAAAGACTACTGAATAATTTAAATGTCAACTTTTATAGACGTAATTTATAATATCTAATGCCTTTCGTATTGCCATATCATTGTTGTAGCTTTGTTCTATTGTAATAATTAATATTAATTTATTTAATGATCAAATTCTTCTCTTCTCTTGGCACCGAGGGACTGCTAGATATTCTAAAGCAATCCAGTGATGCAACCGCAATCTACACCGGACTTGAACTAAAGATCCAGCTGGCCAATGATGCCATGCTGCAGATCTGGGGCAAGGACGAGTCTGTCCTGGGGAAAAATTTTGATGAGGCCTTACCGGAAATGAAAGGTCAGCCTTTCACAGAACTTTTGAAAAACGTTTGGATCAACGGTGAAATTTACAAAGCACAGAATACACCTGCAACTTTGGAAATTGATGGTGTACTAAAAGAATCGTATTTCGATTTCATCTACAGACCGATCTTTAAGGACGGAGAAGTGTATTGCATCCTGCATACCGCTGTAGATGTTTCCGAAAAAGTGGCAGCCCAGAAATTAGTCTATGAAAAAGAGGAAAATGAACACCGCATCAAGCAAGATCTGCAAGCAACCAACGAAGAGCTTCGGGCACTGAATGAAGAATTTCAGGCGACCAATGAGGAGTTGGCTGTGCTGAATGAAGAATATAGGGCCACCAATGAAAGTCTGGAAGAAGCAAACCAGATGGTTGATATCCTCAACCAGAAATTAAAAGTTGAAAACAATGATCTGCTTTTGGACAATAAAGGCTATCAGGATGATATTAAAGATCTGAACAGTTCAAACCAAGGTCTTAAATTCAGAAACAAGCAACTACAGGATCTAAATGATACCATTACCGATTTAAATATCAGGATATCGGACAGCGAGACCAGTTTTGTTAATCTCATTGCCCAGTCTCCCGTTGCAATGCTGCTCGTGAAAGGAGAAGACTTTATTGTCACAATGATCAATCTGCCGATGTTGGATCTGATTGGAAAAGATATCAGCATCATTGGGAAACCCCTCTTCGAGCAGCTTCCTGAACTAAGAGATCAAAAGGCAGCCCATATGCTGATCGATACCTACAAAAAAGGACTGGCACACTCTGATTTTTCCAGTCCTGTCACGCTCAACCACAATGGTCATTTACAAGAGGGATATTTCAATTTTAATTACACGCCTTTCATTGAGAATGGAAAAGTAACTGGTGTCATCGATATGGCGGTTGACGTTTCACCGCAGGTAATGGCCATTCAGGAGAGAGAAAAAATAATTGCTGAAAAAAGTGTGCTGGAAGAGACGCTTCGCAAAAGCGAACAGCGGCTTCAGGGTATTTTAGAAACAATGGCAGAAGGTGTCGGGGTTACTGACGCGACCGGACAATTGGTTTATGCCAATCCTATGGCCCAGCAGATCTTAGGATTGACTGAAAGCCTTATCAAGGACAGGACCTATGATGATCCGCAATGGCAGAATCTGAGACTTGACGGAAGCCCGCTTCCTTCAGAAGAGCATCCCATGTCCATTATGATGAAAACGGGTCAGCCGGTTTTCGACTACGAGATCGGTGTTCATCCACCGGACAGGGAACGTTTCTATATCTCGATCAATGCCGCACCTATATTTGATACAGAAGGAAATCTGACCGGAGGTATCGGAACCTTTATGGATGTGACCGCTAGAAGAATGATGACACAGGGCAAGGACGACTTCATCAGCATTGCCAGTCACGAGCTGAAAACTCCTGTAACGGCATTAAAGGCATCGTTGCAGCTTCTTCAGAGATCGCACGAAAAGCTCCCTGCGGAAACCAGGGCTAGGCTCATTGATCAGTCTATCAAAAGTCTCGATAAGCTGTCAAGACTGATTCTTGATCTTCTGGACACCAGCAGAATAGAACAGGGCCATCTGAAGCTGGATAAAAAAGCGTTCTCATTATCAGAACTTTTTGATGACTGCTGCTCCAACGTAATACAAAACACCAATCAAAAGATCAATTTTGAAGGCGATGTCTCATTAATTGTTGAAGCGGACAATCAACAAGTTGGACAGGTTATGGCTAATTTCATTACCAATGCCATCAAGTATGCTCCGGATTCTGAAATCATCATCAGTGCTGAAAAGCTGAGTGACAGCGAGATCAGGATCTGTGTAAAAGACTATGGACCCGGAATTCCGAAAGAAAAATCTGCTCATTTGTTTGAAAGATATTACAGAACTGATTACAGCGGACAAAAATTCACAGGTCTTGGGTTGGGTCTCTATATCAGTGCAGAGATCATCAAGAATCATGGCGGTAAAATTGGAGTGGACAGTGAAATAGGAAAAGGCAGCGAATTTTGGTTTACCCTTCCCTTATAAAAATTCTATTACTGATTTAGCAAATATTTCAGGATTAAATAGGAATCCAAACGATCTCAGTAAAATTAACTAAATATTTAATAAGTATTGGTTTTATAATTGCTTGATCAGCATATGAGAAAAATCTTTTTGGTTGAAGACGACGATGCAATAAGGGAAGTTTTAGAGATCTTTCTGACATCGGAAAATTATATAGTAGAATCTTTTTCAACGGTAAAGGAATTTCAGAGACGGAATCTGAATGATTTACCGGATCTTTATTTATTTGACGTCATGCTGCCGGATGGATCCGGAATAGAATTGTGCGAAGAAATTAAAAGTAATGAACAGAATGACGGTATTCCGGTGGTGATTATGAGCGCCCATGCCCATCTTTACCAATTGAAACACCTTTGCGACCCTGACGATTTTATTGCCAAACCATTTGATATTGATAATCTGTTGAATCGGATCCAGAAAATTATTTCTTCTAAAAACTAATCATATCAACCTATCCATTGATTAAAATAGATCGTCATCGTTTGTAATTACATTAGTATCGTGTTCCAAGATCACATTACCAATCTATAGATTAGAGCACCTTTAATGATCGT
>Ga0308171_1003212_pt1 | contig 15308 bp, 13 predicted proteins | sample PhyGR1_FD_202135 | JGI IMG/M metagenome (GOLD analysis project Ga0308171, IMG submission 202135) | Phyllosphere microbial communities from UC Gill Tract Community Farm, Albany, California, United States - DLSLSG.R1 | ecosystem: Host-associated > Plants > Phyllosphere > Unclassified | place: USA... | reverse complement strand
TGTGCCGCACACGAGACAAGGCTTGAATATGGACATGCGCGCAGATGTGCTGATTGTCGGGGCTGGAATGGTCGGAAGCGCCCTGGCGCTGGCGTTGCAGGGCAGTGGCCTGCAGGTGCTGCTGCTTGACGGCAGCCCGCTGAGCGTCAAGCCGTTCGACCGTGACGCGGCCTTCGAGCCACGGGTGAGCGCCTTGTCGGCCGCCAGCCAGCGCATCCTCGAGCGCCTGGGCGTGTGGGATGGCATCGTGTCTCGGCGCGCCAGTCCTTACGGCGAGATGCAGGTGTGGGACGGCAGCGGCACCGGGCAGATCCACTTCTCGGCGGCCAGCGTGCATGCCGAGGTGCTCGGGCACATCGTCGAGAACCGCGTTGTGCAGGATGCCTTGCTCGACCGCCTGCATGACTGCGACCTGGGCCTGCTGGCCAATGCACGCCTGGAACAGATGCGCCGCTCCGGCGATGACTGGTTGCTGACCCTGGCCGACGGCCGCACGTTGCGCGCGCCGCTGGTGGTGGCTGCCGATGGTGCCAACTCCGCCGTGCGCCGCCTGACCGGCACCGCGACCCGCGAATGGGACTACCTGCATAACGCCATCGTCACCAGCGTGCGCAGCAGCGAGCCGCACCAGCGCACGGCGTGGCAACGCTTTACCGACACCGGCCCGCTGGCGTTCCTGCCGCTTGTGCGGGACGGGCAGGAGGATTGGTGTTCGATCGTCTGGTCGACGACGCCGGCCGAGTCCGAGCGCTTGATGGCGCTGGATGATGAAAGCTTCTGCCGCGAACTGGAGCGGGCTTTTGAAGGTCGTCTCGGTACGGTGCTGAGCGCCGACCCGCGCGTCTGCGTGCCGTTGCGCCAGCGTCACGCCAAACGCTACGTGGCCGAAGGCCTGGCATTGATCGGCGACGCGGCCCACGTCATCCACCCATTGGCAGGGCAGGGCGTGAACCTGGGCTTTCTAGACGCAGCGACACTGGCCGAAGTGCTGCTGTCGGCGACCGAGCGCGGCGAGCGCCTGGCAGATGTGAAGGTGCTGAGCCGCTACGAACGCCGACGCATGCCGCACAATCTGGCGCTGATGGCGGCGATGGAAGGTTTCGAGCGGTTGTTCCAGGCTGACCAACTACCGCTGCGCTGGTTGCGTAATGCCGGGTTGAAGCTGGTCGACCAGATGCCCGAAGCCAAGGCCGTGTTTGTACGCCAGGCGCTGGGCCTGACCGGCGATCTCCCTGACCTGGCCAAACCCTGACAATGAAGCCCGGTCCCTGTGGGAGCGGGCTTGCCCGCGAAGAGGCCATCAGCTCCACCGCAAAATGCTGGCTATGCAACATCTGGTAACGCCTCCACCAAGCGCTACCAAATGTGAGTCCTTATCATTTGCCCTCTTTTTGCAAATGAGAGACTGCCCCCATGTTGGCACCCAAGCGCCTCCTGACTGCTCTGGCACTCACCTTGATCGGCAGCACCACCGTGCAGGCCGCCGACGAAGTGGTGGTCTACTCCTCGCGCATCGATGAACTGATCAAGCCGGTGTTCGATGCCTACACCCGGAAAACCGGCGTGCAGGTGAAGTTCATCACCGACAAGGAAGCCCCGCTGATGCAGCGCATCAAGGCCGAGGGCGAAAACGCCACCGCCGACCTGCTGCTTACCGTCGACGCCGGCAACCTCTGGCAGGCCGAGCAGATGGGCATTCTGCAACCGTTCACCTCCCCGGTGATCGACAAGAACATCCCCCTGCAATATCGCTCTTCAAAACATACCTGGACCGGCTTGAGCCTGCGCGCGCGGACCATCGCCTATTCCACCGACCGGGTAAAACCGGGCGACCTCACCACCTACGAAGCCTTGGCCGACAAGCAGTGGGAGGGCCGCCTGTGCCTGCGCACGGCGAAAAAGGTCTACAACCAGTCGCTGACCGCCACCTTGATCGAAACCCACGGTGCGGCCAAGACCGAAGAAATCGTCAAGGGCTGGGTGAACAACCTGTCCACCGACGTGTTCTCCGATGACATCGCCGTGCTGGAAGCGATCAACGCCGGGCAGTGCGACGTAGGCATCGTCAACACCTACTACTACGGCCGCCTGCACAAGCAGAAGCCGGACCTGGCGGTAAAACTGTTCTGGCCGAACCAGGGCGACCGTGGCGTGCATGTGAACCTGTCGGGCATCGGTCTGACCCAGCACGCGCCGCACCCGGAAGCCGCCAAGGCGCTGGTGGAGTGGATGACCACGCCTGAGGCGCAGAAGATCTTTGCCGACGTGAACCAGGAGTTCCCGGCCAACCCGGCCGTGGCGCCGTCGGCGGAAGTGGCGAGCTGGGGCAAGTTCGTGGCGGACACCTTGCCGGTGGAAGTGGCGGGCAAGCGCCAGGCCGAGGCGATCCGGTTGATGGATCGAGCTGGCTGGAACTAAGCTCGGCCTCAACTGCACCGCCGATCAAATGTGGGAGCTGGCTTGCCTGCGATAGCATCACCTGGGTATCACTGATACACCGAGGTGCCTGCATCGCAGGCAAGCCAGCTCCCACATGGGTTAGCGGTGACTTCAAAATCTTCATTTGCCTGAGAGCTTTTCCTTGGCCCACCCCGCCCAACGCCGCTGGTACCTGCCGGTCTTCACCGTTGCCGCCCTGGTGCTGCTGCCGCTGAGCGTACTGCTGCTGTCCTGGCAAAGTATCGACGCACAAATCTGGTCGCACCTCTGGGAAACCCAGATGCCGCGCCTGCTGGGCAACACACTGACCCTGGTGTTGGGAGTCGGTGTCGGCGTAACCGTGCTGGGTGTCAGCCTGGCGTGGCTGACCAGCCTCTGCGAATTCCCCGGCCGGCGCTGGCTTGACTGGGCGTTGATGCTGCCCTTCGCCATCCCTGCGTATGTTCTGGCGTTCGTGTTTGTGGGGCTGCTGGACTTCTCCGGGCCTGTGCAAACCCTGCTGCGCGAATGGTTCGGCACCGGGCTGCGCCTGCCACGGGTGCGCTCCACCGGCGGTGTGATCATCGTCCTGGTGCTGGTGTTCTACCCCTACGTCTACCTGCTGGCGCGCACTGCATTCCTGGCCCAGGGCAAAGGCTTGATGGAGGCTGCACGGGTGCTGGGGCAATCGCCATGGCGAGCGTTCTGGCACGTGGCCTTGCCTATGGCGCGGCCGGCGATTGGCGCCGGGGTTGCGCTGGCGTTGATGGAGACCCTGGCGGATTTCGGTGCGGTTTCGGTGTTCAACTTCGACACGTTCACCACCGCCATCTACAAGACGTGGTACGGCTTTTTCAGCCTTTCCAGCGCTGCCCAGTTGGCCAGCCTGTTGCTGTTGGTGGTGATGCTGGTGCTGTATGGCGAGCGTCGCGCTCGGGGTGCCAGCCGACCGAGCAACGAGCGACCACGGGGCAAGGCGCTGTACCGCCTGCGGGGGTTCAAGGCGGCGGCGGCCAGTGGCTGGTGCGGGCTGGTGTTCGCCTGTGCGTTTGTCATCCCGATGCTGCAACTGGTCGTCTGGTTCTGGCAGCGTGGTCGCTTCGATCTGGATGAGCGTTATTCGGGCCTGATCATCCACACCCTTTACCTGGGCGGGATCGCCGCCTTGATCACGGTCAGCGTGGCGCTGGTGCTGGCCTTTGCCAACCGGCTGGCGCCAACGCGGGCGATCCGCTCCGGCATCAGTCTGGCCAATGTCGGTTATGCCTTGCCGGGTTCGGTGCTGGCGGTATCGATCATGTTGGCGTTCAGCTATCTGGACCGTGAACTGGTGGTGCCGTTGTCCGGCTGGTTCGGCGGCGCGGGCAAGCCATTGCTGTTGGGCAGCCTGTCGGCACTGGTGCTGGCGTATCTGGTGCGATTCCTGGCGGTGGCCTATGGACCCTTGGAAAACAGCCTGGCGCGCATCCGGCCCTCCTTGCCGGAAGCCGCGCGCAGTCTTGGCGTATGCGGTCCACGACTGTTTTGCAAAGTGTATCTGCCGTTGCTGCTGCCGGGGACCTTGAGCGCAGCGCTGCTGGTCTTTGTCGATGTGCTCAAGGAAATGCCCGCGACCCTGCTGATGCGCCCGTTCGGCTGGGACACCCTGGCCGTGCGGATCTTTGAAATGACCAGTGAAGGCGAATGGGCGCGGGCTTCTTTGCCCGCGTTGACACTGGTGCTGGTAGGCCTGTTGCCGGTGATCGAGCTGATTCGGCGCTCTGCCCGCCAAATCGGTTAGGTGCCAGTCCTACAGCTTGCGGCTACAATGCGCGGCATTCGGTGCGCTTCGTCTTTCGGAGCGGGTCGCTGAACGTGCTGCAGACCTTGTAATTCAAGGTGTTCGGCACGAACAGTAGCTCCGCGCACCTTCGCCACGCCCGGAAGGAGAAACCCATGGGACAGCGTACGCCTCTGTATGACCTGCATCTCGCCCTTGGCGCGAAAATGGTCGATTTTGGCGGTTGGGATATGCCTCTGCACTACGGCTCGCAAGTTGAAGAACACCATCAGGTGCGACGCGACTGCGGGGTGTTCGATGTATCTCATATGACCGTGATCGATGTCACCGGCCCCCAGGCCAAGGAATGGCTCCAGTATCTGCTGGCCAATGATGTCGAACGTCTGCACGACTGCGGTCGTGCGTTGTACAGCGCCATGCTTAACGAAAAGGGCGGCGTGGTGGATGACATGATTGTCTACCGCACCGAGTCCGCTTATCGCCTGGTGGTCAATGCCTCCACGCGCGACCAGGACATGGCGTGGATGCACGCGCAGCTGGGCAATTACCAGGTGCAGCTGCATGAACGCCCTGAGCTGGCCTTGCTCGCTATCCAAGGCCCTCACGCCCGGCAGAAGATTGCCGAGCTGGTTACCCAGTCTCGCAGCACGCTGATTCACCAGCTCAAGCCCTTCGAAGGCCAGGCCGATGGCGATTGGTTTATCGCGCGCACGGGTTACACCGGTGAAGACGGCCTGGAGATTGTCCTGCCGGCCGATCAGGCACCGGGCTTTTTCAACGACCTGGTAGGTGCCGGTATTTCACCCATCGGCCTTGGCGCCCGCGATACCCTGCGCCTGGAAGCAGGCATGAACCTCTACGGTCAGGACATTCACCAGGATATTTCGCCCCTGGCGTCGAACATGGCCTGGAGCATTGCCTGGGAGCCCGCCGAGCGTAACTTCATTGGTCGTGCTGCGCTGGAAGCGGAAAAAGCGACGGGTGTCCAGTTCAAACTGGTCGGCCTGGTACTGGAAGAGCGCGGGGTTTTACGTGCTCATCAGGTGGTTCGTATCGCCAATATTGGCGAAGGGGAGATCACCAGTGGTAGTTTCTCTCCTACGCTGAGCAAATCCATTGCCCTGGCGCGTGTACCGATGGCCACTGCCGATCGGGCCGAAGTGGAAATCCGCGGCAAGTGGTACCCGGTTCGAGTGGTCAAACCGACCTTCGTGCGCCATGGCAAAACCTTGATCTAACCTATTTTCGGCAGGCCAATGGCCGCTGACATTACCTCTTGAGGACACAGATTATGAGCGATATCCCTGCCGACCTGCGTTTCGCCGAAAGCCACGAATGGGCACGCCTGGAAGCCGACGGCACCGTGACCGTCGGTATTTCCGACCATGCACAGGAAGCGTTGGGTGATGTGGTGTTCGTTGAGCTGACCGAAGTCGGCAGCGTGTTTGACGCGGCGGCCCAGGCGGGTGTGGTGGAGTCGGTGAAGGCCGCTTCGGATATCTACTCGCCGGTAGCTGGCGAAGTGATCGCGGTGAACGAGGCCTTGAGCGACGAGCCAGAGCTGTTGAACTCCGACCCGTACGGCGCGTGGATCTTCAAACTCAAGCCAAACGACCCGGCTGATCTGGAAAAACTGCTGGATGCTGCTGGCTACAAAGCCGCCATCGGCGAGTAAACGCCAATAGCTGGACCGGCTCAAAACAATGTGGGAGCTGGCTAACCTGCGATGCGGGCACCTCGGTGTATCAGTGATACCCAGGTGATGCAATCGCAGGCTAGCCAGCTCCCACAGTTGATTGTGGCTAGCCGGCTTTCAGGACCGCCTTCACTGCTGCCACCGACCGCTCCACATCCGCTTCTGTCATTGCTGTGAACATCGGCAACGACACGATCAAACGACCTACCTTTTCTGCCACCGGGAACATACCTTCCTTGAACCCCTGCGCGCGATAAAGGCTCAGCAGGTGGATCGGTGGGTAGTGATAGCCAATGCCGACGCCGTGGGCCTGCATCTGCTCCATGAAGGTGGCGCGGGCCGGCAGACCGTCCTGGCGTTCCGGCAGCACCAGTTGGAACAGGTGCCAGTTGCTGTTTTCGAAGTCGGCCGGTGGCAGTTGTGCGCCGTATTGCTCTTCAAAATCACTGCCAAAGCATTTGAAATAATGCCGCGCCAGATTCTGACGATGCGTGGTGATCTGCTCGATATGGGCAAACTGCCCCAGGCCAATGGCGGCGGCGATGTCGGTCATATTGAATTTGCCGCCCAGCACATCCACATCCAAACCGTCGAAGCCGGTGCGGGTAACGCCCTGCAGACGATATTTTTCCGCCAGCCGCGCTTCCTCGGCGTTGTTCAAGACCAGGCAACCGCCCTCGGAAGACGTGATGTTCTTGTTGGCCTGGAAGCTGAAAGACACGAAATCACCGGTGGCGCCGATACGCTCGCCATCCCAGCTGGAACCCAGCGCCTGAGCAGCATCCTCGACGATGCGCAGGTTGTACTTGTTTGCCAGCGCATACAGCATCGGCATGTCCAGGGGCAGGCCGGCCAGGTAAACCGGGATGATCGCCTTGGTGCGCGGGGTAATCGCGGCCTCCACTTGGGCCAGGTCGATGTTGCGGGTGACCGGGTCGATATCGGCAAACACCGGCGTGGCGCCCACTTCCAGGATCACGTTGGCCGTGGCAACCCAGGAGATCGGCGTGGTAATCACTTCATCGCCCGGCCCGATCCCGGCAATGCGCAAGGCAATCTCCATGGTGCACGTCCCGGAGTTGAAGGTGCGCACCGGCCGGCCGCCAAAGTATTCCGACAACTGAGCCTCGAACGCCTGCACTTTCGGCCCACTGGTGATCCAGCCTGAGCGCAGTACATCGCCGACCGCCGAGATGGTGGCTTCATCGATGGTGGGTTTGGAGAACGGCAGGAAGGGCTGTTGGCTCATGACGACGAAGGCATCCGTTTCAGAGTGGCGTTGAGTGGGCGAGGTAGCAGTACCGGCATGGTTGCACGGCTTGACTGAATATAGCCTGTCGCCTGTGAATGAATCGTCGTCGGTTGGGCAAAAAAATGCCGCTTCAAAAGCGGCATTCTCTAATGGGATTCAGAAGGTGTAACGCGCTTCCAGGAACACGTTCTGCTCTTTGAGCTTGCCTTTGAGTTGTTCATCACGGGCGTTCACACGGTTTGCGAAGGTGTTGTAGCCGGTTTCCACATCACCCATGGCGATGTAACGATAGCCCGCTCCCAGACTCAGTTGCTGGCTGACCTTCGCTTCCAGACCCATGCCTACGCTATAGGCGAGGTTGTGTTGGCGGTTGTTGGCGAAACGGCGGCTTTCATTGGTTTGATAGCCTTCGGCTTCAATGCGTGCGACGCCGACACCTGCCATACCGTAAAACGACAACCACTGGTTGATAGGGATATCTTTATAGCCGTTGAGCATCAAGCGTTGGCTCTGGACCTGCAAACTGTTGACGTTGGCATTAAAGGGGGCCCAGTAGGATTTGAATGTCGAGTTGTTCGGCAGCGTGTATTCCCCTTCCAGTCGCCAGCCATTGTCAAAGCTATAGCCAGCGGCGAAAGAGGCCACGAATGACTTGCTGCTATCCGGGGCGTCCACCCGTTCAGTCACGCGAGGGCTGGTGAGCAACGAACTGGAGAGGTTCTGGCGGGCATTGTTGAATTTGGCTGATCCGTACCAGCTTTCTGCCTGGGCGTAGGCGGTAGCAAATGCAGAGAGCAGCAGAGCGTAGGCAATCTTGTGCATGGGCAGTGATTCGCTTTATTCAAAAAGGAACCCTTAGCTTGTTGCCCGGCAGGAAGAGGCTCCACAGGACTTGTCCGTATTCAGCTGTGAAAGCAGGAACATTTATGTAGTGCTCAGGTGCGATGACCGTAGGAGCTGAAGACAAAAAAATGCCGCTGTTTAAAGCGGCATTTTTATCGAACCCGAGTTATTCGGTAACTGCGTTTTTCGCGAGAATGGCGTTGGCCAGTTCCATATCCGTGGCTTGCAGGCCAGGGTTGTCGGCGCGGACTTTCTGCATGGCCGCTTCCAGGTACGGGCCGCGGATGCCGCCGTCGCTGGCAACAAAGCTGCCTGCGTCATCCTGGGCGGCGACCACCAGCTTGTGGTCCTTGAAGGTCAGGTACGTCGAGCCAGTGGTGGCGCCCGACGAGATGACATTGCGCCAGAAACTGTCGGCCATGGCTGAACCGACAGGGAGGGAAAGCACAGCGAGGGTTGCGACAGCATATTTGAGACGCATGATGGGTGACTCCGGGTGGGTTATCTGTACATTATGATTGTAGTTATCCCGACCGAGTTCCCTCACTGACTAAACAGTTTCAACCCTTAACACCACGCCTTCTTGGCCAATCACCCGGACTTGAGCACCTGCAGCGCTGTCCGGGCCGGTGACCATCCATACGCCGTCACCGACCTTTATCTTGCCTCGCCCATCCACAATTGCCTGATGCACCACGAAGGTGCGGCCGATCAGCTCCGAGCCACGCTCGTTCAGTCCCGGCTGGTCGCTGGCCTTGGCACTGCTGCGCTGGCGCCTCCACCAATACACCGCGGTCAGGATCGACAACACGGCAAACAGTAGGAGTTGCCACTCCAGCCCCAAGAGTGGCACCAGGAACTTGATCACACCCACGGCCGCCGCCGCGATGCCCATCCACAGCAGGTAACCACCGGCACCGAATACCTCAAGGATCAACAGCACCGTACCCAGTGCCAGCCAATCCCAAAACGACAGATGCTGCAGGAAATCCCACATGGCGCTGGCCTCAGCCTTTCTTGTTGTCGAACGTTGCCTTGACGATCTCGCCGATACCACCGACTGCACCGATCACCTGGCTGGCTTCCAGCGGCATCAGGATGACCTTGCTGTTGTTGGCCGATGCCAGCTTGCCCAGCGCATCAATGTATTTTTGCGCGACGAAGTAGTTCACCGCTTGCACATTGCCCGACGCGATCGCTTCCGACACGACTTGCGTCGCGCGGGCTTCTGCTTCGGCCTGACGTTCGCGGGCTTCAGACTCCAGGAACGCCGCCTGCCGGCTACCTTCGGCCTCAAGGATCTGCGCCTGTTTCTTGCCTTCGGCGGTCAGGATTGCCGATGCTCGCAGCCCTTCCGCTTCAAGGATCTGTGCACGCTTGATTCGCTCGGCTTTCATCTGGCCCGACATGGCGGCCATCAGGTCGGCGGGCGGGCTGATGTCCTTGATCTCGATACGGGTGATCTTGATGCCCCACGGCGCGGTGGCTTCGTCTACGGTCTTCAGCAGTTTTTCGTTGATGCCATCACGCTGGCTGAGCATGGCATCCAGCTCCATGGACCCGAGTACGGTACGGATGTTGGTTTGCAGCAGGTTGCGGATGGCGTGTTCGAGGTTGTTGACCTCGTACGCGGCCTGGGCGGTGTTGACCACCTGGAAGAAACACACGGCGTCGATCTGCACAGTGGCGTTGTCGGCGGTGATGACTTCCTGGGGTGGGATATCCAGCACGCTTTCCATCACGTTGATCTTGCGACCAATGCGGTCCATGACCGGGATGATGATGTTCAGGCCAGGTTTGAGGGTGTTGGTGTAGCGGCCGAAACGCTCGACCGTCCACTGGTACCCCTGTGGGACCACCTTGAAACCCATGAATAGGATGGCAATGGCCAATCCTACGAAAAGAAGCAGTACGGTTCCGATCTGCATAGCGATTCCCTATCTGAATGTTTCAGTGAAACGACGTTGAGCCGATTGTAACGGTGTTGTCACCGATAAGAACGGTTTCACTGCTTATCAAACAAAGGATTTGTTACCGAATCCCCAGGCGTTACTCGTAATACTTCTGCCATCGTGGTCAGCCCCGCCTCGACCTTTTTCACGCCGGCCATGCGCAGGCTGCACATCCCTTGGGCAATCGCTTTCTGGCGCAGGGCGTGTAGATCGGCGCCGGGTGTGATCAGGGTTTTGAGTGCTTCATTCAGCACCATGATTTCGTAAACACCGGCTCGCCCCCGATAACCGCTCTGTCGACACTTCCCGCATCCGACCGCTTCATGGGCGTTACCCAGCGTCCGCTTGCAATGAGGGCACAACACCCGCACCAGCCGCTGCGCCATCACCCCCAGCAAGGTGGCCTTGATCAAATAATGAGCAATGCCCAGTTCCTGCAAACGGCTGATGGCGCTGGGGGCGTCGTTGGTGTGCAGGGTCGACAGCACCAGGTGCCCAGTCAACGCGGCCTGGATCGCCATTTCGGCGGTCTCTTGGTCGCGGATCTCGCCAATCATGATGATGTCCGGGTCCTGGCGCAGCAGGGCGCGGATGCCGCTGGCGAAGGTCAGGTCGATGTTGTGCTGCACCTGCATTTGGTTGAACGTGGGCTCGACCATCTCGATCGGGTCTTCCACGGTGCACAGGTTGACCTCCCGGGTCGCCAGTTGCCTGAGTGTGGTGTAGAGCGTGCTGGTCTTGCCCGACCCGGTCGGGCCGGTCACCAGGATGATGCCGTGAGTCTGGCGCGTCATGGATTGCCAGCGTCGCTGGTCATCCGCCGACAGGCCAAGCTGGTCAAAGCCCTTGAGCAACACCTGCGGGTCGAAAATCCGCAGCACCAACTTCTCGCCAAATGCCGTGGGCAAGGTGCAAAGGCGTAGCTCAACCTCAGCGCCCGTCGGGCTTTTGGTTTTGACCCGGCCGTCCTGGGGCCTGCGTTTTTCTGCCACGTTCATGCGGCCCAGGCTTTTCAGGCGGCTGACTACCGCCATCGTTACCTGGGGCGGAAACTGGTAGACATCATGCAGCAGCCCGTCGATACGAAAGCGCACACGCCCCTGTTCACGGCACGGTTCAATGTGGATATCACTGGCGCGCTGGGCGAAAGCGTACTGCAGCAGCCAGTCGACGATATTGACGATGTGTGCGTCATTGGCATCCGGTTCCTGTTCGCGGGCGCCGAGGTTGAGCAGATCGACGTTGCCAGCTGCCACCACCTTTTGATCGGCACCGCTGACGGACTTCGCCAGCCGGTAGAACTCACCGATACAGCGCGTAATGTCCTGGGGATTGGCGACCACGCGTTTGATCGAACGCTTGAGCACCTGCGAAAGCCCGGCTTCCCAGCTGGTGACATGGGGCTGGGCGCTGGCGACGGTGACGGTTTGTGCATCCACCGCCACCGCGAGGATGGCGTGGCGTTGGGCGAACGCGTGGGACATCAGTGGCACTACCGTCGCCACGTCGATTTTCAATGGGTCGATGCGCAGATAAGGTTGCCCGGCCCGTTGGGCGAGCCATTCGGTCAGGGTTTCCAGGCACAGGCCTTGGGCTGCGATGCTCTCCAATGGGTGCAGGGTGTTGCTGGCCGGCAGCGCCGACAAGCGTTGGGCGATTTCTGGCGTGATCAGCCGCCCTTCGACCAAAGCCGGCAACAGTTGATGCAGTTCCAATCGTTGATCAACCGGCATGAAGGTTTTCCTGGGTGGCTGAGGGCGTAAGTCCCAGGCTAGCCAGCCGCTGAATATCTTCCTCCCAGTGTGTATTGCAGGCTTTTACTGGGCGACCGCCACCAACGCTTGAGGCCCTACGGAATCAGCCGACCACATATCCAGAGTGCACACGCTGATCAGGTTTCGAATCTTTTCACCGATCACCTGGGCCCGGTGCCAGCTCAGGCCGTCCATGACGATGTCGATGTTCAGCAGGTCCTCTTCGCGGTTCACCATGACCTGTCGCGGCGTGAGGAATTGCAGGGCGAAATAGTTGAGGACCCGGCACAACAGGTCGGGCTCCGCCTCGGCGACGATTCGGTAATGCGCCTGGCAATGAACGCTGTTGACGGCCCACGCGTCGACGCGGGTAACGGGGTGGTTGGTTTCGACGGCGTGCATGGGAAAGCTCCAGATTCGACTGGAGAAATTTTTACATTCGCCAGCGGAGATTTCTTATCTAAGATGAGCCTGTTTTAGGAATAATCGAATTGATCAATTCAAGATGGGCACCATTGAAGGTATTTATATGCACAGCGAGTTGGACGCTTACGACCGCCGTATCCTGGCCCTGCTGCAAGAGGACGCCTCGCTGTCCAGCGCACAGATCGCCGAACAGGTGGGCCTTTCCCAGTCACCCTGCTGGCGGCGTATTCAACGTCTCAAGGAAGAGGGCGTGATTCGCGGCCAGGTGACTTTGCTGGATCGCAAGAAGATCGGCCTCAATACGCAGATCTTCGCCGAGGTCAAACTCAACGCCCACGGGCGCTCCAACTTCACCGAGTTCACCGACGCGATTCGCGGGTTTCCGGAAGTGCTGGAGTGTTATGTGCTGATGGGGGCGGTGGATTTTCTGCTGCGCATCGTTACCTCGGACATTGAGGCCTATGAGCGGTTTTTCTTCGAGAAGTTGTCGATGGTGCCGGGGATTCAGGAGGTCAATTCGATTGTGGCGTTGTCGGAGATCAAGTCCACCACCAGCCTGCCAGTGTTGCGCTGACAGGGCCGGCCTCATCGCGGGCAAGCCCACAGTGGATTGAGTTCACAGCTACCTGTCTGTGAACACAATCAGCGTGGGAGCCGGGCTTGCCCGCGATGACATCGTTACAGACGCAACAAAGTCTTCCAGGCCCGGTTCTGATACACCGCAATCGCCTGATGCATCCGCGCATCCAGCGACTCATCGGTGATCGGCTGGTTGGCCAGTTGGGCCAACTTGTTCAGCTCACCGTACAAACGGTCCAGCTCCGGAATGTCCACCACCTGACGCGCATGGTGCAGCCAGGCCTGGATGCGTTCGATACGCGGCAGTTGCTCGGCCAGGTCTTCCGGCTGTTGCTGGTAGCGCGGCAGTTGCAGGGCGACGGCGTCCTCGGCGAGCAGGCGCGGCAGCCAGTTGGTGAGTTGCGCAGCACCCTGGCGGTTGCCACGCACGTTGCGGTCTGCGGTCCAGGTACGGGCGAGCAGCCAGCGCGAGGCGTTCAGGGAAAACAGGCCCCAGCGCACGTCTTCCAGTTCTTCGGTGAACTGTTCCGGCGCGGCTTTGCGGATGTCTTCGTCGTCGTCACCGGCTTGAACCAGTGGGCGCCAGTCTTCCAGCAGGGCATCCAGTGCGCTGCGCAGTTCGCTGGTGGATTGACGCGGTGCGGCCTGGCCGAGGCTGCCGACCAGGGCGCGCAGTTCGCCGAGGTTGTCGACCCAGTCTTGCAGCAGGCGCCAGTGGCCATTGAAGCGGTACTGCTCGGCCAGGCGCTGGCTGCTGCCCAGCAGGTGCCACATGATCGCGGCGAAGGCGTCGTCCAATGGCATTTCGGCGTGCAGCTGTGGCGCCGGCAGGCTCAGGGAATAGCTGCTGGCGTCGTACAGGCGGTAGCCGCGCTCGGCCTTGCTGATATCGCATGGCATCAGTGCCAGGGTGGCGGCCAGTTCGGCGGCCAGCTCCAGCAATGCAGGCGGTTCGCCTTCGCGCAGTTCCAGTTCCAGCTCACAGATCTCTTCTTTCTGCTTGCCGACGACCACGTGGCCCAGGTCCAGGGCGGCTTCGATGACTACCTTGGCCTTGCCGCGGCCCCAGGCGATTTCGGCGCGTTCGCGCACGAAGTCGGTGGTGAAGATCGGCTTGAGGGTCTTTTTGTCCAACTCGGCCAATTGCTCGGGCCAGCATTCGCCGTCGAGTTTTTTCACGTCGAGCTTGGCTTTGGGCAGGTCCCAGTCCTTGCGCAGGCGCAGGGCGACTTTGGCCTGGGCCAGATCGCGCTCGGGGGTGTCGAAATACTGGTTCATCAACTCACGGCGTTCCCAGCCACTTTTGTTGCGTTTTTTCAGGAGCGGGTGCTCACGCAGCGCCGCGAGGGTCTCGCGGCTGACGCGGAGTTTGATTTCAGTTTCTTTTTGCATGGCCGGTACATCCAGGATCGGGAGCGCAGCCGGGGAAAAGAGTGGCTGCCAAGGTCGTGCAGTGTACAGGAGTGAGCCCGGCAACGTGCCGCAACGGTTTATTGTGTCGTGCAGATGGCTCTATAGTGAGGTTCATCCGGGAAGCTGAGAGACCGCGCATGCCGTTACCGTCCATGAAAGAGCAGTTCGCCGCATTGATTGCAGCGCCTTCTGTGAGTTGCACCCAGGCATCTCTCGACCAGACCAACCGCCCGGTGATCGATTTGCTTGCCAGTTGGCTGGGGGACCTGGGGTTCGCCATCGACATCCAGCAAGTCAGCCCTGGCAAGTTCAACCTGCTGGCCAGCTTCGGCAGTGGTCCCGGTGGCCTGGTGCTGGCGGGGCATAGCGACACGGTCCCCTATGACGCCGCACTGTGGAAGACCGATCCGCTCAAGCTGACGGAAGTCGACGGCCGCTGGGTGGGACTGGGCAGTTGCGACATGAAAGGCTTTTTCGCCCTGGCCATCGAAGCAGTGCTGCCCCTGCTGGACCAGACGTTCAAGCAGCCGCTGCTGATCCTCGCCACCTGCGATGAAGAAAGCTCCATGTCCGGTGCCCGTGCATTGGCCGAGGCAGGGCGTCCGCTGGGCCGTGCAGCGGTGATTGGCGAGCCGACCGGGCTCAAGCCGATCCGCTTGCACAAAGGCGTGATGATGGAACGCATCGACATTCTCGGTCAAAGCGGCCATTCGTCGGATCCCAGCCTGGGCCACAGCGCCCTCGAAGCCATGCACGACGCCATCGGCGAACTGCGTGGCCTACGCCTGGGCTGGCAGCGCGAGTATCGCAACCCACAGTTCAGCGTGCCGCAGCCGACCATGAACTTCGGCTGCATCCACGGCGGCGATAACCCCAACCGCATCTGCGGCCAGTGTTCCCTGGAGTTTGATCTGCGACCTTTGCCGGGCATGGATCCCGAGGTGCTACGCGCCGCGATCCGGCAGAAGCTTGAACCGCTCGCCGAGCGCCATCAGGTCAAGATCGACTACGCGCCACTGTTCCCCGCGGTCCCTCCCTTCGAGCAACCGGAAGACACCGAACTGGTGCGGGTGGCGGAACGATTGACCGGCCATCGTGCCGAAGCAGTAGCGTTCGGCACCGAAGCGCCTTATCTTCAGCGCCTTGGTTGTGAAACCCTGGTGCTCGGCCCCGGCGACATCGCGTGCGCCCACCA
>Ga0308171_1003209_pt1 | contig 15315 bp, 13 predicted proteins | sample PhyGR1_FD_202135 | JGI IMG/M metagenome (GOLD analysis project Ga0308171, IMG submission 202135) | Phyllosphere microbial communities from UC Gill Tract Community Farm, Albany, California, United States - DLSLSG.R1 | ecosystem: Host-associated > Plants > Phyllosphere > Unclassified | place: USA... | reverse complement strand
GGGGGCGCTTTGCGGGCCTCTTCGCGGGCAGAGACCCGCTCCCACAGGGACGTGTGATCACCTGAAGCTCCCATGGGGAAGTGGGATCACCTGGGGAAGGCCCCCTCCCACAGGGAAGTGGGATCACCTGGGGCTCCCATGGGAAGTGTGACCACCTGGGGAGGCCCGCTCCCATAGGGAAGTGAGATCACCTGTGGGAGCGGGTCTCTGCCCGCGAAGAAGGCGCGAGCGATCTAGAGCGTGGCGGGGGTCAACTGCTGTCCGCGCCATTCGAAGGGGACAGGTGCCAACACCTGGTCGATACTCGCCTCGCGCCACAACTGGCCAAGACTCACGCCTGTACCCGGATGCACCAACTCTGGCGCAATCAGCGCCAATGGCCACAGGACGAACGCGTTTTTCAGAATTTCGGCACGCGGCAATATCAGCCCATCGAAGTTGCCGACCAGGTCGGCGTACAACAATACATCGATATCCAGCGGCAGCCCCTTGCGGTCCGGGGCGTAGCGGCCATTGTCGGCCTCGATGAATTTCAGCCGACGGTCCAGCTCCGCCAACGGCAGATCGGTCAGCGCGGTGACCACCAGGTTGAAGAACGGGCCGCTCTTGATGCCCACCGGCTGGCTTTCGAATACGGCCGAGCAGCGCAGGTCCACGAGGAAGGCGGTCAACGCGTCGAGGCCGGCGCACAGATGACGCTGGCGATCGACGTTACTGCCCAGGCCCAGATAGATTCGATTCAGCGACATCCGCGCTCGATCTCCACACCCACACCCTGCGCCGCCGCGACGGCACCCGGCTTGGTGACTTTGAGCCGCAGCCAGGGAATGCCGAATTCGCTCATCAGCAATTGGGCAAGGCGCTCGGCGAAGGTCTCGACCAGCTCGAAGCGCGCCTGGGCGGCAAAGGCCTGGATGCGCTGCGAGACGGTCGCGTAGTCCAGCGCGAGCGTCAGGTCATCGCCCGCGGCAGCCGGACGGTTGTCCCAGGCGAATACCAGGTCCAGACGCAGGCACTGACGAATGTCACGCTCCCAATCATAGGCGCCGATCACCGTGTCGACTTCCAGGCCTTCGATAAACACTCTGTCCAAGCACTTCACTCCGCAGCACGACAAGGGCGCCTGGCGCCGTTAGAATCAAGGGTTTCCCTACCCGGAAATAAAGCATGTTCTGGTTGCTGGCGCTTGGCGCCTACCTGCTCGGCTCGCTGTCCTTCGCTATCGTGCTCAGCCGCGCGACGGGCACTCCCGACCCGCGAATGAGCGGTTCGGGCAACGCCGGCGCGACCAACATGCTACGCCTGGCCGGTAAAAAGCTCGCCATCCTCACTCTGCTGGGCGACTTGTGCAAGGGTTTGCTGCCGGTACTGATTGCCGCGCAAGCCGGGATGACGCTCGCACAGCAAGCCTGGATCGGGCTCTGCGCGGTGATCGGCCACCTGTTTCCGCTGTATTTCCGCTTCAAGGGCGGCAAGGGCGTGGCCACCTCCGCCGGCCTGCTGCTGGGCCTGTACCCGCCTGCCGCGCTGCTGGCCATGGCTGCCTGGGCGCTGACCTTTCGGCTCACACGCACCAGTTCGCTGGCAGCCCTGATCGCCACGCCACTGACCTTGTCACTGCTGGCCTGGCAACGCCCAGAGACACTGCTGCCCCTGAGCGTGCTGACCATCCTGATCATCTGGCGTCACCGCGGCAACCTGCGCGATCTGTTCGCTGGCCGCGAGCGGCACTTCTGAGCAGGCTGGCCGGCGCGTTCAGAGCGCTGGCAATTGCTCCATCGGCCAACGTGCCTGGACACTGATGGCCAGGGTTTCCTGCTGCCCGGCCAACAGACGCTGACATCCAGCATAGGCGATCATGGCACCGTTATCGGTGCAGAACTGCGGGCGGGCGTAATAGACGTTGCCACCCAGCTCGCCCAGCATCTTTTCCAGGCCTTGGCGCAATGACTGGTTGGCACTCACCCCACCGGCGATCACCAGGCGCTTGAGGCCGGTCTGCTTCAAGGCCCGGCGGCATTTGTAGGTCAGCGTATCGACCACCGCCTGCTCGAACGCCAGAGAGATATCGCAGCGAGTCTGTTCGCCGTCATCGCCAGCGCTGCGGCACTGCTGCCAGGTGTTGAGCGCGAAGGTCTTCAGACCGCTGAAACTGAAATCCAGGCCGGGACGGTCGCACATCGGACGAGGAAAGGTGAAGCGCCCGGCCACGCCCTGTCTGGCCAGGCGGGCAATCTCCGGGCCGCCCGGGTAGTTCAGGCCGATCAGTTTGGCAGTCTTGTCGAAGGCTTCCCCGGCCGCATCGTCCAGGGTCTCGCCGAGCAAGGCGTACTGGCCAATGCCGTCGACCTGGACCAATTGCGTATGGCCGCCGGACACCAGCAGGGCGACGAACGGAAACTGCGGCGGTTGCTCTTCCAGCATGGGTGCCAGCAGATGGCCTTCCATGTGGTGCACGCCCAACGCCGGTATGTCCCAGGCGAATGCCAGCGCCTGGGCGCAGGAGGCGCCGACCAGCAGCGCGCCGACCAGTCCGGGGCCGGCGGTATAGGCGATGGCGTCGATCTCGGTGGCCGCGCAGTCGGCCTCGGCCAACACCTGACGGATCAGCGGCAGCATGCGCTTGACGTGGTCGCGCGAGGCAAGCTCAGGCACGACCCCGCCATAGGCGCGGTGCAGGTCGATCTGGCTGAACAGTGCATCGGCCAGCAAGCCGCGTTCACTGTCGTATAATGCGACACCGGTTTCGTCGCAGGACGTTTCCAATCCCAGTACTAGCATGGCCAGGCCTTGTGGAGCTGTATTCGAAGGCGCGCATGATAGTCGTCGAACAGGGCACCGACCAGCGGTTTTCGATCAGAGGCTTTGCATTCCTGCTGGGTAAGGGTTAACATCCGCAACCCTTAAAAACCGACGTACTTATGCGCGCTTTTGCCATGAGATGTCGACCCCGGTAATGAATGAAGGTAGCTCTGGATGCCAGCCGTCAAAGTTAAAGAGAACGAACCCTTCGACGTAGCTCTGCGTCGTTTCAAGCGCTCCTGCGAAAAAGCCGGTGTACTGGCTGAAGTTCGTAGCCGCGAATTTTACGAGAAGCCGACTTCGGAGCGTAAGCGCAAGGCAGCAGCCGCTGTCAAACGTCACGCCAAGAAAGTCCAGCGCGAACAGCGCCGCGCCGTTCGTCTGTACTAATACACAGACGTTCGTCGCAAGCTTCTGCCTTGCCCGGCCCACAGCCGGGCTGCCGGCAGTTGCCGCAGTACCCCGCCTCAAACGTCAGAACTGGCTTCATTGCCAGATCGTGCACGTCATCCTGACGAGCCTTGCAAGGCTGCAGACGAGCACACTTATTCCGTTGGTAACGCCCTCCTTCGACTGCTGCCCAAGGCGCCGTTGAACGCAGAGACGTTTCCGACATAGAAATCTGCGCTGCAAAACCTGCCAGACCGATTTCCAATGGGTACACTTCCGCTCCTGGGCTGCTGATAAAGAGAACGCCATGGCCGGGCTGATTCCCCAAGGCTTCATCGACGACCTGCTCAACCGCACCGACATCGTCGATGTGGTGCAGTCACGTCTGCAAATGAAGAAAGCCGGCAAGAACTACACCGCCTGCTGCCCCTTTCACAAGGAAAAGACTCCCTCTTTCAGCGTCAGCCCGGACAAGCAGTTCTATTACTGTTTCGGCTGCGGCGCCGGTGGTAACGCCCTTGGTTTCATCATGGACCACGACAACCTGGACTTTCCCCAGGCCGTCGAGGAACTGGCCAAGGCCGCCGGCATGGAAGTGCCGCGCGAAGACAGCGGGCGCAACAGCAAGCCGCGCCAGCCCACCGACTCACCGCTGTATCCGCTACTGGAAGCCGCCGCAGAGTTCTATCGCCTGGCGCTCAAGGGGCACCCGCAACGCCGGGCGGCCGTCGACTACCTCAAGGGCCGCGGCCTGTCCGGCGAGATCGCGCGCGATTTCGGCCTGGGCTTCGCACCGCCGGGCTGGGATAACCTGTTCAAGCACCTGAGCAGCGACAGCCTTCAGCAGAAAGCCATGATCGATGCCGGCCTGCTGGTGGAAAACGCTGACTCGGGCAAGCGCTACGACCGTTTCCGCGATCGCGTGATGTTCCCCATCCGCGACAGCCGCGGGCGGATCATCGCCTTCGGCGGCCGGGTGCTGGGCGACGACAAGCCCAAGTACCTGAACTCCCCGGAAACCCCGGTGTTCCACAAGGGCCAGGAACTGTACGGCCTGTACGAGGCGCGCAAGCACAACCGCAACCTCGACGAGATCATCGTCGTCGAGGGCTACATGGATGTCATTGCCCTGGCTCAGCAAGGCTTGCGCAACGCCGTCGCGACCCTGGGCACGGCCACCAGCGAGGACCACCTCAAGCGTCTGTTCCGCGTGGTGCCCAGTGTGCTGTTCTGCTTCGACGGCGACCAGGCCGGCCGCAATGCCGCCTGGCGCGCGCTGGAAGCTGCGCTGCCGAGCCTGCAGGATGGGCGAAAGGCACGCTTTCTGTTCTTGCCCGAGGGCGAAGACCCGGACACCCTGGTGCGCGCCGAAGGCACCGATGCCTTCCGGGCTCGCATCAACCAACACGCACAGCCGCTGGCCGACTATTTTTTCCAGCAACTGACCGAAGAAGCCGATCCGCGCTCGCTGGAAGGCAAGGCGCACATGGCGACGCTGGCAGCGCCGCTGATCGACAAGGTACCGGGCGCCAACCTGCGCACCCTGATGCGCAATCGCCTGAGCCAGATCACCGGATTGAGTGGCGAGGCCGTCAGCCAGCTAGTGCAAAGCGCGCCCCCAGCGCCGACGCCCAGCCACGACCCGATGGCCGATTACGATTCGATGCCGGGTTATTCGCCGGACTTCAGTGACTTTCATGCGCCGCCGGCCTTCGAACCACAGCAACAATGGACATCGGCCAAGACGTCCGGCAAGAAATGGGAAGGCAAGCCGTGGAAAGGCAAGGGCAAGCGTGATTTCGAACCGCGCCCGCAGCCACGCACGCCGGTGACGGTGGAGCCGCCCACGCTCAGTGCACTGCGCACTCTGCTGCACTATCCGCAACTGGCGGAGAAGGTGGAGGATGTCAGTCATTTTGCCGACGAGGAACAGCTGCACGCACAGCTACTGGTGGCACTGCTCGAAGCCCTGCAGAAGAATCCCAAGCTACGCTCTCTGCAGTTGATCGCGCGGTGGCACGGTACCGAACAAGGCAAGTTGCTGCGCGCATTGGCCGAGAAAGAATGGCTGATCGATGCCGATAACCTTGAACAACAGTTTTTCGACACTATAACTAGCTTGTCCGCTCGCCAACGCGAGCGTTGTCTCGAGCATTTGCTCAGGAAATCAAGACAGAGTGAACTGAGCGCAGAGGAAAAGAATCAACTGCGCGAGCTTCTCAGCCGCAATGTTCACGCACAAACCCCGACCTCAACTGGCGCGTGAGGTCCTAGCTCGGGTATAATCCTCGGCTTGTTTTTTGCCCGCCAAGACCTTCAGTGGATAGGGTGTTATGTCCGGAAAAGCGCAACAGCAATCTCGCATCAAAGAGTTGATCACCCGTGGTCGTGAGCAGGGCTACCTGACTTACGCGGAGGTCAACGATCACCTGCCCGAGGATATTTCAGATCCGGAGCAGGTGGAAGACATCATCCGCATGATCAACGACATGGGGATCAACGTATTCGAGAGTGCTCCGGATGCGGATGCCCTTTTGTTGGCCGAAGCCGATACCGACGAAGCGGCGGCCGAAGAGGCCGCTGCGGCGTTGGCAGCGGTCGAGACCGACATCGGTCGCACGACCGACCCGGTGCGCATGTACATGCGCGAAATGGGTACGGTCGAGCTGCTCACGCGTGAAGGCGAAATCGAAATCGCCAAACGTATCGAAGAGGGCATCCGTGAGGTGATGGGCGCGATCGCGCACTTCCCCGGCACGGTCGAGCATATCCTCAGCGAATACGACCGCGTGACCACCGAGGGTGGTCGCTTGTCCGACGTGCTCAGCGGCTACATCGATCCGGACGACGGCATTGCGCCGCCGGCCGAGGTGCCGCCACCGGTCGAGAAACCGGCCGACAAGGCCGACGCCAAGGATGACGACGAAGAAGAAAGCGACAGCGACGACGAGGAAGAGACCGAGAGTGGTCCCGATCCGGTCGTGGCCCAGCAGCGTTTCGGCGCCGTGTCCGATCAACTCGCCGTTACCCTGAAAGCGCTGAAGAAGCATGGCCGTCACAGCAAGCAAGGCATCGCCGAGATGCTCGCGCTGGCCGAGCTGTTCATGCCGATCAAGCTGGTGCCCAAGCAGTTCGAAGGCCTGGTGGAGCGTGTTCGTGGTGCCCTGGATCGCCTGCGTCAGCAGGAACGCGCAATCATGCAGCTGTGCGTTCGTGATGCTCGCATGCCGCGCGCCGACTTCCTGCGCCAGTTCCCTGGCAACGAAGTCGACCAGACCTGGAGCGATGCTCTGGCCAACGGCAAGGCGAAGTACGCCGAAGCCATCGGTCGCTTGCAGGCCGACATTCAGCGCTGCCAGCAAAAACTGAGCGCGCTGGAAGCGGAAACCGGGCTGACCATCGCCGAGATCAAGGACATCAACCGTCGCATGTCGATCGGCGAAGCCAAGGCTCGCCGGGCGAAGAAGGAGATGGTCGAAGCCAACCTGCGTCTGGTGATCTCGATCGCCAAGAAGTACACCAACCGTGGTCTGCAATTCCTCGATCTGATCCAGGAAGGCAACATCGGCTTGATGAAGGCGGTGGACAAGTTCGAATACCGTCGCGGGTACAAGTTCTCGACATACGCCACCTGGTGGATTCGTCAGGCCATCACCCGCTCGATCGCCGACCAGGCGCGCACCATCCGTATTCCGGTGCACATGATCGAGACCATCAACAAGCTGAACCGCATTTCGCGGCAGATGCTGCAGGAGATGGGTCGCGAGCCTACGCCGGAAGAGTTGGGCGAGCGCATGGAGATGCCCGAGGACAAGATCCGCAAGGTCTTGAAGATCGCCAAGGAGCCTATCTCCATGGAGACGCCGATCGGTGACGACGAAGACTCCCATCTGGGTGACTTCATCGAAGACTCGACCATGCAGTCGCCGATCGATGTGGCCACCGTGGAAAGCCTCAAGGAAGCCACGCGCGAAGTGCTGGGCGGCCTGACGGCACGGGAAGCCAAAGTGCTGCGCATGCGCTTCGGCATCGACATGAACACCGACCACACCCTCGAGGAAGTCGGCAAGCAGTTCGATGTCACCCGTGAGCGTATTCGTCAGATCGAAGCCAAGGCGCTGCGCAAGCTGCGTCATCCGACGAGAAGCGAGCACCTGCGCTCCTTCCTCGACGAATAAGCCTCAGCGACGAGCATCACCAGAACCCCCGGCCCTGCCGGGGGTTTTGCGTGATGGACCCATGACCCCAAAGTTTGTTCGCCCCCCTCTTCCCGCTGGCTGCCGCGCCCGACTACACTGGCCCTTCCTGCGATGGTCCAACGAGGCTGCCATGCATCGACTGCCGGCACTTGTGCTGCTGACTTCGCTCGCCGGGGCAGCCATCGCCGACACTTTTTCTCCCGCTGGTTACCCGTCTGGGCTGGTTGAACATCCGCCTTTGCTTGCGAGTGTGGCCGAGGCGCGCCCCCTGCTTGCCGCGGCGCCAGACGCCAGTGTGCCAACGACGCAGCAAGCCTCGTCGGCCGATGCTGCGCCCGCCCGTGACTGGTACTCCGCCCTGATCTACGGCCTGCCCGGCCTGGTCATGCTGGTCATTGCCCTGGGCGTGGTGATCCGCATCAACCGGCGTCTGACGTCGGAAATCAGCCAACGCATCGCTCTGGAACGTGAACTGCGCAGCAGCGAATACCATTACCGTGGCCTCGTCGAGAGCCTTTCGGCCATCGCCTGGGAAGCCGACACGACCGACTACACCTACAGCTACGTCTCACCCCATGCCGAGGCGTTGCTAGGCTACCCGTTGCAGAGCTGGCTGGAGCCCGGTTTCTGGCAGCGCATCCTGCATCCGGAGGACGCGAGCTGGGCGCGCAAATACTGCGCCGAGCAAACCGCTGCAGGTGTGGGGCACTCCCTCGAATACCGTGTGATTACTGCGGACGGTCGCAGCCTGTGGGTGCGCGATATCGTCAGCCTGATCAAGCATGACCAGCGACCGGTGATGCGCGGCCTGATGATCGACATCAGTGAAACCAAGAAGATCGAAGAAGCCCAGCGCCTGTCCGAGCAAAAGTTCGCCTCGGTGTTTCGTCAGTGTCCCGACATTCTGGTCATCGCGCGGCTCAGCGACGGCTGCCTGCTGGAGGTCAACGAAGCCTTCGAGGAGCAGATCGGCCTCAAGGCAGGACAGGTGGTCGGACGGCGCGCAGCGGAGCTCGACATCTGGGGCGTGGACGGCGTCGCGCCGCGACTGCTCAAGCGCCTGCAGGGCGGCAGCATCCGCAACCTGGAGATGACCTTTCGCCGCGACAACGGCCAGCGCTTCACCGGCCTGCTCTCGGCCGAACCGCTCCAGCTGGAAACCACGGCGGCGATGGTCGTGGTGGTGCGGGACATCAGCGAGCTCAAGCAGACCCAGCAGCGCCTGCAGATTTCCGAGGAGAAGTTCGCCAAGGCGTTCCACGCCTCGCCCGATGGCATGCTGCTGACCCGTCAGAGCGACGGCTTGCTGATCGAAGTCAACGAAGGCTTCAGCATCATGACCGGGCACAAGAGCAAGACATCTCTGGATCGCTCGACCCTCGAACTGGGCATCTGGGCCGATCCCAACGAGCGCAAGCGGCTGCTGGACAAGTTGCAGCGCCAAGGCTTCATTCGTGACTTCGTCTGCCGCATCCGGCGTATCGATGGCCAGGTGCGCCTGTGCGAGGTGTCGGTACGGCCGCTGCCCATCGGTGGGGACGCCTGCATGCTGACCATTGCTCGGGACATCACCGAGCGCCAGCAGATGCAGCACAAGCTGACCCTGGCCGCGACGGTGTTCGAGAGCACGGCCGAGGGCGTGCTGATCACTGACACCCAGCAACGCATCAGCATGGTCAACCGCGCCTTCACCGAGATCACCGGTTTTTCCGAACAGGAAGTGCTGGGCGAAACCCCTCGCCTGCTCGCCTCGGGCCAGCACGACAGTGCGTTCTACATTGCCATGTGGCATCGCCTGGCCGCCGAGGGGCATTGGCAGGGCGAGATCTGCAACCGGCGCAAGAACGGCGAGCTGTACCCCAGTTGGCTGACCATCAGTTCGGTACGCAACAGCGAAGAGGCCATCACCCATTTCGTCGCCGTGTTCGCCGACATCTCCAGCCTCAAGCATGCTCAGGCGCGGCTGGACTATCAGGCGCACCACGACCCGCTCACCGGCCTGCCCAACCGAACCCTGTTCGAAAGCCGGCTGGCCGCCGCCCTGGCCAGCCAGAACGAAGCCGGTGGCCAAGGCGCAGTGCTGTTCCTGGATCTGGACCGCTTCAAACACATCAACGACAGCCTCGGCCACCCTGTAGGCGACCTGCTGCTCAAAGGCATCGCCCAGCGCCTCAAGGAACAGGTGCGCGACATCGACACCGTGGCGCGCCTGGGCGGCGACGAGTTCATCATTCTGCTGCCGGGCTTGGCCCACGCCAGTGATGCGGAACACATTGCCGCCAAGGTCCTGGCCTGCTTCGCTGCGCCCTTCCAGGCCGGTGACCATGAATTCTTCACCAGTGCCAGCATCGGCACCAGCCTGTATCCCCAGGACGGTACCGACGTCGCCACCTTGGTGAAGAACGCCGATGCCGCCATGTACCGCTCCAAGGCCAAGGGCCGCAACCGCGTGGAGAGCTATACCCGCGACCTCACCACTCAGGCGACCATGCGCATCGCGCTGGAGCACGAGCTGCGTCGGGCGATCGAGCGCGACGAGCTGAGCCTGAGCTACCAGCCCAAGTTCAGCATCGACTCGGATCTGCTGGTCGGTGCCGAAGCGCTGATCCGCTGGAAGCACCCCAACTTCGGCGACGTGCCGCCCGAGCAATTCATTCCGCTGGCCGAAGAGAACGGCATGATCCTGCAGCTCGGCGATTGGGTGCTGGAGCAAGCCTGTCGGCAACTGCGCGAGTGGAAACAGCTCTACCACGAGTTCGGCCCGCTGTCGGTCAACCTGGCCGGCGCGCAACTGCGCCAACCCAACCTGCTCAAGCGCATCGAAGGCCTGCTGGCCGACAGCGATCTGCGCCCGCAGTCGCTGCAACTGGAGATCACCGAAAACTTCATCATGAGCCAGACCGAGGAAGCGCTGGTGGTGTTGCATCAGCTCAAGCGCCTGGGTGTGCAACTGGCCATCGACGACTTCGGCACCGGCTATTCATCGCTGAGCTACCTCAAGCGCCTGCCGCTGGACATTCTCAAGATCGACCAGTCCTTCGTCCGCGGCCTGCCCGACGACCCGCACGACGCCGCCATCGTACGCGCCATCATCGCCCTGGGCCGCAGCATGCAACTGACCGTCATCGCCGAAGGCGTGGAAACCGCCGCGCAGCAAGCATTCCTCGCCCGCGAAGGCTGCGAGCAGATCCAGGGCTACCTCGTCAGCCTCCCCCTGCCCCCCGACCGATTCGCCGCGACCTTTCTTCGTATGCGCCTTACAGATTTTTCGGATAGCACTCCCTGCAATCCATCGCTATAATCGGCGGCCTTCTGGGGCCTATAGCTCAGTTGGTTAGAGCAGGGGACTCATAATCCCTTGGTCGCAGGTTCGAGTCCTGCTGGGCCCACCAAGATTTTGGAGCCGCGCTTTGCGCGGCTTTTTTTATTTCTGGCGAGATCATTCCAATACGGTCCCGTAGTGCAACGCTGCAAGGTGAATTCTCGATCCAGCATGGAGGAGGATTCATGAAAGATTTTCGACTTGTGATCCCTTGATCAAATCGGCGAGCGCAGCTTTCGACACCGCTGAAACATCCTGAACCAATTTATCCGTTGACTCCTCTATCTGGACTGTAACGCCAGAAAATGTCCTGTTCTCTCAAGGACGCGGCTGCCGATGCGATCTCATAGACCATTTGGATAAATCCCCATGACACAGACACCTCTGCTCATCGGCTTCGTCATCATGTCGCTTGCCTCCTTGGCTATCTATGCCAAAGGTGCTCACCGCGGGCCGCTGCGCGGCCATACGCTGATCCATGCAGCTGTTCCCTTTATCGCCGCTACGGCGTATCTCGCCATGTACTTGGGTGTCGGCAATCTGATCAAGCCGGACGACAGCATCACTTATGTCGCTCGCTACTTCGACTGGCTCCTGACCACGCCCCTTCTGTTGGCAGGCGTTGTCAGCTCGGCGTATCTGGGGACTCGCGAGCGCGATGGTCAGGCTGGTTTCGTGGCGTCCATCGTGACCTTGGACGTGATGATGATAGTGACAGGCCTGGTTGCCTCTCTGGCGCTCTATGGCACCATCAAATGGGTCTTCTTTGCTTGGTCATGCGTCGCATTCGTCGGGGTGCTCTATTTGATCTGGAAGCCACTGGCGGCGCTTTCCGACGCGTCTCCGGCAATCGGCGCGGCCTATCGTAAAAACAGTGGCTTTCTCACCGTGCTCTGGCTGATCTACCCCGTTGTCTTTGCCGTCGGACCGGAAGGCATCTGGGCGATCAGCGATGCAGCGACCCTCTGGATCATTCTGGTACTCGACGTGCTGGCCAAGGTTGTCTACGCCTTTACCTCCGAGCGCAATCTGCGCGCGGCGCTTGTTCATTCCGGCGCCTGAGAATGAACCGAAGCGGCTGGTTGGCATTGCTGTTGACCGCCGCAATGGCCAGCGTAGGCGGGGGAGCGGGACAGCTGACGTTTGCGCTGGCCGTAGGGCTGGGCTTGGGGCTCTTGCACGGCGTCAGCGACCTACACCTTGTGGCACCGGCCCGGCGCTGGGTTTTTTTATGCGCTTATCTGGCGGTGGCTCTGGGCTGCCTGGTCTTTTGGCAACTCGCAAGCAGGACGGCTCTGCTGCTGTTCTTGCTGCTCTCGGTCTGGCATTTTGTCCACGAGGATGAAGTGTTTCACGATCGGCTGACTTCGCTGGCATTGGGCGTTTTCATTGTCGGTGGCCCGGCGGTGATACACGAGGCAGAGGTCACTCGGTTGCTGGCGTTGAGCATGGGCTTGGGCGAATCCAATGCCCTCGCAGAGTGGCTGACGTGGTTACTCGCCGCAGTTGGCAGCGTGGCGCTGCCGATACTGCTGCTGGTTTCCTGCCGACGACGCTGTCTTTGGTTGGCGACCACCTTGCTCGGGGTAGTGCTGGCACCACCGCTGGTAGGCTTTGCCCTGGGTTTCTATCTATTGCATGCCGCGCCTCAGACCCGGGTTCGTCAACGAATGCTGGGCATACCTGATTTAGCGGCCTATCTACGGCTCACCTGGCCAATACTATTGGGCGCAGCGCTGTTCACCTTGGGTGGTGGCCTGCTCTTCCTCCTCCAGGAGCACACTGGCACCCGTGCCTTGTTCGCTGTGCTGACTGCCTTTGCAGTGCCGCACATGCTTGTCCTGCCGCGCTTTTTGCCCGCAACTGGCACTGCTGGCCAATCCGGTGAGGGAACTCGACTCGTTGGGAAATGACTTTCCGGCAGAGCATTGAACGCATCATCGACCCCCTCAATCACCCCATCAAAACAGCCGATTGGCCATTTCCCGCCCCCCTCCGTAACGTAACCACCCGGTGCGACAGATGCGCGCACCATCTGAGCTTGTTGTTCCCCCTGCTCAGCCCACGATCACGCACGAGCCCGCCATGTCTTTGAATACCCCGCAGCAAATTGCCGAAATTGCCGTCGAAAGCGGCGTCAAGAAAGCTCACCTGAGCCTCTCTTCGTTGATGATCCTTGGATTTCTGGCGGGCGCTTTCATCGCCTTCGGATTTCTTCTCGACATCCATGTGAGCACCATGATCCCCAGTGATTGGGCGTCGCTGGGTAACCTGCTGGGCGCTGTGGTGTTTCCGGTGGGGTTGATTCTTGTGGTGCTGGCCGGCGGCGAGTTGTTGACCGGCAACATGATGAGCCTGCCCATGGCGCTGTTCGCCGGGCGTATCGGTTTGAGCCAACTGCTGCGCAACTGGGCGCTGGTGACGCTGGCCAACCTGATCGGCGCGCTGTTCGTCGCCTACTGCTTCGGGCATTTGGTCGGCCTGACCGAAGGCGCCTTCATGGGCAAGACCGTGGCTATCGCCAATGCCAAGGTGTCGGCCAGTTTCGAGCAGGCGTTCATTTCCGGTATTGGCTGCAACTGGTTGGTGTGCCTGGCGGTGTGGCTCAGCTACGCGAGCAAGGATGTGGTCGGCAAGGTGGTGGGCATGTGGTTTCCGGTAATGGCTTTTGTCGCGATCGGCTTCCAGCACGTTGTTGCCAACATGTTCGTCATACCGGCGGCGATCTTTGCCGGGGCGTTGAGCTGGGCGCAGTTCGCCGATAATTTCGTGCCGGTATTTCTGGGTAATGCCGTGGGCGGCGCGGTCTTCGTCGGCTTGGCCTATCATGTGGCGTACTTCAAGACGGCAATCGGCTCCGAAGCGTCGTCCACGGCCAGTGGCGCGCAAACGCCGAAATAATCCAGCCAGGCTGGATCAGTACTGTCATCAAGGTTGAGAAATGGACTTCACACCTGTCATCGCCCAGTTCTGGGGAACGCTGAGCTGGGCGCTCCCGCTCCTGTTGCTGATCACGCTGTTCAAATCGCCATGGGCCAAGGGTCATATCGGCGAGTGGCTGGTGCGCTTGTTTGCGCACTGGCAACTGGACGCGCAGATCTATCGTCGTCTGCATAACGTCACCTTGAATACGCCTGACGGCACGACGCAGATCGATCATGTGTTTCTCTCGGTCCATGGCATTTTCGTGCTGGAGACGAAGAAAATGAGCGGGTGGATTTTCGGCACTGAGCAACAAGCGCAGTGGACGCAGAGATTTCCCAGGCGCAGCTTCAAGTTCCAGAATCCCCTTCGGCAGAACTACAAACACCTGAAGGCACTGGAAGCTGCTTTGGGTGTCAGCCCTGCGCATCTGCATTCGGTCATCACGTTCGTCGGGGGCAGTACGTTCAAGACCCAGATGCCGGCCAACGTGACGCGGGGCATCGGCTTCATTCGCTATATCAAGTCATTTCGGCAGGTGGTGTTCAGCGAGGCGGAAGTCGATGACATGTTGCAAGCATTGAAGGCCGGGCGTCTGGCGCCGAGCCTTGCGACTCATCGCGAACACGTGCAACACCTCAAACGGCGCAGTGATCCAAGCGCTGAACGTTGTTGCCCGAAGTGCGGCAGTGCGCTGGTCATTCGCACGCGGAAAACGGGAGCCAATGCTGGGCAGCAGTTTTGGGGATGTTCGGCGTTTCCCAAGTGTCGGATTGTGCAGAGCTTGTAGTGTGCTGGCCTACCTTGCACAGCCACAACCTGCGGCATGTTCAGTATCCCTCAAATACCTCATGTATTTCATCCAGCGTGGGCAGCACGGCAGGGATGACCGTAAGTTCGCAATTCAGCGCAGCGAGCACGCGTGCATAGGCGGTCATGCCGACCGAGTGGTCGCCCTTCTCGATCGCGATGACCTTCTGCCGTGTGACAAAAGCTAATGCGGCAAGCCGGGCTTGAGTCATGCCACGATTGAGGCGGCGTTGCCGGATTTGCGCGCCCAGACGGGTAGCGATGAGCTCGTAATCCATGTTCTGTATACGTGACAAAGTGAGGTCAATGTAACGTATACCTAACCCTTGCGAAAATAAAGCTTCGCCTGACACAAAGTGCAGCCTTTAGGCTCCTCTGGAAACACTCATTTGGCCTGCAGGCGAAACCCCAGCAAATTTTCCTGCAGCCGGTACTGCTCGCCAATGTTCCCGCAAAAGCTGGTGCGCGGCAGGAACGCGCCGGCGCCGTTCAGGTAGGGCGGGATGCTGGTGCTCTGTTCGCAGCCTTGCAGGATGCGGCCGCGTAGCGCGCCATTGGCCTGGGCTGAGCGCAGGGCACCCAGTGGGGTTGGGTCGGCGACGACCAGGGCGCCGGGTGGCACCAGGGTTTCGTAGGTGCGGGCGAACTGTTCTGCGGAACGGTCCTGCAGATAGGGCACCAGGTAGTAGCGGATGTCGTTGCGAAACGGCAGCGCTTCGGTGTGGGTCGGCAGCTTGACCCAGCCATTGGCGTACAGCCCCCACATCGACAGCAGGGCCGCCGGCCCGACCACGACCGAAAGGTAGAGCGAGGCGACGCCGAAGCGATTGCCAGGCAGGTACCTGGCCAAGTGAGCGACGCCCAGGATGC
>Ga0308171_1003208_pt1 | contig 15316 bp, 13 predicted proteins | sample PhyGR1_FD_202135 | JGI IMG/M metagenome (GOLD analysis project Ga0308171, IMG submission 202135) | Phyllosphere microbial communities from UC Gill Tract Community Farm, Albany, California, United States - DLSLSG.R1 | ecosystem: Host-associated > Plants > Phyllosphere > Unclassified | place: USA... | reverse complement strand
GCGTGTCGTGCATGAAGCCCATGTTCCACTTGAACCCGAAGCCCAGCCCGCCGTCATGCGCGGGGGCGGAGACGCCGGGCCAGGCGGTGGACTCTTCGGCGACGGTGAAGACGCCGGGATGCTGGCCATAGACCTGCCGGTTGACCTGGCGGAGGAACTCGACCGCCTCCCAATTCTCGCGCCCGCCCTGTTCGTTGGGCACCCACTCGCCGTCCTTGCGGCTGTAATCGCGGTAGAGCATCGAGGCGACCGCATCCACGCGAAGTCCGTCGATATGATAGCGTTCGGGCCAGAACAGCGCGTTGTTGACCAGGAAGCTCGCCACTTCGCGCCGCCCGAAATTATAGATGGCGGTGTTCCAGTCGGGGTGGAAACCCTGGCGCGGGTCGGCATGTTCGTAGAGCGCGGTGCCGTCGAAATGCGCCAGCCCATGCGCGTCCGTCGGGAAATGGGCGGGCACCCAGTCGAGGATCACGCCGATCCCGGCCAGATGCGCGCCATCGACGAAGCGCGAAAACCCCTCGATATCGCCGAACCGCGCGGACGGCGCATAGAGGCCGGTGGTCTGATAGCCCCAGCTCGGGTCGTAAGGATGCTCGGAAATGGGCAGGAATTCGATATGGGTGAAGCCCATCTCGACCACGTAAGGGATCAGCCGGTCGGCCAGCGCGTCCCAGCTCAAGTACCAGCCATTCTCGTCGCGGTCCCACGACCCGGCATGAACCTCGTAGATGCTGATCGGCACGCGGCGCGGATCGACGCCCGCCCAATGCTCGCGGTGGGGGGCATCCTTCCAGACATGCTGGGGCGGGGCGGTGGTGATCGAGGCGGTCTTGGGGCGAAGCTCGGCGGCGAAGGCGAAGGGGTCGGCCTTCATCGGCTGTTCCGCGCCATGCGGGCCGGTGATCGCGAATTTATAGGCGCGGCCCTCGCCGATATCGGGGATGAAGATTTCCCAGACCCCGACATCCAGCCGCCGCCGCATGACATGGCGGCCGGGGTTCCAGTCGTTGAAGTCGCCCACCAGCGCCACCCGCTCGGCATTGGGGGCCCAGACGGCGAAATGCACGCCCGCCACGCCCTGATGCTCGATCAGATGCGCGCCCATCTTGTCGTACAGGCGGAAGTGATTGCCTTCGCCCATCAGGAAGTCGTCGACGGGGCCGAGCACGGGGCCGAAGCTATAGGGATCGGTGATCCACCACTCCGCGCCATGGCCCTTGGCGCAATATCGGACCGGCTGGGCGGGGCCCTCGACCGCGCCCTCGAACAGGCCGCGCGGATCGACCTGTTCCAATGTGCCCAGTTCGGTGCCGCCCAGATCGAACGCCGTGACCGTCTCCGCCCCCGGCACCAAGGCCCGCAGGAACGTGCCGCCCGGCCCCTGATGCGGCCCCAGCAACGCGAATGGGTCGGCGTTGCGGCCTTCGATCAGGGCTTCCAGAGCGGCACGGGGTGGCTTCACATCACGTTCCAGATTTCCTCGGCATATTGCCGGATGGTGCGGTCGGAGGAGAACCATCCGACTTTCGCGACATTGTGGATGGCCGAGGTCGCCCAGCCCGCCTGGTCCTGCCAGCGGGTGTCGACCTGGCGCTGTGCGGCGGCATAGGCGTCGAAATCGGCGGCGACCATGAACCAGTCGCCATCGTACAGTCCGCCCATCAGACCTGCATAACGGCCGGGATCGTCGGGCGAGAACACGCCCGAGGCGATGGCGGAGACGGCTTGGCGCAACTCTGGGCTGCCCTCGATCACCGCGCGGGGATCGTAACCATCGCGGCGCTTCTCGGCGACCTCGTCGGCGGTCAGGCCGAAGATGACGATATGCTCGTCGCCGACATGCTCCTTGATCTCGACATTGGCGCCGTCGAGCGTACCGATGGTCAGCGCGCCGTTGAGCGCGAACTTCATGTTGCCGGTGCCCGACGCCTCCATGCCCGCGGTCGAGATCTGTTCGGACAGGTCGGCGGCGGGGATGATCTTTTCGGCCAGGCTGACATTGTAATTCGGCACGAAGCCGACCTTCAGCAGATGGCCGACGCTGGGGTCCGAATTGACGCGGCGGGCCACGTCATTGGCCAGTTTGATGACCAGCTTGGCATTGTGATAGCTCGACGCCGCCTTGCCCGCGAACAGCTTGACGCGCGGCGTCCAGTCGCGTTCGGGGTGGCTGCGGATCTGGTCGTAGAGCGCCACCGTCTCGATGATGTTCAGCAACTGGCGCTTATATTCGTGGATGCGTTTGATCTGGACGTCGAACAGCGCATCCGGGTCCACCCGCAATCCGCTCGATTCCCGAAGATAATTTGCCAGCCCCACCTTGTTGGAACGTTTGATCGCGAGAAAGCGTTCCCGGAAATTCGCGTCCTGCGCGAAATCCGTGAGCGCTATCAATTTCTCGGCATCGTCCAGAAAGGCCGGGCCGATCGCCTCGCGGATCAGCGCGGTCAATTGCGGATTGCATTGCTGCAACCAGCGGCGCGGGGTGATGCCGTTGGTCTTGTTGTTGATCCGCGTCGGATAGAGGCGATGCAGGTCGGCGAAGACCGTCTTCTTCATCAGCTCGGTATGGAGCGCCGCCACGCCGTTGACGCTGTGGCTGCCCGCAAAGGCCAGGTTCGCCATGCGCACCCGCCGCTCGCCGCCCTCATCGATCAAGCTGATCGCGGCGATGGCGTGGTCGTCGACGCCTTCCAGCCCCCGCGCCTCGCGCAGGACCTTGGCGTTGATCGCATAGATCAGCTGCATGTGACGCGGCAGCAGCCGCTCGAACAGGTGAAGCGGCCAGCTTTCCAGCGCCTCGGGGAGCAGCGTGTGGTTGGTGTAGCCGAACGTACGCCGGGTGATGTCCCACGCCTCGTCGAAGCCCAGGTCGTGGTGATCGACCAGCAGCCGCATCAGCTCGGCGACCGAGACGGCGGGGTGGGTGTCGTTCAACTGGATCGCCGCCTTGTCAGGCAGTGTCCGGATATCCTTGAAATACTGGATATGCCGCCGGACGATGTCCTGGATCGAGGCCGACGAGAAGAAATATTCCTGTCGAAGCCGCAATTCCTGTCCCGCGGGCGAACTGTCGGAGGGGTAGAGGACGCGGACCAGCGTTTCGGCCGCGAGCTGTCCCGCCAGCGCGCCGGTATAGTCGCCCGCATTGAACCGATCGAGCCGGATCTCGTCGATCGCCTGCGCGGTCCACAGGCGCAGCGTGTTGACCCGCTTGCCGCGCCAGCCAACCACGGGGGTATCGACCGCGATCGCCTCGACCGCCTCGGCGGGTTTCCAATGGACCGCACCGGTTTCGGTGCCGATCACCTCGCCGCCGAAGCCGACGAAATAGGCGCTTTCACGCCGCTCGAACTCCCAGGGATTGCCGTGGCTCAGCCAGGTTTCGGGCAATTCGACCTGCCAGCCGTCATCGATTCGCTGGCGGAACATGCCGTTCACATAACGGATGCCATAGCCGTAGGCGGGGAGGTCGAGGCTAGCGAGGCTCTCCATGAAGCAGGCGGCCAGCCGCCCCAGGCCGCCATTGCCCAGCGCCGCGTCGGGCTCGATCTCCTCCAGCGCGGCCAGGTCGACGCCCAGCGTCTGGAGCGCCCCCGCCACCTGCGCCATCACCCCCAGGTTGGACAGCGCGTCGCGCAGCAGCCGCCCGATCAGGAATTCCAGGCTGAGATAATAGACCCGCTTGGCGCCCGCCGCATGGGCTTCGCGGGTGGAGGCCATCCAGCGCTCGATGATGTCGTTGCGGACGGTCAATATGGTCGCGGCCAGCCAGTCGTGCGGTCGCGCATTGGCGGCATCCTTGCCGATCCGGTGCACCAGCGTGTCGACGATCGCGTCGGCCAGCGGCCCGGTGTCGTCGACATGCAGGGTGGTGATGGTGGTCGTCATTGATTCGGGCGTCCCTGTCGGTCCAGTTGCGCCCAGATTAGCCGCGTAAGGAGTGAAGTCACGCGGCATTCCTTCGCAATTGCGAAAAGGGATCAGCCCGTCGCCAGCCCCCATAGCAGCGTCAGGTTAAGCCCGATGATGATGGCCGCAATGATCCAGGCTAGGATGCGTAGCCAGACCGGGCTGGCGAAGGGGCCCATCATCCCCTTGTTTGCGGTGAAGCGGACCAACGGCACCACCGCGAAGGGGAGTTGCAGGCTTAGGATCACCTGGCTCAACACCAGCAGCTTGGTCGCCCCCGCCTGACCGCTCGCCCCGACGACGAGGACGGCGGGCACGATCGCCAGGCCGCGCGTGATCAGCCGCCGCAGCCAGGGGGAGAGGCGCAGGTCGAGGAACCCCTCCATCACGATCTGGCCCGCCAGCGTCCCCGTCACGGTCGAATTCTGGCCCGAGGCGAGCAGCGCCACGCCGAACGCCACGCTCGCCGCGCCCGCGCCCAGCATCGGGGCGAGCAGGCGGTACGCCTGGTCGATCTCGGCGACATCGGTGCGCCCCGCGACATGGAAGGTCGCCGCCGCGACGATCAGGATCGCGGCGTTGATGAAGAAGGCGAAGAACAGCGCCACCGTGCTGTCGATCGTCGCCATCTTGATCGCATCGCGCTTGCCCTCGGTCGTCAGGCCGAAGGCGCGGGTCTGCACCACCGAGGAGTGGAGATAGAGATTGTGCGGCATGACGGTCGCGCCCAGGATGCCGATCGCGATGTAGAGCATCGCCGGGTCGGTCACGATCCGCGTCGTGGGCACGAACCCCGCCAGCACCGATCCCGGATCGGGGCGCGAGGCGATCAGCTCATAGAGGAAACAGCCGCCGATGATCAGGAGCAGCGCGATGATGAACGCCTCGACCTTGCGGAATCCGTAACGCTGGAGCGCCAGGATCAGGAACACGTCCAGCCCGGTGATGAGGACGCCCCAGACCAGCGGCAGGTCGAACAGCAGTTGCAACGCGATGGCGGTGCCCAGCACCTCGGCCAGGTCGCAGGCGATGATCGCGATCTCGCAGAGCAGCCAGAGGATGCGCGAAACGGGCTTGGAATAGGCCGCGCGGCACGCCTGCGCCAGGTCCAGTCCGGCGGCGATGCCCAATCGCGCCGACAGCGCCTGAAGGATCATCGCCATGATGTTGGAGAGGAGGATGACCGAGAGTAGGGCATAGCCATAGGCCGAGCCGCCCGCGATGTCGGTCGCCCAATTGCCCGGGTCCATATAGCCGACCGCGACCAGATAGCCGGGCCCGGCAAAAGCGAACAACCGCCGCAGGAAGGACGCACCCTCCGGTATGGGGATCGAGCGATGGCTTTCGGCAAGCGAGCGGGTGGCGGGCGTGGCTACGGTCATCGACCTTCAGATGTGACGGAGTTTCCCAGAACCGACAACCCGGCAAAGCGTTGCGGGGGATCAGTTTGGCGAGGGTTTTCAATTCCTCCCCTGTAAGGGCAGGCCGTCAGGCCTGACGGAGGGGTGTCACCCTCTCGATAGCGGGATACCCCTCCGACGCGCTTTGCGCGCCACCTCCCCTTGCAGGGGAGGAATTATAGGGACGACCCGACCACCACACAGGCCAGCGCCATCAGCAACCCGGCAAACCGATTCGACCGGAACCGGTACAGCGCGCCCGCACCGTCGTCGGGCTTTAACGTCGCAACCTGCCAGCCCAGATGCACAGCCACCGGCACCAGCGCCGCGACCGCGAGCGGATCGGGCCGCACCAGCCAGATCGCCCCCGCCCAGCAGGCCAGCGCCGCGGCATAGAAGGCGCCCACGCCGGGCTTCACATAGGCCCCCATCCGCAATGCCGAGGAGCGCACCCCGATCAGCGCATCGTCCTCCCGGTCCTGAAGCGCATAGATGGTGTCATATCCGATCACCCAGGCGATCGACCCGGCGTAAAGCAGCCAGAGCGGCGCGGAGAGTTCCCCTGCCACCTCGGCCCAGCCCACCAGGGCGGCCCAGCTGAACACCATGCCCAGCCAGGCCTGCGGCCACCAGGTGATCCGCTTCATGAAGGGATAGGCGGCGACCGGGGCCAGGCTGGCGACCGCGACGATCGCCGCGAGCGGGCGCAACTGCACCAGCACGACCAGCCCGATCAGGCAAAGCATCCCCAGCCAGATCGCGGCCAGTTTCACCGAAACCAGGCCCGACGGGATCGGTCTGGCCCGCGTCCGCGCCACCTGGGCATCCAGATCGCGGTCGACGATGTCGTTGAACACACAGCCCGCGCCCCGCATCGCGATCGAGCCGAGCAGGAACCACAGGATCAGCGGCCAGCGCTGCGGCAGGCCGCCCGCCAGCGCGATCGCCCAGGCACCGGGCCAGAAAAGCAGCCACCAGCCGATCGGCCGGTCCACCCTGGCGAGCAGCGCCAGCCCGCGCAGCCGGGGCGGCAGCCGCCCGACCAGTCCCTTATGCTCGCTATCGGGTACGATTTCGGTGGTCATCACATTCGCCTATGGAGGCGACCCGTGGCGCGCAAGCCCGTTCGCGGCTATCACCGGTCCGGTGACACCTTGTCCCGTCTTGCCACGATGATCGGCCTGTCGGTCGCGGTCGGCCGTTTCGTCGAAGCTTTGTTCTGGGCGATCCTGCGCGTGGCGGGGATGGTCGGCGGAGTGGTGCTACTCGTAGCGTTGGGGCTAGGCGTCCTCTGGTGGCTGATCCGGCGGCGGCGTTAGGCGGCCAGCATCGCCAGTTGCGATCGAATCACGTCCAGATTGTGCTGGGCCAGATGGCTGCCGCGACCCGCGATGCTACCTTCCAGATGCGGGCGCTCGCCGATCGCCAGGCAGTGTTCCCAAGCCCCCTCGGCCAGCGGCAGCCAATGGCCGAGCGCGCGGTCCGGTTCGGCCAGCGCCAGATCGAGCAACAGGTCGCCCAATATGAAGAAATAATCTGGCGACTCCGGCCAATTGGCGAATTCCCCATCCGCCAGCGCCAGCGCGTCGTCCAGCCGCCCGGCCTTGGCCAGGAATGGGATGGCGTTGATGACCAGCTCGTGCCGCCAGTTCGCGGTCGGCGCGGTGGCCGCCAGCGCGCGGGCGTAATAGTCGCAGCCCGCGGGGATATCGCCGCGCATCTGCGAGTCCTTGCCCAGTTGGTAGAGGAGATAGGCGTCGTCGGGACGCTCGGCGAGATCGTCGAGCAGCAAGTGGTGGTTGCGGTCCTTCTTCCGCTCGATCTGCGCGGCGTGATAGCCGTCATGCCCGATGTCGAGCGCGATCCGGTGGCGGGGCAGGGGGGACGTGACCTGTTCGTGGACGCGCCCCTCATAGAAGACGCCGCGCGGGACCAGCCGCGTCACCCAGCTTCGCAGCGCCATATCCGCTCTTCCCGCCTCGTTATGGATGCACGGACACCCCAGTCGATCGGGTGCGGCGGCGCACCATTGGCGAATGACCGCGCCGCCGCCCGCGATCCATTCATCGGCATCGAGGATCAGGTTCCAATCGGCATCGGCCAGCGTCAGCGCGTGGTTGCGGGCGATCGCGAAACTGTCGGGCCAGTCGAGATGATGGACCTCCGCGCCCAGCCCCCGCGCGATGGCGATGGTATCGTCGGTCGATCCGGTGTCGAGCACGACCATCCGATCGACCCAGGGCGCCACGCTGCTCAGGCAGCGGGCGATGCTGCGCGCCTCGTCACGGACGATCAGCACGGCGGCGATATCGGTCGTGGTCCGTGCCATGGGCGCGACTTTCCCTGTCGGCCATCGCCGGATGCGATGGCGTCGCGCCGTTAAAGCGCATCGCGGTAAGGAAAGTCTGAACGCGCGCTATTTGGCCAGCCGTCCGTCCTCCAACGCGGCCATGTCGAACGGGAAGAGCAGGTCGGGGTCGGGCAGCTTGACGTCCGTCGCGATCTCAGGCGGGGCGATGCGGTGGAGGATGTGGCGGATGATCGCGATCCGCGCGTCCTTCTTGTCGTCGGCGCGGACGATATGCCACGGCGCGAAGGGGGTATGGGTGCGGGTCAGCATCGTGTCGCGCGCCGCCGAATAGTCCGCCCATTTGGCCTGCGCGACCTTGTCCATGTCGGAGACCTTCAGCGCCTTCAGCGGATCGGTTCGCCGCGCCTCCAGCCGTTCCTCCTGTTCGGCCTTGCTGATGTCGAGCCAGATCTTGACCAGCTTGATGCCGCTTTCAACCAGCATTCGTTCGAAATCGGGGGCGTCGCGCAGGAACGCCTCTTGCTCGGTGGCGGTTGAGAAGCCCATCACCACCTCGACGCCCGCGCGGTTGTACCAGCTGCGGTTGAAGATCACGATCTCGCCCGCAGCGGGCAGATGGGTGACGTAGCGCTGGAAATACCACTGGGTCCGCTCGCGGTCGGACGGCTTGGGCAGTGCGACGACGCGGGTGGCGCGGACCGAGAGATGCTCGGTGATGCGCTTGATCGTTCCGTCCTTGCCCGCTCCGTCGCGCCCCTCCAGCACGATGACGACGCGCTCGTCGGAGTTCGCCATCGCCATCTGGGTGCGGACCAGCGCCAGTTGCAGCGCCTCCAGTTCCTCGTGATACTGTTTCGCCATCGTCACCTCCTGGTGAGGAGAAACGCCGGAAACCGCAAAAGTGGCAAGTGCGGCGCGACCCGTGTAAGCGAAGGCCCATGCCCGCTACCCCCGCCTGGCCGCCGCAATCCACGCCCCGCCTGTTCGTCGACGAGCTTTTGGCCGAGGGGCCGATCCGCATCGATGGCCCTGCCGCGCATTATCTGGTGTCGGTGATGCGCACCAAGATCGGCGATCCGGTCAAGCTGTTCGACGACCGGACCGGCGAGTGGCTGGGCGTTGCGGCGTCGGTCGGCAAGCGCGACCTGACGCTCGACGTGACCGAGCGGCTGCGTGAGCGCGAGGCGGTGCCCGACCTGTGGCTCTGCGCCGCGCCGCTGAAAAAGGGTCGGGTCGATTGGCTGGCGGAAAAGGCGTGCGAGCTGGGCGTGGCAAAGCTGGTGCCTGTCGTCACGCGACGCACCGTGGTCGACAAGCCCAATACCGAGCGGCTGCGCGCCCATATGATCGAGGCGGCCGAGCAATGCGGCCGCACTGCCCTTCCGCACGTGGCCGAGCCGGTGAAGTTGCCCGCGCTGCTCCGCGACTGGCCGGAGGGCCGGGCGCTGTTCTTCGCCGACGAGACCGGCGGCGTCCCCGCGCTCGACGCCATACGCGCGCATGAAGGTCCGGCGGCGATCCTGATCGGGCCGGAGGGCGGCTTCGACACCGAGGAGCGCGAGGCGATCCGCGCGCATCCGTCCGCCATCGGCATCGGCCTGGGCCCCCGCATCCTGCGCGCCGATACCGCGGCGGCGGCGGCGGTGTCGCTCTGGATGGCGGCGGCGGGCGACTGGCGTTGATTCACCCTATGGCGTGAGCGCCCGCGCGCGCGTAAGGCGCGGTTCATGAGCACCAAGACCGCGAGCACCGCCAAGGGCGCCATCATCGAGTCCCGCGACCAGTTGATCGCCAGTTTTGCACGCGGCGAGAAGCCGAGCGACCGCTGGCGGATCGGCACCGAGCATGAGAAATTCGTCTATGCGCTCGGCGACCATCACGCGCCGTCCTATGACGAGCCGTCGGGCATTCGCGCCTTGTTGGGCGAATTGGAGCAATATGGCTGGGAACCGGTGCTGGAGGGGGGCAACGTCATCGCGTTGAACGGCGCGGACGGCTCGATCAGCCTGGAGCCCGCCGGGCAGTTCGAGCTGTCCGGCGCGCCGCTCGACAATCTGCACCAGACCTGTGCCGAGACCGGGCGTCACCTGCAACAGGTCAAGGCGGCGGGCGACAAGCTGGGCGTCGGTTTCCTGGGCCTGGGCATGTGGCCGGACAAGACCCGCGCCGAGCTGCCCATCATGCCCAAGGGCCGCTATGCGATCATGCTGCGCCACATGCCGCGCGTCGGCTCGCTGGGGCTCGACATGATGCTGCGGACCTCGACCATCCAGGTGAATCTGGATTACGCGTCTGAGGCCGACATGGTGAAGAAGTTCCGGGTCGGCCTGGCGCTCCAGCCGCTGGCGACCGCGCTCTTCGCCAACTCGCCCTTCACCGAAGGCAAGCCCAACGGCATGCTCTCCTTCCGCAGCCATATCTGGTCGGACACCGACCCCGCGCGCACCGGCATGCTGCCCTTCGTTTTCGAGGATGGCTTTGGATATGAGCGCTATGCCGACTATGCGCTCGATGTGCCGATGTACTTCGTCTATCGCGAGGGGAAGTATATCGACGCGGCGGGGCTGTCCTTCCGCGACTTCCTGAAGGGCGAGCTGTCGGTGCTGCCGGGTGAGTTGCCGACGATCGACGACTGGAACGACCATCTGTCGACTGCCTTTCCCGAAGTGCGCCTCAAGACCTTCCTAGAGATGCGCGGGGCCGATGGCGGCCCGTGGAACCGCATTTGTGCACTGCCCGCGCTGTGGGTCGGGTTGCTCTATGACGATGGCGCGCTGGATGCGGCGTGGGACTTGGTGAAGGACTGGTCGCTGGACGAGCGCCAGGCGCTGCGCGACTCGGTGCCGGAACTGGCGCTGGATGCGCCGTTGCCAGGTGGCGGGCGGTTGCGCGATATCGCGGGCGAGGTGCTCGATATCGCCCATGCGGGCCTCGCGGCGCGGGCGCGGCTGAACGGGGCGGGGGATAACGAAACCGGCTTCCTCGACCCGCTGCGCGAGATCGTCCGTTCGGGCAAGGTGCCCGCGCAGGTGCTGCTCGACCGCTATCATGGCGAGTGGGGTGGGGATATCTCGCGGGTTTATGGGGAAGCGAGCTTCTGACGGAACAGCGTGGCCTTCGACTTCGCTCAGCCTGAACGGGCCGTAGGTTAAAACCTCCGTTCAGCCTGAGCGAAGTCGAAGGCCAAGGGAATCCCTACCGCCCCAAAACCCATCGAAAAACCCGCGGCACCAACCCATATCGCGCCATCCAATCCGAATAGTCCCGATACACCGGATCGGCGGACAGGTGCCGCTCCTCGGTCCTGGCCCGCCAGTAATAGACCCCGTTGACCACGCCCAGCAGCAACGTACTCCGCGCCGCATCCACCCATGTCCCCGTCGACAGGATCGGAATCGTCGCGATCCACCAAAAGATGTTCTTCGACAGATAGGCCGGATGCCGCGACACCGCATAGGGGCCATGGGTCAGGATGCCCCGATGGGTCAGGTTGGAAAAGCGGATGCCGAACGCCACGGTCGACCAGGCATAGACGGCGGTAAGCAGCACCAACACCGCCCCGATCCCCGCCAGCACGACCGGATGCCCCGCGAACCAGTAACTCCACTCCGCCGTCCCCGGTCGGTAGTTGAGCGGCCCGTTATCCCCCATCAGGATCGTCGGGGGATAACAGATCAGAGCCGCCGCCCAAGCCGCCGCATAGGGGTTGGCCGAGCGGATATGCGCATCCAGCGGCCGCATGGTCAGCATATAACCGACCGTCGCAAAGGCCACGTCGATCAGGAACATCAGCGTGATCAGCCAGTTGGCCAGCGCCACCGGATCATGCAGCACTACGGACAGGTCGCCGCGCACGAACATCCCGAACCCGCCCGGCACGACGCCCAGCATGAAGGGCAGGAAGAACGCCTTCACCGCCCAGGCGCGGAGATGCGCGTAAATCGCCTGCGGATCGACACCCTTCTGCCCGGTCAGCCACGCCCCCAGCATCCACGCGCCGTCCTTGGGCTCGACCAGCCGCCGGTCGAGCCACAGCACATAAGGAATGGACAGCAGGAACAGCGCGGGCGCGGCCCAAGCCAAGCAGTTCATGGCGAACAGGAAAATGCCCTGCCAATAGAAGCGCCCGGTCGCGAAGATCAGCGCGATCCCGCCGAAGGTCGCCCATAGCCCGGCCAGCTTGGTCAGGCTGATGTCCAGCGTCTCGCGATACGGACGCGGATGGGCCCAGTCGATGCCGGTCGAGGGACGGCGATGCACCCGGTCGACCAAGACCGACCAGAGCAGCATCGGTACCCCGGCGCACAGCAGATGGAACAGCGCCGCATAGGGCCCGTCCAGATGCCGCCACCGCGCAAAGGCGATCCACGCGAGCGATCCGACCAGCCCCGCCAAGCCGACGCCATGGCTGACGGCGGAGGCGGGGCGTGGCGGGCGGGCTGACGGGGAGGAAGGATCGGCCATGGAATGCGAGGGCTTAGCCTATTTCGGTAATCAAGGCGTTAGGGACGATCACAATCCTCCCCGGCACGGGGAGGCGGGGGAGGGGGATCACCGCAAGGGGTGTCCCATGTCGAAATGCCCCTCCGCCAGGCCTTCGGCCTGCCACCCCCTGTGCCGGGGAGGATGAAGCGCTACTCCTCCTCCGCCGCCAAAATCCCCCGAATCTCATCCTCGCTGATCCCGAACGCGCCCGCCAGGCCGCCCAGCGACGCGCCGCGCTTGGCAAGTTCGCGGATGCGCCCCTCGTCGACCAGCGTCGCATAGCCGCGCGTGTCGCGCTGTTCGCGCACCACGTCCTTGCGCCCCGAGGTACGGTGGCGCTTGGCGGCGGCGGCATGCGGGTCTTTCGCGGCGGCGGCCATTTCGGCCTCGCGGCGGGCGGTGCGTTCCGCCTCGCGCGCGGCGATGTCGCGCTCGCGATTCGCTGCGCGGGCCTCCAGCCGATTGGCCATCAGCGATTCGCGCTCGCCGGCGCGCGCCTCACGCGCCTTCGCCCGGGCGGCGGCGCGTTCCTCCAGACTGTCGTTGGTACGGATGCGCAAACCGCCTTTGGCGGGCGTCACGCCCCAGCTGTCATCGACCAATTCCGGCTCCCTCCCGATACGAGGCGGTCGTCTATAGCCGCGCGATCGAGCATCGCCAGAGGGATTGATCGGGCGACCAAGGCAACCGGTGGACAATCCGCTGGTTATCGATCCAGACTAGAAAAATGGGAGGATGCGATGAACCCGATGCTCGACCCCGACCTGATCGAATATATGGACGACCAGACCCTGCTCGCGGCCTTCACCCTGGCAACGGGCGCGGCTGACCGCGAGGACATCGCCGCAATCAGCGCCGAGATGGCCCGCCGCCATCTGGCTCCGCCCGCGCCGCTTGCCGGTCTGACGGGCCGGGGCGGGATCAGGTCGGCACCCCTGGCCGTCTGATCGCCCCTGCCGCCGTTTACCGGCGGATATACCGGAAATACCACACCTCATGCCCCTGGCGTCGAGCCTTGCGCTCATAACGCGTTTCGGGCCAGTCGGCGGGGCGGGTCAGGAAGTCGCTCGGCGTACGCGCCTGCCAGACGAAGTCTTTCCGGGCGTTCATGATCATCATCGACCAGTGGCAATAGGTCGGATCGTCGGTGCCCAGGCGAAACTCCCCGCCCGACTTCAGCTTGCGCGCGATGGTATCGAGCGGACCGTGGTTCATCATCCGCCGCTTGGCATGGCGCGCCTTGGGCCAGGGGTCGGGATGGAGCAGATAGACCCGTTCCAGGCTGGCATCGGGCAGCCGCTCGATCACCTCCAGCGCGTCGCCCATGTGCAGGCGGACATTGGTCAGCTCGCGGTCGCGGATATGGCCGAGTGCGCCGACCACGCCGTTCAGGAACGGCTCGCAGCCGATGAAGCCGGTGCCGGGCGCGGCTTCCGCCTGTCCCGCCAGATGCTCGCCCGCGCCGAAGCCGATCTCGACCTGGAGCGGCCGGTCGTCGCCGAACAGCCGCATGGCGTCCAGCGGCCCTTCCTCGGGCACGCTGACGGCGGGCAACATCTCTTCGACCAGCGCGGCCTGGCCCTGGCGCAGCTTGTGGCCCTGTCGCCGACCATAAAGGCGGCGGATCGTCGTCGGATCGTTCATCGCCGGGCCCTTAGCGCGGGGAGGGGGGGGAGCCAAGACCGGCGTCGCTCGTTGCCCCGACACGATGGATCAGGACAAACCGGAACCCGAGGGCAAGGCGCAAAAGGCCGCCGACGCCAAGGATCTTCACCGCGCGGTACGCGAGGCGGGGGAGAGCGAACTCGACCGGCCTGCGGGTGCGCTGTTCTGGTCGGGGCTGGCGGCGGGGGTCGCGATCCACAGCTCGCTGATCGCGGAAGGGGCGCTGCACGCCGGACTGCCCGATGCGCCGTGGCGGGGGCTGGTCGCGTCCTTCGGCTATCCAGTCGGCTTTCTGGTGGTGATCCTCGGGCGGATGCAGTTATTCACCGAAAGCACCATCACCGCGATGCTGCCGCTGGTGACCAGGCCGTCGGGCTGGGCCCTGCGGCGGACGTTGCGGCTTTGGGGGATCGTGCTGCTCGCCAATCTGATCGGCACCGCGCTGGCGGCGGGGATGGTCGCGGGCGGGGCGCTGGGCAATGCCGAGATACGCGAGGCGATGGTTTCGGTCTCGGCGCGCATTCTGGAACTGGGCGGGTGGGAGACGTTCGTGAATGCGATCCCCGCCGGGTTCCTGATCGCGGTGGTGGCCTGGATCCTGCCCAATGGGCGCACCCAGGCCTTCTGGATCATCCTGGCGATCACCTATGTCATCGCCATCGCCGGGTTCAGCCATTCGATTGTCGGCGCGGACGAGACCTTCCTCCTGCTGTTCACCGGACAGGTCACGGTGGAGCGAGCGGTGTTCGGGCTGCTGGTCCCTGCCATCCTCGGCAATCTGGTCGGCGGGGCGGGGCTGTTCACGCTGCTTGCCCATGGGCAGGTGCAGGGCGAGACGCGGGAATAAAAAAGGGGAGCCGAAGCCCCCCTTTTCCTGTCGGTCCGTCCGGGATCGGATCAGGCGACGGCGGCCTTGATCTGGTCGACCAGGTCGGTCTTTTCCCAGGTGAACAGCGCGCCTTCCGCCTCGCGGCCGAAGTGACCGTAAGCGGCGGTCTTGGAATAGATCGGCGCGTTGAGCTTCAGGTGTTCGCGAATGCCCTTCGGCGTCAGGCGGACCAGCTTGGGCAGCGCGGCCTCCAGCTTGGCTTCCTCGACGGTGCCGGTGCCGTGCAGATCGACATAGACCGACAGCGGCTCGGCGACGCCGATCGCATAGGAGAGCTGGATGGTGCAGCGCTTGGCCAGGCCCGCCGCGACGACGTTCTTGGCGAGATAGCGTGCGACATAGGCGGCCGAACGGTCGACCTTGGTCGGGTCCTTGCCGCTGAACGCGCCGCCGCCGTGCGGAGCCGCACCACCATAGGTGTCGACGATGATCTTGCGACCGGTCAGGCCCGCGTCACCGTCCGGGCCGCCGATTTCGAACAGGCCGGTCGGGTTGACGTAGATCTGCTTGTCCTCCGGCAGCCAACCCTCGGGCAGGATGTCGGTGAGGACCGACTTCACATAGTCGCGAAGCTTGGCCTGGCCCGCCTCGTTCGACAGCTCGGCCGAGTGCTGGGTCGACACGACGATCGCGGTCGCGCGGACCGGCACG
>Ga0308171_1003202_pt1 | contig 15353 bp, 10 predicted proteins | sample PhyGR1_FD_202135 | JGI IMG/M metagenome (GOLD analysis project Ga0308171, IMG submission 202135) | Phyllosphere microbial communities from UC Gill Tract Community Farm, Albany, California, United States - DLSLSG.R1 | ecosystem: Host-associated > Plants > Phyllosphere > Unclassified | place: USA... | reverse complement strand
TCTGAATTTCCTTCTCGCCATTTCGGCTGAATTGATACTCGAAATCACATCAACCATCAGATTATCTCTCGTCAGAATTTTATTTAAATTATCCTCATTTAGCGGAATTTCTTTATCACTAAACAATTCAAAACCATAATCATTCATCGCCATCGAAAAGGAAATCGGAGCCAGTTTGGAAATTCGGTAGGCTATCAAAGCCGCCATCACCTCGTGTACCAAACGCCCTTCAAAAGGGTACATAAATAAATGGTAGCCTTCACGGTTTTTAATTAATTCAATCAAAAATTCATCATCTTTCGGAATATGCGAACGCTTTTCCTGATTGGCTAACAGCGGATGCAAAAATTTCAGTTCTTTCTCAGAAGCTTTCGGATTTAATGCTCCAGATAGTTTTTCTCTTAAAAAATGACCCAAATTTGAGCTCAACGGCAATCTCCCGCCTAAATAACTCGGAGCCTGGGCTTTTCCTTTGGAAGCCCGAACGAAAACCGTCATATCTTTAATCATCGCCACTTCCAAAACACGACCGGCCAGAATAAATTTCTCTTCTTTCTTCAGTCTCGAAATAAAATATTCCTCAACCATCCCGATATATCCGCCTGAAATAAATTTGACTTTCAGCATTGCATCGCTGACGATGGCGCCCATATTCATTCGATGCAGCATCGCAATTTTTCGGGAAGTTACTTTGTGTAAACCATCTTCCATCACGACCACTTTGTGATATTCTTCATAGCTTTTCAGGGCACTTCCGCCAATCGTGAGAAAATCAACCATCGCTTTCCATTCCTCATCTCTGATTTCCTGAAACGTATAGACTTTTTTAATTCTTTCGTAAACTTCGTTGGGGGAAAATCCATCACCAACCGCCAAAGTCATCAGAAACTGCACCAGAACATCGAAACACAAAACCACAGGCTCACGCGGCTCGATAACTTTTTGTTTTACGGCTTCTTTTAAAGCGGCAACTTCTATGAGTTCTAAAGAATGTGTAGGAACGCAAAATATTTTTGAAGTCTCAAAAGGGGAGTGACCGCTTCGTCCCGCTCGTTGCAGAAATCTCGCAACACCTTTCGCTGAACCAATCTGAATAACGGTATCAACTGGCTTGAAATCAATTCCCAAATCCAAAGATGATGTAGAAACAACCGCTTTTAATTTTCCTGAACTTAAATTTTCTTCAATCCAGATTCTCAGATGCGCGTCAATCGAACTGTGATGAATGGCGATTTGTCCGGCAAAATCTGGATAGGCATTCAACAAAAGCTGATACCACATTTCACTCTGACTTCGGGTATTCGTAAAAACGATGGTCGATTTAGATTCCAAAATAATCGGAACGACTTTATCTGCCAATTTTTGTCCAAGATGTCCTGCCCAAGGCAAAAGTTCGACTTCATCCGGAAAAACGGAGATGATATCAATTTTCTTGTGTTCTTTAGCCGTAATTTTTGTCTTTTTAATATCATAAGGAATCAAAACATCCTGCGCTTCATCGAGGTTTCCGATCGTTGCCGTAATTCCCCAGATTTTAAGTTTAGGAACATAATGAAAGAGTTGTGAAATTCCGAGTTCAACCATTACACCACGCTTTGAACCCAATAATTCGTGCCATTCATCCACCGCAAGACAATGCATACTGTCGAAAAAACGCTGATGGTTTTTCTGAGCTAAAAGCAAGTGTAAACTTTCGGGAGTGACAACCAAAATTTCAGGCATATTTTTCACCTGCTGCTGACGGACTTTTGGGTCGGTGTCGCCGTTTCTGACGCCAACTGTCCAATCCAATCCAATCTCGTCAATCGCTTCCTGCATTGCTTTGGCGATATCTTTTGCGAGGGAACGAAGTGGCGTAATCCAAATCATCTTCAACCCTTTTTTGTACTTGTCGGGATTCGTCAGAAAGTCCGAAACCAAAGCTAAAAATACCGAAAAAGTTTTCCCAAAACCCGTCGGAGCCACAACCATCCCGCTGTAGCCACTGCCGAATTTTCTCCAAGTGTCTACCTGAAATTTAAATGGGGAATTGCCTTTTTCCATCATCCAGTTTTGGATGATTTTAAAGCCTTCGGTATTTTCGTAGTTGCTCAATTATTAATTTTATTTTAACGCGAAGTTCGCAAGGTTTTGTTCTAAATTTTTGAAAACATTTTCCGTTCACAAAGGCGTTTCACTTAGCCAGAACAGACTGCTATCATTTGCTGAACGAAGTGCCTTTGCGAACGGAAAATATGCAGTGAGATGTCAAAAAATATTTGCGTCCATTGCGTTTTAAAAATTTACTGTATCAATTTCTTAATCTCTTCAATATCATCAATATCATTCACGGTCTTATCTTTCCGCCATCGTAGTATCCTTGGGAAACGCAATGCCACACCGCTTTTATGACGGTTGCTGAAACCGATTCCTTCAAACGCAATTTCAAAAACCAACTCAGCTTTTACGGTTCGGACAGGACCGAATTTCTCAATCGCATTTTTATTTACAAACTTGCTGACTTCCATTATTTCTTTGTCGGTCAATCCTGAATAGGCTTTGGCAATCGTGACGAGTTTGTCACCACTTTTCACGGCAAAACTGTAATCGGTGTAGTAGGCGCTTCGTCTTCCGCTACCTTTTTGAGCGTAAATTAACACCGCATCAATCGTCAACGGACTGATTTTCCATTTCCACCAATCACCTTTTTTTCTTCCGGAATGGTAGTGGGAATTTTTCTGTTTCAGCATCAAACCTTCACTGTTGATTTCTCTTGAATTTTCTCGGATTAAATTTAATTGAGTCCAATCTTCAAAATCAATTGCCTGAGAAATCGTGATTTTTTCCGGCGCTTCATTTGATAATAATTCCTGCAGCATTGCTCTTCTTGCTGAGATAGGTTTTTCCCTTAAGTCAGTTCCTTCCAGTTCCAGAATATCATATGCAAACACTTCAATCGGAATTTCAGAGAGCATTTTTTTTGTGATGGTTTTTCGGTTCAACCGTTTCTGTAATTCATTAAAATTTAAAACGTTACCTTTGTTTACCGCAAGTATTTCTCCATCTATCACAAAGTTACCTTTCATTGCTTTTACGGTTTCAGCAATTTCTGGAAACTGTTCGGTTACCAGTTCTTCACCACGCGACCAGATAAACACTTCATCATTTCGTCTGATGATTTGTCCACGGATTCCGTCCCATTTATATTCGATGAGCCATTCTTCCGGTTTTCCTAAATCTTCGAGGTCTTTTTCCAAAGGATAAGCGAGGCAAAAAGGGTAGGGTTTTGAATTGTCAGGATTGATGTTTTCAGCAGAAATCAACTCTAGAAACGAAACTTCGTCCGGTTGCCATTTTCCCATCAAACTGTGCATTAATGTGCTTGCTTCCTGTCCGGAAAATTTGGTCAGAGAATTAATCAAAGTTTTAGATGAAACCCCAATTCTAAAACTTCCGCCCAGTAATTTATTGAAAATCAATCGTTCCGTATAGTCCAAACCGTTCCAGGAATTGAGAACAAATTCTTTTTTCTCGGCTTCGGTTTTCGTTTTTAGTCCGATGATTTCCGTCATCCATTCAGACAATGTTTTTTCGATTTTTTCTGTTGGTGGAGGAAGAATCAAAGATATCGTTTCACCCAAATCACCGACCGAAGAATAACTTTCCTGGAACAGCCAAAAAGGTAGTTGTATAATCTCCAACGCCCATTCTTTCATATAGTTGGTGTTCACATTTCGCTTGGGTCTTTTCCCCGTGAACAAGGCGATGAACCACAATTTATCATCATCCGGCGCACGCTCAAGATAATCGATGATGGCATCGATTTTAGCATTTGTTTTATTGGTACTCTCCAAAGCGTTGATGAGTTCTGCGAAATTTTTCATTCTAATCTTTTGTTTTATTTGGGCAGCTTTATCCGCCTTCCACTCCCGCTTTTTTGCTTGTCGTACCTCCTCACAAAAAGAGCTCCGTTCAAGTCGGGCTGCAAGCAATTCAACGTTTTAAAAATTAACAGGTCGCTCCTACGGAGCTTTACATACTTTTGTTCTGATTTGCTATTAACAGGGCGCTCCTCTGGAGCTTTACAATCTTCAAGATTTCTGAAACACTGATAGAGTGCTTTTTACTCTTCTTTTTTATCTACTGTAATTTCCTTTTCAACCACTTCTTCATCATCATCGCCATACAAAGTTTCCACGACATCAGATTTAATTCCGATTTCATTTAAATATTTAGAAAAAACTTCGGTTTGTCCGTGCGTGACGTGAACAATTTCTGCTTCGGTTGCTTTTATAGCTTGTAACAAACCTTTCCAATCGGCGTGGTCGCTCATTGGGAACCCCGCATCCATACTTCGCCATCTTCTGGCACCACGAACCTGCATCCAGCCGGAACAAATCGCGGTTGCCGCATCCGGAATTTTCTTGATGACATTACTGTCGACCAAAGCTGGCGGAACAATCACAATATCGCCTGCAACGTGTTTGATGTTTTCCCTGAAATCGGGAACTTCATAATCGGGAAGTACGATTCCGACTTCTTCAAAAGCTTTATTGAGTTTTCCAATCGAGTAGTGGACGTGGATTTTCCCCATTCCTTCAACTGCTTTCATAATTCTCTGAGCTTTACCCAAAGAATATCCAATAAAAACAGAGGTTTTCTGATTTTCCTGATTTCTTAAAACCCAATTCTGCAGTCTCTTATTTAAATCCGGAACTTCAAGCCAATTGTAAATGGGAAGTCCAAATGTACTTTCTGTAACAAATTCATTACACTTTACCAATTCAAAAGGCGTACTCAGTCCATCATCCTGAACTTTATAATCACCCGAAACTACGCTCACATAACCTTTGTATTCTAAACGAATCTGTGCCGAGCCAATAATATGACCTGCGGGATGCATTGAAAGTTTGACACCATTAATGTCTAAAACTTCGCCGTACTGCAAAGTCTGACATTCGATGTCAGGAGAAATTCTTTGGTATAAAATCGGTTTTGTAAAATGATGACAAAGATATTTTTTCATTCCCCAACGGGCGTGGTCGGCGTGTCCGTGCGTGATGACTGCAAAATCAACAGGTCGCCAAGGGTCAATGTAAAATTTTCCTTGCGGACAGTAAATACCTTTGTTTGTGAATGTGATGAGTTTCAAAGAATTGATTTTTTTTAATGATTCAAAAAGCTGACCAATTGTTTTCTTTCATTAATCGTGAAAAAAAAATCTCCAACAATAAATGATTATCGTTGGAGAAATTATATTGACAATTAAGAAATTAAATCGTTGCGTTACCTTCTACACCGTCAGAATTATCGGTTTTACTTCCGCTGATCGCTGCTGCGGCAAAACTTAATAAACTAACCAATTTTCCGGCTTTCGTATCCCAATAGTAAGTCTCTTTTGGTTCTACTCGGATAATGGACACATTAGGGTCATCTTTTCCGTCAAACCACGCGTTGGCCATTGGCGACCATTTGTCTTCTATTGTGGACTTGTCTTTATAAATATAAGCATCACCAAAAACAGAAAGATACTCAGAATTGCTGTTGTTCATAAAGTAAAGCTGAACACGTTTGTCTTCTTTGATCTCAAAATTCTTGTTGCTGGTTTCGCTGCTGATGAACCATAGATTTCCGTTTTCGTCGGTTTCCTGGATTCCCATTGGTCTGGAATTGACCGGCAATCTGTCTAGCTCCGTACAAAACATACAGATTCTTGCTTTTTCCGACAGTTCCTTGATTTTTTCTATTGCTTCTTGGTTTGTTAAATCTTTTGTAGACATAATAATTTATTTTTTAGTGATTGATTTCTGTAGGAGTTACAAATAATGTGCTAAAAGATTTGATTAGAATTATTAATGAAAAATTAGAAGTTTTGATGATGGAATATTTATTGTTAGAAACTCGGTAATAATTATTGATTATTAATTTCAATTTTAAAAACTGAATTATGAGAGCAATCTGGAATGGCGCCATAGGCTTTGGACTTGTGAATATTCCCATCAAATTATATTCTGCAACAGATTCCAGCACTTTGGATTTGGATATGTTGGACAGCAAGGATTTGAGTAATATCAAATTCAAGCGTGTCAACGAGAAATCTGGAAAGGAAGTCGTTTGGGAAAATATTGTGAAAGGTTACAAACTGGAAGACAAATACATCGTTCTCGATAAAGAAGATTTTGCAGCGGCAAGTCCGGAGAAGTCCAAAGTTCTCAGTATTGCTCAATTCGTAAAACAAGACGAGATTGATTCTGCCCTGTTCGAAACACCTTATTTCCTTGAACCTCAAAAGAATGGTGAAGCGGCTTATAAACTGTTATTAAAATCATTAATGAAAACCAAAATGGCTGGAATCGGTTCTTTCATTTTGAGAGAACGTGAAATCCTTTGTCTGATTCGGCCTTATGATGATAAAATTTTAATCGTCAACAGAATGCGTTATCCTGAAGAAATGAGAAGTTATGAAGATTTGAAAATTCCAACTGGAAAAGCACCAAAACCTGACGAACTCAAAATGGCTGAATCATTAATCAAATCATTGGCGACCACTTTTGACCCTTTGAAATACAAAGACACTTACAACGCAGATCTATTGAAAATCATCAAGCAAAAAGCAAAAGGCAAAAAAGTGAAGTTGGTGGAAGATAAAGAACCAAAAGGAAAAACCACCGATTTGATGGCCATGCTGAAAGCCAGTCTGGAAGGCAAAAAGAAAAAAGCTGGGTAAGAAAGATACAAGAAAAAGGCAAAAGATTCAGACTTTACAATTGAAATCATTTATAATTCATCATTAATCGATTATGGCACTCGAGGATTACAACAAAAAACGGAACTTCAAAGAAACTTCAGAACCGAGTGGAAAGGAAAAGGCGAGCGGTAAAAAACTGAAATTCGTGATTCAAAGGCACGCGGCGTCGAGGTTGCATTACGATTTTCGGTTGGAGATGGAAGGTGTTTTGAAAAGTTGGGCCGTTCCAAAAGGGCCGTCATTGAATCCTTCTGACAAACGTTTGGCGATGATGGTGGAAGACCATCCATATGAATACAGAACTTTTGAAGGCTCGATTCCAAAAGGAAATTATGGTGCTGGCGAAGTGGAAATTTGGGATGAAGGAACTTACGAACCTATTGAGAAAGTAAAAGGTAAAACCGATGACCTTGTGATGCGCGCGGAATTGCACAAACAGTCTTTGAAATTCATTCTTCACGGAAAAAAATTGAAAGGCGAGTTTGCATTGGTAAAAATCAAAAATCCGCAGGAAGACAACGCTTGGTTGCTCATCAAACATAAAGATGACTTCGCGGTTTCCGATGATTATAATGCAGAAGAACACACATCCAAAAACTCAAAAGTAACGGCTTACCTCGAAGGAAAAGACAGTAAAAAAAAAATATCGCCACCGAAAGCATAAAGCATTTTAAAAATTACACACCAGCACTTTCCGGTGAGAAAAAACTTTCGGAATTCATCACGCCGATGTTGTGCAAAACAACAAATCAAGCCTTTGATGATGAGGATTGGGCATTTGAAATAAAATGGGACGGTTATCGTGCAATTGCGGATTTGAGAAATGATTCTATCGGATTATATTCCAGAAACGGCCTCGATTTTTCTCAGAAATTCAAAAAAGTGGCGAATGCGCTGAAGCTTCAGGAACACGAGATGATTCTGGATGGTGAAATCGTTGCTTACGACGACAAGGGAAAACCTAACTTTCAATGGCTGCAAAGAATTGGCGATAATCCTGATTTGGCTTTGATCTATCAGGTCTTCGATTTGCTTTGGCTGAACGGCCATTCGACGGAAGAACTGACTTATCTTGAACGGAAAGAATTGCTGAAAGAGGCGTTAGTTCAAAATGACGTTGTCCAATTCCACGACCACATTATCAAAGACGGAAAAGATTTTTATCAAGTTGCCAACGACTTAGATTTGGAAGGAATTGTTGCTAAAAAAACCGACAGTACTTACAAAGAAGGTGTCCGAAGTTCGGAATGGCTGAAGATTAAAATCAATCAAACCGACGAAGCAATTATATGTGGATTTACCGAACCAAAAGGCTCCCGAAATAAATTTGGTTCTCTGATTTTGGGAAAATATCTGAACGGTGAAATGATTTTCTGCGGACACACTGGAACGGGTTTCAATGACAAAACGCTTTCCGAACTTCATCAATTAATGAAACCTTTGATTATCGAGAAATCAGTTTTCAAGATCACGCCGAAAACCAATGCGAAAGCGACTTGGATAAAGCCGGAGTTGGTTGCAGAAATCAAATTTACGGAAGTGACCAAAGATTTTATTTACCGTCATCCCGTTTTCCTGCGACTTCGCGACGATGTGAAACCGGAAGATGTGGAATTCAATTCTGAAAACAAATCAAAAAACGAAATTGTGAAAAAAGCCGAACCAAAAACCAGAACTGCCAAAAACGAGATCAATAAAAAAATAGGAAAACAAGAACTGAAACTGACCAATCAGAACAAAATCTATTTTCCTGATGATGATGTGAGCAAAGGCGACGTGATTGACTATTATCAAAGCATTTCGAAATATATTCTGCCTCATCTCAAAGCGCGTCCGCAATCTATGAACCGTTTTCCGAACGGCATCAAAGGCTTGAGTTTTTATCAAAAAGATGCGTCTGAAGAAACACCGAATTGGATTGAAATTGAAAAAGTATTCTCGGAAAGCAGTGACAAATACATCAATTACATCATTTGCAACAACAAAGAAACTTTGGCCTATCTCAACAATCTCGGTTGTATTGAACTGAATGTTTGGACGAGTAGATTGCCGAAAGCTGATTTCCCAGATTACTTGGTTTTGGACCTTGACCCATCAGATAAAAATACGTTTGAAGACGTGATAGAAACGAGTTTGGCTGTGAAAGAAGTTTTAGATTTGGCTGGAATCAAAGCTGTTCCGAAGACTTCGGGAAGTTCTGGCATTCACATTTACATTCCGATGGGAGCGAAATATGATTACGACCAGGTTAAGGATTTTGGACATCTCTTGATGCAAATGGTTCAGCAAAAATTACCAGATTTGACAACTTTGGAAAGAAGTCTTCAGAAACGTGATAAAAACAAAATCTACCTCGATTATCTTCAGAACCGCCGTGGGCAGACGCTTGCGAGTGTTTACAGTCTTCGTCCGAAAGAAGGCGCGACCGTTTCGATGCCGTTGGAATGGGACGAAGTGAAAGTTGGATTAAAACCTTCGGACTTCAACATTCATAATGCTTTTGAGAGGTTGAAAGAAAAAGGTGATCTTTTCAAACCCGTTCTCGGAAAAGGCATTGATATGTTGAAAGCAATTAAGAAATTGGAGGAAGTAGACCTCACATCATAAAATAAAACTAATAATTTTCATTGTGATCGGGAAATTTTAAAGACATTATGACCAGTTACCGTTATATTTTAATAAAAACAGTTAGATGATCAAACACTTTTTTTGACTTCTCAGACAAGATTTTCCAATCCAAATTCAGCCAGCTTATCTACGATAGGTAAAGTCTTCAATCCGAGTTCTGTTAATCGATATTCTACTTTTGGCGGAATTTCAGGGTACACTTTTTTTGTAACCAGTTTATTTTCAACAAGCATATTGAGTTCCTGTATCAACATTTTTTCACTAATTCCTGTCACCGCTCTTTTCAGTTCACCGTATCGCATCACATTATCGTTGATTTGAAATAGTATCATCAACGTCCACTTGCCACTTAATAACATAAGGGAAGCTCTTACGGGACAAGTTGCATCGTATGCCTGAAATGTTTTAATATTCTTTTCCATTGATAATCAATTATTCTAACTATTTGGTAGGTACATTACTATTTGGTAGGTACTTGTACAAAAGTAAGCATCTTGTTAGATTTGCACAAGTAACTTCTAAAAATTAAATTTATGAGTAAAGCATTAATAATCATCGATATTCAAAATGATTATTTTGAAAACGGCACAATGGAATTAGTCGGTTCTTTGGAAGCAAGTGAAAATGCGAAACTTGTCTTATCAAAATTCCGAGAAGAAAGTTTGCCAATCATTCACATCCAACATCTTTCTATAGCGCCAGAATCCACTTTCTTTTTGCCCGAAACCAGAGGTCAGGAAATCCACGAAAATGTGAAACCTATTGAAGGAGAAAAAATCATTACCAAATATTATCCAAACAGTTTTAGAGAGACTGAACTTTTAGACTACTTAAAATCTAAAAAAACGACACAGCTGGTCATTTTAGGGATGATGACTCACATGTGTGTGGATGCTACGGTGAGAGCTGCAAAAGATTTTGGATTTGAATGCACTGTTATCGGCGACGCCTGTGCTTCCATAGATTTGGAAATTGATGGCAAAGTAGTGAAAGCTGAAGATGTTCATAATGCATTTTTAAGTGCTTTATCTTTTTTCTACGCGGATGTACAAAACACCAAAGATTTGAATTAAACAAATATAAAAATATGACACCAATTCAAGTAGTTATGGCATACTCAGAAGCCCTTGCGCAAGGAGATATATCCAGCGCATTTTCACATTTTAGTCCTGATGCAAGATGGCATCAACCGGGAAATCACCGCTTTGCCGGGACAAAAGTTGGGCAGAAAGAGATTGGGAAAATGCTTGCTGAGATGATGGAAAGCACGCAAGGTTCATTGGTTATAGATCCTACCGGGGCTTTGATGTCCAATGGGAATTATGTTTCATTCCCTGTTCGGTTTGTTGGGAAAAATGGCGAAAGGGAAATAGATATGACTGGTGTTGATCTGTTTGAAGTTGTAGATGAAAAAATTGTACAGGTTTGGCTATTTTCAGAAGATCAAGTCGTGGAAGATGCCTTTTGGGGTTAATTTCAGGAAACGATTACCAGGTCACATGATGATGGACATCTAAGTTTGTAAAATTACGAATTAAGATGTCTTGGGAAATATCCCACACGTATGAAAGCGCTTTTTTGAACTTTAAATCAAACTTAACTATCAAAAAAAACCATTCAACAATTCGTCGAATGGTTTTTTTTGATATTTTTTCTTCCAATTAAATTCTAAATCCACCGGAAACTTCTATTCTTTGGGCATTGATCCATTTGGAATCGTCTGAACAAAGGAATGCAACCACGCTTCCGATATCATCCGGCAAACCAACTCTTCCCAAAGCCGTTTGTGAAGAAACCAACTGATTGTATTCTGCACTGTCACGAACTGCACCGCCACCAAAATCTGTCTCAATCGCTCCCGGAGCAATAGAATTGACTCTTATTTTTCTGCTTCCCAATTCCAAAGCTTGATATCTTGACAAAGAATCTACCGCCGCTTTCATCGCACCATAAGCGGAATATCCAGCAAATGAGAATCTTGCCAATCCTGAAGATGTGTTCACAACGCTGCTTCCGTCATTCAACAATGGTAATAATTTTTGAGTTAAGAAATAAGGCCCTTTGAAGTGAATATTTGTCATTGCGTCCAAGATTTCTTCGGTCGTTGTTTTAAAACTTTCATTGATTCCGATGCCTGCGTTGTTGACCAATGCATCCAATTTTGCAGAAGCGAATTGCTTGTCTAAAACCTCTTTCACTTCAGTTACAAACTGGTCAAAACCTGCAGTGGTGGAAATATCCAAAGGTAAAGCAAATGCTTTCTGTCCCAAGGTTTCGATTTCTTTTACGACTATGTCCGCAGCTTCTTTTTTGGTTTGATAAGTTAAGATGATATCAAATCCTTTTTTTGCTAATTGTAAAGCTGAATCTTTACCCAATCCACGACTTGCGCCTGTTACTAATGCTATTTTACTTGCCATTTTTATTTGTTTTAATTAATGGTACAAAGTTGGAAAATTATCGCATTAGCTTATTTGCATAAATCAAATTAAAATTTGTGAAAATCAAACAATCAGTAATTCTCGGTAATGTTGTGGTGATTGCTTGCTATATTTCTTAAAGAAGTTGGAAAAGTGCGCAACTTCTTCAAAACCCAATGTGAAAGCGATTTCCGAAATGTTCCATTGTGTTTGGGTCAGCAATATTTTAGCTTCCTGGAAAATTCGGCTTCCTATGATTTCTCCAGTAGTTTTTCCTGTGGTTTCTTTCAAAACTCTATTGAGGTGATTCACGTGAACGCCTAATATTCCTGCAAAATCTGCTGGCGTTTTCAGTTGTAAAAGCTGGCTGATATTTTCAATGGGAAACTGTCTTTCCAATAATTCAATGAAAAGAGTGGTGGTTCTGGAAGCGGCAGTTTTGGTATTTTCAACTGGCAGAATTGGTTTTAATTTCTGACCAAAATGAATCAATTCCATCACATAATTTCTCAGCAGATCATATTTATAAACATAATCAGACTTGATTTCTTCGTGCATTTTAAGGAAAATCGCTTCGAATTGATGAAACTGTTCTGTTGATATTTGAAAGATAAAATCACTCTGAGCCGAGAAAACAGGAAGATGGTCGAGTTCCAAACCAATCTTTGAAGACGGTAAAAAATCTTTAGTAAAAACACAAAAATGTCCTGATTGCTCTGTGTTCTGATGTGTGTAGTTGTAAGGGATTTTCGGTGATGCAAACAAAACGGCGCAATCTTCAATCTCGATTGTTTTGTCTGCGTATTCCACTTTATTCTTACCATTAATTAAACTTATTTTATAGTAAGTTCTCCTGTTGTAAGGCATTTCTGTCTTCGAAGTGCAGCTCCTGTAAATCTCAGAAATATCAAAAACATTGAAATGACCGATGTCCTTATGAATGTTCTCACTCAGAAATTGATTGATGTCAGGACAACTGTCTCCTAAAATATCCTGGTAAAATTCTTTGATGGTGATTGAGCTCATTGGTTTGTAAAAATCAAAGATACAAGATAATTATTTTAATTAATAGATTTCCTGGATTTGAAAATTATAATCAATAAAAAATGTCATAAAACTCGGTATTTTTTTATTAATTTAGCTCATCTTAGAGTTGAGAATTTGCTTTATTAAATATACTTGTTGACTTTAATTAAGCATCAAAAACTAAATATCAACTTCTAAAAAAATAATGCAGGAACTTAGAAATCAATACATTTTCGAAAACATCAACTTCTCAGGTTTTTCGATTTTTGATATTCAAAAGTATTGTTCGGAAAGGATTGATATTGAGAGGGGAAATTTAAAAGATATTCAGCCTTATTTGATTGAAATCAATTCGGGAGTGTTTTTTAAACCTTCTTCGAACCTTGATTTTCCAAGCGTCGCCGTTAATTTTATTGGTAGTTCGCTTATTTTAGAATGTCCGTGTGATGCTCCAAAAACAAAAATGTGCAGCCACCAAGCTCAGGTTTTGTACACGATTATTGAGCGACAGGATTTGCGTATTTTCTTTGATGAAAAGCTTCGACGGAAGAAGTTGGAAGACTTTGCAAAAGATTACGGATTGGAAAATGAACCAAATCTTGATGAATATTTTCAATTGGAAAACGTTCACAATTCTTTAAAAATCGAGCCTAAAATTAAAGAATTAATTAAGCTGAATTCTGAGGAGCTGCAGCAGAAATTATTGCCTAAAAATACCAATCCATTTCACGAAATAAAAGTTCAGAATCTGTCAAAAAAAATGTTTTTGGTCATTAAAAAGCATAGATATTATGACCGATTTGGTATTGAACTTTTTGAAGCAGAAACTACGCAATCAGGAAAAATAAAAAATCCGATAACGGCGATTGACCCTTCAAATCTGATTTGGAAAGCCGAAACCATCGATGAAGCAAAGTTCTATACGGCTGTTTTAAAATTTGAAAATCATCAAACCGAAGAAAAGAATGATGCCGACCTCGAAGCTTTAAAAATGGTGGTGAAAAATCCGCTTCATCTGCCAACATTTTATCACGACAAAACCATTTCGGAAAACGTTTCCGCAAAATCCATCGTTGCGGTTGATTTAAAATCATTGAATGCAGATATTGAACTTTCTGTTTTCAAAAAAGAACCATTCTTCGAAATCACGTGCGGAATTTGGCTGAATGATGTTTTGCAGCCGTTTAAAAATATTAAAATTCAGTTTAATTATTTCCTTTTCCACGAAAAAACGCTGCATCTGGTGACCAATCTTGATATGCTTCGGGTGTTGGAATTTTTCAAATCGAACAGAGAAATTTTGCTGGTTCACTCATCCAAATTTGAAGAATTTAAACAAAACATTCTGTCCACTTTAGAAAAGCAAATCAAGATTAGCTATGCCTACATACAACCCGCTACCAAAAAGCAACTGGCTGAGAAATCGTTTGATGAAAAGGTCGATAAAATCATTTATTTAGCAGACCAAAAAGAGTATATTTCGATAACGCCGGTGATGAAATACGGCAATGTGGAAATTCCTGTTTTTTCGAGGAAACAAATATTTGATACCGACCAAAACGGCAATGTTTTTCAGGTAGAAAGAGATGACAAAGAAGAGATAAAGCTTACGGCGACCATTATGCAGCAGCATCCCGAATTTGCCGAACAAATCGAGCAATACGAATATTTTTATCTACACAAAGACAAGTTTTTGGACGAAAATTGGTTCTTGGAAGCTTTTGAAAAATGGCGGGATGAAGGAATCGTTATTTTAGGTTTTAATGAATTAAAAAAGAACAAGCTCAACGCCAACAAAGCGGTCGTTTCCATAGCGGTTGTCAGCGGAATCAATTGGTTTAATACCGAAATTGATGTAAAATTTGGCAAGCAAAAAGCGTCACTGAAACAATTGCATAAATCTATCCGAAATAAAAGCAAATTTGTACAATTAGACGACGGAACGAACGGTATTTTGCCCGAAGAATGGATGAAAAAACTCAGCGGTTATTTCGATTCCGGCGAGATTTATGATGAACTTTTGAGATTGCCTAAAAGTAATTTTTCTGAAATTAAAAACCTCTTTGATGAGAACGTTTTAAGCAAAGAAGTCAGTGAAGAAATCGAAACGTACAACAAAGCGTTGTCTGAAAATCAACACATTCCCGAAACCGAAGTTCCAGCAGAATTGAATGCAACGCTTCGGGATTATCAAAAACAAGGACTCGATTGGCTGAATTATCTCGACGATTTCAATTTTGGAAGTTGTCTTGCCGACGATATGGGACTGGGGAAAACGCTTCAAATCATCGCATTTATCCTTTCACAAAATAAAAAACATCCTCAAAATACCAATCTTGTCGTGGTACCGACTTCCTTGCTTTTCAATTGGCAGGCAGAAGTCGAAAAGTTCGCGCCTTCGATTAAAATTTTGACACATTATGGCGCCAACAGAATTAAAAATACGCTTTATTTTGCGGGTCACGAAATTGTGCTCACGACTTACGGAATGTTGCTTTCCGATATTCGTTTTCTAAAAGAATTTAATTTTAATTATGTCTTTTTAGACGAAT
>Ga0308171_1003196_pt1 | contig 15370 bp, 19 predicted proteins | sample PhyGR1_FD_202135 | JGI IMG/M metagenome (GOLD analysis project Ga0308171, IMG submission 202135) | Phyllosphere microbial communities from UC Gill Tract Community Farm, Albany, California, United States - DLSLSG.R1 | ecosystem: Host-associated > Plants > Phyllosphere > Unclassified | place: USA... | reverse complement strand
GGATCGCACCTCCTGAACTGATCCGCGATCCCTTCGAAGCGCCGCCGAACGAACTCGAGGAAGCAAGAGTTCCCAGGTAGGTAGAATTCGTGCAAGCTATTCAGATAAGAGTGGTATAATGCATTTCAACGCGCAATAAGGCGCGTTCGATCGTTGAAGATCGGATTTCATCATGAAAAATGCCCAATGGATAAATTCCGCTTTTGGCGGAGCGATAGTTGGTGCGATTGCAACAATGGCTGTTGGCTTTACCTTCGGCGGCTGGGTCACGGGAGGGACGTCAGAACGTCTTATCGCGTCCAATATGTCTGACGGTGTGGCACTCGCGCTTACACCATACTGCCTGGAAAAATCGAAGAATGATCCCGAGGCCGTAAAGGTGATGGCCGAATACAAAGCCGCACCGGCCTATTCGCGCCGCACGCTTATCGAAAAATCCGGCTGGGCCACGCCGTTGGGAGCGGAACAACCGAATGCTGCGCTCGCCACAGCATGTAGCAATGCGCTTGCTAAAGCGCTTTAGCGCGAATGCAAGCGTGCATTAACAGGAGGCTGAAATAAAAAAGGAGCGTTCATCCACATCGTCTGAACACAATCAACCTGTACGTCCGCGCCATGAAGAGGATCAGGCTGCCAGTAAAGGCGACCTTAAAAATGCTCATCGGCAGATGAGTGAACCCTCCCGGGATTGGACCAGGCTTGCAAACATCTTGCGACGTGCGTGCGGTGGATTTTCCCGCTCGCGCACGGGACGTCATGGACCGAGAGGTGGTAAACCCGATGAGAAATGATACAACCGCGCTCGAACGGAAGGTTCTGGCTCACGAACAGATACTTCAGGTCCTTATCGGCCATCTGGCTGAGACTGAGCCCAAGTTTCTGGATCGATTGAAGGCAGTGTTTACCCGTCATCACAATCTTGGAGTAAATGAGCAGGACTATATTGATACAGCTCAATATGCGGAGCAATTCATCCGCGAAATTGAGAAGATGCAACAGTACAAAGCAACAAGATAATCCTTTTTGGCTCATGGGAATTTAAGAAAAATTCGAAGGCAATTACTATCGCCTTTCGATCAATGCTGGAAGCATTATCGCGCTTAAATCTTGGACTTGCTTATCGCGCTCCGCACACGACGCTTGAACCGGGCTATTCGGCGACATAAACGGATAGTCAATTAAAGGCTCCACTCCAAGAGCGCAGAGCCCAGTTTCGTCGAACAGAGCACATTGCCAACCCAAAAATGCGGAGTGTTGGTTGGTGGCCAGTATTCGAATAAAAAACGTGTGCCGACTGCCAATCGAACCAAGCGGCTCCTTTTTTATCTGCCATCCTCAAACAGGATGAGAACACCATCGTTTATGGTCCTTCTATTAAACCTGACAGCCTCATAGAAACGCCCGGGAGCACTTCAGCTCACCATCAATTGCTCCGGCAAACGATAAGAAAGGGAATGTAATGATTGTAAACGTTGGAGCCGCAAGGCGCGAATGGGCAGATACAGCCACAATCTATAACGAAGCACTCAAAGAATCTCATACAGAAGCTACATCTGATGGAGGGCTGCAGATCAGTTTCGTAGCATGCGCCATTCATGGTCGAGAGCGTGGTTCATCCCATTATCGATATACCGTCATCCTTACATCAAGCGAGTTGGCGATCCTAACTGCACAAACTAAACTTGATTGAGCGAGACTGTGAGCCTCGAAGGAGCCGGCCACTAATTGGTATAAACGTTAAACGCTGGACTGATAGAAGGCTCAGTTCTTGCCGCATCGTTCCTGACTGGCAATCAGATGATTGGATTGATCATTTGAAATGTTGATCGCAATATCTTTTTCTCAAAACAAACCGTGAAATGGATAATGTCATTTAATAATTAATTGTGCAGCGGCTCGTAAAGCCGTGCACCGGCTTTTTCAGCCGTAACCTTTAAGCGCTTGTCTCGGGTCCACAGTGAAGCTCGCCGGTCGAGAAGAACTGATGCCAGCAATTGGGCATCAGTATAGCCAATGCCCATGCTAAAAATGCAGTGCATTTCAACCATGGTCATGACTTCGTCATGTGTTGCGACTTGAGCTTCACGCTGCACATTCAAAAAAGCCAATACACTCGTCCTGTCTCGGAGACTGCCCAACGCAAGTTCGCCTATAATCGCTGGATGGCAAAGCAAAAGATCATCAGCGATAATTTTAATGAGCTCATTATCGCCGCTGCGGAAATGGTCAATCCAAATTGAAGTGTCTGCCAATATCACTTCTTCACTGAGCTCCGGCGGCGAGGAGCTGCTTCAACGTTCGGCATCGTGCCTCCAAGGGCGATAAGGCGTTTACCAGTCTCTAGTCGCACAAGTGTTTCTAGCGCTTGTCGGACTAAAGCGGCTGTCTCTTTCGTTCCGGTCAACAATCTGGCTTTTTCTAAAAGATTGTCATCAAGATTGATGGTTGAGCGCATAATTTGACTCCTAGCTGAAGCGTCATAAGTATCACCAAATGATGCCGATATCAACACGATTCGGTTTGCTCACTCTAACGATCATGACGCGCGACTTCGAACAAAAGCACACAACAGGCCAAAACCGCCCGAGACACACCGGGTGTTCTTGACTCTACGTAAAAATCTTCCGGAAAACACACATAACGGATCAGTTCGTGCTACCAGTTCATGCCCGCTTTAAAGGAACCAATGTCTCTGACTGGCACACTAAAACTACTATCTGCTAACTTAGCTGCCGGGTTACAAACACACCGGCCTGTTGAGCGTCACGATGCCTAGTGCTGAAGGCCCAGGTAGTGGTGACGGGTGGTGCCCTCATAATCGCCGATAAACACCAGCACTTAGGCTGCGGAAAAAGAAACAGAGAGCGGCTTCAAAAACCTGACTGACAATCATTTCATTCAGTGGCTTTTGAAGCGGCGGAACCGACCGAAAATCGCGTTTTGGCGATAGAAAACTGTACGCGTCAAAGGGTGAGCTGTGGCGCAACAAAACCACCGCGACCATCAGCTGGCGGTTGGTGAGATTCTCAACACTCGCAGCGCATTAACAATGACGGTGACATCAATCGCTTCCTGGAGCAATGCGCCCTGGACAGGCAACAGATAACCCAACGCTGCTGCGATCATGGCGATAACTGAAAGACCAATCCCAACCACAACACTTTCGACAGCAATGCGTCTTGATCGCTTGGCAATTTCTATCCCGGTGCGAAGTCTGTCTATTCTATCTACGAGAAGAACGACATCGGCCGCCTCTGCCGAAGCCGCCGCTCCCCTCGCACCCATGGCAACGCCAACATCAGCCGCTGCAAGTGCGGGCGCGTCGTTGACCCCATCTCCGACCATCATCACGGGGCCGTTCTTACGCTCGCTGAGCACGGTCAGCACCTTTTGATCGGGTGAAAGTTCGGAGTAGATGGCATCAAATCCCAAACCCTTAGTGATGCGTTTGGCCACTGCAGCACGATCACCTGTCGCCAGCACTATTCGCTTGACGCCATCTTTGCGTAAGCCCCGTAACGTATCGACCACTTCGCCGCGCAAGGGATCGGCCATAATGATATAACCCGTGATGCTACCGTCTATCGCGACTGCAACCAGGGCCGCTCCAGCTTCTGTATGGGGGATTTCACTCAGTATTGCGTTGACCTGCCTCTCAACGAAGCTGTGTCCGCCGACAACGACGCTTTTGCCATCGACCCAGCCCGCCACGCCATCTCCTGCCAGTTCGCTCACATCGGTCGGCAATACAAGATTTATACCGCGCCGCTGAGCGGCTAGTACAAGAGCCTGCGCCATCGGATGTTTGGACACCTGGTCAAGGGAGGCGGCGAAACGCAGTAGATCATTTTCGCTCAATCCAGGCTGCGGGTGGATCGAAGTAATTTGTGGGCGACCATCTGTCAGTGTTCCAGTCTTGTCCAGCACCAACGTGTTGATACGAGCCATGTTTTCCAAGGGACCAGCACCCTTCACCAGCACGCCGAAATGAGCGGTGCGCGATAGACCGGCAACAAGAGCGACAGGTACCGCCAGGATGAGAGGACATGGCGTCGCCACGACGAGGACGGCAACCGACCTTATCGGGTCTGCCGTGAACCACCATGCACCGAAGGCAATCACGACTGTCACGATCAAAAAACCGACAGACCACCGATCCGCCAGTCTCGACATTGGAGCCTTCGAATGCTGGGCCTCTTCAACGAGGCGAACAATGCCAGCGTAGGTACTGTCTTTCGCTTCGTGTCTGGCAACGATATCGAATGCATTACCAGCATTCATTGATCCGCTCAATACATCGGCTCCGGCCGCAAGCGAGACCGGAAGGGATTCTCCCGTCAGCGCAGACGTGTTCACAAAGGCCTTTGCAGACGCAATACTTCCGTCGACAGGGATGACATCCCCCTGACGAATTAGCAGGCGGTCACCCGGACGAACAGTATCAACGGCAATCTCTTCGAGATTGTCGTCGATATAACGCATTGTTGTTCGCGGTGCACGGGACAGCAAAGCGTGAATCTCACGACGTGCTCGTCCTTCGGCGAAGCTTTCAAGGAAGGCTCCGCCGGTGTACATGAGGGCGACAATCGAAGCCGCCAGCATTTCCCCAAATGCCAGTGCGGCCGACATTGACAACGCCGCGACGATATCCAACCCGAACTCTGTTCGCCATAAACTCCTGAAAATCTCGACAAACAAAGTTGCCAGCACAGGCAAAGTGGCAATTGCCCAGATTATCCGTGCTCCCGATGAATAGCCGGAAAAGTGCAGGCCGAGCCCCATCACAAGTCCGCACAAGGCAAAAATCAGCAGGATTGTTTTTGATCGATCTTCAACCGAGAACCGCATCTTCAGTCTCCCCGAGCTATAGAATGAGCAAATTCTAGAGCCATGCCTCTCACCGACTACTTTAATTTTTCTTTACATATGTATTCCCTAAAAACTCAGATCGACGGTCAGACCGCTGTGCCGACCAGGGCCCCAATACCAGCCGTGATTGCCATCGCCAATGCGCCCCAAAAGGTGACGCGAACGGTTGCCTTAAGTATATTAGCTCCTCCCGCCTTGGCGCCGATGGCGCCTAGCACCGCCAGAAACAACAAGGAAGAGATAGCAACCGCGTAAAGCAAGATGGAGGCAGGCGCGATGACCGCCATCAGTAAGGGTAGGACGGCCCCGATCGAGAACGTGACCGCTGAGGTCAGCGCTGCTTGCACAGGCCGTGCTTCCATGTGTTCGACAATTCCCAGTTCGTCACGGGCATGCGCTTCCAGAGCATTGCGTGAGGTCAGCTGTATTGCCACCTGCCGGGCCAATTCTGGGGTTAAGCCACGATCAATATAGGCTTGCATCAATTCATTGAGCTCTGCTTCGGGCTGAGTTTCGAGTTCCTTGCGTTCTCTGGCAAGATCTGCCAACTCCGTATCGGATTGAGAGCTGACAGAAACATACTCACCCGCCGCCATAGACATCGCGCCTGCGACAAGGCCCGCGATGCCAGCGACTACTATCTGCGTCGTTCCCGTTGAAGCAGATGCGACGCCCAAAATGAGGCTTGCCGTTGAGACAATACCATCATTGGCGCCGAGTACCGCTGCACGAAGCCATCCGATCCGGTATACGAGGTGTTTTTCTGTATGCAATCGGCTCATTGAGGTACCTCCGGACATTGGATACATATCATCATACCTCTATCGAGACCCTTTGCCAGTGGCCTGAAAATTTAAAGGTATAGCGTTCTTCTCCGGCGACTGGACTTTTGTCTTTTTCGTTAGAGCTTCTGCGCAGGTTGTGAAAATCTGCATTTTCGAGGGGGGCTTGAAAACCAAAATATTATACATTATAGTATATTATATAATGTTATTATCGGAGGGTAAGATGCCCGTCACCAGAATATCCGAGAGGCTGTCGGTATCTTCGCAGCCAGGCCCGGAAGAGCTCAGGGTACTAGATCGAAGTCGCTTCAGAACGCTGGTCAACAACCGTCCCGACGGTGAGGATGCAGACCAACCTGGAAACCAGGCTGAATGCGATGCAGCCCACCAATGCGATCTCTCTTATGCGTATATTCCGGTCGCAATGAATACGATCACTGAAGCTGATGTGCGTGCGTTTCAGGCGGTGGTCAGAAAATCCGATGGCCCCGTGCTTGCGCATTGCAAAACAGGTACGCGTTCGCTCAGCCTTCATCTGATCGGTGAGGTGTTGGACGGACGCATATCTGTTGAAGACGTCGTACCATTCGGACATCAGCTCGGCTTTGATACCAGTGTCGCAGCATCGTGGCTTCAACGCTTCGCTGACCGTCGCCCGCACGTAAAAGGCTTTTTCGATAGGCGAACCTCCAGTGTTCAGTACGTGGTGTCCGATCCGACGACCGGTATGTGCGCAATTGTAGATCCCGTTCTCGACTTTGATGAAAAGTCGGGGTCAACGGCGACGATCAATGCAGACACAATTCTCGAATACGTCCGTGATAGTCGACTGACAGTCGAATGGATTCTCGACACCCATCCACACGCCGACCACTTTTCCGCAGCTCAGTACCTTAAGGAGAAAACGGGCGCAAAGACGGCGATAGGCGAGCATGTAATCAGAGTCCAGAAGCTGTGGAAGGAGATCTACAACTGGCCCGAGCTTGCCACCGATGGCTCACAATGGGATCGGCTGTTTGCCGATGGCGAGACGTTCAAGATCGGTTCCATTGATGCCAGGGTTCTGTTCTCGCCGGGGCATACGCTCGCCTCCATCACTTACGTGGTTGGCGATGCCGCCTTTGTGCATGACACAGTTTTTATGCCAGATAGCGGTACGGCGCGGGCCGATTTTCCCGGCGGCGATGCGCGAGCATTGTGGAAGTCAATCCAGAATATCATAGCACTTCCTGATGAGACGCGGCTATTCACCGGACATGATTACCAGCCTGGTGGCCGTACGCCGCGTTGGGAGAGCACTGTAGCGGACCAGAGAAACTTCAATTCGCACATTGCTGGCGAGTCGGAAGAAACATTCGTTGCATTGCGGAAAGAGCGCGACAAAACGCTGCCAATGCCAAGGCTCATCCTGCATGCTTTGCAGGTGAACATAAGTGGTGGACGTCTACCTGAGCCAGAAGCCGACGGTAAGCGTTATCTGAAGTTTCCACTGGATGCATTGGAAGGGGCTGCCTGGGAATGACCGTAGACAGGATCGCAATAATGAAAGCGGGGCTATCTTCCATTGAACTATCTCTGCGCGCGGGCGAAGTGGCAGACCTGCTCAAGACACTGTCCCATCCAGCGCGTCTGATGATCGTATGCAGCCTGGTGGAGAGCGAATACTCCGTAGGTGAACTTGAAGAAAAAATCGGGGTTGGTCAACCACACCTGTCGCAGCACCTAACCGTATTGCGCAGCTCCAGAATAGTCGAGACGCGACGAGATGGAAAACAGATTTTCTATCGTCTCACAGAAGACAAGGCGGCTCAATTGGTCGCTGCCCTTTATGACATCTTTTGCGTGGAGGGTGTAGAATGATCACTTATCTATCCTCACTTATCGGCGGGATGTTAATCGGGGTTTCAGCAGCGATGCTCCTGATCCTTAACGGCAGGATTGCTGGAGTAAGTGGAATCGTCGGGCGACTTTTACAGAGAAGCGCGTCGTTAACAAACCTTGCGTTCGTCGTGGGATTGGTAATCGGGCCAATTAGTTATCTGACCGTTTTCGGCACCTGGCCCGCTGTGCAAATTACTACTGGATGGCCACTGATCATCGTCGCCGGACTTCTTGTCGGCTTCGGTTCGCGCATGGGATCAGGCTGCACGAGCGGGCACGGTGTGTTAGGGCTGGCTCGTCTCTCACCGCGATCAATTGCAGCGGTTGTTACCTTTCTGGGAACAGGAGTGATTGCTGTTACTGTGCTGCGAGGTCTGGGGCTATGAACTTAAAGTTTTATCAATTCTGCAGCGCTCTTGCATCCGGTGCCATTTTTGGTTTTGGACTGTCTATGTCTGGAATGCTCAATCCCGTTCGTGTACAAGGCTTTCTAGACATTTTCGGCGTATGGGACCCAAGTCTTGCTTTTGTTCTTGGTGGCGCGGTTGTCATGGCCTTCATTGGTGTTCATATAACGAAGCGGATGCAGCATCCAATATTCGACGACAGTTTTCATGTGCCAACGCGCCGACGGATCGATGCCCCTCTTATCATTGGCTCGGCGCTGTTCGGTCTGGGATGGGGCATTGGCGGCTTCTGTCCCGGTCCCGCCATCGCGGCATTGTCGATGGGGCTTCCTCAAACTGTTCTCTTCGTCATCGCCATGCTGGTCGGAATGATCATACATGACAAAACTTGGCAACGACGGAGTTGTTCTCATCCTTCCACGATTGTTCCGGCAGGGTTCGTTAAGCGCCGCTGGCCAAAAGAACCACTAGATTAGCAGTTTTTGTCGTAACGGAACCATAGTTTCATTTTGTCAGCGCAGGTCTTCCGAGCTCTGAAAAAGACTGCAGTCAGCTGGGAGTTAATGCTCGCGCATATAGCAATAAAAGGAGGCCGGTTGTCGCTCCTGCTCGGAGACCTCCGAGTTCATCACAATTAGTCCTAGCCAAAAATGACAAGTAGGTCTGATCCGGTTCAGAATGCTCATCTCGTGTAAGGCCATTTCCAATCCCTGATTTCGGGCATGTCCTCTCCGTGCTCGCAAACAGATTTCTTATGCAAGGCCAGTTTTTCTTCCAAACCGGCAATCAGAGGAAACGCAATCTCGTTACCTAGTGGCAGACGTCTTATCGCCTCAATCGCTAGATGAAAGCGATCCAGTTCGTTGAGAACCGCCATATCGAAAGGCGTTGTTGTTGGTCCCTTTTCGATGAAGCCTCGCACATGGAAGTTTGGGTGGTTGGCCCGGTTATAAATGAGCCTATGAATGAGATGAGGATAGCCGTGATATGCGAAGATGACCGGACGGTGGTTTTGAAAATCTGATCAAAATCTTCATCAGAAATGCCGTGGGGATGATGCTGAGGTGACTGTAAAATCATCAGGTCCACGACGTTGACGACGCGGGTGCGCAGATGCGGTAGAGACTGACGCAGTAGATCAACAGCAGCGAGGGTTTCCATTTTCGGGACATCGCCCGCGCAAGCTATCAGAATGTCTGGTTCCAGACCGTCTTCAGCGCCGGCCCAATCCCATATGCCCAGACCCGCTTCGCAATGGCGTATGGCGTTCTCCATTGCAAGCCATTGTGGTTCGGGTTGCTTGCCCGCCACGATCACATTGACGCGGTCCCAGGTTTTCAGGCAATGATCGCCAATCCACAGCAACGTGTTGGCGTCCGGTGGAAAATATACTCGAACCACGTCTGCACTTTTGTTCGCAACAAGATCAACAAAACCTGGGTCCTGATGGGAAAAGCCGTTATGATACTGACGCCATACGTGGGATGTCAGGAGATAGTTGAGCGATGATATTGGCTTTCGCCATTCGAATTTTGCGCAACCTGCAACCATTTGGCATGCTGATTGAATATCGCATCAACGATGTGAACAAAAGCCTCATAGCAAGAGAAAAAGCCGTGCCTTCCAGTCAGCAAATAGCCTTCGAGCCAACCTTGGCATAAGTTCTCGCTCAGTATTTCCATTACTCGCCCGTCTGAGGACAGATGATCATCGGTATCAAACGTTTCCGCCATCCAAACACGGTCGCTTACGTCGAAAACAGCACTTAGACGGTTGGAAGCTGTTTCATCTGGGCCAAAGATGCGAAAGTTCTTTTCCCGTTCGTTCAGCTTTAAAACGTCGCGGAGATATTCACCAAGAATTTTGGTTGATTGGGCCTCGATCAGGCCGGGTTGATCCACAGCCACAGCATAACCACGGATATCGGGTGTGTAAAGTTCGGTGCGCAGCAATCCACCATTGGTATGTGGGTTGGCAGCCATACGTAACTTGCCCTTTGGAGCGAGCTCACGCAATTCGGGTTTCAATGAACCGTTCTCGTTAAATAGATCCTCCGGAACGTAGCTTTTCAGCCAGTCTTCGAGGATTTGTCTGTGTCCACTGTTTTCCGGCAGTTAGCAACAGGCACCTGATGCGAGCGCCAGTAATTCTCTACAATTTGACCGTCGACTGTTTTGGGACCCGCCAGCCTTTCGGGCTTCGCACGATGATCATGGGCCAGAACGGACGTTCTGGTGATTTTGCATCGGCATACTTCTTGATCGTAGCAACACGTTACGGCGGTGAAGGCGAAGCCTCGCGCTGATCGCACAGATGCGACGCGTTCCAACCATGTCTGGGCAATGGATTTTGTCCATGATCAATTGGCGACAGGACGGAAGATCCGCATCCTGACGGTGGTTGATACATTCTCACGCTTCTCGCCAGCAGTTGATGCCCGCTTCAGTTATCGTGGTGAGGATGTGGTGCAGACCCTGGAACGGATATGTCGTCAGGTCGGTTATCCTGCGGTTATTCGTGTGGATAATGGCAGCGAATTTATCTCTCGTGACCTGGATCTATGGGCTTACCATAAGGGGGTGGTGCTCGACTTCTCCCGGCCCGGCAAGCCGACAGATAACAGCTACATCGAGAGCTTCAATGGCAAGTTCAGAGCCGAGTGCCTGAACGCCCATTGGTTCATGAGTCTTGACGACGCCCGCATTAAGATGGAGGATTGGCGTAGAGACTATAACGAATTCCGGCCACATAGCGCCATTGGCAATAAGGTGCCGATTTCGCTTATGAATGGCTCAACGGCATCTCCGCCGCTTTGAGCCTTAAACCCGGAAAATTCCAGCTCTCCGTGGTACAAATTCGGGGTGCACCTCAACATAACTGGAAATTCCAGTCCTGAATGGCCTAATTAACGGGAGCACGTCGAGAGGAGCAAATTGAATAATAGTCCTGATCTAAAAAATGACAGTTTTGTCTATCTTTATTCCCAAACCATGTACAATTTGAATGGGAAAGCGAATTCCTGAATTCTTAAATTTAAAACGTAGACGTGCTAATGCTGCATCGAGGCTTCTGCTCTCCGGCTTTATAGTGTCATCGAATAATAGTTTACTGATCTCATCTCTTTTAACCGTCCTCCCGGAGTTCAATGTTAGATAATCAAAGATCAACGATTCTCTGACTGAAAGTAGTACCTTTTGGTTGTCCGAATTGTAAACAGCTCGCTCATGACGATTAAACCGGAGTGTATCGTCTTTATTTGTGCTAACAATCTTTTTGTTTGCGCGAGTTCTCTTTGCCAGATTAGTAATAGCCAGTCCTAGTTCCTCGCCATCGACGGGCTTAGTCATGTACAAGTCAGCGCCCGTACTATACCCATCCACTCGATCCTGGCGTGCGGTACGGGCTGTCAACATAATGATTCCAATGGAATTGAGCGATGAAAGCTCTCGGACTATTTCGTATCCGGTGGTGTCGGGAAGATTAATGTCGACAACCGCCACATCAAAGGTTCCTTTGTTTAGTTCTTTGTAAAACTCCAGTCCCGAGGCTGCTTCTGTCACGATCATTTCCCGTAGCCTCAGATAATCTGCGAGACTTTGCCTCAAATCGAAGTCATCCTCTACGAGAATAATTTGAAGGGGTGGTTTATCTGGTGCGGATAGGTTCATTCGCGTGTATCAGTTTGACGATTTAATTTTTTCAGATGAAAGTTCGGGAGCTTCGATGGGCAAGGCAACGGGGAGCATTAGAGATCAACAACTGAACGTTAATAAGACCAAAATTATGATGCCGGTTGCTTCTCTTAGGAGTCTTTTAGGTTCTATTCTCCTTTTATTGCTAGTGCACTTTACTGGTACAAGCAAGCTCGCTGCACAAGAAATGGACAAAGAGCCTCAACTACCTGGTAGTGTTTCTGTTCTGATTGACAGAAGTTTTAATGTGCAATTCGAGGATATTCTTCGAGGCGAATTCGCCGGCGAGTTTATGCCGATTGCCGGATCGACGTTTAACAGTGGCTTTTTAGAAGCTGCGCTATGGCTAAAATTGTCTATTCCGAGCGTAACGCAGGGCGAGGGCGTTTTATCGATTTCGCCGAATTACCTCGATTTTGTCGATGTTTATGTGGGGAGGCCTGGGTTTGACCAAGACGTTTCCGACTTTGTTAAATTTGAAACAGGTGATCATCGCCCCTTGCTGAATAATGGCATATCCGGCATTGATCCTGCCGTTGCAGTATCGCATGCTCCGGGAAAAATCACTACCGTTTATGTTCATGTCGTTAATCTGAACTCCGCCACTCAGTTAAGCCTGAATCTGGGACTTCTAGAGAAAAGTAGTCAGTATTCTGCGACAAGGGGACTTGTATATGGGACATGGTTTGGAGGAATGTTTATCTTGCTGCTTACGCAGCTTGTTTTTTATTTCTTTTCACGTAAGTCGGAATATCCACTGCTCGCGCTTAGCACTCTGGGCGTCATAATGATTTACTTCGGTAATCTCGGTTTAAGTCATATATATTTATTCGGTCGATGGGGTGCAGGCAATGATGCATTCATAGGGTTTAGTGCGTGGGCGGGACTAGCAGCAAGCGCTCTCGCATATATGAAAATACTTAACCTCAGGCGTTACGCACCGAAAGTACGCTTTTTCTACTTGTTTACCGCTTTTTGTGGCCTTGTTGGTGTTGGCTTTGCTCTAACCGGCAATACTGTTGTATTTGGTCCCTTCGGATCGATTTTGAGTATTAGCGGTGTATTTGTAACTGTTTTGTGCAGTTTATATTTAGTAAATAAAGAGGGAACTGCTAGTAAATTGCGAACCGCTGCGTTCTGCAGCATGGGAGTTGGTGCTACTCTCACAATGCTTCAAAGGCTCGGTATACAAGGGCTTCCAAACTGGACTTTACATGCCTATGGAGCGGCCATTCTCGTCCAGACACTTTTGCTCACGGGTTCACTCGCCGTCAGATTGCGTGATTTGGAAATTAAGAACCACAAAATGCACAAAGACGCCCTGAGGCAGGCGAGATCAGCAGAGCGTTTGGCCGGGATGCTTGTCGAGGAAAGAACGAAAGAGCTTGTGGAAGCGCGAACCACTGCGGAGAATGCATTGCGCGCCGAAATTCAGTCTCAAACATCTCAGATAAGATTTTTGGAAGTGGTTTCACATCAATACAGAACACCGCTCGCCGCAATTCGTTCAAGCGTAGACAGTATTGAATTGGCATTGCCAGTAAACGACGTGGAGAACCGCACACGCATATCCCGCATTCGACGCTCAATTGTCAGACTGATCGACTTACTAGAAGCAAATTTAGTTCGGAGTCGGATTCAGGGACCATCTTACAAGCCAAAAATGAGAATTATTCACGTTGGCGAGTTTATTCGAAAATCTCATCGACGCGTTGCTGATATGCACGGTGTGGAGATCCATTTGATTATAAGCGAAGAACTTGGGGATGCTGAAATTACAGCAGACCCAGGCATGCTTGACCTCGCTTTGACCAATTTAGTCGATAATTCTGTTAAATATAGCGTCACGGGTGAAGTGCCAGTGATCCAGCTATCAGTGTTCTCACGAGAACAGGACGTGGTGATCGAAGTTTCAGATGAGGGAAAAGGTATTCTTACTGATGAACTGCCTGATATATTTAACAAATTTACCAGAGGCAGTAACGCGGATACAGTTGAAGGTTCTGGCTTGGGGTTATACCTTGTGTCCAAAATTGTGGCCATACATCGCGGGACCATCGAGTCAGAAAGCGCTCCATCTCACGGAACTCAAATTCGAATGCTTATCCCACGAAGGCTAAATAGTTAGATTCTAAGTGACGTGTAACCAGAATCCTACACTATTCGTTGCATTTCGTTACATTGAGCAACTTTCGTTACATTCGCAAGTATTGTTCCCTTGGTAACAGCCCGCTACACGAGAAGTTACAGTAATTTTTAGCTAGCATTCTTCTGTGCGGCGGTGGGGAAAAAATGTCTTCAAATATCGAAAATTTCCTGATTGGTCGGGATGCAATCGCTTGTGGCGAGGACCTGAGTGGAGCGAAACGACGCAGGACGAGTTTGCTCGCCTCTGTTTCAATCAATATTCTCGCCTCTGTTGCAAGTTTTAATCAGCAATACAGGTATTTCAACAAGGTTGGATTGGTAACTCTGGGTGTAATGGCTGCGCCAATGGCCGCGCATGCACACACCGATTCTCTGGGATATATACTTTCCCCCGGTAGCTCAGATGGTCTCTATACTGCCCGAATTGTCTATGGCAGTTGGCACACCGGTACAATCGCGGCAGAAGGAGCTGCGAAACTTTCCAAAGATGAAAGTGAAGTCGGAACCCAGAATTTTGTGATGTACCCCGGACCTTATACCAACGGTAACATGCCGGAAGGCCTTATCCTCGGGCAGAATTATTTTTACGCAAGTTCTGATGGACAGACCTTGACAGATACACCGCATCCGAGCGGCGTTTATAATTTTCAGTATGCCGAATTCCTCGATCTTCAACCAGGAACTTACACATTTGGATACGCATCGACCTCTGGTCTTTCTGCGAACTGGACGCCGGCAGGGTCTGCGATCAGCCAGGGAAAGTTCACTATAACAGCTGATGGCGGGATTATCGTTCCAGGAACAGCAACAGATATTGCGGGTGCGGGAACGGAATATGATGCCAGTAAATTGGGAGACAGTGTAAATCCTGTTTTTACTGGCGGGACGTTAGTTGCAAACGAGAATGATAAGACATACTCAAATGACTTTACGCTTGATTCTTCAGCAACCAACACGCTCGACGCAAATGGTAACAATAACACCTTTACGGGCGAATTCTCGGATGCCAATTCAGCGCAAGCCGGCAAAATAACGTTTGCTGACAGTTCCTCGGGCGGAGACGGCACAGTTATTCTTACGGGTAAAAACACACATACCGGTGGCACAACCGTGACGAGCGGCACGCTGGCTGTTTCCGGCAATGGGACACTGGGTGCTGAAAGTGGCACGACCACCATCAATGGCGGCACGCTGGAACTCGGCGGTACGTCGCAGACGCAGCAGGCACTGGTTCAGTCGTCGGGCACTGTCCAGAACGGCACTGTAAATGTTGACGATTATACGCTTTCAGGCGGCACACTTGCGAGCACTGCGGTGATCAATGCAACGGACGCGATTTCTGTCAGTGCAGGACAAGTTGATGGCGTGCTGAATGGCGCAGCAGAGCTGACCAAGACCGGAAGCGGTACCGTCACACTGACCAATGCCAATGGTTATACCGGTGGCACAACGATGAATGCAGGCACGCTGGCTGTTTCCGGCAATGGGACACTGGGTGCTGAAAGTGGCACGACCACCATCAATGGCGGCACGCTGGAACTCGGCGGTACGTCGCAGACGCAGCAGGCACTGGTTCAGTCGTCGGGCA
>Ga0308171_1003194_pt1 | contig 15378 bp, 8 predicted proteins | sample PhyGR1_FD_202135 | JGI IMG/M metagenome (GOLD analysis project Ga0308171, IMG submission 202135) | Phyllosphere microbial communities from UC Gill Tract Community Farm, Albany, California, United States - DLSLSG.R1 | ecosystem: Host-associated > Plants > Phyllosphere > Unclassified | place: USA... | reverse complement strand
CTCATGATCGCCGCCGGGAACAGCAGCGACTCGAACACCGCCGCCATCACCACGTAGATCATCACCAGCGCGATCAGCAGGTTGAACATCATCTGCGCCATCGCTTCGTTGTCGTCGCCGTAATCGCCGCCATCGAAGGTGAAGCTGTAGCCGGCCGGGAAGCTCATCTGCGTGAGCAGGTCCTCCATCGCCTTGCGCCCTTCCGGCACGGTCACCTTTTCGGCCAGGTTGGCCTTGATGGTCAGCGTGGTCTGGCGGTTGGTCCGGCCGACCTGGGTCGCGGACGGCTTCACCGCCACATCGACCAGGCTCAGCAACGGCACCGAGCGGCCATCGCCGGTGCGCACGGTGAAGCTGGCCAGGTCTTCCGGGCTGCTCTGCTCGGCCCCGGCGAAGCGCACCCACACCGGCACTTCGCTGTCGCCGCGGCGGAACTCCCGCAACGGCGCGCCGCGCAGCGCCAGCCCGACGAAGCTGGCCACCTGCTCGGCATTGAAGCCGAACGCGGCGGCGCGCTCGCGGTCGACGTGGATGGACAGCTCGCTGCCCTTCTCGCCGTTGTCGATCCGCACATCGCGCAGCTCCTTGCGCTGGGCCAGCAGCGGGACGACCTCCTGGCCGATCTCCTGCAGCATCTGGGTCGAATCACCGACCAGCTGCACCTGCACCTGGTTGTTGCCGCCGCCGCTGCCGCCATCGCCGGTGTTGCCGACGATGTAATCGGCACGCGCCGAACGCGGCAGCCCCTTGCGCAGCGCTTCCTGCACGGCCTGCATGTTCCCGGCGTGTTCGACATCGAACGTCACCATGGTGCTGCTGCCTTCCTGCTCGCTGTACCAGGAATAGACCTGGGTGATGTGCAGCTTCTCCCGATTGTCGTCCAGGTAGCGTTCGACCCGGGCCACCTCGTCGGACATCTGGCCGAAGGTGTAGGCCCCCTTCCAGTTGTAGCCGATGAACACCTCGTGGCCACCTTCGCCGCCGAACATGTCGATCTTGGTCAGTTTCATCGGCACCAGGCTGACCAGCACCACCAGCACGATGCCGGACACGCTCCAGCCGCGATGCTCCAGCGTCCACTGCAGGACCCGGGCATAGCGCCGCTGCAGGCGCGCGATCACGCCGGTCTCCGAATGCACCAGCTTGGGCGTCTGCATGCGCGCGGACAGCATCGGGATCAGGCTCACCGCGACCAGCCAGGAGGCCAGCAGCGAAACCGAGATCGTGATCGCGATCTGCGACATGAAGATGCTGATGTTGTTGGTTTCGCCGAACAGGTTGGGCACGAACACGATGCAATGGCACAGCGTGCCGGCGCTCAACGCGATGGCCACGTTGCGGGTACCGATGATCGAGGCCAGCCGCGGCTGGTCCGGCATCCGCTCGCGTTCCTGGTAGATGCTCTCCACCACCACCACGGCGTTGTCCACCAGCATGCCCACCGCCAGCAGCAGGCCCATCATGGTCAGGATGTTGAGCGTGACGCCGGCGAAGTACATGAAGCCCAGCGTGATCACGAAACAGATCGGGATCGCCAGCGTCACCATCAGCGTGGACGGCCAGTGGCGCAGGAAGAAGAACAGCACCGTGATCGACAGCAGCAGGCCGACCGCGCCGGCTTCGGCCAGTTCCAGCAGCGAGGACGTCACCATCTTGCCCTGGTTGTCGATCACCTTGATCTGCACGTCGCGCATCGAAGGCTGCGTGCGGATCGCCTCGACCTCGGCCAGTGCCGCACGCGAGACCTCCACCAGATTGGCACTGCGTTCCTTGAAGATGTCCAGCCCCACCGCCGGGTTGCCGTCCAGGCGTCGGCCGTAATTCATGCGGGTCGGCTTGAGCCGGATCTCGGCGACATCGCCCAGCCGCAGCCCCTTGGTGTCGATCACCAGGTCGCGCAGTTCCTGCAGGTCGGTGATCTCGCCGATCGGCTGGATCCGCACGCGCTGGCCGTTGTCGTCGATCTGCCCGGCCGAGATCGAGAAGTTCAGCGTGCGCAGGCGTTCGCTGAGATCGTTGATGCTCAGGTTGTGCGCGGTCAGGCGGTCCGGGCTGATCGCGATCTCCACCTCGTTCGGCGGTGCGCCGGAGATGTTGACCCGCGCCACGCCGGGGATGCGCTCGATCCGCCGCTTGAACTCGCGGTCGAGCATGTCATACGCGCCGGTCAGGTCGGTCGCGCTGGCCAGGCGCACCTTCAGCACCGGGTCGTCGCTGCTGGACCACTTGAACACGTTGTAGCGCTGCAGGTCATCGGGCAGGTCGCTGCGGATCGCGTCGATGCGCTCGCGCGCGTCCGAGGCGGCGATGGCGATATCGCGGTCCCAGTCGCTGAACTCGATGAAGATGCTGGCGCCTTCGGAGGTGGCCGAGGAGCGCATGCGCTTGATCCCGGTCATCGTCGCCAGCGCTTCCTCGGTCGGGCGGATGATGTTGCGCTCGACCTCCTCCGGAGTGGAGCCGGTGTAGGGCACCTGCACGAACAGGAACGGCGCGGAGATGTCCGGCAGCGCCTCCAGCGGCAGCCGGAACGAGGCGATCAGGCCCACCACCACCAGCGAGATGAAGCACATGATGGTGGTGATGGGGCGGCGGATGGAGAACTCGGCGATGCTCATGCCGGCTCCTGTGCCACGTCACCGCCACGCGCCGCGGGGGCGTGCTTGAGGTGACGGCCGCGCGCGCGGTAGTAGGCATCCCCGCGACGGTCGAGCAGGTCGTAGACCACCGGGATCACCACCAGGGTCAACAGCGTGGAGACCAGCAGGCCGCCGATCACGGTGATGGCCATCGGCGCGCGCACCTCGGCGCCCTCGCCCATCGCCACCGCCAGCGGCAGGAAGCCGAACAGCGTGCACAGCGTGGTCATGATGATCGGGCGCAGGCGCGAACGCGCGCCCTCCACCAGGGCCTCGCGTTTGGGCACGCCGGCCTCGCGCAGCTGGTTGACCTTGTCGATCAGGATGATCGCGTTCTTGGTCACCAGGCCGACCAGCAGGATCAAGCCGATGAACACCACCACCGAGATCGGCTTGCCGGTCAGCATCAGCGCCAGGATCGCACCGACCAGGGCCAGCGGGATGGTGAACAGGATGACGAACGGGTGCAGCAGCGATTCGAACTGCGAGGCCATCACCAGGTAGACCAGGAAGATCGCCAGGCCGAAGGCGAACAGCAGCGAACGCGCCGAGTCGGCCAGCTCCTCGCCCTGCCCACCGATGTGCATACCGACCCCCGCGCCCAGCGGCTGCTTGCCGACCATGTCCTGCACTTCGCGCACGGCGCCGCCGAGATCGATGTCGCGCAGGTTGGCCGAGACCACCGCCACGCGGGTCTGGTCGGCGCGATGGATCTCACTCGGGCCGTTGGTGGCCACCACCTCGGCCACCGCATCGAGCGTCACCGGGCGCGTGCTGCCCGGGTTGACGATCAGCCGGCGGATGCTCTCCACGCTGGCACGATCGCCCTCCTGGGCACGCACCAGCACGTCGATCTTGCGGTCACGGAAGCTGTAGCGCGTGGCCACATCGCCGCGCACCTTCTTGACCACCACATCGGCGATCTGCCGCGTGGTCAGGCCCAGTGCACCGGCGCGCTCCTGGTCGAAGCGGATCTGGATTTCGGGGAAGCCTTCCTCGACCGTGGATTTGACGTCGGCATAGTGCGGGTTGTTGCGCAGCATGGCGGCCAGCGCCTGGCCGGCCCGTTCGAGCGTGGCCATGTCCTGGCCGCGCAGCTCCACTTCCAGTGGCGTGGAGAAACTGAACAAGGCCGGGCGGGCGAAGTCGACCTGCACGCCCGGGTGCTGCTGCATGGTCTCGCGCAGGCGTTCGGTGAGGGCCGCTTCCGTCCGCGCACTGCCGCCACCGGTCATGGCGATGGTCAGCTTGCCGATGTTCTCGCCGCTTTCGGTCGGGCTGGCATCCAGCCGCGTGCCGCTGCCACTGACGCCGTACATCGAGGCGATGCGGTCGTCCTTGGCGTGGGCCAGCTGCAGCTCGCGGACCAGTGCATCGGTCTGCTTCAACGGCGTGCCGGCCGGCAGCTTGGCGGTCATCTCGAAGCGGTCCTGGGCCAGCTGCGGGATCAGGTCGGCGCCGAGCATCGGCACCAGCGCCATGCTCGCCACGAACGCCACGCCGGCCAGCCCCAGCACCTTGCCGGGGTGGTGCAGCGCGCCGGGCAGCAGCTTCAGGTAGCCGCGCTCGGCACCGGCATAGGGCTTCATCGCCACGTCGCTGGCCTTGCGCATCACCGGCCCGACCACGGCCACCAGCGCGCGCCAGCCACGGATCACCAGCCAGGCCAGACCAAAGAAGCTCCAGCGGGCCAGCGCACCCACGCCGCGGCGGCTGCCGGCGACCGGCTTGAGCCAACGCTGCTGCGGCTGCCACGGCTCCCGCGCAGCCTCTTCCGGGAAGGCCAGCGGCGGGCGGCCCTTCAACGAACTCAGCATCGGGATCAGGGTCATCGAGACCAGCAGCGAGATCGCGATCGCAATGGCCACGGTCAGCGCCTGGTCGCGGAACAGCTGGCCGGCGATGCCATCGACGAACACCAGCGGCAGGAACACCGCGATGGTGGTCAGGGTGGAGGCGACGACCGCCATGCTGACCTCGCGGGTCCCGGCAATGGCCGCCTCGAGGATGCCCAGGCCGCGCTCGCGCGCCTTGGCGATGCTTTCCAGCACCACGATCGAGTCATCCACGACCAGGCCGGTCGCCAGCGCCAGGCCGCCGAGCGACATCACGTTCAAGCTCAGGCCGAGCTGGCCCATGAAGAAGAACGTGGTGATGATCGAGACCGGCAGCGACAGGCTGATCACGAACGTGCTCCAGCCATCGCGCAGGAACAGGAAGATGATCAGGATCGCCAGGATGCCGCCGATCACCGCATCCTTCTTGACGTCGCTGATCGCATGTTCGATGAAGCGCGACTGGTCTTCGATGGTGGTCAGTTCGGCGTCGCCCGGGAACTGCGCCTTGATCTGCTCCAGCCGGGCGCGCAGCGCTTCGGCGGTGGCGACGGTGTTCGCATCGCCTTCCTTGTAGATCGCCAGTTCGACCGCTTCCTTGCCGGCCAGGCGGATGATCGCTTCGCGCTCCTTGTACCCCTGGCGCACGCTGGCGACATCCTTCAGCCGCACCGGCATGCCGTTGGCGATGCTGGTGGAACTGCTGCTGGAGGCACTCTGCGCCGCCGAGGCGGCCGCCACGGCGGCATCGGAGCCGGTCGCCGCGGCAATGGCGAACATCTGCTGCATCGCTGCATCGGCCGCGCCGCCGTTGCTGCTCTGGGTGGTCACCAGCAGGTTGCGGATGTCCTCCAGATCGGCGAACTGGTTGACGGTACGCACCAGGTAACGCTGCGAACCTTCCTCCAGCCGGCCACCGGAGATGTTGATGTTCTCTTCCTTGAGCCGCTTGATGACGGTGTCGATGGGCAGGTTGAGCTGGGCCAGTTTCTGCTGGTCGATGTCGACCTGGATCTCATCCTCCAGGCCACCGCCGACCTTGACCGCGGCCACGCCGCTGACCGGCTCGAGCTTCTTCTTCAGGTCTTCATCGGCGTAACGGCGCAGGCTGGTCAGCTGACGGACCCCGTCGGCATCCGTGGCGGCCGCATCCTTGGCGGAGATGACCAGGCGCATGATCGGCTCGGTGGACGGATTGAAGCGCAGCAGCACCGGGGCCTTGGCCTCCAGTGGCAGGTTCAGCGCTTCCATCTTGTCGCGCACCTCCAGGCTGGCCTGGTCCATGTTGGTGCCCCAGGCAAACTCCAGCACCACATCGCTCTGCCCGGTGCGCGAGACCGATTTGAGCTTGCGCAGGTTCTTGACCACGCCCACGGCTTCTTCGACCGGCTCGGTGATCAGCGTTTCGATTTCCGTCGGTGCCGCGCCGGTGTATTCGGTGCGGACCGTGAGCGTGGGGTAGCTCAGGTCGGGCAGCAGATTGACCTTCAGGTTGCCCAGCGCGATGAACCCGAACAGCATCAGGGTCACGGTGAACATGGCGATGGTGACGCGGCGGCGGGTGGCGAATTCGACCAGCCCGCCTCCCTGCGCGCCCGGCTGGTCGCCGTGGTGCGGGTCGTTGCCGTGATCGTTGCCGGCAGCGGTCATTGACGGCTCTCCGCCTTGGCCGGGACGGCCGCCTTGGCGACCTGCGTTTCGGTCTTCGCACCGATCACCTGCACCGCGGTGCCGTCGCGCAGGGCCACCTTGCCGGCGGTCACTACCAGGTCGCCCGGGGCCAGGCCTTCACGGATCTCCACCCACGGGCCTTCGGCATAGCCGAGCGTGACCGGCACCCGCGCCACCTTGCCGGCGCGCACGCGGAACACCGCCGGTTCGCCGTCATCGAGCAGCGCCAGGCGTGGCACGACCAGTGCATCGGTGCGCTGGTCGTAATCGATCCGGATGCGGCCGAACATGCCCGGCTGCAGGCCTTCGGCATCCTCGCCGAAGCCGCTGACCACGCGGAAGGTGCCGCTGCCGGCATCCACCACCGGCGAAATGCGGTCCACCGTGCCCGGGAACGACTTGCCCGGCAGCGCGTCGGCCAGCAGGGTCACCGGCTGGCCCGGGCGCAGCGTGGCCAGTTCGCGCTCGGGCACGTTGAGCGTGGCTTCCAGCCGCGAGTTGTCCACGATGCGGAAGATCGGCGTGTTGATCTGCACGAAGTTGCCGGTCTTGATCGAGCGCGAGGCGATCACGCCGGAGATCGGCGCCACCACCGTGGTGTAGGACAGTTCCAGCGTGGCCAGCCGGTACTGCGCCCGGGCGTTCTCCAGGTCGTAGCGGATCTGGTCCACGTCCGCGGCGCTGACCATCTGCTGGCCGATCAGCTTCTGTGCGCGCTGGAAGTTGTTCTCCAGCTTGCGCATCTGCGCTTCGCTCTGGGCCACCGCCAGCCGCGCGCGGTCCGGATCCAGCCGTACCAGCGGCTGCCCCGCGCGAACCTGCTGGCCCTCTTCCACCAGCACCGCCAGCGCCACGCCCGAGGTCTTGGCCACCACCTGCGATTCAGCCCGCGCCTCCAGCGCGGCGGTGCCGGTGTAGCTGGCGGCCACCGCGCGCCGGCTGGCGGCGACGGCTTCGACTGGAACGGCGTCGGCCGCCTTCTCGGTCTTGCCGTCCTTGTCGGCGGCCTTGGCTTCAGCGGTGCCGGGCCCGGCCGCGCAGCCGTTGAGCAGCAGCGCGGTGGTGAGCAGCAGTGCAGCGGCGGCGGATCCGGTGCGGCCGTGCAAGGAGATATGTCGCGACATCGTCGTGTCCTGGGGATGCGTAAGCAGGTGTGGTAGCAAAGTAATGCACCACGTCACGACTACACCATATCCCAAAGGTCATGGTGACCTGCGGCGCGCGGCCCCGGCCCCGGTTTCAGCTAGATGAAATGGCAGGCTATACTCGGCCCAGTTCCGTACCCCACGCCGGAACGACCAGACCCGTTCATCGGAAAGGACATCATGCGCCCGCAGCCGCTCGCCGCTTGTCTCGCTCTGGCCGTCCTCCTGCCCCTCGGGGCCGCCGCACAGGCCGCTACTGCTCCCGCCGTACCCGCAGCACCTGCCGCACCCGCCCCTGCCGCCACTGCCACGCCCACCCCGGCGCCGCTCACCGGCCGCTTCGACAATGGCCGCGTGCTGGCCTATACGTGCCAGGGGTGCCACGGCATCACCGGCTACAAGAACGCCTACCCCAGCTACAAGGTGCCCAAGATCGGGGGCCAGTCCCAGCAGTACCTCAGCCAGGCGCTGAGCGAGTACCGCCAGGGCAAGCGCAAGCATCCCACCATGCAGGCGCAGTCCATGAGTTTCAGCGAACAGGAGATCGCCGATCTCGCTGTTTACCTGTCCACCGTCAAATAAGCGCGCTCATGTCGAAAGCCACGCCATACCAGCGTTACGCCATCGCCCTGTCCGTTGCCCTGCTGATGGCTGCGTGTTCGCAGTCACAGGTGGAAAACAGCGCAGATTCCGCCGGCGATGCCGGTCACGCCAGCGGCGAACACGGGTCCAGCTCTTCCGCCGGCCTGCCGGCCGGGCGCGTCGCCGCCGGTGAGGCTCGTGCCCAGGTCAAGGGCAAGGCCACCGGCCAGAGCTGCATCGACTGCCACGGGGCGGACGGCAACCAGCCGATCGACCCGACCTACCCGAAACTGGGCGGGCAGTACGGGGATTACCTGGCCCACAGCCTGCAGGCTTACCGCGCGGGGGATCGCCAGCACGCGCTGATGACCCCGCAGGCCGCCGACCTGAGCGATCAGGACATTGCCGACCTGGCCGCGTATTTCGGCTCACGGCCGACCCAGCTGCGGGATCTGCACGGGTTGAAGTGAGCGCGGGCGCCCACGGGCGCCCGGCGGGAAGGTAGCAGCCACGCAGCGCGCGGCGCGGCGTTCCGGGTCGGGCCGGGGCGGCGCCACGCCGTGCGCGGCGGCCCCGACACCGCTCAACGCATCATGCGTCCAGTTCTTCCCAGCGCGCGTAGGCCGCATCCAGCTCGGCCTGGACCTTGCCCAGCTGCTGGGTGTGCGCGGCCATGTCGGCGGCGCTGCGCTGATAGAAGGCCGGGTCGTTCATCGCGGCGGTGAGGCCTTCGACGTCCTTCTCCAGCGTTTCGATCTTCAGCGGCAGCTGTTCCAGCTCACGCGCGTCCTTGTAGCTCAGCTTGCGCTTGGGCTCGGCCGGTGCAGCCGCGGCCGCCGCCGCAACCGGCTTGGCTGCCACGACGGGTGCGGACACCGCCGCGGCGGCCACGCGGGCGGCGTGGCGCTGCCAGTCGGTGTAACCGCCCACGTATTCGCCGACCACGCCCTCGCCTTCCATCACCATCGTGGAGGTCACCACGTTGTCCAGGAAGTCTCGGTCATGGCTGACCAGCAGCAAGGTGCCGGTGTAATCGCTCAGCAGCTCTTCGAGCAGCTCCAGCGTTTCCACGTCGAGATCGTTGGTCGGTTCATCCATCACCAGCAGGTTGGACGGCTGCGCGAACAGCTTGGCCAGCAGCAGGCGGTTGCGCTCGCCGCCGGACAGGCGGGTGATCGGCGCGCGGGCGCGCTCGGGCGAGAACAGGAAGTCCTGCAGGTAGGCGTGCACGTGCTTGCGCTTGCCGTTGAACTCGATGAAATCGCGGCCTTCGGCCACGTTCTCGATCGCGGTCCAGTCTTCGCGCAGCACCGCACGGTACTGGTCGAAGTAGGCGATCTGCAGGTTGGTGCCGGCGCGCACTTCGCCGCTCTGCGGCTGCAGGTCGCCCAGCAGCAGCTTGAGCAGCGTGGTCTTGCCGCTGCCGTTCGGCCCGATCAGGCCGATGCGGTCGCCGCGCAGGATCACCGTGCTGAAGTCCTTGACCATCACGCGCTCGCCGAAGGCGAAGGAGATGTCCTTGACGTCGATGACCTTCTTGCCGGAATTCTCCGCCTGCGCCGCTTCCATGCGCACGTTGCCGCCGAGTTCGCGGCGCTGCGAACGATCGTTGCGCATCGCCTTGAGGCGGCGCACACGGCCTTCATCGCGGGTGCGGCGGGCCTTGATGCCCTGCCGGATCCAGATTTCTTCCTGCGCCAGCAGCTTGTCGAAGCGCGCGTTTTCCTGCGCCTGCGCGTTGAGGCGTTCTTCGCGGCGGCGCTCGTAATTGGCCCAGTCGCCCGGCCAGCTGGTGACCTGGCCGCGGTCGATCTCGACGATGCGGGTGGCCAGGGCACGCAGGAAGCGACGGTCATGGGTGACGAACACCACGCTGCCGTTCCAGTTCTTGAGGAACATTTCGAGCCAGTCGATGGCTTCGATGTCCAGGTGGTTGGTCGGTTCGTCCAGCAGCAGCAGGTCCGGCGAGGACACCAGCGCGCGGCCGAGCAGCACCCGCCGCTTCATGCCGCCGGACAGGCGCGCGAATTCGGCGTCGCCGTTCAAGTCCAGCTTGGTCAGGGTCTCGCTGACGCGCTGGTCCAGGCCCCAGCCGTTGGCGGCATCGATCTTGGCCTGCACGGCGGAGAGCGCGTCGCCGTCGAACTCCTCGGCCATGCTCAGATGGTGGAACTCGGCCAGCCACTGGCCCAGTTCGCCCAGGCCATCGGCGACCACGTCGAAGACGCTGCCGGCCGCGCCATGCGGCACTTCCTGTTCCAGGCGGGTGATGCGCACCCCCTGCTGCACGCGGACTTCGCCGTCATCGGGCTTGTGATCGCCGGACAGCAGTTTGAGCAGGGTCGATTTGCCGGCGCCGTTGCGGCCGATCAGGGCGATACGCTCGCCCGGCTCGATCGACAGTTCGGCTTTTTCCAGCAACAGGGGGCCGCCGACGCTGAAGTCGACGTTTTGCAGAGTAATCAGAGGCATCCGGCCATTGTACGGTGTGGCGGCAGCGCCGTCGCTGTGCCCGTGCCGGCAACGGGGGAGAGGCAGGCCGGGCCTACATCTGCGACACTACCGCATGTCTGAATTCTCCTCCCTGCCGCTGAAACCAGCGCTGCTGCCCGGCATCGATGCCATGGGCTATACCTCGCTCACCCCCGTCCAGGCCCAGAGCCTGCCGGCGATCCTCGAGCGCCGCGACGTCATCGCACAGGCTCCGACCGGCAGCGGCAAGACCGCGGCCTTCGGCCTGGGGCTGCTGCAGGCGCTGGATCCGGCCGTGACCCGCGCGCAGGCGCTGGTGCTGTGCCCGACCCGCGAACTGGCCGACCAGGTCGGCAAGCAGATCCGCAAGCTGGCCACCGGCATTCCGAACCTCAAGCTGCTGGTGCTGACCGGCGGCATGCCGCTGGGCCCGCAGCTGGCCTCGCTGGAGGCACACGACCCGCAGGTCGTCGTCGGCACCCCCGGGCGCATCCAGGAGCTGGGCCGCAAGCGCGTGCTGCACCTGGGCGGCGTGACCACCCTGGTGCTGGACGAGGCCGACCGCATGCTGGACATGGGCTTTGAAGAGCCGATCCGCGAGATCGCCGGGCGCACCAGCAAGGACCGCCAGACCCTGCTGTTCTCGGCGACCTTCCCCGATGAGATCCGCGAGATCGCCCGCGTGCTGCTGCGCGACCCGGTGGAAGTGACGGTGGAAGGCGCCGACCACGCGCCGGCGATCCGTCACCTGTTCTGCGAGACCGAGCTGGCGATGAAGCAGAAGGCGCTGGCCGGCCTGCTGCTCAAGTACACCCCCGAATCCACCGTGGTGTTCTGCAATACCCGCCGCGATGTGGACGACGTGGCCATTTCGCTGCAGCAGTTCGGGTTCTCCGCGCTGCCGCTGCACGGTGAAATGGAACAGCGCGACCGTGACGAGGTGCTGGTGCGCTTCGCCAACCGCAGCTGCAACGTGCTGGTGGCCAGCGACGTAGCCGCGCGCGGGCTGGACGTGCAGGACCTGGCGGCGGTGATCAACTACGAGCTGCCGACCGACATCGAGACCTATGAGCACCGGGTTGGCCGTACCGGCCGCGCCGGCGCCACCGGCATGGCGATCAGCCTGGTCACCGGCCGCGAGCGCAACCGCGCCGAGGCGCTGGAAGCGGCCCAGGGCAAGCCGCTGGACTGGCAGAAGACGCCGCTGGCCACCGCGCGCCCGGCCGTGCTGCCGCAGGCCGCCATGGCCACGCTGCGCATCGATGGCGGCAAGACCGACAAGCTGCGCCCGGGCGACATCCTCGGCGCGCTGACCGGCGATGCCGGCCTGGCCGCCAAGCACATCGGCAAGATCGACATCTACGCCACCCGTTCGTACGTGGCGATCGCGCGCGACCATGCCGGCAAGGCGATCTCGCGGCTGGAAGCGGGCAAGATCAAGGGCCGTCGCTTCCGCGTCCGCGCCATGTGACCGGCCGTGGCACGCCTGTACGGGTGCCACCCCACCGGCACGCCGCACGCGCGGCCGATCGCGGCGCGACACGCCGCCGCAGGTGCACATCGCAGCCAAGCAGCAGACAATAGCGGGGTTCGCGCCGGCCACGGCCGCGCCCCGCATTCCCCGTTTAGACGCTGCAAGGATTCCGCCCATGGCTGCCCGCAAGACCAAGACCCCCGTCATTGAGATCCAGGCCCGCCCGGGCCTGCCGCTGGGCATGCCCGCGGCCATCTTCCTGCGCGATTACTGGCAGAAGCGCCCGCTGCTGATCCGCGGGGCGTTCGCCGATTTCCAGACCCCGCTGATGCCCGACGACCTGGCCGGCCTGGCCTGTGAAGAAGGCGCGCTGGCGCGCCTGATCACCCACGATCGCGCCACCGATGGCTGGAGCGTGCGCACCGGCCCGTTCCAGGAAGAAGAATTCCCCGGCATGCCGCACCACGACTGGACCTTGCTGGTGCAGGACGTGGACAAGTGGGACCCGGACGTGCGCGCGCTGATCGACCAGTTCGATTTCCTGCCGCGCTGGCGGATGGACGATGTGATGATCAGCTTCGCCGCCACCGGTGGTTCGGTCGGCGCGCACGTGGACCAGTACGACGTGTTCCTGCTGCAGGCCCACGGCCACCGCCGCTGGCAGATCGATGCCAGCGAATCGACCAAGGGTAAGCGCCCGCCGCTGGCGTTCCGCGATGACGTCGAGCTCAAGCTGCTGCGCCGCTTCAAGCCGACCCACGACTGGGTGCTGGCCCCGGGCGACATGCTCTATCTGCCGCCGAACGTGCCGCACAACGGCGTGGCCGAAGACCCCTGCCTGACCTTCTCCTTCGGCATGCGCGCGCCGGCCTCGGCCGAGCTGATCAGCGATTACCTGGACACCCTGATCATGGATGCGGACGAATCGATCCGGTACCAGGATCCGGACCTGACCGTGCCCGAGGATCCCAACGAGATCGACGTGGTGGCCATGAACCGCGTGGTGGCCGCGCTCAATGCGATCCGCATGAACGACCCGGACAAGCTGGGCGACTGGTTCGGCCGCTTCATCACCACCTACCGCGCCGCCGGCGAAGTGATACCGGGCCCGGACCCGCTGCCGCGGGAAGAAATCGCACCGGCCCTGGCCGCCGGCGTGCTGCTGGAACGCCACCCGTGGACGCGCATGGCCTGGCGCCGTGCCAAGCGCGGCGCGAGCCTGTATTGCAGCGGCCTGGAGTTCGCGCTGCCGGTCAAGGATGCCCAGCGCCTGGCGGCGGCGGCGCATATCGATGCGCGCCTGCACCAGCAGCTCTCCGCCAAGGGCCGCGAGGCGGTCCAGGACCTGGTCGCCGGGGGCTTCTACCAGATCCTGGAAGCGCGCGAGTTCGACGATGAAGACGGCCAGGACGCGGCCGGCTACGAGATCGTCGATGCGGTCGATACCGTGGACGTGATCGAGGAAGAGGACGTCCGGGCCGACGTGCACGAGGTCAACATCCATGACGACGGCATCGAGGTGGTGGTCGATTTCGACGACACCGATGCCGACGACGGCGACGACGACAAGCGCCACTGAGCCCAGGACGCCCGGCATGCACACCCCCGGATTCCAGGTGGACGTGGTCGATTACCCGGCGCAGCACACCGCGCTGCACCGGGTCCGGCATGCGGTGTTCGTGGACGAGCAGCAGGTCCCGGCCGCGCTGGAGATCGACGCGCTCGACCCGTTGAGCGTGCATGTGCTGGCGCGTGATGCCGCCGGCACGCCGATCGGTGCCGGCCGGCTGACCCCGGACGGCCGGATCGGGCGCATGGCGGTCCTCGCCGGCTGGCGCGGCAAAGGCGTCGGCGAGGCCCTGCTGCTGGCCCTGGTGGACCAGGCGCAGGCCAGCGGCTGGCACGACATCCGTCTGCATGCGCAGCTGCCGGCCCGGCCGTTCTACGCCCGGCAGGGCTTCCTGCCCGAAGGCGGGGTCTTCGAGGAAGCCGGGATCGCCCACCAGAACATGCGCCGCGTGCTGCGCGGGGCGGTCGCGATCGAGGAGGCCGCGCAGGCGGTGGCCATCACCACCGCGCTGATCCACCGCGCCCGGCGCCGCCTGTGGATCCACAGCCGCCAGCTCGATCCCGGCGTGCTGGATGCCGCGCCGGTGCTGGACGCGCTGCGCCGTTTCGGTACGGCGCGCCATGACAAGCAGGCGCTGCTGATCGTCCACGATGCAACCGCCATCAGCCAGGGCGGCTCTCCCCTGCTGGGTCTGCTGCAACGGCTGCCGAGCGTGTTCCGGGTGCGCGAAGTGCACGATCCGATCGATCGTGCCGTCGCCTCGGCCTGCCTGCTCAACGATGCCGACGACTACTACTTTCGTCTGAGTGGGCACCGCCATGACGGTGAAGCGGGCCTGGCGCAGCCTGCACGTTGCCGACCGTTACGGGATGGTTTGCAGCGCGTATGGGAACGTTCGCGCGATTGCACGCAGTTGCGCGCGATCGGGCTGTAGCTCACGCCACGGTCCCGAACCTGTCTGGAAATGGCGGCGCAGGACATGCCACGGTGCCTGCGCTGCCCCTTCCTGTCCCGATGGGGGTACAATTTGGGGAGTTAGATACCGCCCGCGCAGGGGCTATTCATCTTCCCTGCCGGATCATCGAAGCCTTACCCCACAAGCGAATCCGACCCTCCATCGTGGACAATCTACTGAAGCAGTTTGCGCAGTCTTCGCAGCTCGCCGGCGGCAACGCCTCCTATATCGAGGATCTGTACGAGCAGTACCTCGTTTCTCCGGACAGTGTCGATCCCAAATGGAAGACCTACTTCGATGGCTTCAAAGGCCGCGAAGCAGGTGACATTCCGCACTCGGCCGTCATCGCCCACATCACCGACGCTGCCAGGAACGCTGTCAAAAGCGGTACGGCCACCGGTGCCGGCGATGAGCGCGAGCGCAATGTCGGTCGCCTGATCACTGCCTACCGTTCGCGTGGCCACCTCGGTGCCCGCCTGGACCCGCTGGGCCTGACCCCGCCGACCAACCCGCCGGATCTGGGCCTGCCGTTCCACAGCCTGTCCGAGAGCGATCTCAACAGCGAGTTCAGCACCGGCGGTGTCGCGGGCCAGCCGCGCATGAAGCTGCGTGACCTGCTGGAGCGCCTGAAGGCGACCTACACCGGCTCGATCGGCGCGGAGTTCATGCACATCTCCGAGGTCGAGCAGCGCCAGTGGCTGTACCAGCGCCTGGAACTGTCCGGCGGCAAGTACAACCTGGATGCCGACACCCAGCGCCGCACCCTGGACCGCCTGACCGCGGCCGAGGGCCTGGAGCGCTACCTGCATACCAAGTACGTCGGCCAGAAGCGCTTCTCGCTGGAAGGCGGCGATTCGCTGATCCCGATGATGGACACCATCATCCGTGACGCCGGCAAGGACGGGGTCAAGGACGTGGTGATCGGCATGGCCCACCGCGGCCGCCTGAACGTGCTGGTCAACACCCTCGGCAAGAGCCCGCGCAAGCTGTTCGACGAATTCGAAGGCAAGTTCGAGCACGACGAGCACGCCTCGG
>Ga0308171_1003190_pt1 | contig 15405 bp, 14 predicted proteins | sample PhyGR1_FD_202135 | JGI IMG/M metagenome (GOLD analysis project Ga0308171, IMG submission 202135) | Phyllosphere microbial communities from UC Gill Tract Community Farm, Albany, California, United States - DLSLSG.R1 | ecosystem: Host-associated > Plants > Phyllosphere > Unclassified | place: USA... | reverse complement strand
GGTCGTGCTCTACCAACTGAGCTATTCCCGCTTGGTGTGGCGCATTCTATAGAATTAAGAAGCCCCGTCAACCCCTTGATTCAAAAAACTTTTATTTCTTTTCTACATCAGTCTTCAGGTGCGGCCAGGCGGCGCGAAGGTATTGAACCATCGACCACAGGGTCAGCCCTGCCGAGACGATCAGCAGCGTATAACCGAGCACGACCCAGAAGCTCAATGCCTTTGGATGAGCCAGCAGAATCACCAACGCGAGCATTTGCGCCGCTGTTTTCCATTTGCCGAGATTGGAAACGGCCACCTGTGCCCGGGCGCCGAGTTCGGCCATCCATTCGCGCAGCGCCGAAATCACGATCTCGCGACCGATGATGACTGCTGCGGGCAGCGTAAGCCAGAGATTGCCGTGTTCCTGCACCAGCAAGACCAGGGCAACAGCGACCATCAGCTTGTCGGCGACCGGATCGAGAAACGCCCCGAACGGTGTGCTTTGCTCCAATCGGCGCGCCAGATAACCATCGAGCCAGTCGGTTGCAGCCGCAAAGGCAAAAACCGAAGCGGAGGCCATGTAACTCCATTGGTAAGGCAGATAGAACAGCAAAATAAAGATCGGGATGAGCAGGACGCGTAGAACGGTAATCAGATTAGGGATATTCATCGGCACAACTGGCTACGAGGTGAAGGGGCATTCTACTCACTATGCAGGTTCGCATAAATCGACTCAGCGAGCTTTTTACTGATCCCCGGGGCTTTGGCGATCTCTTCGATGCTTGCACGAGACAGCTCCTGCAATCCACCAAAATGTTTCAACAGGTCACGGCGGCGCGTCGGCCCTACCCCTGCGACACCCTCAAGCGTCGAGGTTCGGCGGGTCTTGCCGCGACGGGCGCGATGCCCCGTAATTGCAAAGCGGTGTGCCTCATCGCGGATCTGCTGAATCAGGTGCAACGCGGGCGAATCGCCGCGCAAGGTGAACTCGTGCGCTGCATCATTCAGATACAACGTTTCGAAACCGGCCTTGCGCGTGGCGCCTTTGGCGACGCCCAACAGGATCAGATCCGGTACGGCCAGCTCGTTGAGCACATCGCGGGCCATCGACAATTGGCCCTTGCCACCGTCGACCAGCAGGATGTCCGGCAACTTGCCCTCGCCGTCCTTGAGTTTGCTGAACCGGCGGGTCAGCGCCTGGTGCATGGCCGCATAATCGTCGCCGGCAGTGACGCCTTCGATGTTGTAGCGGCGATAATCCGACTTGATCGCGCCTTCCGGCCCGAACACCACGCAGGAGGCAACCGTCGCTTCGCCGCTGGAATGACTGATGTCGTAGCATTCCAAACGTTGCGGCGGCTCATCCAGATTCAGCACTTCGGCCAGCGCGTCGAATCGCGCGGCGGTGTGCTGACGGTTGGCCAGACGCGCGCCCAAGGCTTGCTCAGCGTTGGTCACTGCCAGTTGCTGCCAGCGCGCACGGGTACCGCGTACCCGGTGACTGATGGCCAATTCGCGGCCGCGCAAGGTATGAATCCCTTCGATCAGCGCTGGGAAATCTTCATGAACCACGTTGACGATCAGTTCGCTCGGCAAATCCCGCTCGGGGCTGCTGATGTAGTACTGGCCGAGAAACGCCGCCATGACTTCGGAAACATCTTCCTCGATGCCGACCTGCGGGAAGAAATTCTTGCTACCCAGCACTCGCCCGCCGCGCACGCTGATCAGGTGGACACAGGCGCCGCCGGGGTTGACGAATGCGGCAATAACGTCGATATCGCCGGTTCCGCCTTCCATGCTCTGCTGGTCCTGTACCCGGCGCAGCAATCCGATCTGGTCACGCAATTCGGCCGCGCGCTCGAACTCGAGATTGATCGCTGCCTCTTCCATCGCCATGGACAGCTCGTTGGTCAGCGCATGGCTGCGACCTTCGAGGAACATCACCGAGTGGCGCACGTCTTCGGCGTAGACGTCAGGCTCGACCAACCCCACGCACGGCGCCTTGCAGCGTTTGATCTGGTATTGCAGGCACGGACGGGTGCGGTTCCTGTAATAGCTGTCTTCGCACTGACGGACGAAAAAGGTTTTTTGCAGGATGCTCAGGCTTTCGCGTATGGCACCGGCACTCGGATATGGGCCGAAATACTTGCCCTTGGCCTTTTTTGCCCCGCGATGGATACTCAGGCGCGGAAACTGCCCGTCGGAGAGAAACACGTACGGATAGGATTTATCGTCGCGCAGCAGGATGTTGTACGGCGGGCGCCACTCCTTGATCAGCGTCTGTTCCAGCAGCAGCGCTTCGGTTTCGTTGGCGGTGATGGTCGTCTCGACCTGAGCGATACGGCCGACCAGTGCGGCCGTCTTCGGCGCCAGCCCGGTCTTGCGAAAGTAGCTCGCCAGACGTTTCTTCAGGTTTTTCGCTTTGCCGACATAGAGCAGGCGCGCTTCGCTGTCGAACATGCGATAGACGCCGGGCCGACCGCTGACGGTCGACAGGAAAGCACTGGAATCAAATTTCTCGGTCATGGTCAGGCGCTGGCATCCACCATGCCGTGACGCACCGCGAGCAGTGTCAACTCGACGTCGCTGCTGATCGAAAGCTTCTCGAAAATGCGATAGCGGTAGGTATTCACGGTTTTCGGCGACAGGCACAACTTGTCGGAAATGATCTGGACCTTCTGGCAACCGACAATCATCAACGCAATCTGGATTTCCCGCTCGGACAACGCATCGAACGGCGAATCATTGGTGGGCTGGAATGATTTGATTGCCAACTGCTGAGCGATCTGCGGACTGATGTAACGCTGCCCGGCGAAGACCAGACGAATGGCCTGAACCATTTCCGGCAGACCCGCGCCCTTGGTCAGGTAACCAGCCGCCCCGGCCTGCAGCAAACGCGTCGGGAAAGGGTCTTCCTCGCACACCGTAACGGCAACCACCTTGATGTCCGGGTGGCTGCGCAGCAGCTTCCGCGTGGCTTCGAGGCCGCCAATGCCGGGCATCTTGACGTCCATGAGCACTACGTCAGGCTTCAATTCACGGGCCTTGATCAGGGACTCTTCACCTGACTCGGCCTGACCCACCACCTGCAGGCCATCGATATCGGCCAGCATTCGTGTAATGCCTGTGCGAACGAGATCATGGTCGTCGACCACTAGCACCCTAATCAAGCAGACACCTCGCGATATGGTCTTATTGGGATGCCGGACACCTTAGCAAAAAGTGCCAGACAGACCTAGCGGAAAGCCGCATTTAAAAAGTTTCAATTCATCATTCAGGGCTTGCCGGCTGTGGGTTTCAGAGCACAGCTGTACTCAAATCGAGCTGCATCCTGAGGAAACACTCATCCCTGCCCACGATGCGCAGTCCTTTGCGTGCATACAGTTCTTGCGCCCGGTTATTGTCAAACACTGTCAGTCGCAGTGCCGGTCGTCTTGCCTGACGAGCCATTTCGGTAACTTGACCAATGGCCCAGGAACCGGCGCCCTGCCCTTGCCAGAGATGATCAATCTGCAATTCGCGTATGTACAGCGCCCGCGCATCCTGGCTCAGACTGAAAAAACCGATCGCCAGTTCATCCTGGAGGATCATCCAGTTGTCACGATACTGCCAGCCTGCGTCGAACGCCTCGTCCTGCCACAACAGGTCGTGGTCAATGTAATAGCGCAGCATGTTGCGACAGGTCAGATCCCGCGCAAGAGCAAGATCATCACGGGTGGCATGCCGGATTCGATAACTCATTCAGCTTTCTCCATGACTGCAAAGTTGCCCTTCACCCGCATGGTTTGCCAGTGATAGGCGTTTCGAGCGGCGGGCAATAGCATTTTCTGATTGCTGATGCGTATCAGCGTCGAGTAAGCTCGGCGCATTCAACGGAGACAGCACATGTTCAACACCCTTCCACAGTCTTGCACCACCAGCGCCCTGCGCTCGGTCGCGGCTGCCGGGGTGAATCACACTTGCGCTCCTGACAATTTTTATTTTGGGTATTGGTTTAGCCACTGGCGCGCCTGATACCCAAACGGCGCCCATGATAACGGGTCGCCTACCAGAGATTTCTCAACCCCCGGTCGGCCTCCCGACCGGGGGTTTTGTTTTTTCAGGCCCATCACTTTCAGCGACACACCACATTTCGAGGATTACACCATGAACCACGCCACTTATTACCGTTACGACAGCTTTAGCGCCTGGCGATTTACCAGCCTCCGCTCGGGACAGCCTGCCGCCTCCGATCGGTCACCCACAGGTGGCAAACACACATGCCTAGCCAGTACGGCCATTTGTCGAACACCCCAGTAGGGCCGAGTGCGCGGGAAAAACCCGCCATCCGCCCAGGAAGACCGAACATGAACTCTTCAGTTTCCGCTTTGCCGCTGTCCACCCTCGATTCTGCCAACGAAGCACTGACCCTGCGTCTGCCCAGCTCGTTGCAGCTCAAACAGCAATTGCCGCTCAGCCATTCCCTGCATCAACAGGTCAACACTCATCGCCAGGCGGTGCGCGCCATCCTTGACGGTGAAGACCCACGCCTGCTGGTCATCGTTGGCCCCTGCTCTATCCATGACCCGCAATCAGCGATTGAGTACGCCAGCAAACTCGCTCGTCTGGCCGAAGATGTCAGCAGTGAAATGCTGCTGGTCATGCGCGCCTACGTCGAAAAGCCGCGTACGACGGTCGGCTGGAAAGGTCTGGCCTACGATCCGCATCTGGACGGCACTGACGATATGGCTGCCGGTCTGACGCTGTCGCGCGGACTGATGCTGGAAATGATCCAGCTCGGACTACCGGTCGCTACCGAACTCCTGCAACCCATGGCCGCCAGCTACTTTGATGACCTGCTGAGCTGGGTGGCCATTGGAGCCCGCACCACCGAGTCGCAGATCCACCGCGAAATGGCCAGTGGCTTGAACATGCCCGTGGGCTTCAAGAACGGCACCGACGGCGGCGCCGCCATTGCTGTCGACGCCATGCGCTCGGCAGCCCATGCGCATCGGCACTTCGGCGTGGACAGCCAAGGGCATCCGGCGATCGTGCAGACAGCTGGCAACGCTGATACCCACATCGTGCTACGCGGAGGCCATCAAGGGCCGAACTACGATGCAAGCAGCGTGGCCAACATCAGCGCCGAGCTCAGCCGACTGAAGATCCCCAACCGGATCATGGTCGATTGCAGCCATGCCAACAGCGGCAAGGATCCACTGCGTCAGCCAGCCGTGTTCAACGAGGTGCTTGAACAACGCCTGCGTGGCAACCACTCGCTGATCGGCGCGATGCTGGAATCTCATCTGTTCGAAGGCTGCCAGCCGCTGAGCACCTCTCTACGCTACGGCGTATCGATAACTGATGGCTGCCTCGGCTTTGACGCAACGGAACAGTTGCTGACCGACGCCGCACGGCGCCTCGCTAACGCCAGGGCCTGATCGCAGATCGCCCTCCCGTTCCATACGAAGCGCGGAGGGCTGACCTTCCCCAGGTTATGCCACTATGCTGATCCGCCTCACGGCAGATTGCTGACTGGTATCGTCCAGACGTTCGATGGTGTAGGCAATCTCCACCGTCGTGCCGTGGTGCTCGCGCCAGAACCGATGGGGAACAATGAAACTCACCGGTTGCCCGGCCGCCTCCCGAGTGATTTCAAGATCATCGCGATGACTGAAAAAATCACCATCGCACTTGAGATAGACCAACTCGTCTTCCTGCACCAGCGGGTCTTCAATCAGAATGGAAACCCCCTCTATCGAGTCCTTCACCGACAGCACATCATCGATCGTCCCAACAATATCCGGCGCGGCCAGTTCAGCACGCACTGCCGGCCCAATGAAAACCGTCGCAGGCTCCGAGGTTCGGATGGCTCCACAGCGTTGTTCAACACGGTAGGCGACCACCACCTCGCCACCACGATGCGCTTCGACGTAGCTGGCCGGCACCCAGAAGGACAGGCTTTGCGCGACGGCGCAGGCCTCGACCTTCAACGAGTCGGTGAATATTTCAGGCGAAGCATCTCCATGCCACGACAGCATGATCCGGTCGCCCGCTGACATCCGAGCGTAAGGCTGCAGGGTCACCAGGGTGCCTTCGACCACTCGCGACGGCTCCAGCGCTCCGTTTACCGAGCCTTCTATTTGCGGCGCCAACAGATGCGGTCCAACGTCCCCGACAGACAGTTGCAGGCGAGCAGATTCCACTGCCTTGGGCGCGGACGCACTTTGAAGTGCCCAGTAAACCTCAAGCGAGCCCCCGTCCAGCGCAGCGACATGCATCGCCTTGATGACGAAGATGACGTCTTTGCCAACCTGGACCTAGCTGATGAATCGAACACTCTCGTATTGATAGGCAAAGCCTTCGATATCCAGCCCCTCCCAAGACAGCACGATCTGATCGCCGCAGCTCATGTTGGCATAAGGGGAAATGCGAACGATGGCCTTGGCCAGCGAAGGATCCAACACGCTCCCTTGGAGCCCGTCAATCGTTGGCGCGACCAGAGGTTCGATAGACACTTCGGCAACCATCGGCTGGCGCATCCGCCAGCAAAACTCGATTTCATGGCTATTCATTTTCGCTTCCACTCCCTGGAAAACGTGCCGCCCCGAATGACGACACTGACATCTACATTGAGGACCTCTTTGAACGTTCCGGATGTCAGCCGAATCCACCGCGACAACGGCGTAACCGCTACTCGCAAAGTAGGCAACAGCAGAGATCACGCGGTTATGCCGACAAACGACCCACTGAACTTCCGATTCGGATTTCACAGCTCTCCGAAATTTCGTACGCCTCGTAGTCCATTTTCAAACGCAATGTGAAGCCTCTTCGTACTTCTTCAACGGGATGAGTGTTTTAGAGTGGCCCGGTGATTTCCCGATGAACTTCTACGAAAAAGGTAAGAACATGCAACGGAATGCTACAACTCGTTATCCCATCCTGTTGGTCCACGGTCTGTTCGGGTTCGAGCATATCGGTCATTTCGAGTTGTTCCATGACGTCAAGTCCGCGCTGAAAACCGCCGGATGTCGATTGTTTGTTCCACACCTTTCGGCCACCCACGACAATGAAAAGCGGGGTGAGCAATTGCTGTCACAGATTGCTTGCGTGCTACGAGGCACAGGCGCGAAGAAAGTCAACCTCATAGGACACAGTCAAGGCGCACTCGCTGCACGCTATGCGGCGGCGCTTGCACCAGACGTCGTCGCTTCGGTCACCTCCGTCAGTGGCCCGAACCATGGCTCGGAGCTCGCCGACTTCCTGCGCAGGGCACTGATTCCGGGCAAGCTTCCCGAAGCCGTCGCACAGAATGTCGCAACGCACTTCGCCGACTTACTGTCGCTACTGAGCGGCAGCGCGACATTGCCGCAGAATGCGTTAGCCGCACTCAACGCATTGACCACGGTCGGCGTCGGTCAATTCAATGACAAATTTCCCCAGGGACTGCCGCAAACCTGGGGCGGGCATGGTCCTGAGCAAGTCAACGGCGTGCGCTACTACTCGTGGAGCGGGGTTGTTGCGCAATCCACGTTGCCAGTGCTGGATCCGGTTCAAGCAACCTGCCGGGTCCTGTCGCAATATTTCACCACCGAACCCCAGCAGAATGATGGTTTCGTCGGACGCTTCAGTAGCCATCTCGGCCAAGTGATCCGCTCCGATTACCCAATGGATCATTTGGCCAGCCTGCGGCGGAGCGCGGGCACAAAAGCGCCCTCGCCGGATCCGATCGACCTGTACGTCGAACATGCCCAGCGTCTGCAAGCGGCGGATCTATGAATCGGGCAAGGAACGCAGAATGGAACTTTGCCGAGAATTCGCCGACTGATTCCGGTACGCTCCACCTTTTATTGAAACAGTTCGGAGAATTCCCCATGGCCAAAGCCACTGCCCGCCACATCCTGGTTTCCAGCGAAGACAAGTGCAACGAACTCAAGGCTCAGATCGAAGCCGGCGCCGATTTCGCTGAAGTCGCCAAAGCCAACTCCACCTGCCCGTCCAGCCGTCAGGGCGGCGATCTGGGCTCGTTCGGTCCAGGCCAGATGGTCAAGGAATTCGACACCGTGGTATTCAGCGCGCCAATCAACGCCGTGCAAGGCCCGGTGAAGACCCAGTTCGGTTATCACCTGTTGGAAGTCACCAGCCGTCAGGACTGATTCGTCGTCCGATTGCTGACAACGGCCCGCCTTCTGGTGGGCCGTTGTGTTTCAGTTACATATACGGCTGGCGAGTGGCGCGCGGCTCGCGTACAACTTGCGCTTATCGATTTTGCGTTCCAAGGCTGACGATGCGACTGGTTTTTCCCACACTGATGCTCACCGCCCTCGCCTTTCTCATTGGCGCCGCTGGCGTGAACGCTGCCCCGCAACACGCACTGACCGTTTACGGCGAACCGGCCAAATACCCCGCCGGTTTCAGCCATTTCGACTACACCAATCCGCAAGCGCCGAAGGGCGGGACGATGCGGCGCTCGGCCATCGAGATCGGCCACTTCGACCATTTGCTGCCTTATATAGACAAAGGCATCGGCGTGACGCAGATCGACGGCCTGCTGTACTCGCCGCTGGCCCAGCGCTCGCTGGACGAGCCTTACACCGTCTATGGTCTGGTTGCGCAGAAGATGGAACGTTCGGACGATGGTCTTTCGCTACGTTTCTTCATCAACCCGAAGGCGCGCTTTGCCGATGGCAAACCGATTACCGCCGAAGACGTGCGCTACACCTACAACCTTCTGATGACCCAGGGCAGCCTGCGTTATCGCACCCAGTTCGCCGACGTCAAAGGCGTCGAAATCGAGGCACCGCTGACCGTGCGCTTCGACTTCAAAAGTAACGAAAACCGAACTTTGCCGCTGGACATCGCGACCTTGCCGGTATTCCCCGAACACTGGTGGAAGAGCCGCGATTTCGCCGGCGGCGGTGGTTATGAACCGCCGCTGGGCAGCGGGCCGTACCGGGTTGGCAAGGTCGACTCCGGGCGCAGTATCACGTTCGAACGCAATGGCGACTGGTGGGGCAAGGACCTGCCGGTCAGCCGCGGCCTGTACAACTTCGACCATTTCAGCATCGAGTACTTCGGCGACACCGATGTCGCCCGCCAGGTACTGCGTGGTGGCGCCTATGACTACAACCGCGAGTTTTCCGCGACCGGCTACTCGATCGGCTACGACAGCCCTGCCCTCAGCGATGGCCGTTTGCAGAAGGCCCACCTCGCCACTGAAGCGCCGCAATCGGCCCAGGGTTTCGTGTTCAACCTGCAAAAGCCGATGTTCCAGGACCGCCGCGTGCGCCAGGCACTGGCGATGCTCTGGGATTTCGAATGGAGCAACCGGCAGATGATGCGTAACGTCTATATCCGCCAGCAGAGTTACTTCTCCAACACCGACCTCGCCGCCCGACAGTTGCCCGACGCACAGGAACTGAAAATCCTTGAACCACTGCGCGATCAGATTCCCGAAGAAGTGTTCACTGAAGTCTTCGAAGCGCCGAAGACCGATGGCAGCGGCATCATCCGTGACAAGCAGTTGCAAGCCCTGCAACTGCTCGAGCAGGCCGGCTGGAAACCGGATGGCGACCAGTTGGTCAACAGCGCCGGCGAACCGCTGAGCTTCACTTTTCTGGTCAGCCAGAATGGAATGGACCGCCTGCTGTTGCCTTACAAGCGCACGCTGAAACAGATCGGCATCGAGCTCAATATTCGCCGCATCGACTCCTCGCAATACGTCAATCGCCTGATGAGTCGCGACTACGACATGATCGTCACCGGCTATCCCGTTACCACTTCTCCGGGCGGCGAGTTGCTCAACTACTTCGGCTCGGCAGCGGCCAACGATCCGGGCGCGAACAATTACATGGTGCTGAAAAATCCGGCAGTCGACACTTTGATCAACGGCCTGATCCGCGCCTCGACCCAATCAGACATGCTGCATTACGCCCATGCGCTGGACCGGGTGCTGCAATGGAACTACTACTGGATTCCCAATTACTACCCGCCAGGCACCTCGACCGTCTGGTGGAACCGCTTCGGCATTCCCACGGTGCAGGCGAGCAACGACGAAGCCATCGAGAGCTGGTGGGAAATCAGCCGCACGCCGCTGACCAATCAGCAAATGACCGCTGAGAAAATCAGTCGCGGCAGACCCGGAGGGCCGCACTGATGTGGGGTTACATACTGCGGCGCCTGCTGCTGATCATTCCGACGCTGGTGATCATCCTGCTGGTCAATTTCGTGATCATTCAGGCCGCGCCCGGCGGACCGGTGGAACAAGCCATCGCCCACCTGCAAGGCATTGGCGGTGCCAGTGTCGGCGGCGGTGCCAGCGAGACCTCGAGCTCTGCCTCGCGCGCCAGCCGTGGCCTTGATCCGCAGCTGATCAAGGACATCGAAAAGCAGTACGGCTTCGACAAACCGGCCCACGAGCGTCTGTGGCTGATGCTGAAGAATTACGCGCAACTGGACTTCGGCAAGAGCTTCTTCCGTGGCGCGACAGTCACCGACCTGATTCTGGAAAAGATGCCGGTGACCATTTCGCTCGGGCTGTGGGCGACGCTGATCACCTATCTCGTGTCGATCCCGCTGGGCATCCGCAAGGCTGTGCACCACGGCAGCCATTTCGATATCTGGAGCAGCACGGCGATCATCATCGGTTACGCCATGCCGGCGTTTCTGTTCGCGATGTTCCTGATCGTCGTATTCGCCGGCGGCACTTCGCTGAACTGGTTTCCGGTGCGCGGGCTGGTGTCGGACAACTTCGAATCGCTGTCGACACTGGGCAAGATCGCCGATTACTTCTGGCATCTGGTGCTCCCGGTCACGGCGCTGGTGATCGGTGGATTCGCGACGCTGACGATCCTTACAAAAAACTCGTTCCTCAATGAAATCACCCGACAGTACGTAGTAACGGCCCGCGCCAAAGGCTTGAGCGAACGCCGCGTGCTGTACCGACACGTGTTTCGCAACGCCATGCTGTTGGTGGTCTCGGGGATACCTCAGGCGTTCATCAGTGTGTTCTTCGCCGGCTCACTGCTGATCGAAGTGATCTTCTCCCTCGATGGCCTTGGGCGCATGAGTTACGAAGCAGCGGTATCGCGGGATTATCCAGTGGTGTTCGGTTCACTGTTCATCTTCACCCTGTTCGGCCTGCTGATAAAACTGATCGGCGACCTGTGCTACACCCTGGTCGACCCGCGTATCGACTTCGCCGCGAGGAATGCCTGATGTTCAAGCTCTCGCCTTTGGGTCGTCGCCGTTTCGAACGTTTCAAGAAAAACCGTCGTGGCTGGTGGTCGCTGTGGCTGTTCATCGGCCTGTTCATCCTGACGCTGGGTGGCGAGTTGATCGCCAACGACAAACCGTTGATGGTCAGTTATCAGGGCCAGTGGTACTTCCCGGTGTTCAAGCGCCATACCGAACAGGAGTTCGGCGGGCAACTGCCGTTTCAGGCCGATTATCGCAGCGAGTACGTGCAGAATCTGATACGCAAGGACGGTGGCTGGTTGCTGTTCCCGCCGATTCCGTTCAGCGACGACACCCCCAACTATGACCTGAACAAACCGGCGCCAAGTCCCCCGACTTCGGTGAACTGGCTGGGCACCGACGATCAGGCACGCGATGTGCTGGCGCGGGTCATCTTTGGCGCTCGGGTGTCGATTCTGTTTGCCTTGATGCTGACATTTGTCAGTGCGCTGATCGGTATCGCCGCCGGCGCGTTGCAGGGGTATTACGGTGGCTGGGTCGACCTGCTTGGACAACGCGTGCTGGAAGTCTGGTCGGGGCTGCCGGTGTTGTATCTGCTGATCATCCTCTCCGGTTTCGTCGAGCCGAATTTCTGGTGGCTGCTGGGGATCATGGCGCTGTTTTCCTGGTTGGCGCTGGTGGACGTGGTGCGCGCCGAGTTCCTGCGCGGGCGCAATCTGGAATACGTCAAAGCCGCACGTGCCCTGGGCCTGACTGACCGCAAGGTGATCTTCCGGCACATTCTGCCCAACGCAATGAACGCGACGCTGAGTTACCTGCCGTTCATTCTGACCGGAGCGATTTCGACGCTGACCGCGCTGGATTTCCTCGGCTTCGGCATGCCGGCCGGCAGCGCTTCGCTGGGTGAACTGATCGGTCAGGGCAAGCAGAACCTGCAAGCACCGTGGCTCGGGTTGACCGCGTTCTTTACCCTGGCGCTGATCCTCTCCTTGTTGGTATTCATCGGCGAAGCGTTACGTGACGCTTTTGACCCTCGATCCTGAAGCGTGACCATGACTGAAAACCTGATTGAAATCCGCCACCTCAATGTCGCCTTCCATGGTCAGACTGTGGTGCGTGACCTGTGCCTGGATATCCGCCCCGGTGAGTGCCTGGCTCTGGTCGGCGAATCGGGCTCGGGGAAATCGGTGACCGCGCATTCGATCCTGCAACTGCTGCCTGAGAGCGAGGCGCAAACCCGTGGCAGCATCCGCTATCGCGGGCAGGAACTGCTCGGTGCTGATCCGAAGGTCTTGCGAGAACTGCGCGGCAATCGCATCGCGATGATCTTTCAGGAGCCGATGACTTCGCTCAATCCGTTGCACACCATCGAAAAGCAGATCGGCGAAACTCTGTTGCTGCACCGCGGCCTCGGCGGCAAGCAAGCGCAGCAGCGCATTCTCGAATTGCTCGGACTGGTCGGCATTCAAAAGCCCAAGGAACGCCTGAAAGCCTATCCGCATCAACTCTCTGGCGGGCAACGGCAACGGGTGATGATCGCCATGGCCCTGGCCTGCGAACCGGAGTTGTTGATTGCCGACGAGCCGACAACGGCACTGGATGTCACCGTGCAACGCAAGATTCTCTTGCTGCTCAAGTCCCTGCAACAGCGCCTGGGCATGTCGCTGCTGCTGATCAGTCACGATCTCAATCTGGTGCGCAGCATCGCGCAGCGGGTGTGTGTGATGAAGGCTGGCGAGATCGTCGAGCAGGCACCCTGCGAAACCCTGTTCACCGAACCCAAACACCCTTACAGCTGCGTGCTGTTGAACGCTGAGCCGGAAGGTGAAGCCCTGCCCCGTGACGAACGTGAAAATGTGCTGGAAGTCGCTGACCTGCGCGTCGATTTCCAGGTCGGCGGCGGGCTGTTCAGGCGCAAGCAGTATCTGCGCGCAGTCGATGGCATCAGTCTGAATATTCAGCGCGGCAAGACCTTGGGCATTGTTGGCGAATCCGGTTCGGGCAAGTCGACGCTGGGTCAGGCGATCCTGCGCTTGCTGGATTCCGAGGGCAGCATTCGCTTTCAGGGCGAAGCGCTGGACGGCCTCAATCAAAAGCAGCTGCGGCCGTGGCGGCGGCAGATGCAGGTGGTGTTTCAGGACCCGTTTGGCAGCCTGAGCCCGCGCATGTCGGTGGCACAGATCATCAGCGAAGGTCTGGAAGTGCATTGCGAGTCGACCGCTAATGAATGTGATGAGCAAGTGATTCGCGTGCTCAGGGAAGTCGGCCTCGACCCGGAAAGCCGCCATCGCTACCCGCATGAATTTTCCGGCGGCCAACGCCAGCGCATCGCCATCGCCCGGGCCTTGGTGCTGAAACCGGCGCTGATCCTGCTCGATGAACCGACCTCGGCCCTCGACCGCACTGTGCAGAAACAAGTGGTCGCCCTGCTCCGTGATTTGCAGGAAAAATACGGTTTGACCTACCTGTTTATCAGCCATGATCTGGCGGTGGTGCGCGCGTTGGCACACGACATGATCGTGATCAAGGACGGCCAGGTGGTAGAGCGTGGTGCCAGTCACGACGTGTTTGACAACCCGCAACATCCCTACACCAAAGAGCTGTTGGCGGCGGCGCATCCGGGGTAGGTTTTTTTCTGTAAATCCGCGGCGCGGCATTCGCGAGCAGGCTCGCTCCCACATTGGAATGCAGTCCCCTGTGAGAGCGAGCCTGCTCGCGAAGGGACCGGTACCAGCAACAAACAATCAGGATCAGCCTCAATGAACACCACCGAAAGCCTCAAGGACTACCAACGGGTACGCACCCTGGCGATCCGTTCGCTGTTCGAGATCATCGAGCAATCCAGCGAAGGCACGGTGATTGTTGACCGCGATGCGAATATCGTCTGGATGAACGAACGCTACGCCCGGCGCTTTGGTCTCGATTCAGCGGCAGGCGCTATCGGCAAACCCTGCGAAAGCGTGATCCCCGGCAGCCTGCTGCGCGAGGTGGTGCGCACCGGTCGGCCGATTCTGCTGGACATGCAGGACACGCCAAAGGAGCCGCTGGTGGTGATGCGCCTGCCGATCCACGACGATGCCGGCAGCGTGATCGGCGCCATCGGTTTTGCCCTGTTCGACGAGTTGCGCACGCTGTCGCCGATGCTCAAGCGTTACCTGAGCATGCAGGAGGAACTGGCCTCGACCCGCTCGCTGCTGCGTGCGCGGCAGACCAAATACAACTTCGCCCACTTCATCGGTACCAGCGCTGCCAGCCTCGAAGTCAAACGACGTGCGCGACGAAGCGCCAGCGCTGATTCGCCCGTGTTGCTGCTGGGAGAAACCGGCACTGGCAAAGAGTTACTCGCACAAGCCATTCACAGCGCTTCGCCACGTGCACACAAAGCCTTCGTCAGCATCAATAGCGCGGCAATTCCAGAGGCGCTGCTGGAAGCCGAATTTTTCGGCACGGCACCCGGCGCCTTCACCGGCGCTGACCGCAAGGGCCGCACCGGTAAATTACAAATCGCTCAGGGTGGCACGCTGTTTCTCGACGAGATCGGCGATATGCCGCTACCGCTGCAAAGCAAACTGCTGCGCGTGTTGCAGGAAAAGGAGTTCGAACCGGTCGGCTCCAATGAAGTGATTCAGAGCGATGTGCGGGTAATCGCCGCGACGTCGACGGATTTGCAGGCGGCGATCAAGCGCGGCGAATTTCGCGCCGATTTGTACTACCGCCTCAATGTCCTGCCGATCCTGGTGCCGCCGCTGCGCGAACGTCTCGATGATCTGCCGGCGCTGAGCGAGGCGATTCTCGAAGAACTGCGCAGCCAGCATGAACTGCACCGCGATGCGCTGGCGCTGTTGGGCCAGCATGCCTGGCCGGGCAATATCCGTGAGTTGCGCAATGTGTTGGAGCGGGCGGCGTTGCTCAGTGATGACCTCATGCTGACCGAGCAGGATATTCGCGGGGCGATTGGCACGTTTACTCCCGTTGCGCGGACGTCCGAGCCGAGCACGCACGCATCGGCTCGGGAGACATTCGCGCAGGCGCGGGCGCGCTTTGATCGGCAGTTGATCGAATCGACCCTGGCGCAATGCGCGGGGAAGGTACCGGAGGCTGCGGCTCGGTTGGGGCTGGGGCGGTCGACGCTGTACAAGAAAATGGCTGCGCTGGGGATTGTCGAGTCTACATAAAGAGATATCGAATCTCTGTATGAAGACAAAACAAAAGCTTCGCGAGCAGGCTCGCTCCCACAGGGGAATGCAT
>Ga0308171_1003189_pt1 | contig 15410 bp, 10 predicted proteins | sample PhyGR1_FD_202135 | JGI IMG/M metagenome (GOLD analysis project Ga0308171, IMG submission 202135) | Phyllosphere microbial communities from UC Gill Tract Community Farm, Albany, California, United States - DLSLSG.R1 | ecosystem: Host-associated > Plants > Phyllosphere > Unclassified | place: USA... | reverse complement strand
GGAAGGCCGGGGAATGAATTCCCCGGACCCCTTCTTTTTTTCGAGTTTCTGGGTGTGGCTGCGGCGGGGGTTGGTCTGGTTTGAGACACAACCGGTTCGCTCCGAAGGGTCATGTCCTCAGGTGACTTCGGGTTCAGCCCAGGTGCCCATTTCAAATATATTCAAGAGCGCTGGCTCTCGGCTGCGCTGACATTCTGCTGGCTGCGGCTGATGCGGAAATATTCATCCGTCCGAGGTGATGCAGCGCCAATGTAGGTTATTTGGCAGTGCTGCCAGCGTGAACGGCACGAACAGACGTCAGCGAACCATCCGTCAGACCCAAACTGTCACCTTAAGAGTCCAACGCCAAACTCGCAGAAAAAAGAAGGGGTCCGGGGAATTCCTTCCCCGGCCTTCCTATCCCTCTCGAACGATCAGCGGGTCATCGGCCCATTGCCCTGCACCGTCGCCGTACCCGGCAGCACGGTCACACCGCCGCTCTGGCAGGTGTTGCCTTTCACTGTCAGGTCCCGCACCGGGTGCTGCAGGCGGTTGCGTTGGTCGGACCCCAGGCGGATGCAGTCGGAAGCCGCGGCGATGCGGTTGTCCTCCACCACGTTGCTGTCGTCAGAGACCCTGATGCCGACGGGCACGTTGCGGATGGTATTGCCGATGACGCGGTTGCCCGGCGCCGCATCGGCGAACACGCCACGAGCCGGGTCCAGCCGCAGCATGCAGGCTTCCGGCCGCAGCCGCGATTCCTGCCGGGATGCGACGGCGATGCCGACCAGGCTGCCGCCATCGATGGTGTTGTTGCGGATGGTGTTGTTGGTGGTGGGCTGCATGCGCAGGAAGGCGTCCGGGTCGTTCGGGCGTTCCCCGCAATTGCGGTACAGGAAGATGCCGCCGGCCTTGTTGCCAACGATGGTGTTGCCCTCGATCACGTTGTCCGCCGAGGAATCGATGGCGATGCCCTCGCGCGTCCGTTCCCGCGCGAAGGGCACGTCGCCTTCATTGCCGAAGCCGTTCCGCAGCACGCGGGTGTTGGCGATGCGGCTGCGGCGGGAATCGTGGTCCAGGTAGATGCCGATGCTACCGTTTTCCTCGACGAGCGAGTCGAGCACCGTGGTGTCGTCGACATAGCCATCGATATATACGCCGCCGCCGGAGTTCCGCCGCGACGTCACGTTCTGCAGGGTGACATGCTGCGGCAGCAGGTTGCTATCCGGCCGCCCTCCGCCCGGCTGGACGATGCGAACCGATGTGACGGTGGAGCCGATATACACTCCGTTGCCGCGCGCCCCGGTGACGTTGCAGTTGCGGATCTGCACCTGGGAGACGCCGCGCTGGCCGCCCACCACCAGCGTCCGCGGCACCTTGTACTCGCCATCCAGCGTCGCGCCCCGGCAATCGAGTACCAGGTTGGAACCGGTGATGACCGTGGTGCCGGTGTAGCGGCAATTCGGCTCCAACTGGGTGGAGCGGGTGATCTCGAGGTTGCTGCCGCAGGCGGCCGGCTGCGCCGGGGCCTGGCCGCGCGGCTGGGCGAAGGCGGGCGCGCCCAGGAACAGCCCCCCGGCCAGCAGGGAGAATGCCAGCAGCCCACGCGGCAAAGCCGGCCCCTGCGGTTCCGCGCCCCCCTGTCGGCGGGCGGCAGGGCGATGTCCAGGCTGGTTCCGCATGCTGATGATCCCTTGGCAGAGTGGCTGCCGCACCCCGGCATGCACGGCCTCAGCCAATATGTACCTGCCGCGACGCGGAACCAGCCCCCTCCCGGGATCGTCAGATGGTTCGGCTACAGCGCCCGCCAGCCGATATCCCGCCGGCAGAAGCCCTGCGGCCAACGGATGGCGTCCACCGCCGCATAGGCGGCGTCATGCGCCTGCCGCAACGTGGCGCCGGAACCCGCAACGCCCAGCACCCGCCCGCCGGTGGAGACCAGCGCGCCATCCTCCCGCCGCGCGGTGCCGGCATGGAACACCTGGGCGCCGGGGACGCGGGCCGCATCCTCCAGTCCCTCGATCTCGGTGAGCTTGGCATAGGCGCCCGGGTAGCCCTGCGCCGCCATCACCACCACCATCGCCGCCTCGTCCGACCAGCGAAGCGAGAAGCGGTCCAGCTCTCCGTCGCATGCGGCCACCAGGGCGGCCAGCAGGTCGGATTGCAGACGCAGCATCAGCACCTGGCATTCCGGGTCGCCGAAGCGGACATTGAATTCGATCAGCCGCGGCCCCGTCGCCGTCAGCATCAGCCCGACGAACAGCACGCCGCGGAACGGCGTGCCCCGCTTCGCCATCTCTTCCAGGCTGGGGCGGACGATGCGGCTCATCACCTCGGCCTCGATGGCGTCGGTGAAGGCAGGCGGCGGAGAATAGGCACCCATGCCGCCGGTATTCGGCCCGGTATCGCCATCGCCGACGCGCTTATGGTCCTGCGCCGCCGCCATCGGCAGTGCCGTGGTGCCGTCGCACAGCGCGAAGAAGGAGACCTCCTGGCCGACCAGACACTCCTCCAGCAGGATCGTCGCGCCGGCCTCGCCATGCACGCGGCTTTCCATGATGTCGGCGATGGCGGCTTCCGCCTCGGCCACCGTCTCGGCCACGACCACGCCCTTGCCGGCGGCCAGGCCGTCGGCCTTCACCACGATGGGCGCGCCCTTCTGGCGCAGATAGGCGCGGGCGGCATCGGCATCGTCGAACTGCGCCCACTCGGCGCCCGGCACGCCGGCGGCGGTGGTCACCTCGCGGGTGAAGGTCTTGCTGCCTTCCAGGCGGGCGGCGGCGGCGCTTGGGCCGAAGCAGCGCAACCCGGCCTCTGCGCAGGCATCGGCCAGTCCGAGGGTCAGCGGGGCTTCCGGCCCCACCACCACCAGGTCCACTGCCTTGTCCCGCGCGAAGGCGACCAGGGCGGCCACGTCCTCGGCGCCGATGGGCACACATTCGGCCAGCTCGGCAATGCCGGCATTGCCCGGCGCGCACCACAGCTTCGTCAGCAGCGGGGACGCCGCCAGCGCCCAGGCCAGCGCATGCTCACGCCCACCGCCGCCCACCAGCAAAACCTTCATCACGACCCCCGCTCTCAAACGGCGTGGCGCTAGCATGGCACGCGCCGTCCGTCACCCTTGCCCTTGCCCTTGCCGCTGATGGTTCTCTGGCCTTGCGCCAGTGGGTATTCGGCATGGGAGAGGAAGGCCGGGGAAGGAATTCCCCGGACCCCTTCTTTCCTTTGGGAGTCTTCAGGGTGTGGCTGTGGAGGCGTCAGCCTCGTAGGCCCCGGCTGAGGTCGCGCCGGAGGCCTCCGCGACTGACGGTTCAGCCCCGGTGGTTCTCCATATTCTGATGGCTCACCCACCCAGGCCTGAATCTCCAACTTGCAGAAAAAAGATGGGGTTTCAGGGGAATTCCTTCCCCTGACCTTCCCTTCCCCCCTCAACCCCGAATATCGGTCGATTCCAAAGCCGTACCGCCATCTGGCCCCATGCCGCCCCGGCCCTCGCCACGCGGCGCCCGCCGCCGCATACTGGGCAGCGATGGATACGACCGACGAAGCGCCCCGCACCAACGCCCCCGAATTCACCGTCTCGGAGATCAGCGGCGCCATCAAGCGCACCCTGGAAGGCGAGTTCGGCCGCGTGCGGGTGCGCGGCGAGATCACCGAGCTAAAAGCTTACCCCTCCGGCCACATCTATCTGGCGCTGAAGGATGAAGGAGCGAAAATCCGCGCCATCATCTGGCGCTTCGCCGTTCCGCGCCTGACCCTGAAGCCGGAGAATGGGGTGGAGGTCATCGCCACCGGCAAGGTCTCCGCCTACGGCGAACGCTCCGACTACCAGCTGATCATCGACCGGTTGGAATATGCCGGCGAAGGCGCCTTGCTGGCCCGCATCGACGCCCTGCGCAAGAAGCTGGGCGCCGAAGGCCTGTTCGACGAGGCGCGCAAGAAGCCCCTGCCCCGCCTGCCGCGCGTCATCGGCGTGGTCAGCAGCGAGAAGGGCGCGGTGATCCAGGACATCCGCACCACCATCGCCCGGCGCTTCCCCAGCCATATCCTGCTCTGGCCGGTGCCGGTGCAGGGCCAGGGCGCGGCCGAGCAGATCGCCGCCGCCATCGAGGGCTTCTCCCGCCTCCCCGCCGGCATCCCGCGGCCGGATGTCATCATCGTCGCGCGGGGCGGTGGCAGCCTGGAGGATCTGATGGCCTTCAACGAGGAGATCGTCGTCCGCGCCGCCGCCAACTGCCCCATCCCGCTGATCTCGGCGGTGGGGCATGAGACGGACACCACGCTGATCGACTTCGCCTCCGACCGCCGCGCGCCGACGCCGACCGCCGCCGCCGAGCTGGCGGTGCCGGCGCGGGCGGAACTGCTGGCCGGGCTGCAGCAGACCTCCGCCCGGCTGCTCGGCTGCGGGCAGGCGATGCTGAACCAGGCGCGACTGCACCTCTCCCGCACCGAGGCGCGGATGCCGGACCTGCCAGGTATCGTCGGCGCCGCCCGCCAGCGGCTGGACGACCGGGCCGAGCGGTTGACCCTGGCCCCGACCGCGCTGCTGCACCGCAAGCGCGGCGCGCTGGACGCCATCGCCCCCCGTCTGCCCCACCCGCGCGAGACCCTGGCCGCCCACCGCCTCGCCGTCGCGCAATCCGACACCCGCGCCCGCGCCGCCCTGCAACGCCTGACCGACCAGAGCCACGCCCGATTGGCCCGCATCGCCGACCCCGCCGCCGGCATGGCCGGCCGCCTGCGGGAAGCCCGGCTGCACCTGTCCAGCCTGGGCGCGCGGCTGGAGAGCGCTTCCTACCAGGGCGTACTGGCGCGCGGCTTCGCCCTGATCCGCACCGAGGACGGCCACGCCATCCCCTGCGCCGCCGATGTCGCCCCCGGCGCCCGGCTGGCCGTGACGATGCGGGACGGCAGCTTCGCCGCCACCGCCGATGGTGCTGGCGCCCCGCCCGCGCCCGCCGCGCCGCCGCCCCGCAAACGCCCGACCAAACCGGAACAGGGATCGCTGCTGTGATCATCCGCCGCCATTTTCTCGCCCTGCCGGCCCTGCTGGCCGCCGCCCCCTCCTGCGCCCGGGGGCCGGACGGCGCACCGGGAACGCAGCCCACCGCCAGCGCTGCGCAACCGCTCCGCATCGGCCCCGAGGGGCTGGCGCAGGGCGGGCTGGCGCTCGGCCAGGCCACGCCCGGCAGCCGCATCACGCTGGATGGCAAGCCGGTGCAGGTCTCGCCCGATGGCCGCTTCGTCCTCGGCTTCAGCCGCGACGCCGCGCCGGTCGCCCGCCTGGCCGTCACCACCCCCGGCCGCGGCACCGAGCAGCGGGATCTGGCGATCGCCCAGCGGGAATGGGACGTGCAGCGCCTCAACGGCCTGCCCGCCGCCATGGTCTCCCCCAACGCGCGGCAGCTGGAGCGCATCAACGCCGAACGCAAGCGCATCGCCGCCACCCGCGCGGTGGACAGCGACCTGCCCTATTTCACCGAGCCCTTCATCCGCCCCGCCCCCGGCCGCATCAGCGGCGTCTATGGCAGCCAGCGCATCCTGAACGGCGAGCCGCGCGCACCGCATCTGGGGCTGGACATCGCCGCCCCGACCGGCACCCCGGCGCTCGCCATGGGCAGCGGCCGGGTGCTGCTGGCGGCGGATCTGTACTTCACCGGCAACACCATCATCCTGGATCACGGGCACGGTGTGACCACCCTCTACGCCCATCTGTCCGCCATCAACGTGGCGGAGGGGCAGAGCGTGCGGCAGGGCCAGCGCATCGGCGCGACCGGCGCCACCGGGCGAGTAACCGGCCCGCATCTCCACCTTGGGGTGAATTGGCTCACCACGGCGCTGGACCCGGGGCCCCTGTTACCGGCAGCATAACGTTCCAACTGCTCCGGAACCTCGGCCATGGAATCGCTGATCGACCGGATTTACGAAGCCGCCCTGATCCCCGAGCAATGGGACGAGGTGCTGGTCTCGCTCAACCGCATCGGCGGCGGCCTGGGCACGACGCTGTTCACCTCTAGCAACGGCCCGATGCGCTGGCTCGCCACCCCGGGCCTGTATGACCTGATACGCGGCATGGTCGAGAGCGGCGAGCTGCGGGAAAACGACCGCCACGTGCGCGCCCTGGCGCTGGACCATGCCGGCTTCGTCGGTGACCAGCACCTGTTCGCGCCGGAGGAACGGCTGCAATCCACCCTGCACCAGCGCTTTCTGGCCCCCAACGGCCTGGGCTGGTGCGCCGGCACGTTGATCCGCCCGCCCTCCGGCGACGTCCTGGTCCTCTCCATCGAACGGCTGGAGCGGAACGGCCCGGTCTCGGCGGAGGTCCTGGAGCAGTTGGACGGCCTGCGCCCCCATCTGGCCCGCGCCGCCCTGGTGGCCAGCCGCCTGAAGATGGAACAGGCCCGCGCCGCCGTGGCCGCGCTGGAGCTGATGGGCCTGCCCGCCGCCATGCTGGGCCGCAGCGGCCGCACCCTGGCCATGAACAACCTGCTGGGCGCCATGACCCCGCAGGTGGTGCAGGACCGCCAGGACCGCCTGCAACTGACCAACAAGGAAGCCGACCCGCTGCTGGCCACCGCGCTGGAAAGCCTGCGGGCCGCCCAAGGCACCTCCACCCGCTCCATCCCCATCCCGGGGCGGGAGGGGCAGTCCCCCATGGTGCTGCACCTGGTGCCGGTGCGCGGCCAGGCACGGGACATCTTCAGCGACACGCTGGCCCTGGCGGTCATCACCCCCGTCACCCATGGCGGCGTGGCCCAGCCGGACGTCATCCAGGGCCTGTTCGACCTGACCCCGGCCGAGGCCCGCGTCGCCCGCAGCATCGCCAGCGGCAACACACCGGAAGCCACCGCCCTCAACCAGGGCGTCTCGGTCGAGACCATCCGCAAGCAGCTCGCCGCCGTCCTGGCCAAGACCGGCCTGCGCCGCCAGGCGTCCCTGGTCGGGCTGCTGACGGGGACAGCGCCTCCATCGGCGTGAGGAGAGGCGCGACGCCTTGGGGCTGGTCCTTGCTGTTGAGGGCGGAAGAAGGCCGGGGAAAGAATTCTCCGGACCCCATCTTCTTTTTGCGCGTTTGAGTTGCGCTTCAGGGCCGTGAGACGACGTTGGACTGGGTGCGGGGGAGTATGAGCGGCGAACTGCGCCTCGGTTTCCGAAGCGGCACCGCCCTTTTCACACCATCGCCGAAGTCTTGAGCCTTGAGCCTTGAGCCTTGAGCCTTGAGCGCATGTTCTCCGGAGCCGTACCTGAGGAGACATGTTGGTAAATGACTATTTTATATCAATAATTTCTCTATCCGAAGCGCAGGCTCTATGCCCCCATTCTTCCTGAATCGCGGGTGCAGGGGATCGTATCCCCTGCCGGGGGAGCTCGAGGGGGCGGAGCCACCTCGATCCCACCGGGACGCAGGCCGACCCTACCCACGCGTGCGCCCAAAGGAAAAGGCCGGGGAATGAGTTCCCCGGCCCTCCTTCAACACCAGCCTGGCGAACCGCCAAGCCGAGCGGGATCACACTCGCAGCAGGTGCACCTCGACGGTCGGCCGCTTGCGCAGCCGGCGGCCCAGGGCCTTCCGCAGCGCCGCGCGGGCGGCATCGCGCAGGGAGTCGTCTTCCTGGCGCAGGTTGCCGGGCAGTTCCGTCACGCTGCGTGCCAGCTCGGCGGCGATCTGGCCAGGCTCCTGGTCCGTCGGCTCGAACAGGCCGGGGGCGGAGACCTGGGGGGTGCCCAGGACGCGGCCGGACTTGTCCACCGCCAGGGAGGCGACGACAACGCCGTTGAACAGCATCTTGCGCCGCGCGCCCATGACGCCGCCATCCAGCGGCACCAGCCGGTCCCCATCGATGACCAGACGGCCAGTCGGCACGCCTTCCACCACATCCGGCGCCTCGTTACCGGCGAGCGGGGCGAGGCGCAGCACGTCGCCATCCTCGGTCAGCACCGGGGTGCTGCCCATCTCGCGCGCCAGGGAGGCGTGCTCCTGCAGGTGGCGCCACTCGCCATGCACCGGCACGGCGTAGCGCGGCTTCACCAGCGAGTAGAGCTTGCGCAGCTCATCCCGGCAGGCGTGGCCGGAGACGTGGACCTTATAGTCCTCCGCCGTCATCACCTTGCAGCCGCCGCGGGCCAGCTCGTCCTGCATGCGCAGCACGGCCTTCTCGTTGCCCGGGATCATGCGGGAGGAGAAGATGACGGTGTCGCCCTCGCCCAGCGAGATGCGCGGATGGGTATCGGCCGCGATCTTGGCCATGGCGGAGCGCTGCTCGCCCTGGCTGCCGGTGCAGATGATCAGCAGCTCGTTGTCGGGCAGGTCATCCGCCTCGTCCTCGCTGATGAACGGACCGACGCCCTTCAGGTAGCCGCATTCGCGCGCCGAGGCCTCGGCATTGCGCAGGCTACGGCCGAACAGCGCCACCCGGCGCCCCACCGCCTTGGCCGCCAGCGCGATGGACTCGACGCGGGCGACATTGGTGGCGAAGCAGGTGACGGCAACGCGACCCTTCAGCGGCCGCAGCAACGGCACCAAGTTGCGGCGTACCTCGGCCTCGCTGCCGGAATGGCCCTCGACCATCGCGTTGGTACTGTCGCACACCATGGCCAGGACGCCTTCCTGGCCCAGGCGGGCGAAGGCTTCCAGGTCGGCGGGCTCACCGATCAGCGGGTCCGGGTCCAGCTTCCAGTCGCCGGTGTGCAACACCGTGCCGTAGGGCGTGCGGATGGCGATCGACTGCGCTTCCGGCACCGAGTGGGTGACACGGATGAAGGTCAGGTCGAACGGCCCGAGCTGGAAGTTCCCGCCGAGCGGGATGGTATGCAGCGGCACCTGGTGCAGCAGGTTGGCCTCGGCCAGCTTGCGGCGCAGGACGGACGCGGCGAAGGGGCCGGCATAAACCGGGCACTTCAACTGCGGCCACAGATGCGCCACGGCACCGATATGGTCCTCGTGCGCATGGGTGATGACCAGCCCGGCCAACTGGTCGCGCCGTTGCGCCAGCCAGTACGGGTCGGGGGTCATGACCTCCGCCTCGGGGTTGTCGTTGCCGCCGAAGCCAATGCCGCAATCGATGGCCAGGAGCCGGCCGTCGCAGCGATAGACATTCAGATTCATGCCTATCTCCCCGGACCCGCCAAGCGGGATGAAGGATAGGTCGCCAGTGATCAGATTCATCGAGTCTCACAACAGGGGTTAATAGTCACTTCGGTCTCGTCTGGAGCGACAACCCCGGGCGCGCCGTTGTCCCCGTGGGGAAGGCGCGGCGTCCGGCTTTCGTCGCTCAATCTGTTTCGGCCCGCAGGATATCCGGCAGGGCCGTACGATGGAAAATGGGGATGGGATTGCGATCCGCCAACAGGCGGAGCCCTTCCAAGGTGATATCGGAGTCGGTGCGTTCCATCACCGGCGTGCCCTCGGCCAACAGGGGCGCCAGCCCACCGGTGCCGACAACCTTGAGCGGAGCGCCGAACTCGGCCTTGATGCGGGACACGATTCCTTCCACCAGACCCACATAGCCCCAGAAGATACCCGATTGCATCGCCGGAACGGTGCTGCGGCCGATCACGGATTGGGGACGGCCGATGCCGATGCGGGGCAGCCGGGCCGCCGCCCGGTGCAGTGCCTCGATCGAGAGCTGGATGCCGGGGGCGATGATGCCGCCCAGATAGGCGCCGTCATGGTCCACCATGTCGAAGGTGGTCGCAGTGCCGAAATCGATCACCACCAGCGGGCCGCGGTAGTGGTAGTGGGCGGCCAGGGCGTTCAGCAGGCGGTCGGCACCCACTTCCTCCGGATGGTCCACCTTGATCTCGAAGCCCCAATCCAGCGAGGCGCGGGCGATCAGCGGCTCGGCCACGAACCACTCGCGGCACAGGCGGCGCAGATTGTAGAGGGCGGCCGGCACCACAGTGCCGATGACGCAGCGTTCCACATCCGCCGGGCGCAAGCCGTTCAGTTGCAGCAGCGCCAGCAGCCACACGGCGTACTCGTCGCTCGTCCGGTCGGTGCGGGTGGCAATGCGCCAGCGGCCGCGCCACTCCGCGCCATCATGGATGGCGAAGACGACGTTGGTATTGCCGGCATCAATGGCGAGCAGCATCGGCTTCCCCTCCCCCGGGGCGTTGATCAAACCCATGGATGGGCACGGCGTTGCGCGGCCGTGCCGAAATCACCGCGCCGCCAGCCATTCGCCGGCGGAGACGACTTCCACCCCCTGCGGGGTGGCGAAGAGCAGCCGGCCATCATCATCCAGCCCGCCGAAATGGCCGTCCCGGAACACGTCGCCCTGGCGCAGCACCATCGGCGCCGCCAGCGCCGGGCCCCGCGCCACCCAGGCCTGCCGTACCGCCGCCAGCCCGGCCTGGCGCCAATGCGCCACCCTGGCCAGCAACCGGTGGGCGAAAGCCACCGGGTCCGGCGGCGCGATGCCGGCCTGGGCGAAGCTGGCGGCCCGCCGGTCCGCCAGCTCCGGCGCCACGGCCAGGTTGACGCCGATACCGAAGATCACCCAGTCGATGCCGCCATCCGGCGAGATGGCGCCCTGGGACAGGATGCCGGAGCACTTGGCGCCGTCCAGCAACAGGTCGTTCGGCCATTTCAGCTGCAGCTGCGTGCCGGGCGGCAGGATGGCGGCGGCGGCGTCGGCCAGCGCCACGCCGGCCAGCAGGCCGTATTGCGGCAGGTCCCGTGCCGGCCCGGTGGGCCGCAGCAGCATGGAGATGAAGAGATTACCGGCGGGCGAGGTCCAGGCCCTGCCCTGCGTGCCCCGTGCGGCGCTTTGCCGCCGGGCCAGCACGGCAAGCCCTTCCGGCTCACCCTGCTGTGCGGCGGCCAGCACGATATCCTGCGTGCTGGCCAGTTCATCATGGATGGCGAGGCGCCATCCGCCGGACTGTATCACCCCACCAGGGCCGCGACGGCTGCCTGGGCCGCCGAGAGGAACAGGCCGGGGAAGGCGAAGAAGAACAGCGTGAACAGCCCGGTCCCCGCCAGCACGACGGAAAGGCTGGCCGGACGGGCATCCAGCGCACCGATGCCGGCGTCGAAATACATCACCTTGATAACGCGCAGGTAATAATAGGCCGACACCGCCGAGGACAGCACGCCCACCACCGCCAGGGTGATGAAGCCGCCCTGGATGGCTGCGCCGATGACGAAGTACTTGCCGAAGAACCCGGCAAGCGGCGGGATGCCGGCCATCGAGAACATGAACAGCGTCATCGCCAGCGCCATGGCCGGGTCCGTCCGGCCAAGGCCGGCGAGGTCTTCCACCTTCTCCAGCGACTGGCCATTGCGGCGCATCGCGATCAGCACCGCGAAGGCGCCGACATTGGTGAAGAGGTAGATGGCCATGTAGACCAGCAGGGCGCGCACACCGAGCTCGCTGCCCACCGCCAGGCCCATCAGCGCGTAGCCGACATGGCCGATGGAGGAATAGGCCATCAGGCGCTTGATGTTGGTCTGCCCGATCGCCGCCAGCGCGCCCAGGACCATCGAGGCCAGGGAGCACAGGATGATAATCTGCTGCCACTGGCCCGCCAGGTCCCCGAAGGGGCCGGCCGCCACGCGGGTCAGCAGCCCGATGGCGGCGACCTTGGGGGCGGAGGCGAAGAAGGCCGTCACCGGCGTCGGCGCGCCTTCATAGACATCCGGCGTCCACATGTGGAACGGCACGGCGGAGACCTTGAAGGCCAGCGCCGCCAGCACGAACACCAGGCCAACCACCAGGCCGAACGGCACCGCTTCCGCAGTGCCGATGGCGTCGGCGATCCGGTCGAAATTCGTGGTGCCGGAGAAGCCGTAGATCAGGCTGGCGCCGTAGAGCAGCAGGCCGGAGGCCAGCGCGCCGAGCACGAAGTACTTCAGGCCGGCTTCCGACGACCGCCCGTTGTCCCGGTCGAACGCCGCGATGACGTAGAGCGAGAGGGAGAGCAGCTCCAGGCCGATATACAGTGTCAGCAGGTCGTTCGCCGACAGCATGATCATCATGCCGATGGTGCTGAACAGCAGCAGGATCGGGAACTCGAACTTGGCGAGACCCTGCTTGGCGTTCCAGTCCATCGCCACCAGCACGCCGAGCGCCGCGCCGGCCACCACCAGCAGCTTGGTGAACTTGGTGAAGGCGTCCGAGACATACTGGCCGGCGAAGGCGGTGCCTTCCGGCTGGACCAGCACCAGCACGCCCGAGAGCAGCAGGGCACCCAGCACCGCCATGTTGATGGCGTAGCTGGTGTCCCGCTTCGGGATGACGCCGGCGACCAGCGCCAGCAGGCCGCATATGGCCAGAACCAGTTCCGGCAGAACGAGGGTCCAGTTCATCACGGTCACATCCCGGCCAGACGCGGCAGCGCCATCGCGGCTTCATGCCGCGCCAGCAAAGCCGCGACACTGGCCTCGAAGAAAGAGAGGAAGGAGGAGGGGTAGATACCCATCCACAGCGTCAGCACGATCAGCGGCGCGAAGGTGACGTATTCGCGCGGGCTGAGATCCAGCAGGGCCTTGATCTCGGGCTTGGCCAGCTTGCTGAACAGCACCCGGCGGTACAGCCACAGCATGTAGCAGGGGCCGAGGATCATGCCGGTGGCGCCGAAGAAGGCGATCCACGGATTGACCTGCCAGATGCCCACCAGCACCAGGAACTCGCCCGGGAAGCCCGCGGTGCCCGGGAGGGCGACGGAGGCCATGGTGAACAGCATGAACAGCGCGCCATAGACCGGCATCACCTTGGCGACGCCGCCGTAGCGCGCGATCTCCCGCGAGTGGACGCGGTCGTAGACCACGCCGACGCAGAGGAACAGCGCGCCGGCCACCACGCCGTGGGACAGCATCTGGAAGATGGCGCCCGACAGGCCCTGGTGGTTCATCGAGAAGATGCCGAGCGTCACGATGCCCATATGGGCGACCGAGGAATAGGCGATCAGCTTCTTCATGTCCTCCTGCGCCATCGCCACCAGGGAGGTGTAGATGACGGCGACGATGGAGAGCGTGAAGATGAAGGGCGCGAACCATTCCGTCGCCTGCGGCAGCAACGGCAGGCTGAAGCGCAGGAACCCGTAGGCACCCATCTTCAGCAGCACGCCGGCCAGGATGACGGAACCGGCCGTCGGCGCCTCCACATGCGCGTCCGGCAGCCAGGTGTGCACCGGCCACATCGGCACCTTCACGGCGAAGGAGACGAAGAAGGCCAGGAACAGCCAGACCTGCAGGCTCGGCGCGATCTGCAGCTTGAACAGCTCGGGGATGCTGGTGCTGCCGGCCATGTACCAGAGCGTCAGCACGGCGAGCAGCATGAGCAGCGAGCCGAGCAGCGTGTAGAGGAACAGCTTGTACGCGGCATAGACGCGCCGCTGGCCGCCCCAGACGCCGATGATCAGGAACATCGGGATCAGGACGCCCTCGAAGAAGATGTAGAACATCAGCATGTCCATCGAGCTGAACATGCCGATCATCATCGTCTCGAGCACCAGGAAGGCGATCATGTACTCGCGCACCCGGCTCTGCACCGACTCCCAGGAAGCCAGGATGCAGATGGGGGTCAGCAGCGTCGCCAGCAGCACGAACAGCACGGAGATGCCGTCCACGCCCAGGTGGTAGGACAGGCCGAATTCCGGCATCCACTGGTGCAGCTCGACGAACTGGAACTCAGCGGTCGACTTGTCGAAGCTGAACCACAGGATCAGCGACAGCGCGAAGACGATCAGGCTGGTCCACAACGCCGTCCAGCGTGCGTTGGCGGCCACGACCGCCTCGTCACCCCGGATGAAGAGAAGAATGCCCGCGCCCACCAGCGGCAGGAAGGTGAGCAGCGTGAGCAGGGGAAAACCCGCGGCGTTCATCGGCCGATCCCGAACAGGAAGATGCTGACGAAAAGGACGACCCCGATGATCATCGTGAAGGCGTAGTTGGCCACCCGTCCCGTCTGGAACCTGGAGACCCGCCCGGCGGCGGCCACGGTCAGGGCCGCGGCACCATTGGGCATGCCATCGATCACCTTGGCGTCGCCGACCTTCCAGAGCCAGAAGGCCAGGCGGCGCGCGGGGCGGACGAACAGGAAGTCATACAGCTCGTCGAAGTACCACTTGTTCAGCAGGAAGCGGTACACGCCCGGGAAGGTCGCGGCGATCTTGCCCGGAATGGCGGGCATGAACATGTAGAACAGGTAGCCAACCGCGATGCCGATGACACCGGCGACCGTCGGCGCCAGCGGCACCCAGGACGGCACCTCATGCACTTCGTGCATGATGTGGTTGCCCGGCTGGTTCACGATGGACCCGTTCCAGAACTCCATCCAGTGATGGCCGACGAAGTTCTCCACCAGCAGCGCGCCGGCGAAGACCGCGCCCACCGCCAGCACCAGCAGCGGCAGCAGCATGACCGCCGGGCTCTCATGCACGTGCTCCATCGTGTGATGGTCCGCGCGCGGCCTGCCGTGGAAGGTCATGATGATCAGGCGCCAGGAGTAGAAGGCGGTCAGCAGCGCCGCGATCATGCCCATGACGAAGGCATACTTGGCCGTCCAGCCATGGCCGGCGAAGGCGGCTTCCAGCACGAAGTCCTTGGAATAGTAGCCGGCGAAGAACGGGATGCCCGCCAGCGCCAGGCTGCCGATCCAGAACATCGCGTAGGTCAGCGGGATCTTCTTCCAGATGCCGCCCATCTTGCGGATGTCCTGCTCGTCCGACATCGCGTGGATGACGGAGCCGGCGCTCAGGAACAGCAGCGCCTTGAAGAAGGCGTGGGTGATCAGGTGGAACACCGCGCCCTGGTAGGCGCCGACGCCGACCGCGAAGAACATGTACCCCAGCTGCGAGCAGGTGGAGTAGGCGATGACGCGCTTGATGTCGTTCTGCACGCAACCGATGGTCGCCGCGAAGAAGGCGGTGGTGGCACCGATGAAGGTGATGAAGCCCAGGGTGTTCGGCGCGTATTCGATGACGGGCGACATGCGCGCCATCAGGAACACGCCCGCCGTCACCAGCGTCGCCGCATGGATCAGCGCGGAGACCGGGGTCGGGCCTTCCATGGCATCCGGCAGCCAGGTGTGCAGGCCGATCTGCGCCGACTTGCCCATGGCGCCGAGGAACAGCAGCAGCGCGATCGCCTCCAGCACCGGCATGCCGCCGATGGTCTGGCCCTGCACCGCCGCCACGCCCTGGAAGATACCGTCGAACTCGACAGTACCGAAGGTCCAGAAGGTCAGCGCCATGCCCAGCATGAAGAACAGGTCGCCGACGCGGTTGACGATGAAGGCCTTCATCGCCGCGCGGTTGGCGCTTTCCTTCTCATACCAGTAGCCGATGAGCAGGTAGCTCGCGAGGCCGATGCCTTCCCAGCCGAAGAACAGCTGCACCAGGTTATCGGCCGTCACCAGCATGAGCATCATGAAGGTGAACAGCGACAGGTAGCTGAAGAAGCGCGGCGTCGTCGGGTCATGCGACAT
>Ga0308171_1003185_pt1 | contig 15423 bp, 10 predicted proteins | sample PhyGR1_FD_202135 | JGI IMG/M metagenome (GOLD analysis project Ga0308171, IMG submission 202135) | Phyllosphere microbial communities from UC Gill Tract Community Farm, Albany, California, United States - DLSLSG.R1 | ecosystem: Host-associated > Plants > Phyllosphere > Unclassified | place: USA... | reverse complement strand
ATGGGTGCATCCCTAGTCGACGGCGCGCACATCTTTCAGGCAATCGGCGGAGTGGCGTTTGGGCATTGGGATGTGCACCGAAAAGGCTTCGCCTTCCCCTGTACGTTCGACGATCCAGCTGTCGTCGTCCGTCCGCAGCGCATAAGTTCCGCAGGTGAACAGATCCGGTCGCTCCTGCCGCTGGGTCAGGAGGATACGGGTAAGTTCCAGCTTGCGTGCAGCGAGGGGCGGGAGCTGGCCTAATGCCAGCGCGCCCCAGTCTACCGGACGGCGATTGTCCGGATCGGTCAGCGCGACCGCCAGCCCCTCGCTGCCCTGGTAGATGTCGGGAATGCCTGGCGCAGTCAGCTGAAGGGCGGTCTGTGCCAGTACGATGGTCTCGATCGCAGCTTCGAAGTCGCCGCGCAGACGGTCGGGAAGCAATTCGCCGGTCGCCAGTCCGCGATGGAGGGCGCGGCATAGCTGTGCGACTGCGGCCTCGGCGGCCGTATCGGGTGCTTCGTGCCGCGACAGGTCCTTGCCTTCGCGCATGGCCTTGGCGACGTGGGCATCGATGCGCTCCGGCGCATCCGGCTCGGCGCGCAGCATTAGGGCGGTCTGGAGCGCATAGAGTGCCCATTGCTCCGATACCCCCGCCTCACGCCCGCGCTGCCGCGCATCGGTGTAGAGTTCTCGGGCGAAATCGGGGAAGTGGCTTAGCGCGACGAGAACGGCGCGCGCATCCGCAGAGCGCTTGGTGTCGTGCGTGGACAGGGCATCCAGCGCGAGCGGCGTCCGGTCCGCACGCTTCGCCATGCCGGCGGCAAATGTCGCATCGTCGATGACACCGAGGTCCGGTTCGGCGCCCACTTCGCACAGCGGCAGGAAGGCGACGCTGCGGAAGAATACCGTGTCTTCCTCGGACTTCGCCGTCAGCGCTCCGGTCAGCTGCTCGAACCGAACGGCAAAGGCGCGTGCGTGCGGATCGTCGGGCGCGCGCAGCAGGCCGATCAGGCTCGCGACCGTCGTGTCTTCGGTCAACCCGTCGATGGCCTGCGTGATCGCGGGAGAGAGCGGGGCCAGATCGGCCGCGTAAGAACGGTAGACCGGCCACCCCGTCGCCAGTCGGCCGACTGCTTCGGACACTTGTGCGCGTGCGCCCTCATCAAGCGCAAGCGCCGTCAGCGCGGCTCCGGCCACACGGCGCAATTCCGGCGTGAACACTTGTTCCAGCAGTTCCCGACGGACCTTGCGGACCTCCCGCCCATAGTCCGGCGGAACGGCATCGATCGACGTCTCACGCATCGTCGCGAGGCCTTCGCGGGAGGTCAGCAGGCGCGTGAGCGGCGTCATGAATTCATATCCGCTCATGCCTTCCACCGGCCACGCCGACGGGAAGTCCTCCCCGGTCTTGACGATCTTCTCGACCCAGATGGGCGTGTCGCCCACGGCATCGCGCAATCGCTGGAGATAGCCGCCCGGCCGAGCCAGTCCGTCCACGTGGTCGACGCGCAAACCCTGGATGTGTCCCGCCTCGACCTGCTCGATGATCCAGCGGTGTGTCAGTGCGAAAATTTCGGGATCTTCCTGAAGCACGCCGATGAGGTCGGTGATGTTGAAAAAGCGGCGATGGGTGATGCGGTCGGCGCTCGTCCGCCAGTCGCCCAGAGACCAATGTTGTTCGGCGAGGAGAGCATCCAGCGTCGGTGCATCCAGCGTGCGCGTCACGCCGCACAGATAGCGCGATAGGTCGCTCGGGCGCAGCGGATATTCGCGATCGTAAACCCGCAGGCGCGGATCGTCGGCGTCGCCCGCCGGGGCGAGATGGCCTTGTGCCAGCAGGTCTTCGATGGCGCCGTCCAGCACGGGGAAGTGCAGCGGTCCGGCGTCCCAGTCGATGTCGAAGATGGCGGCATGGGCGCTGCCGCGGCCATGCCGCAGCACGTCGGCCAGCCACGGGTTCTCGGGCGTGAACGCCATGTGGTTCGGCACGATATCGACGATGATGCCGATCCCGGCCCGTTGTGCTGCTCCGCTAAGGCGCTGGAACGCCGCTTCCCCGCCCAGCACCGGATCGATCCGCGTGGGATCGATCACGTCGTAGCCGTGGGTCGATCCAGAGGCTGCATGGAAGGGCGGGGAAAGATAGAGATGGCTGATGCCCAGCGTGGCCAGCCACGGCAGTAGTTCGCGCGCCTTGTCGAGGTCCACGCCGTCCCGAAGCTGGAGGCGATAAGTGGCGACGAGAGGGATGGCCTTGGACATCGGTATCACTCCGGTGAGACTGTCGCCGACAGCGCGAAGGAGCTCGACGCATCGTGAAGCAGCAGGTTCGGGCTGCGATGAGGGAGGAAGGGCGTGCGCTCCGTGCCCAGGGCGGCCCGGATATGCAGGGTGCCGGGGGCGAAGGACCATTGCGCGTCGATAAGCAGCGCTTCCCGTCGAATGGCCACCGTCGGCTGGGGGTTCCAGGCAACCAGCGGCGTCACATGCGTCCGACGCAGTTCGAGGAGTTCGCGTACGAAAGCGTGGTGGTCATGCTGTTCCTGCCGGACAGCGCGGCCGATCCTGGAGGCCATGAAAGTCTCCGCCGCCACCGGGTCGGGAACCTCGCCGCCGAAGCTGCTGAAGCGGGCGAATTCCTGCGCCCGGCCCTTGCGGACGGCTTCCGCGAGGTCGCCCTCGAAATCGACGAAAAACTGGAAGGGCGCATCGGTGAGGAACTCGTCGCCCATGAACAGCATGGGCGTGAAGGGAGTCAGCAGGGTGAGCGCGGTCATCACGCGGTAGGCATGGCGGTCGGTGACGAGATGGTGCAGCCGCTCGCCTCGAGCGCGGTTACCGACCTGATCGTGATTGCCGAGGAAATTGACGAAGGCGGTGCGGGGAAGGTCGCCCGAGGGTTCGCCGCGCGGGGTCTCGTCGCCGTTCTCGCGCGGCTGGCCCTGCTCGACGTAGCCATCGGCGAGTGCTGTGGCGATGTCGGCGACTGGGTCCACCGCGAAGGGGGCGTAGTAGCTCTCATCCTCGCCTGTCAGCAGGCAGTGGACGGCGTGGTGCCAGTCGTCGTTCCACGTTCCGTCATAGGGGCCATCTGCGGTGAAATAGCTGGCGAGATTGCGTTCGTCCTCGGTGACGAGGTGGATCGGGCGGCCGAAGTCACAGGCGCGGATACGCGCGGCCAGTTCGTCGAGGAAGTGCGTTTCCGAATGGTCCTCGATGGCGTGCACCGCATCGAGGCGCAGGCCGTCGAGGCGGTATTCGTCCAGCCAGTGCAGGGCGTTGGCGATGAAGTATTCGCGCACGGCCGTTACCTCGAAGGCGATTCCTGTCCCCCACGGTGAGGCACGCTCAGGGGGGAAGAACGAGGGGCACCACGCGCCGAGGTAATTCCCGGAAGGCCCGAAGTGGTTGTAGACCACGTCCAGCAGCACTGCGATGCCGTGGCTGTGAGCCGCATCGACCAGCGCGCGCATCTCGTCCGGCGTGCCGTAGGCGGGGTGCGGGGCGAAGGGGAGGACGCCGTCGTAGCCCCAGCCCCGGTCGCCCTCGAACTGGGCGACGGGCATCATCTCGATCATCGTCACGCCGAGGTCGGCGAGGCGCGGCAACTCTGCTATGGCGGCGGCGAACGTGCCTTCCTCGGTGAAGGTGCCGAGGTGGAGTTCGTAGACCACCGCCTCGTACCAAGGGCGTCCCGGCCATTCGCGTCGCCATTGGTAGGCCGCCGGATCGATCAGCATCGAGGGGCCGTGCACGTCGCCGATCTGCGCCCGCGCGGCGGGGTCGGGGTAGGGCGTGCCCTCGATGACCCAGCGATAGGCGTCTCCTGCGGCGGCCTCGGCCTCGAACAGCCACCAGCCCTGCCCGGCAGACTGCGCGGGCATTGCCATGCCGCCGACTTCCAGCCGGGCCTCCTCCGTGTCCGGCGCCCAAAGGCCGAAGCGCCAGCGACCGTCGCCCAGCGGCTGGGCGCCCCAGTGCGTTGCCATCACGCGGGGCGGAACAGGCAGAGGCTGCCGGGCGAGATCGCGGCGGCCTCGCGGTCGACCGACTCCTCGGTGAAGGGATCGTCGCGCGCGGTGTCGAGCAGGCGCACCCACTCGCCCTCGGGCAGCGTGAAGTCGAGGCCGTCGCCCGCGTTGACCACGGTGAACAGCGGGCGCCCGCCGTCGAGGAAGACCTCGCGGGTCGAGTAGTCGAGCAGCATGCCGAGCACGCGCAGGCCCTGCTGGCCCCACAGCTCGCCGTCCATCGCGCGGCCGTCCGGCTGGAACCAGGCGATTTCCAGACGCTCGTTGTCGCCGGTCTCGCCCATCAGGAAGTTCTCCTGGCAGGGTACTGGCGGCGCAGCGCGATCATGCGGCTGCAGAAGTCGAGGAAATCGTCGTCCCGGCTCTCCCAGTCGAGCCAGCCGAGTTCGTTGTCCTGGCAGTAGACGTTGTTGTTGCCGTGCTGGCTGTTGCCGATCTCGTCGCCCGAAAGGAGCATCGGCACGCCCTGGCTGACCATCAGCGTCGCCACCATGGCGCGGCGGCGGCGGGCGCGGGCGGCGGTGATGGCCTCGTCGTCGGTGGCCCCTTCGGCGCCCATGTTGTCGGAAAGGTTGTTGTCGTGCCCGTCCGCGCCGCCTTCGCCGTTGGCCTCGTTGTGGCGGTCGTTGAACGAGACGGTGTCCATCAGCGTGAAGCCGTCATGCGCGGCGAGGAAGTTGATCGAACTGGTGGCGCCGCGATCCGAATGGTTGAACTGGACCGGCGAGCCGATCAGGCGCTGGGCGATGTCGCCCACCAGCCCCTCGTCGCCGCGCCAGAACGCGCGGGTGTCGTCGCGGAACTTGTCGTTCCATTCGCGAAACGGGTGGGGGAAGCCGCCGACCTGATAGCCGCCCATGCCGATGTCCCACGGCTCGGCGATCAGCTTGACGCCGGCAAGGATCGGGTCCTGCCGGATCGCGTCGAAGAAGCCGCCCTCGCGGTCGAAGCCCGCTTCCTCGCGGCCCAATGTGGAGGCAAGGTCGAAGCGGAAGCCGTCGACGTGCATAACCTGCACCCAGTAGCGCAGCGAATCGAGCACCATGCGCATGACCATCGGATGCGCCACCGCCAGTGTGTTGCCGGTGCCGGTGTTGTCGAAGCTGAAGCGCGGGTTCTCGGGGCTCAGCATGTAGTAGGCGGCGTTGTCGAGACCGCGGAAGCTGAGCGTCGGGCCTTTCTCCGAACCTTCGGCGGTGTGGTTGTAGACCACGTCCATGATGACCTCGATCCCCGCCTTGTGGAACCGCTTCACCATGTCCTTGAACTGGCGGATGGCGCGCGGGGCGACGTCGCCGCCGCGCAGGAAGCGCGGTTCCGGCGCGAAGAAGCCGAGCGTCTGGTAACCCCAGTAGTTCGACAGGCCCTTGTCCAGCAGCATGCGGTCGTCGAGGAAGAACTGGCTGGGCAGCAGCTCGATGGCGCTGACGCCCAGCTTCCGGAGGTGATCGAGGATCGGCTCGCTGGCCATGCCTTCGTACGTGCCGCGAAGGGCTTCGGGGACGTCGGGGTGAGTCATCGTCAGGCCGCGCACGTGGGCCTCGTAGATCACCGTCTCGGTCCAGGGCCGGGAGAGGGACTTGTCGCCTTCCCAGTCGAAGTCCGGGTCCTGCACCACGCTCTTGACCATGAACGGGGCGGAATCGCGGGCGTCGAACGTGGTGTCGTCGCCCGTCGTCAGGTCGTAGCCCCAGAGCGCGTCGTCCCATTGCATCGCGCCGGAAACCTCGCGGGCATAAGGGTCGAGCAGCAGCTTGTTGGGGTTGAAGCGGTGGCCGCTCGCGGGATCGTAGGGGCCGTGGGCGCGCAGGCCGTAGAGCTGGCCGGGCTTCACGCCGGGGAGGTAGCCGGAGAAGATCGAACCTTCCCGCGATGGCAGTTCGAGGCGGGCGGTTTCCTCAGTGCCGTCCTCGGAAAACAGGCACAGTTCGATCGCTTCGGCATTTTCGGAGAAGACGCCGAAATGCGTGCCCTCGCCGGTATATTCGGCGCCGAGTTCGTGAATCATCCGCTCCGGGCGGGAAAACGCGATGTCGGCGGGATGGTCGGTAGCTGGGCCCTGCGTCACGTGCTGCCTCCTGCATGATGCTGCATCCGCTAACACGCATGGGGGTCGGGAGGTTCCGGGCAGGTTTACACGGTTGACACGGTCCAGAGAGAAAAGGTGTCACCTTGGGCCGGAAAGTGTCACCTTAGGTGCGCAAGGTGACACATTTTGCGGACGATGTGTCACCTTGTGAGGAGAAAGTGTCACCTTGCGGTGTAACCTTGTGCAGTTGGAAGCGATCGGGCGGGGCATGGGCGCATCGTACCGCGCCGCCCGTCCTGTAGGAAAGCGCCCGCTCCTTTACGTGAACAAGGCCCAGCCCGCGAAGGCCCCTCCCGCGACCAGCGCGGGCGTCACCCAGGCCCCCTTGATCCGCCACACGACCGCCAGGGCCACCGCGAAGATCGCGAGCGCACCGAGCGGGGCGGTCACGCGCAGTCCGGTCGCATAGGCAAGTTGCACAAAGGTGGCGGCGATGATCCCCACCACGGCGGCGGCGATGCCTTCGAGCAGGCGGTGCAGCGCCGGATTCTCGACGATGGCCTCCAACCGCTCGAACAGCACCAGCGAGAAGGCGAAGGCGGGCAGGAACATGCCCGCGGTAATCGCCAGCGCGCCGCTCACCCCGCCGGTGACATAGCCCACGAAAGTCACGAAGATCACCAGCGGCGCAGGCAGCACCCCGGCGAGCGCAATCCCGTCGAGGAAGGCGCCGTCGCCGATCCAGCCCCGCCCGACCGTATCCGAGCGGACATAGGGAATGGCCGTATAGGCCCCGCCGAAAGTCAGCAGCCCGCCTTTGAGCCCGGCGACGAACAGCGCGAAGGTTGTGACGGGAATGCCCTGCACGGCATGCAGGCTGTCGCCAGAGCCGGAAAGCAGGTGGATCGCGGTCGCCAGCGCGAGGGCGACCGCAAGGATCGCGCAAGCCACCAGCGGCCGATGCGACACGGCATAAGTCAGTCCGCCCGCCGCCAGCAGGATCCAGAACGGCACCCCCAGCAGGGTCAGGACGAGACTTGCGGCCGCGATCACGCCGAGCAGCGCGTTCTCGACGATATGGTGTCCGATGCGGACCACCGCGCGCAGGATGATCGCGAGCACCGCGACCTGCACGCCGAGAAGCGCGCCCGCCAAAGTCAGGTTTCCGGCGACCCAGGTGACGTAGGCCCATCCCGCGACCAGCATCAGCACCAGCCCCGGCAGCATGAAACCCAGCCCGGCCAGCAATCCGCCGATCCGCCCGCGCGCGATCATGCCGAGGTGGACGCACAGTTCATGCGCCTCCGGCCCCGGCAGCACCTGCAGGACCGCGAGCAGGCGATTGAAGCGGCCCTTGTCGATCCAGCGCTCGTCCTCGACCAGTGCCTGACGCAGCATGGCGATCTGCGCCACCGGCCCACCGAAGGCCAGCGCGCCGAACCGCAGGAACTTGAGGAACAGTGCAGGCAGCGAAAGGGTGGGCGGCGCGATAGTGATGGAGGCGGTGTCGGTCGTCATGCAAGTGCTCCGCAGGCCGCAGGTACGGCTGATGGAGCGGACTTGGACGTTGCCGTCTGAACGGGCGTCCGCGCGTGCCCGTTGGTCCGATTTCAGCGCAATGGCGGGGGAAAGTCAAGGCGTGAGGGCGCGCACGTTGCGCTTTGCCCACCCCGCTGCGACTAACTTCGCCTTCGGCTCAGCAAGTCTCGTTGCCCCTCCCGCAAGCGGGCGGGGTAAACCGCTTTCGCCCTCCCGCTCGCGGGAGGGCCGGGAGGCTTGGCCCGAAGGGCTTAGGCGGACGGGGTGGGTCAGCTCGAAGGCGGTTTACCACCCGAAAGCCAGAATAGGGGCATTCGGGTGCCGCCCCATTGAGGACATTGTAGTTCCGACTAGAACACAGCAGAATTGTAACGACGGAGTGGAGGACTCAGAGTGACACAGGGCCGATTCAAGATGGTGCTACTGCTTGTGGCTACCTTCAGCGTTGGTCTGTACGTAGGCTGGCGGCTGCACGGCCAAGCCGCAATCGACAAATGCCTAGACCTAGGCGGTCGATGGCACCCTTACGGTATCTGTGACGGCATAAAATAAGCACCGTTTAACTAGCGGGTAACGCTGAAAGCGGCCCAAGCGCTATCGCCCCCATTGCGGACGTTAATGTTCCCCGCGCACTGCCCACACGGTTCCCAAGATCATCCATGCGACCCCAAAAACACTTACTGCAAAAGGCGGGACGCGCAGGGAGTATGTTTCGAGAGAGCGCTGCTCCTCAAAAAACTCTTCGGGGTGACCATTCTGCAATTCGCGAAGCCGGTTAACTCTCCTGCGCATCGTCCAAGCAACTATCTTGCGTGGCCAAGTGACCAAGATCAGACCGAGAATGATCGCGAAGGCGGCATAAAACATCGCCGTAGGGTGAACGACGGGCGTGCGCCGGTCAATGTCTGCTTCCCACCCGAAGTCGTCATTCAAACACCATCTTCATCCCAGCCTCGCCGAGACGCCGAGACGCGACGAGAGTTGCTGGGATGACGGACTGTATCGGCACCGTCAGCCCGCACCCAAACGAAAACGGCCCGCCCTTTCGGGCAGGCCGCTCTCGCATCACAGCAGTCGTCGCTTAGCCGACGAACGCGCGCTCGATCACGAAGTCGGCGGGCTTGTTGTTCGATCCTTCGACGAAGCCCAGACCTTCCAGCATCGCGGCGATGTCCTTGTTCATCGCCATCGAGCCGCACAGCATCACGCGGTCGGTCGCCGGGTCCATGCGGGCCTCGCCCTTCAGGCCCTCGAACAGGCGGCCGTTCTCGATCAGCACGTTGATGCGGCCGGTGGTGTGGAATTCTTCCCGCGTGACGGTCGGCACGTAGGTCAGCTGCACCAGCGCCTGGTCCTCGACCAGCGGGTCGCCGGCCAGCTGGCTCTCCAGTTCCTGGCGGAAGGCGAGGTCGGCGACGCGGCGGACCGAGTGGACGATCACGACCTGCTCGAACATCTCGTAGACGTCCGGATCGCGGATCAGCGAGAGGAACGGCGCGAGGCCGGTGCCCGAGCCGAACAGGAACAGGCGCTTGCCCGGCGTCAGCGCGTCGGTGACGAGCGTGCCCACCGGCTTGCGGCCGAGGTAGATCTGGTCGCCCGGCTGGATCAGCTGCAGCTTCGAGGTCAGCGGGCCGTCCTCGACCTTGATCGAGAGGAACTCGATCTCCTCGGCCCACGAGGGGCTGGCGATCGAATAGGCGCGCAGCAGCGGCTTGCCGTTGTCGCCCTGCAGGCCGATCATGATGAATTCGCCGGAGCGGAAGCGGAACGAGGCCGGGCGCGTGATCTTGAAGCTGAAGAGGTGCTCGTTCCAGTGATGGACCGAAAGCACCGTCTCCACGGTCAACGCACCAGTGGGTTCCAGAACGGTCGCAGGAGCCGCCGAATTGTCCAGGGTGGCGGCTTCTGCCTTGCTATCGTTCATCAACGTCAGTCCTTGGTTCATCGAATGGGTCACGCGGGCGGGTTTATCAGTGCAATGCCGAAGCCGGCGATGGTCATCGCGGCGCTTGCGCGGCTCATGGCCTGGGCGACCGCGGCGACCGTGTCGCATGGCACGACATGCGCGAGAGTCGCGCGCACGTTTTCGCGGCGGCCTATACCGACATCGCGCCAAAGTGCAAGGAGCAACGCCTCATGTTCGCAGATGCGGTGGCAGCCCATCGGCGCGACCATGATCCTTTCTGAGGCCCGGCGGCTGACGAGCGCCATCGCCATGTGAAAGTCCGGCAGGACGGCGGCGGCGTTGTATCCGGCAAAGGCGCGCGCCAGCGACTGCGCCGGGCAATTGCCCTTGGATGCCGAATGCGCCCATCCGCGCATGGCCCAGAGCAGGAACCGGCCGTCGTTGTCGAGTTCGGTGACCGGCCGGTCGAGGAAGTCGTACATGCGCGTGCCTCAAGATATGCTATTGCGAATTATTCTCATATCTTGTGCATCGTGCGGCGCGATGCGTCAACCCGGTGTGGTTGTACGACGAGGTGGCGCGGGGGCAGGGTGGTCCGAAGCCATGGCGCGCGCCCGGGCCTTGCCGCAATGCAACAAAATGCCCTACCGCGGTTTGACGGGGGCAAGTCGACGCACAAAACAGCCAAGAGTTCATGAACCCAGACCGCCGCACCGTTCTTTCCGGTATCATCGCCAGCGCCATCGCATCGGGCTTCTCGCTCAGGGCTCTCGCCGCCGAAGAGGTGACGCGGGTGGACGATCTCATCAAGAAGATGACGATCGAGGAGAAGGCCGGGCAGATGACCTGCCTTGCCGACGCCTTCCGCCCCTTCAACCCGCCCAACCCGGCGGCCGGCATCCAAGACGTGAAGCGGCTCTCGGAGGAAATCCGCAAGGGCCGCGTCGGCTGCCTGTTCAACGGTATCGGCGTGGCGGGCGCGCGCAAGGCGCAGGAGATCGCGGTCAACGACAGTCGCCTCGGCATTCCGCTGCTGCTGGCGGGCGACGTGATCCACGGGCTCAAGACGATCTTCCCGGTGCCGCTGGCCGAGGCGTCCAGCTTCGATCCGGTGCTGGCGCAGCGCACCGCGCGCGCCATGGCGCTGGAGGCGACGGCGGCGGGCCTGCACCTGACTTTCGCGCCGATGGCCGATGTCGCGCGCGACCAGCGCTGGGGCCGCGTGGTCGAGGGCTCCGGAGAAGACGTGACGCTGACCGCGCTGCTCTCCGCCGCGCGGGTGCGCGGATTCCAGGGGCGCGACTTGCGGCGCGACGACTCGTTGCTCGCCTGCCCCAAGCACTTCGCTGCCTATGGCGCGGTGGCGGGCGGGCTGGAATACGGCAGTGTCGACATCAGCGACGAGACCCTGCGCGAGACGCACCTGCCGCCCTTCGGCTCCGCCTTCGCGGCGGGCGCGCTGACGACGATGGCGGCCTTCAGCGAGATCAACGGCGTGCCCGCGACCGCCGACCGCACCCTGCTCACCGATATCCTGCGCGGCGAGATGGGCTTCACCGGCTTCGTCTTCTCGGACTACACCGCCGATGAGGAACTGGTCGCCCACGGCTATGCCGAGGATGACCGCGACGCCGCGCGGCTGGCAGTGCTGGCGGGTGTCGACATGTCGATGCAGAGCGGCCTCTACATCCGCTATCTGCCTGACCTCGTGAAAAGCGGCGCGGTGCCGATGGGCACGGTGGACGTGGCGGTGCGGCGCATCCTCTACGTCAAGATGGCGATGGGACTGTTCGACAACCCCTGGCGCTCGCTGGACGAGGCGGCGGAGAAATCGCGCATCGGCGCGCCCGTTCACCGCGAACTCGCGCGCGAGGCGGGCGCGCGCTCGATCGTGCTGCTGCAGAACGACGGGGTGCTGCCGCTCGACAAGGGAAAGAAGCAGAAGATCGCGCTGATCGGTCCGTTCGGCGATGACAAGGCGAACCTCTACGGCCCTTGGGCTTTCTACGGCGATCCCGACAAGGGCGTCGACGTGGCCAGCGGGCTGCGCGGCGCGATGGTCGATCCGGACCAGCTGACCGTCGTGCCTGGCTGCGCCATTCACGGCCCCACCGACGGCGGGATCGAGGCGGCGGTCAAGGCAGCGAAGGCGGCCGACGTGGTGATCCTCGCCCTCGGGGAATCGCAGGACATGTCGGGCGAGGCGCAGTCGCGCACCGTGATCGAGATCCCGCCCGCGCAGCAGGCGCTCGCCGATGCGGTGGCGGCGGTGAAGAAGCCGACCGTCGTGCTCCTTCGTCACGGCCGTGCGCTGGCGATCCATGACGGGGTGGCGAACGCCAATGCCGTGTTGGCGACGTGGTTCCTCGGTTCCGAAGCGGGCAATGCGATCGCCGACGTGGTGTTCGGCAAGGTCGATCCCTCGGGCAAGCTGCCGGTCAGCTTCCCCTGGGAGTCGGGGCAGGAGCCGTTCTTCTACGATCGCAAGTCCACCGGCCGCCCGACCGTCCCCAATGGCAGCACCGAGTACAAGGCCCGCTACGCCACCACCGACAACAGCGCGCGCTACTCCTTCGGCCATGGCCTGAGCTACACGCGCTTCACGCTGGACAAGCTGCAGGTTTCCGACCCCGCCCTGCGCTGGGACGGCACCGTCTCGATCACCGCGCGCCTGACCAACAGTGGCAAGCGGCGCGGCAGCGAGATCGTGCAGCTCTACACACGCGACCGCGTGGCCAGTCGCACCCGCCCGATCCGCGAGTTCAAGAAGATGGAGCGCGTCACTCTGGAGCCGGGCGAGAGCCGCACCGTGCGCTTCACCCTGTCCCGCACGGACCTCGAATTCGTCGGCGCGGGCAACCGGCGGCTGGCGGAGCCGGGCGCGTTCGACGTCTGGGTGGGCCAGTCTTCCGAAGATGGTCTGCACACGCAGATCACCTTGTACGCCGCGGCCCCGGCGAGCGCTTAGGGCGCGATCTAAAGCACGTTCGTCATTGCGAGCAAAGCGAAGCAATCCAGGGCAGCATCACACCGCGCTGGATTGCTTCGCTTTGCTCGCAATGACGATTTGATGGAAAATCATCGTGCGTTGGTACTTGGCGGATAGCCTATCCGCCTTATGTTCGCATAATTCGAACATATGATCGCGTTTAATCCCACTATTTCGGAACCCCGATCGGGTGCATCTGGAGGGCGTCAGGACGACACGCCCGTCGTCACCTTATTGCCCTCGATCACCCAGGAGTTCCCGCCATGACCATCACCACCATCGACACGGCCCCCGTCGCTCCCGTCAACACCGCCAGCACCCTCGAAGCCTGGCTGCCGCTCGTCGGCCGCGTTCTCATCGCCGCCATCTTCATCATCAGCGGCTTGTCCAAGATCGCCGACCCTGCCGGTTCGATGGCCTACATCGCCTCGGTCGGCCTCCCGCTCCCCGCCGTGGCGCTGGCTGGCGCCATTCTCGTCGAAGTGGTCGGCGGCGCGCTGCTGATCTCGGGCTACAAGGTCCGTGCGGTCGCCACCGTCATCGCGCTGTTCAGCCTCGCCACCGCCGCGTTCTTCCACAACAACCTGGCCGATCAGAACCAGTTCATCCACTTCTTCAAGAACATCGCGATCGCCGGCGGCCTGCTGCAGATCGTCGCTTTCGGCAAGACTCGCGCTTGAACGCGAAAGCCCTGCCGCAAACGCTGCCGGAAGGGGCGGGCCGAAAGGCTCGCCCCTTTTCGCATGATTGCACGATAAACGCAGACCAGATTTGTCGTCGTTATATGCTTGACGCTTTAACGCAGACAGAGTAACTCCGCGTTCATGGCCCACATCACCACCAGCGTCGAATATGGAATCCACGGTCTGCTCTGGCTGGTCGAAGAGGGCCGCGCCCTCAGCAGCCGGGAGATCGCCGAGATTCAGGGCATCTCGCCCAGCTTCGTGGCGAAGATCTTCCCCAAGCTGGAGAAAGCCGGCATCGTCGCCGCCAGCGAAGGCGTGCGCGGGGGCTACCGCCTCGCGCGGCCGGCGGGCGAGATCACCTTCCTCCAGATCATCGACGCGATCGAAGGCGACAAGCCGCTGTTCGATTGCCAGGAAGTGCGTGGCCGCTGCGCCCTGTTCGGCGGCGATGCGCCCGGCTGGGCAACCGCCGGAACTTGCGCCGTCCACGCCGTCATGCTCCAGGCCGAGAAGGCGATGCGCGATGCTCTTGCCGCGCAGACCCTGGGCGACGTGGCGAGCCGCTTCGGCCGCAAGGCGCCCGAGACATTCTTCAGCGATTTCCGCGACTGGGCGGGCGATCGCCAGACCACCCGCACCGCACGCATCGGCCGTCCCCGGCGGGACGGTCCTTCATGAGCTGAGCCTTTCTCACCCGCATTCCTGAACACCTTTCTCGGCGTCCTGCCGGACGCACCGGGAAAGCGCCGGCTTGCGCGCTCCCTTCGCGGGCCTCGCGCTTGTCGGGACGATGAGCCGCGTCCGGCGCACAAGAGGAGAAGATCGATGAGCAAGCAGACCATCCTGATCGCCGGCACCGGTTTCGCCGGAGTCTGGGCCGCCCTGTCGGCAACCCGCGCCATTGCGCTTGCAGGGCGGGAGGACGAAGTTGAAGTCGTCGTCGTCTCGCCGAGCCCGACCATGGTGATCCGTCCGCGCCTTTATGAAGCCGTGCTGGAGAACATGAACCCCGACGTTTCTGCCCTGCTCGCGGTGGTCGGCGCGCGGTACGTGGCCGGTCTGGTCGAGGCGATCGGCGCGAATACGCAGCAGGCCACGATCCTGCGTAACGACGGCGGGCGCGAGACGATCGCCTGGGACCGCTTCGTACTGGCCACCGGCAGCCGCCTGTCGACTCCGCCGATCCCGGGCATTGCGGATCACGCCTTCGATGTCGATCAGCTGGACTCGGCGCAGCGGCTGGACGCGCACCTCGGGCTGCTGGCTGCCCGCACCGACGAGGCACGCGGTACGGCAGTCGTGGTAGGCGGCGGCTTCACCGGCCTCGAAGGCGCGGCGGAGATGCCCGAACGGTTGCGCGCCATTCTGGGCAAGGATGCGCCGATCCGCGTCGTCATCGTCGACCCGGCCGAACAGATCGCCGCCGAGATGGGCGCCGATGCGGCCGTGATCGTGCGCGGTGCCCTTGACGAACTCGGTGTCGAGCAGCGCCCCGGCGTGCGGGTGACGGCGGTGGACGCAGGCGGGGTCACGCTTTCGGATGGATCGCGGATCGATGCAGCGACCGTCGTGTGGTCGGCCGGGATGCGTGCTCATCCGCTGGCAGGGCAGGTGCCCGGAGAGCATGATGCCACCGGTCGGGTGCTCGGCGACGCCTATCTGCGCGCGCCCGAGGCGCCGGGCATCTTCGTCACCGGCGACACCGTGAAAGCGGCGACCGACGATATCGGCAACTTCACCGTCATGTCCTGCCAGCACGCGCTGAGCCTCGGCCGGGTGGCGGGCCACAATGCCGCTGCGGAACTGGTGGGGCTGGACCTCCACCCCTACAGCCAGCCCAAGTACGTGACCTGCCTCGACCTCGGTGCATGGGGTGCCCTTTATACGGAGGGCTGGGACCGGCAGGTCCACCTGACCCGGGCGGAAGGCAAGAAGCTGAAGCAGGAAATCAACGGCGTGTGGATCTATCCGCCCGCGCCGGAGCGGGAGGCGGTCTTCGCGGTCTCCAACCCGGACTTCGTGATCGTGCCCTGACGCGAAAAGGCCCGGCTGGAGACGGTCGGGCCATGCGTTTCCGGGCATGATCGTGCCAAACCCGCGCAAATCCGGCCTTTGCGTTGAAAATGAACTTTTTTTGAAATTAGTGTTTGACCGACTCACTTGGTGGTCTTAGAGGCCGCTTCACCGCAGCGGAGCACGCTTCTGCTACGGTCGCCAACACAGACGGACAGCTAGTTCCCCCGATCGCAAGAACGAGG
>Ga0308171_1003177_pt1 | contig 15446 bp, 12 predicted proteins | sample PhyGR1_FD_202135 | JGI IMG/M metagenome (GOLD analysis project Ga0308171, IMG submission 202135) | Phyllosphere microbial communities from UC Gill Tract Community Farm, Albany, California, United States - DLSLSG.R1 | ecosystem: Host-associated > Plants > Phyllosphere > Unclassified | place: USA... | reverse complement strand
GTCCTTGAACAGCGAAATGAAGTTGTTCGACAGCGCCGGCAGCACATTGCGCAGCATCACCGGCACGGTGACGTAAGCCTTGACCTGCCATTCACCGAGACCGATTGCCAGCCCGGCTTCGCGCTGACCTTTGGGAATGCTCAACAAGCCGCCACGGAAGACTTCGGTCAGGTACGCGCCGGCATACAGCGACAGCGTGATGATGAACGAAGGAATCTTGTCCAGACGAATGCCAAGGCTGGGCAGTGCGAAGTAGATCAACAGAATCAACACCAGGATCGGCGTGTTGCGCACCACCGTGACGTACACCGAGGCCAGCACCCGCAAGGCGCGATGTTTGGAGAGCAAGGCAAACGCCATCAGCAGGCCGATCACGCAGCCGATGGCGATCGACAACAGCGCCAGCTGCAAGCCCAGCCCGAGCCCTGCCAGCAAGGTGTCGAAATCGCGCCACACGGCGGCAAAGTTCAACTGATAATTCATGGTCAGCAGTACCTTGAGCGGGGCGACTGAAATCGCCCCACTCTCACGGGATCATTTGAATTCGACTGGGAAACCGATCGCGGGCGACGGCAGATCGACACCGAACCATTGCTTGAAGGAGGCGGCGTAGGTCGGGAACTCAACCCCGGTCATGGCCTCATGCAGCGCGGTGTTGACGAAGTTCAGCCAGTCCTGATCGCCGCGTTTCACCGCACACGCGTAGGTTTGCGGGCTCCAGGCGTAGCTTGGGCTGCGGTAGCGGCCCGGGTTCTGCACCATCAGGTATTTGACCGACGACTGATCGGTTGCGGCGGCATCGGCACGGCCAGAGTTCACTGCCTGATACATCAGGTCGACGCTGTCGTACTGATCGACCTTGGCCTTGGGCAATGCCTGATGCACCAATTCTTCGGCGTAGACGTTTTGCAGCACCGCAACGGTAACGTCATCGCCTGCCCCTTGCAGGTCTTCGATTTCCTTGTACTTGCTGTTATTCGGCAACAGCAGGCCGACGCCTTCACGGTAGTACGGCAGAGTGAATGCCACTTGCTGGGCGCGGCTCGCGGTGACGGTGATGAACTGGCAGCTCATGTCGACCTTGTCGGTCAGCAGGTTGGGGATCCGCGCATCGGACGACTGCACCACGAACTCGACTTTACTCGGGTCGTTGAACAGTCCCTTGGCCACCATCCTGGCGATGTCGATATCAAAACCCTGCAACTTGCCGTCCGCGCCCTGAAAGTGCCACGGCGCGTTGGTGCTGCCGGTGCCCACGATCAACTTGCCACGGGCGAGAACACTGTCGAGCTTGCTGTCGGCCGCCTGGGCCAGACCCATGACCGAGGAAGAAGCCGCAAGGACAAAAACACACGCTTTGAACAACGAAGGATGGCGACGCATGGCAAGCACTCCACAATTGTGTTTATTCCGCTATACCGGAACACGGTTTGTTACTGCGGAATAGACAGCAGAAAGTGTGCCACAGGAATCTCGCGAAATCTGTAACTGCGTTGAACGCTTTTGGAATCAAGAAGATATGGTTCCTGGACCAAAGGGTTTGGCCCGACCAGGAACGAAGGAAACACCTGACAAAGCCAGGAAAGGGGTAATGCGTTCCCAACTTGGGTCAGATCGCGCCGTTATGGTGCGAATCAGGGTGACAGTTGAGCAAAACCCGGTATCAGCGCTTTAGCGCCTGCCTGTAGACATCACCACCCTGCCGTCTCGCGACGGCTATCACCGTGACGACAGCACTTCTCGTGGTTACGCAGTCCACCTGTAATTTCTGACAGTAGACCCCGACGTGCCTACTCCTTTAACGTCAAGCAACCTATCCGCTCGTTGAAAAGGACCCTTCGATGAACGTCACCAACACATCTTCCGCGCTGGCCCCGGTTTACCGCAAAGCCCTGAAAACCTGGCGTCCGGTCATTCTTTATTTCGCCAATGAACATTGCCCCGCCTGCGAATGGTCCGGGCCGATCTTTCGGCAGATTGCCGAGCCTTACCGACTGCGCGCCAACATCTATATGCTCAACACCAGCCAATCGCCCAAGCACCCGAATGTCACGGGCACGCCAACCGTGCTGTTCTATAAAAACGGCAGGCTGATGAAAAAGCTCAAAGGTATCGGCACTGAAGAAACCCTCGCGCGGGATTTCGCCGTGCACATCGGCAAGACCAAAGCCCCCTTCGCCGCGCGTAAACGGAAGCATGATCTGCATTGGCTGCGTCAGACACTTCGTACTTTGCGTACCGTCCCACATGGGCGCCTACGGAGGATGTACTGAACGAGCCTCCTCAGAGGTATGGAGTGCCTGCCAAATTGCCTTCGCGAGCAAGCTAGCTGCCACATTGGACCGCGTTGCAATGTGGCAGCTAGCCCGCTCGCAAAAAGGCAGGCACAGCTTTTAGAAAACGCAAGTATTACGCGGCAGCGCGCTCCAGCAACACCCGCGTCACCCGCCGCTCTTCCACCGCTTTGACAGTCAATTGCCAGCCCTCGTATTCCAGTTGATCGCCGGTCATCGGCAAGCGATCCAGCAGACTCATCACCAACCCGGCCATGGTCTGATAGTCCTCCGTCGGCTCGGCATCGAAGCCGGTACGCTGGCGAACGCGAGCCAAGGGCAGCGCGCCGCTGACCAGAAACCCGCCACGCTCTTCGACCACGTCCGGGCCTTCGATTTCGCTGGCATCGGGTAGTTCGCCAGCGATCGATTCGAGGATGTCGGTCATGGTCAGTACGCCGACAAAATCGCCAAATTCATTGACCACGAAGGCAATGTGCGTTGACGCCGCGCGCATCTGCTCCAGGGAATTGAGGATTGAGTAACTGTCGAGCAGATTGACGGTCTTGCGTGCCAGATGCTCAAGGTTCGGCTCGTTGCCCGCCAGATATTCCTTGAGCAGTTCCTTCTTGTGTACGAAGCCCAGCGGCTCGTCCACCGCGCCATCGCGAATCAACGGCAAGCGCGAGTAGGACGAATGCATCAACTTCGTGCGAATGGTTTCGGCGTCATCCGCAAGATCAATCAGGTCAACGTCGGCGCGCACCGTCATCAGGTTGCGAATCGGCCGTTCCGCCAGTTGCAGCACGCCGCTGATCATCACCCGCTCACGGCGGTCGAACAGCTCGGCCACCGGCGCTTCACCGTTGTCCAGCAGGTCGGAGATTTCCTCGCCAACCTCCTCCGCCGCCAGTTTGCGCCCGCCGAGCAGACGCATCACTGCATGTGCCGTGCGCTCACGCATCGGCCGCACGCCCTGCATCGAACGTTTGCGCCGAGCCCGGGCGATCTGGTTGAACACCTCAATCAGGATCGAGAAACCGATGGCCGCGTACAGGTAACCTTTCGGGATATGGAAGCCCAGACCTTCTGCGGTCAGGGCAAAACCGATCATCATCAGGAAGCCCAGGCACAGCATGATCACGGTCGGGTGTGCGTTGACGAAACGGGTCAGCGGTTTGCTGGCGACGATCATCAGGCCGATGGAAATGATCACGGCGATCATCATCACCGCCAGTTCATCGACCATGCCCACGGCGGTAATCACCGCGTCGAGCGAGAACACGGCGTCGAGCACCACGATCTGCGCCACGATCGGCCAGAACAGCGCGTAGGTCGTGTTGGTCGAGCGCTCGCCGACGTGGCCTTCGAGGCGTTCATGCAACTCCATCGTCGCTTTGAACAGCAGGAACACACCACCAAACAGCATGATCAGGTCGCGGCCGGAGAAGCTCTTGTCGAACACCTCGAACAACGGTTGCGTGAGCGTGACCAGCCAGGAAATGCTCGCCAACAGGCCCAGGCGCATGATCAACGCCAGCGACAAGCCGATGATGCGCGCACGATCACGCTGATGCGGCGGCAGTTTGTCGGCAAGAATTGCGATGAACACCAGGTTGTCGATACCCAGCACCAGTTCCAGCACGATCAGAGTCAACAGGCCTAACCAGGCCGTGGGATCCGCTAACCATTCCATAAAACGTCTCGATCTCTCTTCAGTGAATTCAGGCGGCCGGACACGGCGAAGTGCAACGCGAAGGCTCAAGAGCCGCGTTATCAACCATAGTCGGGAGTCGGAAAACAGGATGCTGCGAATGGATCAAGACCGCGCAACGTTGCGCTGGAGAGTGCTGACTGGGAGGCTCCGAGAGGGTGTTCATGTAGATCCTGAATGAAAAATGGCCTTCGAGCGTACAGGGTCGACTGGTCCGCTCCACAGCGGTAAATCATTTCAAGATCTGTATGAATCAATGTAACCGAAGATTTTCAGCGTTGCCGAAAAAGCCTTCGCGAGCAGGCTCGCTCCCACAGGGTGCGAGCGGTGCGGCGGTTTCAGCGTAGACCCAGCTCATCGATATGCTGATACTGCGCTTGCAGCGCGGTCGCCAGATCCTTCGCCCGGCCCAGTCGAATCGGCCCGCGTTCGATGTCGATCAGCAATCCCGGGCACGCCAGCACCGGCAACCCCGACAGCTCTGTCAAGCGACCATCGGTCACGATCAGGCAGCGTTGCTGTTCGGCGGGAAAGCGCTTGCGTCTAACCGTCAGCCATTGCTGCGCCTGCTCCAGCGCCGCGAGCAACGGCGTGCCGCCACCAGCGCCCAGACCGTCAAGCCAGGCGCTCAGGCCGCTTGAGGCCTTCAAGCCTTGCACCTGCCATTTCGGCGCAGAACCACTGGCGGTCAGCAACGCCAGCCGCGCCCGCTGGCGGTAGGCATCGTCGAACAACTGCGCGAGCAGGCCCTTGGCATCGCTCAAGGCCTGATGGCGACGGGTCGAAGCCGACGCGTCGACGATCACCAGCCAGATTTCATGGGGCGAACGGGTACGCTGCTGGAACAGCAAATCGGCGCGGCGCTGAGGGCGGCCGTTGAGCAGCGTGCCCGGCCAGTTCACCGAACCGCTGCTGGCGCTCTGGCGTTGGCCCTGACGACCATTATCGAGTTGTCCGGCACGGGGTCTGGCATTCGCCCCCGCGTCGGATCGGGGGCGAATGCCTAGGGCTTTTTTGCCAGTGGCGGCCAGCTCGAAACTTCGCGGCGGGCACCGGTAGCTTGCGCCGTTGCCGGCATCTCGCCCCACTGGCCCTGGCCTTCGCCGGATTTGCTGTCTGTGCCTGACGGAGATTGCGCTTGTGATTGGGCGCTGGACGAAGGTTGTTCGCGACGGCGATGGCGCAGGGCAAATTCGGCCACCGCGTCGATATCCTCTTCAGCAATCGCATCGGCCCCACGCCACGCCGCATGGGCGCGAGCGGCGCGCAACCAGACCAGATCAGCGCGCAAGCCATCGACGCCGGCGGCGAAACAACGCTCGGTAATCAACGCCAATGCCGCATCATCCAGCGGGATGGCTGCCAAGCGCTCGCGGGCGCTTTCACAGCGCGAACGCAGGCTGAGTTGCTCGCTCGCCCATTGCGCGCAGAACCGTTGTGGATCGCTGTCGAAATCCAGCCGCCGGCGAATGATCTGCCCGCGTTCGGCGGGCGCGGTGTGGCCGCTGAGGGCAACGTTCAAGCCGAAACGGTCAAGCAGTTGCGGCCGCAGTTCGCCCTCTTCCGGGTTCATGGTGCCGATCAGAACGAATTTCGCCGAATGCCGATGGGAGATGCCGTCACGTTCGATCAGGTTGGTACCGCTGGCGGCGACATCGAGCAGCAGGTCGACCAGATGATCGGGCAGCAGATTGACTTCATCGACGTACAGCACGCCACCGTCAGCCTTGGCCAGGACACCGGGCGAAAACTGCGCGCGACCGTCGCTCAGGGCAGCGTCGAGATCGAGGGTGCCGACCAGGCGCTCTTCCGTGGCGCCCAGCGGCAAGGTGACGAACTGGCCGCTGGCGAGCAGGTCCGCCAAGCCCCGGGCCAGGGTCGACTTGGCCATGCCGCGCGGACCTTCGATGAGTACGCCGCCGATTTTCGGGTCGATGGCGGTCAGGCACAGGGCGAGCTTCAGGTCATCGGCGCCGACCACGGCGGAGAGCGGGAAATGCGGGGTGTCGGTCATGGGTTTCTCTTTCGTGGTCGTGGATGGTCGTGACGTTGTGGTGTGTCAGTTGTTGCCCTCACCCTAGCCCTCTCCCAGAGGGAGAGGGAACAGACCGTGATGGCCTCTCGAGTTCTGTCGACGTGATGCATCGGGTCGACGCAAATTTCGACAGCGCTAAAAATCGGCCCCCTCTCCCTCCGGGAGAGGGCTGGGGTGAGGGTAGCTTTTTAGCGGCTACATATCTTCCTCGATATCCAACAGCAAATTCTCCAGCGCTTCTTTATAAGCCCCAGGCTCCTGCCACATCCCGCGCTGCTGCGCTTCGAGCATGCGTTCGGTCATGTCGCGCAGCGCATGGGGATTATGCTCACGAACAAAATCCCGGGTCGCCGGATCGAGCAAATATGCCTCCGCCAGCAACGCATATTGATGGTCGTCGATCAATTGCGTAGTCGCATCGAAGGCGAACAGATTATCAACCGTCGCCGCCAGTTCGAACGCGCCTTTGTAGCCGTGACGCTTGACCCCGTCGATCCACTTCGGATTCGCCGCGCGCGAGCGCACCACGCGGTTCAATTCTTCCTTTAATGTACGAATCTTCGGCAGATCCGGCTGGCTGTGATCGCCGTGATAACTGGCCGCCGCTTCGCCGCGCAGAGTCTCCACCGCCGCGAGCATGCCGCCCTGGAACTGGTAGTAATCGTTGGAATCGAGCAAGTCATGCTCGCGGTTGTCCTGGTTTTGCAGCACGGCTTGCACCTGGCTCAGGCGCTGGCTGAATTGCGCGCGGGCGGCCGTGCCCTCGTCGGCACCGCCGTAAGCATAGGCGCCCCAGTTCAGGTAGACCTCGGCGAGGTCTTCGCGCGACTGCCACAGACGTCCATCGATAGCGCCTTGCACCCCGGCGCCATACGCCCCCGGTTTCGCGCCGAAGATGCGCCACCCGGCTTGACGCCGCGCGGTATCTTCATCGACGCCCGACTGCAACAGCGCCTCGCGCTCGGCGCGCACCTTGGCGGCGAGTGGATTCAAGTCATCCGGCTCGTCCAGTGCGGCCACCGCTTGCACGGCGGCGTCGAACAGGCGGATGAGATTGGCAAACGCATCACGGAAAAACCCCGAAACCCGCAGCGTCACGTCGACCCGCGGACGATCGAGCAGGCTCAGCGGCAGAATCTCGAAATCATCCACGCGCTGACTGCCCGTGGCCCAGACCGGACGCACGCCCATCAAAGCCATGGCCTGAGCGATGTCGTCGCCGCCGGTGCGCATGGTCGCGGTGCCCCAGACCGACAGGCCGAGCTGGCGCAAGTGATCGCCGTGGTCCTGCAGATGCCGTTCGAGAATCAGCGTTGCCGACTGGAATCCGATGCGCCACGCGGTAGTTGTTGGCAGATTGCGCACGTCGACTGAATAAAAATTACGCCCGGTGGGCAACACGTCGAGGCGGCCACGGCTGGGCGCACCGCTGGGGCCGGCCGGGACGAAACGACCGCTGAGGGCGTCGAGCAGACCGCGCATTTCGGCGGGGCCGCAAGCGTCGAGGCGCGGGGCGACAACTTCGCGCAGATGCTCGAGTATCGAATCAACCTCAGCCCAACCCGCCCCTTGTGGGAGCGAGCCTGCTCGCGAACTCGGTGTGTCATTCAACAATGATTTACCTGACGCACCGCTTTCGCGAGCAGGCTCGCTCCCACAGGGGACATTCAGTGCTTGGAAGATCAGGTCTGCGGCGAAGAGTTCGAGGCGTTCGCGGGTGTCGCCGGCGGTGCGCCAGACTTCTTCGCTGAGGGCCTGCAACTCGGTCGGGCGCGGGCCGCTCCACGGCTCGGCCAATGCGCAATCCAGCGGATCAAAACCGAGATCAAACGCTTTGGCCAATGCTCGCAGCAGACTCGACTGCGCGCCCTTGCCGTCACCGCGCGGGATGCGCAGCAACGCCAGCAACGTGTCGATACGCAAACGCCCGCTCGGCGACTCGCCAAAGATATGCAACCCATCGCGAATCTGCGACTCCTTCAGGTCGCACAGGTAAGTGTCCAGACGCGGCAACCAGATCGCCGCATCGGCATCGCTGTCCAGCGCGGCATCCAGTTGCAATTCGCGGTCGATTTGCGTGTCCCGCACCAGCTGCAGAATGTCGCGCTGTAACTCACGGGCGCGGCGCGGATCGAGCAGTTGCGCCTCGTAATATTCGTCGGCCAGCAACTCCAGATTGCGCAGCGGTCCGTAGGTTTCGGCGCGGGTCAGTGGCGGCATCAGGTGGTCGATGATCACCGCTTGCGTGCGCCGTTTGGCCTGGGCGCCCTCGCCCGGATCGTTGACGATAAACGGATAGATATTCGGCAACGGCCCGAGCAATGCGTCGGGCCAGCAGTTTTCCGACAGCCCAACCCCTTTGCCCGGCAACCATTCGAGATTGCCGTGCTTGCCGACGTGGATCACGCCGTGGGCGCCGTAGGTGTTGCGCAACCAGAAATAGAACGCCAGATAGCCGTGCGGCGGGACTAGATCCGGGTCGTGATACACCGCGCTGGGATCGACCTGATAACCCCGGGCCGGCTGGATGCCGACAAAGGTCAGACCGAAACGCAGACCGGCGATCATCAAGCGACCGTCGCGGCACATCGGATCATTGTGTGGCGATCCCCAACGCTCGACTACCGCCGCGCGATTCGCCTGCGGCAGTGCATTGAACATTGCCAGGTAATCGTCCATCGCCAGGCTCTGCTGGCACGGGCGCAGGTCGAGACTGTCGAGGTCGTTGCTGACACCACCGAGCAATTGCTGGATCAGCTCGGTGCCACTATCGGGCAACTCGGCCGTGACCGGATAACCCTCTTCGCGCAAAGCGCGCAGGATGTTCAGCGCCGCCGCTGGCGTATCGAGGCCGACACCGTTGCCGATGCGGCCGTCGCGGGTTGGGTAGTTGGCGAGGATCAGCGCGATGCGTTTTTCGCCATTGGGCACCCGCCCCAGAGCAATCCAGCGCCGCGCCAGTTCGGCGACGAAATCCATGCGTTCAGGTTGGGCGCGATAACAGACCACATCGGACTGGCTGCGCTCGCTGCGCCAGGCCAGATCCTTGAAGCTGATCGGGCGGCTGATGATGCGTCCGTCAAGTTCGGGCAAAGCAATGTGCATCGCCAGATCGCGCGGCCCGAGGCCCTGCTCGCTGTCGCGCCAGCCAGGCTCGTTGTCCTGGGCGCAGATCGCTTGAATCACCGGGATGTTGCGGCGAAACGGGCGCAGATGCGGCGCCTCGGGACTCGATTGGGCAAAACCGGTGGTGTTGAGAATCACCCCCGCCTCGACTTCATCCAGCCAGTCCTCGACCACCGACAAGCAACCGGGTTCTTTCAGACTGGCCACCGCGATCGGCAGCGGATTGAGTCCGGCTGCCTGCAAACGCTGACAGAACACATCGATGAACGCCGTGTTCGCCGCCTGCAAATGCGAGCGATAAAACAACAGCGCCGCCACCGGTTGACCGGGCAGCCATTCGGCTTGCCAGTCGCTCAGGGCAGCGCTGTTTTTCTGTGGGTGATAAATCGCCGTGCGCGGCAGGGTTTGCGGCTCGCTCCACGGGTAATCGCGGGCGAACCATTGGTTGCCCAGGCAACGGAAGAAATCCAGCGCGTTACCCATGCCGCCCTGACGCAGGAATTGCCAGAGTCGATCGCGCACGTCGGCGCTGACCGTGCTCAAGTCGCTGAGCTCGGGGTCCGGGCGGTCATCGCCGGGCACCAGAATCAGTTGCACGCCGCGTTCGGACAACTCGACCAGCCGCTCGACGCCGTAGCGCCAATAGGCGATGCCGCCGTGCAGCGAAATCAGAATGACCTTGGCGTGGCGCAGCACTTCGTCGACATACAGATCGACCGAGGCATGATTCTGCACCTGCATCGGGTTGGCCAGACGCAGGCTCGGATAGTCATCGGGCAGTTGCTGCGCAGCCTCGGCGAGCAGCGCCAGGCTGGAATCGCCGCTGCACAGGATCACCAACTCGGCGGGGGTTTGTCCGAGATCGGCAATGTTGTCATCCGAGACGAATCCGCCGGGCTGGGTCCTGAGCAGGTGCATGACTTAAACGCTGAGCGCAGCGCGCAACTGCGCTTCGAGTTGTGCCGCATCAAGCTCCTGACCGATCAGCACCAGACGCGTGACGCGCGCTTCTTCGGCGCCCCACTGACGGTCGAAATGCTTATCGAAACGCGTGCCCACGCCCTGGATCAACAGGCGCATCGGCTTGTTCGGAATCGCCGCGAAGCCTTTGACCCGCAGGATGCCGTGCTGCACCACCAGTTGCGTCAGCGCATCGAGCAGCAAGCTTTCGTCGGCTTGCGGCAATTCGATGGAGATCGAATCGAAGGCGTCGTGATCGTGGTCGTCGTCATCACCGTCATGGTGGTGATCGTGGTGGCTGTGGCGGCTGTCGATATGCTCTTCAGAGCCGGCACCGAGACCGATCAGCACGTCGAGCGGCAGGCGGCCATTGCTGGCTTCGACGATTTTTACCGCTGGCGGCAGCTCTTCGGCTACTTCAGCGCGTACGCGAGCCAGGTCTTGCGGGCTGGTCTGGTCGGCTTTGTTGAGGATCACCAGGTCAGCGCTGGCCAGTTGATCGGCGAACAGTTCATGCAGCGGCGACTCGTGATCAAGGTTCGGATCGAGTTTGCGCTGGGCATCGACCTGATCCGGGAACGCGGCGAAGGTGCCAGCAGCGACGGCCGGGCTGTCGACCACGGTGATGACTGCGTCGACGGTGCAGGCACTGCGGATTTCCGGCCACTGGAAGGCTTGCACCAACGGCTTGGGCAGGGCCAGGCCGGAGGTTTCGATGAGAATGTGATCGAGGTCACCGCGACGGGCGACCAGCTCGCGCATCACCGGGAAGAATTCTTCCTGCACGGTGCAGCACAGGCAGCCGTTGGCCAGCTCATAAACGCGGCCGCTGGCCTCTTCTTCGGTGCAGCCGATGGTGCATTGCTTGAGGATTTCACCGTCGATGCCCAGCTCGCCAAACTCGTTGACGATCACCGCGATGCGCCGGCCCTGAGCGTTATCGAGCATGTGCCGCAGCAGCGTGGTTTTGCCCGAACCGAGGAAACCGGTGACGATGGTGACGGGGAGTTTGGCCAGTGTTTTCATCGGTATGCCCTTTGGCAAGCGGCGGGCATACGGGACGAGAACCGGCAGCGCGCGTGCACGCCGGAAGCATTCGCCACCGGATCACCCCGCCCGGTTGTAGTGAGAATCTGTGACGAGGCAGGTCTCCTGGCTGACGGCGTTCAGGCGTTGGGCCTGGCGTCCATTGCGCCTTCCCGCTGGCTCATCGGTTGAGCTGGCAGTGGCGTGGCAACGAACATCACCGTTCACAGTTGCGGGGGCAGCCGCGGCTTTGACCGCGTTCCCTTCTTAGCTTCGGCGAGTGCCGAAGAACCTCGAAAGCGCAAGGCTACGCATGGGTCCGTCGTGGGTCAATGGGCGTTGAGTTTGAGTTCGGGGGCATATCCGTTGCTGCGGTAACGGCTTCTTATGGTTTCGCTCTTACAGCGAGTCCCTTTTTCAAACGCCAAAAAGGAACCAAAAGGCTTTGCCCCGGCGTACGGCCCGCTCGCTGGGGCTCGGGGTACCTTCGTTACGGGACCGATCCGGGCGCAGCGGCTACGGTTTGCTTCGCTGCACCTCCTTCCGCTGTGTACGACTGCGTCGCACGGTCGCTGCGCTCCCACCCCCGGATCGATCCCGTAACGAAGCCTGCCGAAGGGGCAAAAGATCAAAAGCCAGAGCAAAAGCAAAGGCAAAAGCAAAAGATCGCAGCCTTCGGCAGCTCCTACAGTTGGATCGCGCACCAGCTCAAGAACAGGTCGGATGTCAGGCCGCCTTCGCGAGCAGGCTCGCTCCCACAAAAGCAAAAGCAAAAGCAAAGCAGCGCAGCTGCCCGCGGCGCAGCCGCCCCACTCAACAATGAGCGCAAGCTCGAGTGCTCTTGATCTTGATCCACCGGCGACGTCGGAAGGCTGAGTGGAGGGATTGATCCGGGCGTGGGAGCGCAGCGACCGTTCGACGAAGTCGAACACAGCGGAAGGAGGTGCAGCGAAGCAAACCGGAGCCGCTGCGCCCGGATCAGTCCCGGAGCGAAGGAACCCGAGCCTGCGAGGGCCGAACGTAGGAGCAAGCCTTTTTGGGTACTTTTTCGGCGTTTGGAAAAAGTGCCTCGCCGTAAAGGCGAAACCGTAATCAGCAACACCCGCAGCAACGGATATACACACAAAAACACCCGAAAAAAAGCCCCCCCCGCAGCAACGGATCCGCCCCCGGAAATTGACTAAAAACCCAAACCCATGTTCTCCTGCACACCTTGTTACGGGTGCCCTTCACAGGGTGAAACGGGAAACCGGTGAATCATGTGCTTTACTCAAAGCCATGTCAGTCCGGTGCTGCCCCCGCAACGGTAAGCGAGCGAAGCGTCAGATCCACTGTGCCCCGGCATGGGAAGGTGATGCTTGCAGGTCGGCGACCAGCCAACCCCTCGCGAGCCCGGAGACCGGCCCGCAACACCCAGCGCGCGCAAGCGCCGCTGAACACAAACAAACCCGCGGTGGGCGGGCGCTGTTCGAAATCCCTGCGTGCCCGGCCCGCAGGGATTTTCATGCGCTCTGTTTACCCGCTGACATTTCAGAGGGAAGCGCTATGTCGATCATCAGTAACACCGTCAGCCACACTGACCACATCTCCAGCAGCACCACACTCGGCCAACGCGTCGCCGCCGCCCTCTTCGCCTCGATCCTCGGTGCCAGCCTGGTCTGGTTCGCCGGTTTCTCGCACATCGAAGCGGTGCACAACGCCGCCCACGATACCCGCCACAGCGCCGCGTTCCCGTGCCACTGAGGCCTGCCGAAATGATCAAACGTATCGCGCAAACCGCAGGCTTCACCGGCTTGCTGGCCGCCCTGCTGCTGACCCTGCTGCAGAGTTTCTGGGTATCGCCACTGATTCTGCAGGCCGAAACCTTCGAGAAATCCGAACCGGTCGCGCAAGTCCACGAACACGCCGCCGGCACCGCCGCCCACAGCCATGATGGCGAAGCCTGGGAGCCGGAAGACGGCTGGCAGCGTGTGGTCTCGACCACTGGCGGTAATCTGGTGGTGGCAGTGGGTTTCGCCTTGATGCTCGCCGGCCTGTACACCTTGCGCGCGCCGACCAAGACCTCGCAAGGGCTGCTCTGGGGTCTGGCCGGTTACGCCACGTTCGTTCTCGCGCCGACCTTGGGCCTGCCACCTGAGTTGCCGGGCACAGCCGCCGCCGATCTGGCTTCGCGGCAGATCTGGTGGATCGGCACTGCCGCTTCGACCGCTGTCGGCCTGGCACTGATCGCTTTCAGCCGTCACTGGCTGATGAAGCTTCTTGGTGTAGCGATTCTCGCCGTGCCGCATGTGATCGGCGCGCCGCAACCGCAGGTGCATTCGATGCTCGCTCCAGAGGCACTGGAAACCCAGTTCAAAATCGCTTCGCAGCTGACCAACGTCGCGTTCTGGCTGGCCTTGGGCCTGATCAGTGCATGGTTGTTCCGCCGCAAAAGCGCAGGCCCATATCAGGCATGACCGATGACCGCGCAGCGCCGACCCTCGTGGTCGGCCTCGGCTGCCAGCGGGGCTGCCCGGCCAGTACGTTGCGTGCGTTACTCGATCAAGCGTTGCAGGCGCACCGCATCGAGCTGCGAGCGGTCAAGGCTTTGGCGAGTATCGACCTCAAGCGCGACGAACCGGGGTTACTGGAACTGGCCACACAATTGAACCTGCCGCTGCAGTATTTCAACAGTGCCGAACTGGCGCCCTATCAGCAGCGCCTCAGCCATCAATCGCAGATCGCCTTTGAGCGCACCGGCTGCTACGGCGTGGCGGAAAGCGCCGCGCTGGCGCTCGCCGAGCAACTGATTCAGGCGCCGGCGAAACTGCTGATCCACCGGCAGAAATATGCGCAGGCCACGCTGGCATTGGCCGGCGCTGCATAAAATCCCGATAATCCCCGCCATCGATCATGAGCACGCTTCATCTGCAGTGTGCCTGCGCCTCTTCACAAGGATTCAACGATGACCGTCTACTTCATCGGCGCCGGCCCCGGCGACCCGGAACTCATCACCGTCAAAGGCCAACGGCTGATTCGCAGCTGCCCGGTGATTATCTACGCCGGTTCGCTGGTACCCGCAGCGGTGCTGGAAGGTCATCAGGCCGAAATCGTGGCCAATAGCGCTGAACTGCATCTGGAACAGATCATCGATCTGATCAGGACTGCCCATGCCCAAGGCCAGGATGTGGCCCGTGTGCATTCCGGAGACCCAAGTCTGTACGGCGCGATTGGTGAGCAGATCCGCTACTTGCGTGAGCTGAACATTCCTTTCGAGATCATTCCGGGCGTAACCGCGACGGCGGCATGCGCAGCGCTGCTGGGCGCCGAGTTGACCCTGCCGGACATTTCGCAAAGCGTGATCCTGACCCGTTACGCCGACAAGACCGCGATGCCCGCCGGCGAAGAACTGGCGAGCCTGGCGCAGCACGGCGCGACCATGGCCATTCATCTGGGGGTCAATCATCTGGAAAAGATACTGGTTGAACTGCTGCCGCATTACGGCGCGGACTGCCCGATTGCCGTTATTCACCGCGCGACATGGCCGGATCAGGACTGGGTGGTAGGTACATTGGCGGACATTGCCGCAAAGGTCGAGGCCAAAGGCTTTCGGCGTACGGCGCTGATCTTGGTTGGCAGGGTGCTGGGCAGCGAGGTGTTCAGCGAGTCTTCGTTGTATCGGGCCGGGCATGCGCATCTTTATCGCCCTTGAAGACGCCTTCGCGAGCAGGCTCGCTCCCACAGGTGATTGCATTTAATTGTGAGAGCGAGCCTGCTCGCGAATGGGGGCGGCAAAAGTTACCCATAAAAAAACGGCGCTCACGGGGCGCCGTTTTTCATGATCGCAGCGAACACCTTAGTAGTAGGCGTTTTCTTTCTGCGTGTGGTCGGTCACGTCGCGAACGCCCTTGAGCTCCGGAATGCGCTCGAGCAAGGTGCGCTCAATGCCTTCTTTCAAGGTTACGTCAGCCTGGCCGCAGCCCTGGCAACCGCCGCCGAACTGCAACACGGCAATGCCGTCCTCGACAACATCGATCAGGCTGACCTGACCGCCGTGACTGGCCAGCCCCGGGTTGATCTCGGTTTGCAGGTAATAGTTGATGCGCTCGTTGACCGGGCTGTCGGCGTTGACCATCGGCACCTTGGCGTTTGGCGCCTTGATGGTCAGCTGGCCGCCCATGCGGTCGGTGGCGTAATCAACGACCGCGTCATCAAGAAACGCTTCGCTGAAGGAATCGATGTAGGCGGTGAAGCTTTTCAGCCCCAGCGCGGTGTCTTCAGGCTTCTCTTCGCCCGGCTTGCAGTAGGCAATGCAGGTTTCGGCGTACTGGGT
>Ga0308171_1003176_pt1 | contig 15449 bp, 14 predicted proteins | sample PhyGR1_FD_202135 | JGI IMG/M metagenome (GOLD analysis project Ga0308171, IMG submission 202135) | Phyllosphere microbial communities from UC Gill Tract Community Farm, Albany, California, United States - DLSLSG.R1 | ecosystem: Host-associated > Plants > Phyllosphere > Unclassified | place: USA... | reverse complement strand
GCAGCAAGGTGCCCACCGGAAATCGACCGCTGGAAATCCCTTCCCTCAAGTCCTTCGCAACGACCTCATAGCGCGTCTGGCTCATACCTTCCATCAGTCTCAAGCGATCAACGAGTTGACAGTGTATCAGTGCGCGCGCAATTATTATGTACGTACATATTAATATGTATGGTTAATAACAAACATAACAGGATCTTCTCATGTCCAGCACCGTCTTTGATTCCGCTCTCTTTCGTGACATGTTCGGCACAGCGGAAATGCGTGCCGTGTTCTCCGACCAGGCGCTGATCGAACGCTATATCGAAGTGGAAGTGGCACTGGCGCGCGCGCAGGCACGCTGTGGCGTCATTCCAGGTGAGGCCGCCGAACGCATTGCCGAAAGCGCCACCTATGCATCCCTCGACTTGGCACTCATGCAGCATGAGACCGAAATCGTCGGGTACCCGATTCTCCCGCTGGTCGAGCAACTGTCGAAAACCTGCGGCGATGCAGGTCGCTACGTCCATTGGGGGGCGACCACCCAGGACATCATGGACACCGCCGTCGTACTGCAAGTCCGCGCCGCGCTGCTGCTGATCGAGCGTGATATCAAAGCGGTGCGGGGCTTGCTCGCCGACCTCGCCAGGCGCTACCGCGACACCCCCATGGCCGGTCGCACCCACCTGCAGCACGCCCTGCCGATCACCTTTGGCTACAAATGTGCCGTGTGGTTGAGCATGTTCGATCGCCACGCCGAGCGTCTGGTCGAACTGCGTCCGCGGGTGGAAATCGGCCAATTCGCAGGTGCCGCCGGAACCCTGGCGTCCCTGGGCGACAAAGGTCTTGAGGTGCAGGAAGCGCTCATGGCGGAATTGAACCTCGGTGTTCCGCAAGCCACCTGGCACGTTGCCCGGGACGGCCTGGCCGAAACCCTGAATTTCCTCGGCCTGGTCACCGCGTCCCTGGGCAAGGTCGCACTGGACGTCATGATGATGATGACCAGCGAACTGGGCGAGGCGTACGAACCTTTCGTCAAGGGACGCGGCGCCAGCAGCACCATGCCGCAGAAGCGCAATCCCATTTCCTGCGAACTGATGTATGCGGCCGCCAAAGGCGTGCGTCAGCAGGCCGGGCTGATGCTCGACGCCATGATTCAGGACTTCGAACGCTCCACCGGTCCATGGCAAGCCGAATGGATCGCCATTCCCGAAGCCTTCGCCTTGAGCGCCGCGTCGCTGGCCCAGGCCAGGTTCATGCTGGCGGGTCTGGAAGTACGTCCCGAGCGCATGCGCAAGAACCTCGACATGACCCAAGGGCTGATCGTGGCCGAAGCCGTGATGATGGGCCTTGCGCCAGCGCTGGGTCGTCAGGTTGCGCACGACGTGGTCTATGCCGCCTGCCGCCTGGCCAACGATGAAGGCACCAGCCTTCTCGACGCGTTGCTTGCCCAGGGCGAAGCCACCGCTGAACTCGATATCGAAGAACTCAAGCGACTGACCGATCCGGCCAACTATCTGGGCCTGGCACCGCAGATGGTGGATATCGCCCTGGCCCGCGAGGGCAGCGTCAAACGCTGATTGTTCGAAGGCTCGCCGCGATCGAACCCTTCTGCCTATTGCTCGCCTATAACAACAACGAGACTGCAGACATGACGACCCTCAACAAAAAACCGTTCTACAAAGACCTGACCTTCCAGGTCATCGCCGCCATGGTGCTGGGCATTGCCTTCGGCTTCCTGGCGCCGGAACTGGCAGCCAAGTTCAAGATTCTCGGGGATATCTTCCTCAAGTTGATCAAGACCGCCGTTGCCCCTCTGGTGTTTTTCACCGTAGTCCACGGCATCGCTTCGGCGGGTGATATAAAGCGGGTCGGCAAGGTCGGCCTGCGCGCGCTGATCTACTTCGAAATCGTCTCCACCATCGCCCTGGCCATTGGCTTGCTCTGGGGCAATCTGCTGAACATCGGCTCGGGCATGCACGATGCGCATCCGAGCAGCGCCACTGCCGCCGCAGCGACTGCGGCAGTCGCCAAAGGTCACGCGCCGGCCTCGACCCTGGACTTCATCTACGGCATCTTCCCCGACAACTTCGTCGGCGCCTTCGCAGGTGGGCAGTTGCTGCAGGTACTGGTCATCTCGGTTTTGTTCGGCTTTGCCCTGCTGGCGCTCAAGCCTGAACGTCGCAGCGTCATCGAAGATGGACTGAGCCGCATTTCCGAATGCTTCTTCGAGTTCATCAACCTGATCATGAAGTTCGCCCCTTTGGGTGCCTTCGGCTCGGTGGCCTATGCCGTAGGCAGCAACGGCGCAGCGGTCCTGATGTCCCTCGCCAACCTGGTGCTGATGTTCTACGTCTGCATCGCTTTCTTCATCTTCGTTGTGCTCGGCATCGTCTGCCGAATCTCGGGGTTCAGCCTGTGGCGCTTCCTTAAGTACATCAAGGATGAAGTCTTCATCGTACTCGGCACCGCTTCTTCCGAGAGTGCGCTGCCTCGGCTGCTGCAGAAGCTCGAGAAGTTCGGTTGCTCCAAGCAGAGTGTGGGACTGGTGCTGCCGACCGGTTACGCCTTCAACCTGGATGGCACCTCCATCTACATGTCGCTGTGCGTGCTGTTCATCGCCAACGCTTATGGCGTACCTCTGAGCTGGGAACAGCAATTGGGCATTATCGCCATCATGCTGGTGACGTCGAAAGGTGCCGCGGCGGTGTCTGGTGGCAGCTTCGTGGTCTTCGCCGCCACGGTCACCGCCATCGGTTCGCTGCCAGTGGAAGGACTGGCGTTGCTGTTCGGGGTGTACCGGTTCATGTCCATGGCGATCGCCACCTGCAACACCATAGGCAACAGTGTGGCCACGGTGGTGGTGTCGAAGTGGTCCGGCGAGTTTACCGAGCACACCGCGCGGGCGGAGTACCATCGGGTATTGGGGCGCAACCCGCAGGCAGCGCTCTGAGCGTCGGCAAGTCGGACTTGGTGAACAGGGCTCATGGGTTTATCCAGCCGTAGGCCATAGCCACCCATGCGCTTGCTCTCTCTGGCCCTGGACGAAGCCAGCGAGAGCAAGCGCCGAGCTGCGGTGCAGTCGGCCACAGGGGAAGTGGCGCCCAAGCTGGGCGAATACACCAACGACGTTCTACCTGGCCTTCTACGTCGGCTGGACCAAAGCGATATCGGCGGTGCCAGTGTCCAGAGAGGTGGTCACGTCACGGGAGTGAGCGTCCAGCATCAAAGTGGCCATGCTGGAAGCGCTAACGTTTTACCCCGCAGCGCTCGGGGTTTTGCAGCGGGTGTACTCCAACTGGTAAAGGGTCGCTTCCGGGGTGCTGGACTGCCCTTCCAGCAACCGGTGCAGCTCGACCATGAAGGCATCGCCCGCGGCCTCGACATAGTCGGCAGCACAGCCTTCGATCATGACGATCCAGGCTGGAATCTGCGTGCCTTCGGCGCGGGCCTTTTTCTCGGCGGTTTCGACCTTGCTGACCGCCTCGTCAGCCACGCACAAATGCACGCCCGTGATGCCCTGCCTGTCAGCCAGCGGGGCCAGGACCCGTTGACGCAACGCATCGGAAACGGGCTTGTGCTGCTCCTGTTCGACGTCGAAGCGGACAGTCAGTAGATAGGCGCCCTGCCCCACGCCACTGGTGTACGTCACATCGCAGATCGAGCGTGCGACGTTGCGATAGGATTTCACCGACTGCTGCGTCCAAGGCGTCGGCGTATTGAGTCGCGACAGGTAGTCCTGTCCGCCCAGGACCTGCACACTGTCAGCCTCGTAGAGGTTGAAGTAGGTCGGACCCGCATTCAGCGCAATGTAGCGACGCCCGCGCAGAAAGCCTGGAATACCGGCACGCTCGGGCATGTGCTCGCGGTTGTGCCATTCATAGAACTCATCCCGCGCTTCCGGCAGAAGATCGTGCCAGATCGCGACCACACCTGTTCCTGCAAAACTCATGGTGTTCTCCTCGGGTAGTAGTCAGTCAACGTTCGGATGGCGACCGGCTACCCAGGCAGCACCCATTTCGGCCACGTAAGGCACCACTGCCTGAGTTTGTTCGCCCAGCCCCTGGCCGCCGACGCGCATCGTGTCACCTGCCTTGAGGAACACGGGTGGCTTCTGCCCCAGGCCGACCCCCGGTGGCGTACCGGTGATAATCACGTCGCCAGGCATCAGCGGCATGAAACGGCTCAGGTACGCAACAATGTGGGCGACGCTGAAAATCATCGTGCGGGTGTTGCCGGTCTGCAGGCGCTTACCGTTGACGTCCAGCCAGAGGTCCAGCGTCTGTGGGTCGGCGATCTCGTCACGGGTAACCAGCCATGGCCCCAGCGGAGCGAAGGAAAAACCGCTTTTGCCCTTGGCCCACTGGCCTTCGTATTCGAGCTGGTAGGCCCGTTCCGACACATCGTTGGCCAGGCAGTAACCGGCGATATGATCCAGCGCCTGCGACTCCGGGATCTGCCAGGCAGGCGTGCCGATGACGATGGCCAGCTCCACTTCCCAATCGAGCTTTTCCGCGCCGGTCGGCAGGATGACCGGATCGTTGGGACCGCTGATGGAGCCGGTGTGCTTGTTGAACACCACCGGCTGGCTCGGGATGGGCGTGTTGGTTTCTGCGGCGTGGTCGGAGTAGTTCAGACCGATGCAGATCAGGTTCGGCACACTGCCTACGCAGGGACCCAGGCGAGTGCCGGGCGCCACCGAGGGCAATTTTTCAATGTCGACGCCGCGCAACTTCTGCAGCACATCCGGGCTAAGGGCCGATGCATCGATGTCATCGACGATGCCCGAAAGGTCGCGGACCTCTCCCTTCGAATCCAGAATGCCTGGTAGTTCCTGCCCCGGTGAACCGAAACGAACTAAGCGCATGTATTACTCCTTGAGCGTTGAGAAATGGACAGACATGGAGCCTGCACGGCCGAACCGAATGTGCAGCGGCTCATTGACGGGTACATCGAGCACACCGGCATAGGATCCGGTGATGATGACCTGGCCTGCCCGCAGGCCTATCCCCTGTGCAGACAGAAAATTGGCCAGCCAGACGATGGGCAGAATGGGGTCGGCGTCCGGGTGGCGCCCGTTGATTTCGATTGGCTGGGCGGCACCGCGCACTGAAATGTCCAGTTCGGCTGGCAACCTTGCACGGGACAACGTCGTCCGCGGCCCAAGGACCAATCCGTGGTTGAACAGGCCGTCGGCCAGCAATTGCTCGAACGGCAGCGATTGCGGATCGGTGTATCGGCAGCCGATCACCTCCAGGGCCAAGTGGGTATCGCCGATGGCAGCGATGATGTGTTCGGCGGTGTAGGGTTCGCTCCTTACCGGCAGATCGCGGGTCAGGATGCAGGCAAGCTCCGGCTCGATCCGCGCCTGCTGGGTATCGGCGGGTACGCCATAACGCTCGCCGCTGACGATGCTGTCGCTGTAGAGGGGCGCCACGATCCATTTGCCCGTGGGCGGCAATGCACATTTCCATCCGCCCACGGTCTTGCCGGCCAAGGGCCCGACGCGCTGCTGAATGGCGAAGCCTTCGGCCAGGCTGGTGGGCCGGCCAGACTCCGGCAGCGCTGTCAGGCGGATACCTTCGCGGCGGGCGTGGACCAGGGCAGCGGCTGCGGTGTCCAGCGCAGTTGCTGTTTCACTATGGACTGTTTCGCTATGGACTGCTTCACTGCGGGCGCAAGGCTGCTCGTTCATGGCCGCACCGAGTGCACATCGTTCTGCCGCGGCCACACCGTGCCCACCTTGTGGGCGGCGTCTTCGAGCAGCGCATACAGCTCTTCGTAGCGCTCCGGCTGCATGCGCATGACCGGGCCTGCGATGCTCATGGTGCCCACCACCGACCCGCCGGGAATGAGCCTGACCGGCACCGCGATCGCCCACACCCCGGCCTCGGCCTCTTCAATGACCAGACCATACCCGCGCTCGCGTGTCAGCTTCAGGTCGCTGAGCAGCGATTCGATGGTGCTGAGCGCTTTGGGCCCTTGACCGGGATTCGCCTCGGTGCTCCCCAGTCCACTGCGCAGCGCAAGCTCGACGGCCTGCTCATCGGGCATCGACGCCAGCCAGGCCTTGCCGTTGGCCGTCGCGTACAGATTGATCGGGTGATCCATGGCGGGCGAATAGACCAACCCAGGCGCCGCGCCTTGCGCCGACGAAAGCCAGGACAGGCTGCCTTCGCTGACGACGGTGAGCCGCACCAGTTCCTGGCACTGCCTGGCAACCTGTTCGATGATCGGCTGAACGCGCTCGGGCAAGCCGATGCCGTGCAGGTAACGCTGGCCCAGCAGCGCCAGCTTCAGGGTCAGGCGATATTGCGACGTTGCCTCGTCCTGCTCCGCCCAGCCTTGCTCGACCAATTGCGCAAGCACGCGGTGAGCGGGCCCCTTTTCCAGACCCAGGTCGGCAGCGATGTCGGACATACGCATCCAGCGGGCTTCACGCGCCAGCAGCTCGATGGCTTCAAGACAACGGTCGACGGCACCTTTGACGACTCTCATATTTTTCTCGACTTATCTTTGACATCACGGTGGATTTGATCAACATTGCTCTTAACGGAACAGTGTTCCAACAGTATGCAGTCCCCGTTGGATAAGTCAAACCGCTGCGGATATTCCATGCATGTACCAGAGAATCCGATCTCGCCTACAGCAAGCCTCGCGCCGCGAGGTTGTGCATCACCGCCCGCAGGCCGTAGGTCCATGGGGCAGCCTCATGGCTATAGGTCACCGTGTTGCGCAGGCTGCCCAGCAGCTCGCTGCCGATGCTGACCTCGTCGCCCTGCTTGTGGGTGAAGCCGCTTCCGGGGGCTTCACGATCCTGGGTGGGCGCAAAGAGAGTGCCCAGAAACAGCATGAAGCCATCAGGGTATTGATGTTCACCGTTCAGCGTCTGGGCCACGAGTTCCAGGGGATCCCGGCTGATCAACGCCATGGAGCTGCTGCCTTCCAGGGTGAAGCCGTCCTCACCCTGAACGTGCAGATCGACCACACAATTGCGCACGTCGTCGAGGCTGAATGTCTCGTCGAACAACCGAATGAACGGACCGATGGCGCAGGACGCATTGTTGTCCTTGGCCTTGCTCAACAGCAGCGCACTGCGACCCTCGAAATCACGCAAGTTGACGTCGTTGCCCAAGGTCACGCCATGCACCAGCCCCTGACTGTTCACCGCGAGCACGATCTCCGGTTCCGGATTGTTCCATTCGGATTGGCGATGGATGCCTATTTCGCTGCCACTGCCGACCGCGGCCATCACCGGCGCCTTGGTGAAGATCTCCGCATCCGGACCGATCCCCACCTCCAGATACTGCGACCACATCCCCTGCTCGATGAGCACGGCTTTCAGACGCATCGCCGCAGGCGAGCCGGGTTCGATGGCGCGCAAATTGTCGCCTATCGCCTCCTGAACGAGCCGCCTCACGCTTTCGGCCTTGGCCGCGTCACCTCGCGCCTGCTCCTCGATCACCCGCTCGATCATGCTGGATGCGAAGGTCACACCTGCGGCCTTGATCACCTGGAAATCGGCCGGCGGCAGCAGCGACGGCTCGTTCGGATCGGCATGGTTGCCGGTATTGGCCAGCAACGCCTCGACGGTGCCGATGTACCGGCCCGGCGTCAGACGAACCGCCGACACCGGCGAGCGGTGCTCCAACAGGTCGCTCATCGTGGAAAAGCTGTCGGAAAGATCGAACACGCCTTCATGACGAATCACGATCGGCGAGGGTCCCGCGATAGCACCTGGGACCCAGGCGCGGCCAATCAGTGTGCCGGCTACGCCATCCACCGGCAGCGTGTTCTGGCGCGTCAGTTTCAAAAGTCCCATCGCAGGCTCCATTTCAGTCGGCTATCGGAGCCTTGAAAGTACTGGACGGGCTTCGAAAATCCCAATGACTCAATCTCACCCATCAATGCTGTTTCGTTATCGACGCGCAGGGGCGCACCTACATGCACAGCGACCACATCACGTTTTCCAGCGTCACCCGGTGGCTGAAGATAAAGCATCTGGTTCTGGTCAACAGCCTGGCCAAGACCCGGAACATGCACACCACGGCGCAACACATGAATGTCACCCAGCCGGCCATCAGCAAGCTGCTGCGCGACCTGGAAGAGTTGCTGGGTTTTGCGCTGTTCGAGCGACAGACCCGCAATCTGGTGCTGACCGAGCTGGGCGTGTTCGTCGCCCGCTACGCACGCGTTACCCTGGAAGACACGGAGTCATTCGTGGACCAGGTCAACAAGCTGCGCAAAGGCGGCCATGGCCACTTGAAGATCGGCACCATCTTCGCAGCCACCTCGGTCGTGCTGCCCGAGGCCATCGCCTGCATCAAACGCAAACGTCCGCTGCTGGCCATCGAGGTGATCGAGCAAACCAGCAATCAGTTGCTGGAGATGCTGGAGCAGAAAAAACTCGACCTGATCATCGCGCGCTTCACCCACGATGATTGTCAGTCGTTCGAATTCGTCCCGCTGGGGCCCGAGCCGTTTTGCCTGGTCGCCAACCATGCCCATCCGCTCTGCCAGCTCGACCATGTACCCTGCGAAGCGCTGAGCGAGTGGCCATGGGTCATGTACCCGTTCAATACCCCCATTCGCAGGCGCATGGAGCGCGCCTTCCGGCTGTTCGACATCGCGTCGCCCACCAATACGGTGGAAACCATTTCGATGCAAACCTTCCTGCAGTTGCTCCAGTCCGGCCCGATGCTGGCCATGCTGCCGGAGTCGATGGTCCAGTCGCACGTGCAGAGCGGACAGTTGCGAGTGCTCAGGACGCCCTTCAGCGTCGAGTCCCAGGATTACGGTGTCATCACCCGAAAGGACGAGCAGGTATCGGAACCGACGCAGAGCTTCATCGATACGCTGCTCGGGTTCGCCAGCCAGAGGCGCGCTGCCTCCGGCGATGCATGCGCGCGTCGACCCCTGCCATGAGACAAAGTTATCGAGCAATCGAAAGCTCTCATTGGGCAGCCTTTGCGCCGAATCCTATAGTGCCGGCACAAGAATGCGGCGCGCACTGGCGACCGCGCATCACCCCGCAGCCCGTGAGGATGCAATGGACCTGATCATGAAAACCGGCGCCGCCCCCGTGCTGCGCTTGAATGCCCTGGACGATGTGTTGATCGCCAGACGGCCCTTGCTCGAAGGCGAAGTACTCGAGCAGGAGGGCATCACCGTTCGGCAATCGATCGTTCCGGGCCACAAGGTTGCCTGCCGCCGTATCGAAGCCGGTCAACCGGTGAGGCGCTATGGGCAGATCATCGGTTTCGCCATCGCCGCCATCGAACCCGGCGATCACGTCCATGTACACAACCTGGCCATGGGTGAGTTCTCGCGTGATTACGCATTCGGTGTCAATGTACGGGCTGCGTCGACGCCAACCCGGATACCCACCTTCATGGGCATCGTACGCCGCGACGGACGCGTGGCGACGCGCAACTACATCGGCATTCTCACGTCGGTGAATTGCTCGGCCACGGTGGCCCGCGCCATCGCCGACCATTTCCGCAGGGACATCAACCCTGCCGCCCTGCAGGCGTATCCGAACGTGGACGGCGTCGTGGCACTGACCCACTCGGCCGGTTGTGCGGTCGATGCCTCGGGCGATGGCCTGAGCCTGCTGCGGCGGACGCTGGCCGGCTACGCGACCCATCCCAACTTCGCAGCAGTGCTGGTCATCGGCCTGGGCTGCGAGACCAATCAGATCGACGCCTTGCTCAGCACTCAAGGCCTCTCGCGCAGTGACACCCTGCGCACATTCAGCATTCAAGAGACCGGCGGCACGTCCAAATCGATTGCCAAGGGGATCGCCCAGGTCCAGGCACTGCTCGGCGAAGCCAACCGGGTCCGACGCGAGCCGGTCGGCGTGCAGCACCTCACCGTGGGGCTGCAGTGCGGCGGGTCGGATGGCTACTCGGGCATAACGGCCAATCCCGCGCTGGGCAATGCGGTGGATCGGCTGGTGGCCTGCGGGGGCACCGCGATTCTTTCCGAAACGCCGGAAATCTACGGCGCCGAGCACCTGCTCACCCGTCGAGCCGTCAGCCGCGAGGTGGGCGAGAAGCTGATCGCGCGAATCCACTGGTGGGAACGCTACTGCGCGCGCATGGGCGCCGAATTGAACAACAACCCCTCGGCGGGCAACAAGGCAGGCGGCTTGACCACCATCCTGGAGAAGTCGCTGGGGGCGGTGGCGAAGGCCGGCTCCAGCAACCTGACGGACGTCTACGAGTACGCGCAAACCGTGACGGCCCATGGCCTGGTGTTCATGGACACCCCTGGCTACGACCCGGTCTCGGCCACGGGGCAAGTGGCCGGCGGGGCCAACCTGATCGCCTTCACCACGGGCCGCGGTTCGGCCTATGGATGTGCGCCTGCGCCTTCGATCAAGCTGGCGACCAACAGCGCCCTGTGGGCTCGACAGCGCGAGGACATGGACATCAATTGCGGCGAGATCGCCGAAGACAAGCTGACCATCGAAGCCTGCGGCGCGGCGATATTCGACGCGATGCTGCGTATTGCTTCAGGCGAGCGCAGCATGAGCGAGCAACACGGGTACGGGCAGAACGAGTTCGTACCCTGGCAGATCGATGCCGTGACCTGAGTGTGCAGCGACGCTTTCGACACCGCGCCTATCATCACCGGACATTGGGTAATCATGGCCACACACATCAAAGGCTCCACTCGACTCTACGGATTGGTCGGCCATCGGTTGGCCGCCGCCAAATCCCCACAGCTGCTCAATCCAGTATTCATGGACCAGGGCGAAGACGCGGTCTGCATTCCGTTTGAGGTAACGCCCGATGGCTTGTGCAACTTCGTGATCGGCGCCAGAGCCTTGAACAACCTGGCAGGCCTGCTGGTCACCATGCCACACAAGCAAAGCATTTTGGCTCTGGTCGACGAGCTTCACCCAACGGCTCGCCAGGTGGGTGCAATCAACGTGGTCCGATGCGAAAGCGATGGACGCTGGATCGGTGCAGTGTTCGACGGTCTGGGCTGTGTTCTGGGCATGCAACAGGAAGGTCACGAGCCTGCGGGCAAGAGCGTGCTGTTGGTGGGCGCGGGCGGTGCAGGACGAGCGATCGCCTTCGCTGTCGCAGGCGCGGGCGCCCGGTCACTCACAGTGTGCGATGCCGACGAGCAGCGAGCTCGGAGCCTGGCCGAGTCCGTGGCGGCAGAAACGGGCTGTGCCACACGTGTGGGCCCACCCGACCCGCGCGGTCACCATATCGTGATCAACGCAACACCTCTGGGCATGGGCGCAAACGACCCCCTGCCCGTCGACCCGGAACGGCTCGAGCCCGACATGCTGGTCGTCGATATCATCAACTCGCCCCACTCGACACCCCTTTGCCGAGCGGCGCGCGAGAAAGGCTGCAGCACCCAGGACGGCGGCCATCTGCATCGCGGCCAGGCACGCCTGGTTCTGCGGTTCCTGGGATTGAATCAGGACGCGGATGGCGAACCTGGTGGCTTGCCTCCAGAACACGCTCAACCGGATCAGGCCATGACTCGAGCGTCATGAGGGCTGTGCTCGTTCAGGCCAGCGGCGGGACAGCAGTGATGCAGGTTTGCCCCGTCATGCGCCCGCTGTCGACCCGCCAGCTTCGGAATACTGCACACACAGCTGGTTCTTGCCACTGCGCTTGGCGCGGTACAACGCCTCGTCGGTGGCCTTGATCCAGTCGCGCTCGCTGGCGTATTGATGGGAGTACGGCACCAGGCCGATACTCAGCGTCACCTCGATGGGCACGGTCGCATCAACCCAGTCGGAAAACTGCCTGCGGATGTCGTCCAACCGCTGAGTGGCTTCACCCAGGCTCATATCGAACAGCAGCAGACAGAATTCATCGCCACCATAACGCCCAGGGGCAGCCGATGCGCCCAGTCCTGAACGCAGCAGATTGGCCAGACGGCCGATGATCGCGTCGCCCATCAGATGGCCGTGCTCGTCGTTGATGCGCTTGAAGTTGTCGATGTCTATCAACGCCACCATCGCGATGACCTCACCTCGTCGGCATCGAGGAAAGATCTCTACCAGCTTTTCCATCCACGAAGCGTGGTGCAGCAGGCGGGTCATGCCGTCCAGCTTGCTGATGAGCTTGAAGGCTTTCTTGTGCACCGCTAACTGCACAGAAACGTCGTAGCTGGCGCGGGCCACGATCAGCGGATAGATGATCAGCATGGGCAGGCAGGCCAGTTGCTGCAGCGCGCTGGTCGCCAACGACAACTCGAAGCCCCTCAGGCCCAGGGCCAGAAGCAGCCCCACCCCCTGCAACCCGACAGTGATCCGCAACAGACGCCATCCGCCCGCAGCCATCGCGTTCATGGCGACCATGGACAGCAGCAGCACGGATGGCAGCAGGTTCAGCGCCATCAGCCCCGCCCAGCAGCCGGCGAACAGGCCATCCAGCGCGAGGCTGCGCAGTTCGACCGCGAACGGATCCGCGGCTCTGCGTGCGAGCAGGTAGGCAAAGGTCGGCCAGACCATGAGGTTGGTCAGCATCGCAGCCCACGCCCACATCGGCGTGTCGGGGTCGACCCCCAGCACCGTACCGATGAACGTTGCACTCAACAGGCAGCCGATGGAACGGGGCCCGTAGATGCGGCGTGCAAACGTTTCTCCCAACTCACGACGACTGAGTGGCATTCCAAGGCTCTCCGGCGCTGCAATCGATGTGCCCTATCAGAGCTTGGCAGTGCCGGTGATCCGCCAAGGACTTCAGGTCAGGCGGGGTGGCACTTTGGCATCGATTTTATCGCAAGCCGAGGATGCAGTCAGCAGCCATTCGGTAGACACACACAACTTGGCGACGAGCGCCGGGCCGCCCTTTCACTGCGCCTGGCCGTAGTCCTCGTCGGTGACCTGCTCCAACCACTCCACGACATTGCCGTCCAGGGCTTCGGCAATGGCAATGTGGCTCATGCCGGTATTCGGCGTTGCGCCGTGCCAGTGCTTGACCTGGGGAGGAATCCACACGGTGTCGCCGGGACGAATCGATTGCCGGACCTGACCCTCCTGCTGCACGTATCCGGCGCCTGCGGTCACGATCAGCGTCTGCCCCAGTGGATGAGTGTGCCAGGCCGTACGCGCCCCCGGATCGAAGGTCACGGTGGCGCCGCCGATGCGTGCGCCGTCGCTGCCTTTGAACGGCGCATCGACGCGTACCTTCCCGGTAAAGTATTCAGCGGGTCCGACGGCGGACGGCTGGGAACCTGCAGGCGTGACGGTGATATTCATGGGCTGAGCTCCTTCACTTTCGAAAGCTGACAAGGACAATGAGAGCGCGGCGATCGCGAGTGTTTTCATCGAGCGTCCTTTTGGGGTTCGTGCAAGAGCTTCCAATCTACCGGTTACCTGCCCGTTCGATTAGTCGTGGGAAGCTGCATGCATAAGTGAGCGGAGCTCATCAATGCGGCGGGAAGACAGGCATGGTCTTCCTTCGTCGCCTTTGAACTATCGCAAGGTTTAATGAATGGATTCGCCAATGAAGGTTAGGAAGCGTTCAGTCCCTTTCAGGCGGAGTAAGGCCTTCGTCGTTCAGGGCAGTCTTCAAAAAAGCTATCAACGCTTTCAGTGCGCTAGGCATCCGATGTCTGGAAAGGTAAACCGCATGGATGCCTAGCGGTGACAACTTGGTGTCGGGAAAGAGGCGTACGAGACGTCCGTCTGCAATCTCTTGCGCAACGGCAAAACCAGGTAGCATGGCAATGCCCGTTCCGCTCAGCGCAGCCCGCACCACGATCGCGGCTTCGTTGGTCGTGAAACTGCCCGTGACCGGGACCAAGACCGTGCCCGTAGCTTGCTTGAACTTCCATTCGCTCCGCCCGAAGTGGGCGTAGGTCAGACAGTTATGGGCCGTCAGGTCTTCAATAGCATCAGGTGTTCCGCACCGACCCAAATATTCAGGACTGGCGCAGATGTAGGAGTGAACACTTCCCAGCCTGGTCGCGATCAGAGTGGGATCCAGATCGTTGGTCACTCGGATAGCCAGATCGATACCGTCCTGCGCCAGGTTCGTCATGCGATCCACGACCTGCAGGTCAACAGAAACCTGCGGGTTCAGCTGCAGGAACTTCATCAAGATATCGGTCAGGCAATGTTCTGCAAAGATGGACGATGCAGTCACCCGAACGAGCCCTTTCGGTGTGCAGTGCGACGCAGTACCCACGGCAGACACCGTTTCGCTGAGTCTGATGAGTTCCTCGCAGATCGGAAGCGTCAACTCACCCGCCGGTGTCAGGCTGAGTTTGCGAGTGGTTCGATGCAGCAGACGTGCCTGGGCCCATTCCTCGATCGAACCTACGTATCGTGAAGCCATCGCGCGCGACATTCCCAAGTGCTCTGCGGCGCCGGAAATGCTGCTTCGCTTGACAGCCTCCAAAAAAACCTTGGCGGCGATGATCCGGTCCATTCGCTCGATCCATGCAACAAAGCGTCAACCATAGCCCGGTATATCTGCACTGGACAAGCAAATAGACTGCGGACACAACGCTGGTTATGAAGTTCGAGACTTCCATATTTTTGGACGCAGAGGCTGGCCCTGCCAGTATCCGACTCAAACCAGGGAAAGTCGCACCCATGCCTACTCAATGTTCATCGAGAGTCCAATATCCATGTCTTTTAGCGAAGGTAAAACGCTGCGCTTGATTTTTCCCCAGTGGCAAGGTGGCAACAATGCGCCGTATCACTTGGGTGCAGAGTTGCTTGCCTGGTTGGCGCCCGAGCACTCAGGCCCCACAGAACATGTTCCCGTAGAGCCTCCCTCTGCAGGGGCACCGCTCGAAGAGTTGGGGATCGTTGGGCGCCGCGCGTTGCTGAAACAGCTGAACAGCGCGCAAACACTATTGAGCCGACACTCTGCGGACCGCTTGGTCATACTCGGTGGAGACTGCCTCGTTGACTTGGCTCCATTTGCTTATTTGAACGAACGCTACCAAGGCGACCTTGCTATTCTCTGGGTGGATGCTCATCCCGATATCATGACGCCAGAGCAATTCAACAATGCGCATGCCATGGTCCTTGGCATGCTGCTCGGCAATGGCGATCCGGACTTCGTCCAAGCAGTGGCCCATCCGCTGAAGCCGCAAAACATCCTGTATGTGGGAATGCATGATCCTACCGATTGGGAGGCTTCCGAAATCGATCGTCTGGGTTTGCAGAATGTGAGTCCAGCCCAGATCACTCAGCAAGGAAGCAGCGCCGTTCTTGATTGGTTCAAATCGACGGGTGCAAAGCACTTGGCCATTCATCTGGATCTGGATGTGCTGGACCCCAGACTGTTCCGCTCGCTTCTGTTTGCCAATCCCCATGCCCCAGAAAAATCGTTAGAGGGGGTGGCGCAAGGTCAGCTAAGTATCGAACAGGTACTGGACGTGCTGAGGGATATTGCCAAGATCACTGATGTGGTGGGGTTGGGCATTACCGAGCATCTTCCCTGGGATGCCTTGGCGCTCAAGAACATGCTTGCCAGGCT
>Ga0308171_1003173_pt1 | contig 15451 bp, 14 predicted proteins | sample PhyGR1_FD_202135 | JGI IMG/M metagenome (GOLD analysis project Ga0308171, IMG submission 202135) | Phyllosphere microbial communities from UC Gill Tract Community Farm, Albany, California, United States - DLSLSG.R1 | ecosystem: Host-associated > Plants > Phyllosphere > Unclassified | place: USA... | reverse complement strand
TGATCACGGGCTCGGGGAACACCATGCGCTCCAGAATGATCTGGGAGTCGAGGTCGCTCAGCGTTTCGCCGGTCGTCACGTCCTTCAGGCCCACGCAGGCAGCGATGTCGCCGGCGCGGATTTCTTCGACTTCCAGACGTTCGTTGGCGTGCATCTGCACGATACGGCCGATGCGTTCCTTCTTGCCCTTGATCGGGTTGTAGACGGTGTCGCCCTTGGACAGAACGCCCGAGTACACGCGCACGAAGGTCAGCTGGCCCACGAACGGGTCGGTCATCAGCTTGAACGCCAGGGCCGAGAACTTCTCGTTGTCGTCCGCCTTGCGGGTGACGGGGTTTTCGTCTTCGTCGGTGCCCGTCACATCATCGATGTCGGTAGGCGCCGGCAGGTAGTCGATCACGGCGTCGAGCATGCGCTGCACGCCCTTGTTCTTGAACGCGGTGCCGCACAGCATCGGCTGGATTTCCGTCGCGATCGTGCGCGTGCGCAGACCGGTCTTGATCTCTTCCTCGGAGAGGTCGCCCTCTTCCAGGTACTTGTTCATCAGGTCTTCGGACGCTTCGGCAGCGGCTTCGACCATCTTCTCGCGCCATTCCTTGGCGGATTCCACCAGGTCGGCCGGGATGTCTTCGTACGTGAACTTCATGCCCTGCGAGGCTTCGTCCCAGATGATGGCTTTCATCTTCAGCAGGTCGACCACGCCGGTGAAGTTTTCTTCCGCGCCGATCGGGATCACCACGGGCACGGGGTTGGCCTTCAGGCGCAGACGCATCTGGTCGTAGACCTTGAAGAAGTTGGCGCCGGTACGGTCCATCTTGTTCACGAAGGCCAGGCGAGGCACCTTGTACTTGTTGGCCTGGCGCCAGACGGTTTCCGACTGGGGCTGCACGCCACCCACGGCGCAGTACACCATGCAGGCGCCGTCCAGCACGCGCATGGAACGCTCCACCTCGATGGTGAAGTCCACGTGGCCGGGGGTGTCGATGATGTTGAAGCGGTGCTCGGGGTAGGACATGTCCATGCCCTTCCAGAAGCAGGTCGTGGCGGCCGACGTGATCGTGATGCCGCGCTCTTGCTCCTGCTCCATCCAGTCCATGGTGGCAGCGCCGTCGTGCACTTCACCGATCTTGTGGTTCACACCGGTGTAGAACAGGATGCGTTCGGTCGTCGTGGTCTTGCCAGCGTCGATGTGGGCCGAGATACCGATATTGCGGTAGCGCTCGATGGGGGTCTTGCGTGCCATGATGTTTCTTTCGTTTAACGGCTAAGAGCCCGCCCGCCAAAAATGGCGAATCGGGCTCCCAGCTTTCGAGATATGGGGACGAAACCCGGACTTAGAAGCGGAAGTGGCTGAAAGCCTTGTTGGCTTCGGCCATACGGTGCACTTCGTCACGGCGCTTCATCGCACCGCCACGGCCTTCCGTGGCTTCCAGCAGTTCGTTGGCCAGGCGCTGCGCCATCGACTTCTCGCCACGCTTGCGGGCGGCTTCCTTGATCCAGCGCATCGACAGGGCCAGACGGCGCACGGGACGCACTTCGACCGGCACCTGGTAGTTGGCACCGCCCACGCGGCGGGACTTCACTTCGACCATGGGCTTCACGTTGTTGATGGCAACGGTGAAGGCTTCCAGCGGGTCCTTGTCAGGGTGCTTCTTCTCGATCAGTTCCAGGGCGCCGTAGATGATGCGCTCTGCGACTGCCTTCTTGCCGCCTTCCATGATCACGTTCATGAATTTGGACAGCTCGACGTTGCCGAACTTAGGATCCGGCAGGATTTCACGTTTGGGGACTTCGCGACGACGTGGCATTTTTCACCTCTATCTTTGCTTCAGTTGGCGCCTTTCCAGGCACCGCGAGAGCCAATGCAGGACTCCCACTTACTCGACCCGCGCAGAACGCCTGCGTTTGGGGCCACTACGCTGCTTCACCGCGCCACGCGGGAACAGCACCGAAAATTCTTTTGCTAAAAGCGCAGGGCTTACTTGGCCTTGGGCTTCTTGGCACCGTACTTGGAGCGCGCTTGCTTGCGGTCTTTCACGCCTTGCAAGTCGAGCGAGCCACGCACGATGTGGTAACGCACACCGGGCAAGTCCTTGACACGACCGCCGCGAACCAGCACCACGCTGTGTTCCTGCAGGTTGTGGCCTTCGCCGCCGATGTAGGAGATGACTTCGAAGCCGTTGGTCAGGCGCACCTTGGCGACCTTACGCAGAGCGGAGTTGGGCTTCTTGGGCGTCGTGGTGTACACACGGGTGCACACGCCGCGGCGCTGAGGAGAGTTTTCCATCGCAGGGCTCTTGGACTTGGTCTTTTCGACCTCGCGCCCCTGACGGACCAATTGATTGATGGTTGGCATTGAAATACGTCCCTAAACGTGAATTTTTCCGTGTAAGCCGTGACAGCTTCGTGAACACGAAAACGTGAATCCCTTCGGAAATTCCGAAAAGCCTTCTAATGTAGCAGCAAGGCCCCGAACGGGCAAGCGACGTGCTTTCCCACCCTCGTCGCAAGATACGGCACAGCCCGTGAAAGCGCACAGCCCGTGCCAGGACCGCCGCGCAAGGGCCGCCCCGCCGCGCTGGCGGTGTCCCCCTTCCCGAATGGCAGCGCCATTCGAGAGAAGGGGTGAAGGCGCGAAAGCGCCTCAGGGGGATGCACCTTCTACTTGATCCAGAGGCGGATCGCGTCCCAGGCGCGGCCGAAGATGCCGGCCTGGTCCACCGCTTCCAGCGCCACCAGCGGCACCTCGGCGACGGGCTGCTCGCCCAGGGACACCTTCAGCGTGCCCACCGGCTGGCCCTTGGCGAACGGCGCGACCAGCGGATCCTGGCGCACGATCTGCGTCGTGACCTTGCCGGCGCTGCCCGAGGGCACGGTGACGATGATGGCCTCGGGGCGGCCGATCTTGAGCGTGTTCTGCGTGCCCTTCCAGACGGCGGGCGTCGCGGCGGGCTGGCCGGCGTCGAACAGCTTGACGGCGTCGAAGGCGGTGTAGCCCCAGTTCAGCAGCTTCTGGGTTTCGTTGGCGCGGGCGTTCTCGCTCGTGGTGCCGAGCACGATGGACAGCAGGCGGCGCTGGCCGACGTTCGGGAAGTCGCGCTTGGACGTCGCCACCAGGCAGTAGCCGGCCGCCGCCGTGTGGCCGGTCTTCAGGCCGTCCACCGTGGGGTCGCGGAACAGCAGCGAGTTGCGGTTGCTGCCGTTGGACACCGGCGTGCCCGGGTAGGCGTACTGCTTGGTGGCGTAGTAGTGCATGTACTCCGGGAAGTCCTTCATCAGCCGGGTGGCCAGCACGCTCAGGTCACGCGCGGTGGTGGTGTGGCCGGGCTCGGTCAGGCCCTCGGGGTTCTTGTACGCCGTGCCCTTCATGCCCAGCGCCTGGGCCTGGTCGTTCATCAGCTTGACGAAGTTCTCGGCCGTGCCGCCCACGCCCTCGGCCAGGGCCATCGTGGCGTCGTTGCCCGACTGAACGATCATGCCCTTGATGAGGTCCTCCACCGGCACCTGCATCTTGGGGTCGATGAACATGCGCGAGCCGGGCATCTTCCAGGCGCGCACGCTCACGGGCAGCTTCTGGTCGAGCGTGATCTTCTTGGCGCGCAGCGCGTCGAACACCAGGTAGCCGGTCATCAGCTTGGTGAGCGAGGCCTGCTCCACCGGCGCGTCGATGTCCTTGGCCGCCAGCACCTGGCCGGCGGTCACGTCCAGCAGCAGGTAGTTGCGCGCGGCGATCTCGGGCGGCTGCGGCGCCTGCACCTGGGCCCACAGGGCGGCAGGCGCGAGCAAAACGGCGCAGACAAGGGTTCGCAGCGAGGGCAGGAGGGACTTCATGGAGGACACGGGCACTTGAGGGGGAGACAACAGAAAGAGGAACGGGGAAAGGCAGGCACCTGCGGCGGACGCTGCAGACGCCGGCGGGCCGGGTCAGACGCCAGCGCCCGGCATCACAGGTCGGACTGCAGGTGGCGGGTGACCAAGTTTTTCAAAAGCGGCAATTGTCCGTGAAAGAAATGGCCGCCTCCAGGCACGACGGTAACGGGCAGTATCTGCGGGCGGGCCCAATCCATCACCGCGGACAGGGGCACGGTGTCGTCGGCCTCGCCATGCACGACCAGCGTGCGCAGGTGCGCCTCGGGCGGCACCGGGGCCACCGTGAAGCGGCTGGCGGCGGTGCCGACCAGCACGGCGCGCTGGATGTCGGCCTGGCGCTCGGCCCAGAGCCGCTCCAGCGCATGGCTGGTGACGAAGGCGCCGAACGAGAACCCGGCCAGCGCCAGCGGCCCCTGCGGCGCTACCTGGCGCACCACGGCCAGCAGGTCGTCCAGCTCGCCCCGGCCGTCGTCGTGCGTGCCGGCGGTGGCGCCCACGCCGCGGAAGTTGAAGCGCACGGCCGTCCAGCCGCTGCCGACGAAGGCGCGCGCCAGCGTCTGCACCACCTTGTTGTCCATGGTGCCGCCGAAGAGCGGATGCGGATGGGCGATGACGGCCACGCCGCGCGGCGCGGCCCCCTCGGCCAGGGTGGCGGCGTCGCGCAGCACCTCGATGGCGCCGGCCGCGCCTTCCAGGGTGAGCCGTTCGGTCTGGGAATTCACGATTTTGCTATCAAATCAATAGCTGCCGGCGCTGGATGATCGAGCGCTGGCGGCCTAAAACACTCTGAATCGCTCGGTGGGAGGAGCGTTGCGCGGCTCAGCGGCCCACGTCCGGGGGCGTCAGCAGGCGCTCGACGATCTGGCCGTTCTTGAGGTGCGACTCGACGATTTCGTCGATGTCTTCCTTGTCCACGTAGGTGTACCAGGTGCCCTCGGGGTACACGACGGCGATGGGGCCGCCGGCGCAGCGGTCCAGGCAGCCGGCCTTGTTCACGCGCACCTTGCCGGGCCCGGACAGCTTGGCGGACTTGACCTGCGACTTGCAGCGGTCGAAGCCGTCCTGCGCGCCGTAGCGGGCGCAGCTTTCCTCGCCCTTGCCGCGATCGTTCAGGCAAAAGAAGATGTGGCGTTCGTAGTACTGCGGGGCGGCCGGCGCGTCGTCGGCCGCGGCGGCAGGGGTGGAGTGGTCGCTCATGCGGTCATTCTAGGACGCGCCCCCTGGGCTACCGGATCACTCGGGCACTCGGCCGACAAGCCCGCACGCCCCGCTCAGCCCGCTGCTGCAGTGGCCGCCGCCGCCGTCTCCCGGTCGCGGCGCGACACGCGCTGCACCACGTAGACCAGCGCCGCATAGGGCCAGAGCCAGCCCAGCCATTGGCCCAGCCCGAAGAAGCGGATGAAGCGGCCCTGCTCCCAGGCCTGCAGCGTCTCGGCGAAGTACGCGCTGGTCGGCGCCTGGTTCAGCAGATTCAGGTGCAGCGCCAGCGCCAGCAGCAGCAAGGCCGCGCAGGCCCGGCGCGGCACGGCGACGAGCAACAGCGCCACCACCAGCCCCGCCCAGAGGCCCAGGTTCGCGGGCACGGTGATCCACTCCCAGGCGTGGGCCGGCCCCCAGCTCATGGCGGCCGACAGCGCGGTCGCGCCCACCCCCACGGCGACCGTGCCGAGGGCGAACACCGCCCGCCGGCCCAGGTGCCGCATGATGCAAAAGCCCAGCAGGCAGGGAATGAGCACGCCGAGCAGCACGGCCAGCAGCTCCGCGCCCGGCGACAGCGCTTCCAGCGGCTCGGTGCGCACCGGCAGCCATTCCAGGAAGGGCGTGTCCTCCAGCCAGTCGATCAGCGCCCCCTCCAGCCGCTCCCACATCTGCCCCAGGCCGAACGGGACGGCGGCGGGAAAGAGCAGGGCCAGCGGCCAGAGGGCCAGCAGCACCAGCGCGCCGCGCGCGTCGTCGACGAACCAGCGGGCGCGCAGCCGGCTCCAGCGGTCGATGGCGCCCAGCCGCTCCAGCAGCCAGGCCAGCAGCGCGCCCACCAGGGTGCCGGCGGCGTTCAGCGCCAGGTCCATGTTGGACGGCACGCGGCGCGGCAGGTAGATCTGCAGGAACTCCATCGACAGCGACAGCAGCGTGCCCGCCAGGGTGGCCAGCAGCAGGGCCCAGCGCGCCCAGCCGCTGCGCATCATGGCCAGCGCCAGCAGGAAGCCGAAAGGCGCGTAGCCACCCATGTTGATGTTGACGTCGAACCACGTCCAGTAGGGCGGCGGCATGCGCGCGGTGAGAAACACCCAGGGCGAGATGCCCTGCTCGCGCCAGCCCTCGAAGGGGAACAGGCTGGCGAAGACGATCAGCGCCGCATAGAGCAGCGCGAGCGGCCAGGCGGAGGTCTTGTGCACGGCGAGGCTCGCTGCGCGGCGCCGGGGCGCGTGTCAGAACGGCTTGACGACCACCAGCACCACGGCCGCCACCAGCAGCAGCACGGGCACCTCGTTGAACCAGCGGAACCAGCGGTGGCTGCGCCGGCTCTGGCCGTTCGCCAGCTTGCGCAGCAGCACGCCGCACGCATGGTGGTAGCCCACGGCCAGCACCACCACCGCCAGCTTGGCGTGCATCCAGCCGTTGCCCGGGCCCCGGCCGATGCCATAGCCCAGGTAGAGCCAGAGGCCCAGCCCCAGCGCCGGCACGGCCAGCAAGGTGGTGAAGCGCAGCAGCTTGCGCGCCATCAGCAGCAGCCGGTCGCGCTCGGCGGCGGAGCCCGGCGCGACCATGGCCAGGTTGACGAAGATGCGCGGCAGATAGAAAAGGCCCGCGAACCAGCTGGCCACGAACACGATGTGAAAGGCTTTGACCCAGAGCATGCGGGCAGTGTACGGGCGCCCCATCGAGCCCACGTACCGGCTGCCGCAATGTGGCGCACAATTTCGGCATGCATCTGTCCAGCCCCACCCCGTTCCCCGCCCATCGTCCCCGCCGCCTGCGCCGCGATGCCTTCACCCGCAACCTGGTGCGCGAGAACGCGCTCACGCCGCACGACCTGATCTACCCGGTATTCGTGCACGAGGGCACGAACCTGCGCCAGCCCGTCACGTCGATGCCCGGCGTGGACCGGCTGAGCCTGGACCTGCTGCTGCCCGTGGCCGAGGACTGCGCGCGCCTCGGCATTCCGGTGCTGGCCCTCTTTCCCTCCATCGATCCGGCGCTCAAGACGCCCGACGGCCAGGAGGCGCTCAACCCCGAGGGCCTGATCCCGCGCGTGGTGCGGGCGCTGAAGAAGGAATTCCCGGAGCTGGGCGTGCTGACGGACGTGGCGCTGGACCCCTACACCAGCCACGGCCAGGACGGCATGCTCGATGAGACCGGCTACATCATCAACGACGAGACGGTGGAAGTGCTGGTGGGCCAGGTGCTGACCCATGCCGAGGCCGGCGTGGACATCGTCGCGCCCAGCGACATGATGGACGGGCGCATCGGCGCCATCCGCGACGCGCTGGAAGTGCAGGGCCACATCCACACCCGCATCATGGCCTACAGCGCCAAGTACGCCAGCGCCTTCTACGGCCCCTTCCGCGACGCCGTGGGCACGCGCGGCGCGCTCGGCAAGGCCGACAAGAACGTCTACCAGATGGACCCGGCCAACACCGACGAGGCCCTGCGCGAAGTGGCGCTGGACATCGCCGAGGGCGCCGACATGGTGATGGTGAAACCCGGCATGCCCTACCTGGACGTGGTGCGCCGCGTGAAGGACGAATTCCGCGTGCCCACCTTCGCCTACCAGGTGAGCGGCGAATACGCCATGCTCAAGGCCGCCGCCGCCAACGGCTGGCTCGACCACGACGCGGTGATGATGGAAAGCCTGCTGGCCTTCAAGCGCGCGGGCGCCGACGGCGTGCTGACCTATTTCGCCCGCGACGCCGCGCGCCTGCTGCGGCGCGCCTGAGCCCCCGCCCCAGCCGACAGCACTACTAAAATAGTAGCTGTTGGCGCTCATGGAACGGGCGCTGGAGCCTGTTTTGACCGAAGCCTCCTCCGGCGCCGTCCGCGTCTTCCACATCCAGCACGGCAGCGCCCGCGAGCTCAGCGAGCTGCCCACCGCCCCGCCCGCCCAGGGCTTTTACTGGGTCGCCTGCACCCGCCCGGCCTTCAGCACCCGGCTGGCCCACATGCAGGCCATGCTGCAGGCCACCGCGGGGCTGCACCTGGTGGACCTGCACGTGTCCGATCTGCTGAACGCGCAGCTGCCCTCGCACTACGACTACACCTCGCAATACGACCTGCTGGTCTTTCGCCGGCTCACCGCCACGCAGTGCGACACCGCCGTGCTGCCCGGCGCGGCGGGCGACGCCGCCCCGCAGCGGGGCGGCCCGCCGGTGCTGCGGCGCATCGACACCAGCCCCGTGGGCTTTGCCGTCTTCGACCAGGTGCTGCTGACGGTGCACCCCGTGGACTGCACCGTGCGCGACGCCTTCGCCGCGCGCCTGCTGCTGCCCCAAGCACAGGCGCAGGCCCAGCAGCCCGGCAACGGCGCCGCAGCGGCAGTGACGGCGGCGGCTGCAGCCACCGCGACGGCCACCTCCATCATGGAGACCGAAACCGCGTTGCGCGACGCGCGCGGCGGCTTCGCGGCCGGCTCGCGCCTGCCCACCAGCCCGGCCGACCTGATGCTGCGGGTGGTCAACCTCATCGTGGACAACTACCTCGACCTGCGGCGCGAACTCTCGCGCCAGCTCGACCACTGGCAGGCCGAACTGCTCAAGCCCCGGGCCCGCTTCGCCAACTGGAACGCGCTGCTGGAGGCGCGGCTCACCCTGCACCGGCTCGACGAGATCTGCGAAGACCAGCGCGCCGCCGTGCAGGACTGGGTGGACACGCTGGAAACCTGGGCGCTGCCGGACACCGTGCCCGCGCTGCGCGAGCTGGACTTGCTGAAGGTGCGCAGCCGCGACGTGCTGGAACACATCGAGCGCGTGGTGCACCACGTGCGCCGGCTGGAACAAAGCACCGAGACCGCCGTGCAGATGCATTTCAGCGTGCAGAGCAATCGCACCAACGACATCATGCGCACGCTCACGGCGCTCACCGCCGTGTTCCTGCCGCTCAACCTGATCGCCGGCATCTTCGGCATGAACTTCGAGTTCATTCCGCTGGTGCACAAGCAGGACGGCTTCTGGTGGGCCATGGGCTCGATGACCGTCATCGCCATCGCGCTGATCGCGCTGTTCTGGCGCAAGCGCTACCTCGCACGCACCGGGCAGGGCTGACGCCCGGGGCCGCAGCGCCGGCCCCGTCACCGCACTTCCGCTGTCCGGCCATCGGCCGCATTGACCCTTCGCGCATGTCAGACATGGCAAAGGGTGCCGCAACATTAATTGCTTAGTCAATTAATATCAGCGTCATGGAATCCGACGCCCCCGAAGACATCGCCGCCTGCCTGGACCCGCAGTGGCCCGTGCCGCACCCGATCGAACAGCACCTGGGCTACCAGCTGCGCCGCATCGTGACGCTGCTGAGCGCGCATATCGACCGCCAGGTCGAGCCCCTGGGGCTGACCGATGCCCAGTGGAAGCCGCTCCTGCGCCTGCTGCTGGACCAGACCGGCACCGTCGCCGCCCTGGCGCGCATCTGCCAGCTGGACGCGGGCGGCATGACGCGCCTGCTGGACCGTCTGGAGACCAAGGGCCTGGTGCGCCGCGAGCGTTCGCAGGAAGACCGCCGCGTCGTCAACATCGAACTGACCGACGAAGGCCGCGCCGCCGCCCAGCAGTTGCCCGACATGCTGCAGGGCATGCAGCGCTCGATCCTGCAGGGCTTCAGCGCCGAGGAAGAGGCCCAGCTGCGCGGCTTTCTGGCCCGGCTCTACGGCAACGCCCTGGCGCTGGAGCCGGGCAGCGCGCCGGGCGGCCCGGACAGCTGACACGGCGCAGCACCCACCGCCCCTTTTTCCCTCCGCCCGTCCCCAGAGCACAACATCATGAAAAACCAGCTCACCCCTTCCCTTTCCGCCCCGGCCGTGGAGCCCGCTGCCCACAGCGACGCGGACCAGCCCAGCCCCTTGAAGGGCGCGGCGCTCTACTTCGCCACGCTGGCGCTGGCCATCGCCGCCCTGCCCGGGCTGACCGGCTGCGCCGACATGTCCGGCATCGCGTCCCATGCGCAGATGCGCGACGCGGCCTCGCTGGGCCTGCCCGCCACCCCGCCGCCCGGCACGCTGCAGGTGGACGCCGCCGTGCCCGCCGACTGGTGGCGCGGCTTCGGCGATGCTCAGCTGAACGCGCTCATCGACCGCGCCCTGGCCCAGAGTCCCAACCTGAAGCTGGCCGAAGCCCGCGTGGCCCGGGCCAACGCCTTTACCGAGACCGCCCGCGCCGCCACCGGCCCGCGCCTGACCGGCAGCCTGGACGTGAGCCGCCAGCTCTACAGCGCCAACGGCCCCTACCCGCCGCCGCTGGCCGGCAACACCTACAACAGCGGCACGGCGCGCCTGACCGGCAGCTGGGAGATCGACTTCTTCGGCGAGCACCGCGCCGCACTGCAGTCCGCCCTGGGCACGGCCAACGCCGCCCAGGCCGAGGCCCAGTCCGCCCGCCTGCTGCTGGCCGCCAACGTGGCGCGCAACTACATCCAGCTGGCCCGCCTGCAGGCGCAACTGGGCGTGGCCGAGCGCACGCTGGCGCAGCGCAACGAAACCCTGCAGCTGGTCAAGGACCGCGTGGCCGCCGGGCTCGACACGCAGCTGGAGCAGCGCCAGAGCGAGGGCGGCCTGCCCGAGGCGCGCCAGCAGATCGAAGCGCTGCGCGAACAGATGGCGCTGACCCGCAACGCCCTGGGCGCGCTGGTGGGAGAGCCCAATCTGCCCCTGGCGCTTGATGATCAAGCGCTTGCAGCTATACATTCGATAGCAACACCCACCCAGCTGCCCGCCGATCTGCTGGGCCGCCGGCCCGACGTGGCCGCCGCCCGCTGGCGCGTGGAAGCCAGCGCGCAAAACGTGGCCGTGGCCCGCGCGCAGTTCTATCCGAACGTGAACCTGACGGCCTTCGTCGGCCTCTCTTCCATCGGGCTGGACCGCTTCGTGCAGGCGGGCAGCAAGGAATGGGGCGCGGGTCCCGCCATCCGCCTGCCGATCTTCGATTCGGGCCGGCTGCGCGCCAACCTGCGCGGCCAGTCGGCCGACCTGGACGCCGCGGTGGAAAGCTACAACGCCGCCCTGCTGGACGCCGTGCACGACGCGGCCGACCAGATCGCCTCGGCCGCCGCCATCGACCGCCAGGCCGCCGAGCAGCGCCAGGCCGAGGCCGCCGCCGAAAGCACCTGGGCCATCGCCCGCCAGCGCTACCAGGCGGGCCTGGGCACCTACCTGAACGTGCTGGCGGCGGAAACCACCGTGCTGGCGCAGCGCCGCCAGGCGGTCGACCTGGCCGCCCGGCGGCTGGATACGCAGGTGGCGCTGATGCGCGCCCTGGGCGGCGGCTGGCAGGACGCCACCGTGCCCGCCGCGCCCGGCCCCGTCGCCGCCCGCTGAACACCCCCCCATTTTTCGAGTCACGATCATGAACGCACCGCAAACCGCTTCCGCGAACGCCGCATCCCCCGCCCCTGCCCCCGCCGACAAGAAGGCCGGCCGCCGCAAGGCCCTCATCACCCTGGCCGCCGTGGTCGTGCTGGCCGGCGCCGGCTGGGGCGTGTATGACTGGCTGGTCGCCAGCCATTACGAGAACACCGACAACGCCTACGTGCAGGGCAACGTCATCCAGATCACGCCGCAGACCGGCGGCACGGTGATGTCCATCCTGGCCGACGACACCGACTTCGTGAAGGCCGGCGCGCCGCTGGTGCGGCTGGACCCGGCCGACGCCCGCGTGGCGCTGGCGCAAGCCGAGGCGGGCCTGGCCCAGGCCGTGCGCCAGGCGCGCACGGTGTACGTGAACAACGGCTCGCTGAACGCGCAGATCACGCTGCGCCAGGCCGAGGTGACCAAGGCCCGCTCGGACGTGGCCCGCGCGCAGCAGGACCTGCAGCGCCGCCAGTCGCTGTCGGGCAACGGCGCCGTCTCCAAGGAAGAACTGCAGCACGCGCAGAACCAGGTGGACGCGGCCCGCTCGGCCCTGGCGGCCGCCCAGGCCGGGGTGGAGGCCGCCCGCGAGCAGCTTTCCAGCAACCAGTCGCTGACCCAGGGCGTGCCGGTGCAGGAGAACCCCAATGTGCTGGCCGCCGCCGCCAAGGTGCGCGAAGCCTATCTGGCCGAGCGCCGCACCGCCCTGCCCGCGCCGGTGGACGGCTACGTCGCCCGCCGCACCGTGCAGCTCGGCCAGCGCGTGGCGCCGGGCGCGCCGCTGATGACCATCGTGCCGCTCGGCCACGTGTGGGTGGACGCGAATTTCAAGGAAAACCAGCTGCGCAACCTGCGCCTGGGCCAGCCCGCCACGCTGACGGCCGACCTGTACGGCAAGAAGGTGGAATACACCGGCACCGTCGCCGGGCTGGGCGTGGGCACCGGCTCGGCCTTCGCGCTGCTGCCGGCGCAGAACGCCACGGGCAACTGGATCAAGGTGGTGCAGCGCGTGCCCGTGCGCATCGCGCTGGACGCGGCCCAGGTGCAGGAACACCCGCTGCGCGTGGGCCTGTCGATGGACGTCACGGTGAACACGCAGCAGCGTGACGGCGCCCTGCTGGCGGGCGCGCCGCGCACCGAGCCCGTGGCGCAGACCAGCGTCTACGCGGGGCTGGACGAGGGCGCGGACGCGGAAGTGGCGCGCATCATCGCGGCCAACACCGGCGGCGTGAAGACCGCCAAGTCGGTCCACTGAACGGCCGGGCAAGGCAAGAGCGCATGACCACCGCCACCGCATCCCCTGCAGACGCCGCGTCGGCACCCCGTGCCGCGCCGGCCGCACCCGCCCCGGGCCCCGCGCCCGGCGCGGCCCACCCGCCGCTCGAAGGCAGCGCGCGCCTCTGGGGCACGCTGGCTTTGTCGGCGGCCACGTTCATGAACGTGCTGGACACCTCCATCGCCAACGTGTCCCTGCCCGCCATCGCGGGCGACCTGGGCGTGAGCCCGACGCAGGGCACCTGGGTCATCACCAGCTTCGCGGTGGCCAACGCCATCGCCGTGCCGCTGACCGGCTGGCTGTCGCAGCGCTTCGGGCAGGTGCGCCTGTTCGTGGCCAGCGTCACCCTCTTCGTCATCGCATCGCTGCTGTGCGGCATCGCTCCCAACATGGCCACGCTGATCGCCTTCCGCGCGCTGCAGGGCTTCGTCGCCGGGCCGATGATTCCGCTGTCGCAGTCGCTGCTGCTGTCCAGCTACCCCAAGGCGCTGGCCGGGCTGGCGATGGCGATGTGGTCCATGACCACGCTGATCGCGCCGGTGATGGGGCCGCTCCTGGGCGGCTGGATCACCGACAACATGAGCTGGCCGTGGATCTTCTACATCAACGTGCCCGTCGGCATCGCGGCCGTGCTGGTGACCTGGAGCATCTTCCACAAGCGCGAATCGGAACGCCGCGCGCTGCCCATCGACTCCATCGGCCTGGCGCTGCTGGTGATCTGGGTGGCCGCCATGCAGGTCATGCTGGACATCGGCAAGGAACACGACTGGTTCGCCTCGCCCTGGGTGGTGGCCTGCGGCGTGGTCGCGCTGGTGGGCTTCGTCGCCTTCATGATCTGGGAGCGCGGCGACGACCACCCGGTGGTGGACCTGTCGCTCTTCAAGATCCGCAACTTCTGGGCCGGCGCGCTGGCCACCTCGGTGGGCTACGGCCTCTTCTTCGGCAACGTGGTGCTGCTGCCGCTCTGGCTGCAGCAGTACATGGGCTACACCGCCACGCAGGCCGGCGAGGTGCTGGCGCCGGTGGGCCTGATGGCGCTGGTGCTGTCGCCCGTGGTGGGCAAGAACATCGCCAAGGTGGACCCGCGCCGCTTCGCCACCTTCGCCTTCCTGGTGTTCGCGCTGGTGCTGTGGATGCGCTCGCGCTTCAACACCCAGGCCGACCTGATGACCATCATGGTGCCCACCATCATCCAGGGCGTGGCCATGGCGTTCTTCTTCATCCCGCTGGTGACCATCACGCTCTCGGAGATCGCCCCGGCGCGCATTCCGTCGGCCTCGGGCCTGTCGAACTTCATGCGCATCACGGCGGGCGCCATCGGCACCTCCGTGTCGACCACGCTCTGGGAACGCCGGGCCGAGCTGCACCACGCCCAGCTGACCGAAGGGCTGCAGCAGGGCGGCACCGCCATCACGCAGACGCTGCAGGGCCTGCAGGCCGGCGGCCTCTCGCCCGAGCAGGCGCTGGCCCAGGTGGAGCGGCTGGTGAACCAGCAGGCCTTCATGCTGGCGGCCAACGACATCTTCTATGCCTCGGCCGTGCTGTTCCTGCTCTTGATTCCGCTGGTGTGGCTGGCCCACCCGGTGCGCGCCAGCGCCGGCAGCGCGGATGCGGCGGCCGGGGCGCACTGAGGGGCCTTGAGCGGATACGCTTCGCTCCCATCCGCCACGGCCCCACTGCCCCACCGCACACCATGACCACTGCTGCCGCCACCGAACTCACCACCTTCCAGGCCACCCTCGCCCGACTGCGCCAGGGCGAGCTGCGCCCCCACGACTTCAGCGACACGGCCCGCGCCCTGGGCGCGCTGCGCGCTGCGCTGCCCGCGCGCTACGACGAGGTGCTGCTCGGCCTTCTGGACCGGCTGGAGTCAGCCGCGCTGTTCGCCGAGGAGAGCTGCTCGTTCAGCCAGCAGGACCTGGTGGACAGCCTGCAGATGTGGGGCGACAAGGCGGGCGGCGTGCTGGCGGGCAGGGCTCAGTCCTGAAACGACACCGCCGCCTTGGCGCGGGCGTCCACCGACAGCGAAAACACATCGGGCCTTGCGTAGTGCCCGACCACGTCGAAGTCGTATCTCGCGCGGGTCAACTCGGCCAGGTCGATCTGCGCGGTGATCAGGCCCGTCTCGTTCTTCAAAGGGCCCGCCAGCACGTCGCCGAGCGGCCCGACGATCACGCTGTTGCCCTGGATGAGCGGGCGGTCTGCCTCCCAGTGCGGCACGTCGATGCCGAGCGCCCTGGGTGACGGCTGCACCTGGCAGGCGCTGACGAGGAACATGCGGCCTTCGTGCGCGATGTGGCGCATGGACGCCTGCCAGACGTCGCGCTCGTCCACGGTGGGGGCACACCAGACCTGCACGCCCTTGGCGTACATCGCCGTTCTCAGCAGCGGCATGTGGTTTTCCCAGCAGATTGCGGCGCCGATGCGCCCCGCGGCCGTCTGCAGCACCGGCAGGGTGGAACCGTCACCTTGCCCCCAGATCAACCGTTCCGTGCCGGTCGGCATCAGCTTGCGGTGCCTGGCGGTTAGCCCGTCCTGCGGGGTGAAGAACAGGGCCGTGCAGTACAGGGTGTTTCCGCTGCGCTCGATCACGCCGATGACCAGGGTGGCGCCGGTCTGCTCGGACATCGCCGCCAGCGCGTCGGTCTCGGGGCCGGGCACGTCGATGGCTTGCGCGTGGTAGCGGGCGAAGGCCTCGCGGCCTTGCGGCGTGCGGTAGCCCAGGTGGGTGCCGAACAACTCCCCCTTGGGATAGC
>Ga0308171_1003172_pt1 | contig 15458 bp, 9 predicted proteins | sample PhyGR1_FD_202135 | JGI IMG/M metagenome (GOLD analysis project Ga0308171, IMG submission 202135) | Phyllosphere microbial communities from UC Gill Tract Community Farm, Albany, California, United States - DLSLSG.R1 | ecosystem: Host-associated > Plants > Phyllosphere > Unclassified | place: USA... | reverse complement strand
GAGGGCCGATCCCCGAACGGTTCGTCGGCACGGCGTCAAAGCCGAAGGTACCGCGTGAGCGGCGCGAGGACGGCCCGGCAGCAGCAGAGGTGCGCTGGCCCGCACTGCGGCTCGCTCGCCCGGAAAATCAGAAGGCGATATTGGCGCTGATACCGCCGATAAACGCATCTTTCACTTCACTGACTGCGCCCGGTGCAACCACATACTGCAGGTTAGGTCGCAGTGACATCCAGTTAGTTACTTTAGCGTTGTAGTAAACCTCATAGTTGTACTCTGAACCTTCCTGAATCGGCAGATAGGTCGGGCTGTCAAAGCGGCTCTCACCATTAGCCTGATTCTGCTGACGCAGTGAGCGGGTATAGTCGCTGTTCACATGAATTCGCGACGCGCCCACGCCGATCTCATCCTGAGGACGGGCATCAAACGGTCCTGTCCAGGTAAAGGCGATAGACTGGTAGTTATCGGTCTTCGAGGTCTTGTGATCGTTCATCACTGCCTGAACACGCACGCCCAGACCGCGATTCACATCGCCATCCTGCGCGGTGAGCTGTTGCTGTAACAGCAGATAGCCACCATAGGAATGCGCCTGATCCTGATAGCCGCCGTTACGCCAGCTGCCGTAGACATCGCCATCCACCGACGAATAGTAATAACCGATGCGGTAATTACCCGGTAATTTCTCCGGCCCGAAGGTTGGTTTCCAGCCCAGTTCGACCGGCACCAGATTGCCCTCGGAATTGCTGGTATCAAGACGGAAGCCATCACCGCGATCGTAGTTAGCGCGGTTCTGATTATAGAAACCGACCTGGAAGAAGACGTCCGGGCTGATATTGAACTTAACCCGACCGCCCCACTGCGATACCGGCCAGTTAAACCAGCGGTCTCCGCGCCAGTTCCCCGCCTGCCCGCTGCCCAGCGCCAGGTTCTGGAACAGATTGCCGTCGAAGTTATCGAAGTCTTCTCCCACCGTCACGCGTCCGGCTTTCAGATCGACCACATCGTTAAACAGCCCTTTGCGCAACCAGAACTGCGTCAGACGCCAGGTCTGGCCGCGACCATACACCTCCTGCACCGAGGAGAGCATCCCGGTACGTTGATCGGCGACCTGATCAGACAGATTCTGTCCGTTTCGACTGGTCACGGTCATCTGGAACTCGGCATCCTGCCAGTCCAGCAGCTTCTGCAAATCAAAATTGGTCCCAAACGTCCACTGATCGCTGTAGCGCATGGTGGTGTTGGTATTGGCACCGCCGCCTAAGTTAGCGGCGCTCTCCAGGGTGTAGTTAACGTCAAACTTAATGCCGTCATCCTGCAATTGCGTTCGGTAGCCGCCCCAGTCACCAAACATCCATTCGGAGTCCGGACTCAGGGCGTCAGCGGCGAGCGCCTGTGAGGAAAACATGGCCAGAATCAGGGTACCGGATGCCACACGGGCAGCGGAAAAGACAGGGGCTTTTCTGTTTTTCATCTTGCTTATTCTTATGCGTTAAGGAAAGTGACGCGCAGAGGATAGTGCTGGATAGCCTCTGTTTTTTATAAAAATGTGCGCACCATTACCCGTAACATCCGTTTATTAAAGCAAGTGTGATCGGGATCTCTGAATGGTTATTCTCTGAGCAGAGATGTGTTCTTTTAACAGGCACAACGTTAAAGGGGGCGCCAGCGCCCCCTTTAATTAACGGCTTGCCTGATTCAGCTGATCAATCTGCGCCGGGGTGAGCGTCAGATGCATTGCCCCCGTCAGATCGTCGAGCTGTTCAAGCGAAGTCGCACTGACAATCGGGGCGGTGATACCGGGACGGGCAATCAGCCATGCCAGGGCCACCTGAGTCGGCGTCACCTGATGCGCTTCACTGATCACGTCCAGCGCATCCAGAATCCGCAAACCGCGTGGGTTAAGGTACTTCTCAACCACGCCCTGGCCCCGTGCGCTTTTACCGGCATCTGCTGCATCGCGGTATTTGCCACTGAGAAAACCGCTGGCAAGAGAATAGTAGTTGATAACGCCTAAGCCGTGCGCTCTGACCACCGGCTCCAGCTCAGCCTCATAAGGCTGGCGGTCATACAGATTATATTCCGGCTGCAGGGTTTCGTACCGCGCCAGCCCCTGCGACTCACTGACCTTCAGCGCCTCCTGCAGCCGCGCCCCGCTGTAATTCGATGCGCCAATGGCCCGCACTTTTCCCTCGCGAATAAGGCTGTCAAAGGCGCTCAGCGTTTCCGCCAGTGGCGTATCCTGATCGTCACGGTGCGCCTGATAGAGGTCGATATAGTCGGTCTGTAACCGGCGCAGTGAATCTTCGACCGCCTGACGGATATATTGCGGTTTTAGCCCGGTCTTCTCCGGAGACAGCTCCATACCAACTTTGGTTGCCAGCACAATCTGGTCGCGTTTGCCGCTTTTCTTCAGCCACTCACCCATAATTGTTTCTGACTCCCCGCCTTTATTACCCGGTGCCCAGCGGGAATAGACGTCGGCGGTATCGATAAACCACAGCCCTCGCTCCACCAGCGCATCCAGCAGAGAGAACGAGGTGGATTGATCCACTGTCCAGCCAAACACATTGCCGCCAAACGTCAGTAACGGCACCGTAATACCACTGTCACCCAACTGCCGGGTTTAATTCTGACTCATTATCTGCTCCTTATTTGCCTCAAAAACTGCCTGTCTCTCAGCATAGCAAAGTGATTTCACGGCTTTATGACGATTGTGCTGCGATTAATGTAAGAACAGGCATAATTACCCGACCCTGACAGATATTCCTTATTTCCTTCAATTTCTGCCTGTCAGAGGCGACTACACTCTGTCGTTTGCAGGCTCCCCATTTGATGCCTGCGCCTGGGACTACGTCACTGCTGGAGAGCATCAACAATCATGAGCACCCGACATCCTGTTATGAAAAAAACCCTGATCGTGCTGGCCCTGATCGCTGTGGCCGCGGGCAGCTACTATGCCTGGCAGCGCCACGCCCAGCCGCAGAGGAGCAGCCAGACAGATTCGCCCGCGCCACGTGGCGGCAAAGGCGGAGACGGTGCTCGTCGGCCACTCGCGCCGGTGCAGGCTGCGACCGCCACCCGTCAGAGTGTGCCGCAATACCTCAGCGGGCTGGGTACGGTGACGGCCGCGAACACGGCCACGGTGCGCAGCCGGGTCAATGGCGATTTACTGGCGATCCACTTCACTGAAGGCCAGCAGGTCAACGCGGGCGATCTGCTGGCAGAAGTCGACCCACGGCCTTATCAGGTGGCGTTAACCCAGGCTCAGGGCCAGCTGGCGAAAGATCAGGCGACGCTGGCCAACGCCCGTCGCGACCTGGCGCGCTTCGAGAAGCTGGCAAAAACCTCTCTGGTGTCGCAACAGGAGCTGGATACCCAGCGCTCACTGGTCAGCGAAACGCTCGGCACCCTTAAAGCCGATGAAGGGGGTGTCGCCAGTGCGCAGCTTAATCTGACTTACAGCCGCATCACCGCGCCGATTGCGGGTCGTGTCGGCCTGAAACAGGTGGATGTCGGTAACTACGTCACCAGTGGTGACACCACCGGCATCGTGGTGATCACCCAGACGCATCCGATTGATGTGGTCTTTACCCTGGCGGAGAACAGCATCAGCGCCATTCTCACGGCGCAGAAAAGCGGCCAGTCACTGCTGGTGGAGGCCTGGGATCGCAGTAATCAGAATCTGATCGCCAGCGGCAAACTGCTGAGCCTCGATAACCAGATTGATGTCACCACCGGCACCATCAAAATTAAAGCGCGGTTTGATAATCAGGACGACACGCTGTTTCCCAATCAGTTCGTGAATGTGCGACTCAAGGTCAACACCCTGCAGGATGCGGTTGTGATCCCGCCTGCTGCGTTGCAGATGGGCAACGAGGGCCACTTTGTCTGGGTGGTGAACAGTGACAACAAGGTCAGCAAGAAAAGTGTGGTGGCTGGACTGCAGGATAGTGAGAAAGTGGTGGTCAGCGCCGGTCTGGAGGCAGGCGAACGCGTGGTGACCGATGGTCTGGATCGCCTGACCGAAGGCGCGAAAGTAGAGATAGTCGCGCCGCAGAGCAACGCACCGCGCGCCACCCGCGCCACTCTGCCGTCAAAAGGAGAGCGTGAGTAATGCAGGTCATGCCTCCCGATCACAGTGGCGGGCCGTCACGCCAGTTTATTCTGCGTCCGGTCGCCACGACGCTGTTGATGATTGCGATTTTGCTGGCCGGTGTGCTGGGCTACCGCTTTCTGCCGGTCTCGGCGCTGCCGGAAGTCGACTATCCGACCATCCAGGTGGTCACGCTCTATCCGGGTGCCAGCCCGGATGTGGTCACCTCTTCCATTACCGCCCCGCTTGAGCGTCAGTTTGGTCAGATGTCGGGTCTGAAACAGATGGCGTCGCAAAGCGCCGGCGGGGCCTCGGTGGTGACGCTGCAGTTTCAGCTGACGCTGCCGCTGGATGTGGCCGAGCAGGAGGTGCAGGCAGCCATTAACTCTGCCACTAACCTGCTGCCAGACGACCTGCCCAATCCGCCGGTCTACAGCAAAGTCAACCCTGCCGACCCGCCGATCATGACGCTGGCTGTGACTACGCGCAGCATGCCGCTGACGCAGGTTCAGGACATGGTAGAAACGCGTGTCGCTCAGAAAATTTCGCAGGTCAGTGGTGTCGGGCTGGTTACTCTTTCAGGCGGTCAGCGTCCGGCGGTGCGGGTAAAAATGAATGCACAGGCGCTGGCGGCATTAGGTCTGACCAGCGAAACGGTGCGAACCGCGATCAGCAATGCCAACGTCAATTCGGCTAAAGGCAGCCTGGATGGTCCGACCCGCTCTATCACCCTGTCAGCCAATGACCAGATGAAGTCTGCGGAGGATTATCGCCAGCTGATTATCAGCTACAAAAATGGTGCGCCGGTGCGTCTGGGTGATGTGGCGACCATCGAACAGGGTGCCGAAAACAGCTGGCTCGGTGCCTGGGCTAACCGCGATGCAGCGATTGTGCTCAACGTTCAGCGTCAGCCTGGCGCCAATATTATCGCCACGGCAGATAACATCCGCGCCATGTTGCCCGCACTGACCGCTGCTTTGCCGAAGTCGGTAGACGTTAAACTGCTTACCGATCGTACCACCAATATTCGCGCCTCAGTCAACGACACGCAGTTTGAGCTGATACTGGCAATGGCGCTGGTGGTGATGATTATCTATCTGTTCCTGCGCAACGTGCCCGCCACGCTGATCCCGGCCGTGGCAGTGCCGCTGTCGCTGATCGGCACCTTTGCAGCAATGTACTTCCTCGGCTTTTCAATTAATAACCTGACGCTGATGGCGCTGACCATTGCCACCGGCTTTGTGGTCGATGATGCCATCGTGGTGATTGAGAACATCTCGCGCTACATCGAAAAAGGGGAAAAGCCGCTGACCGCCGCGCTGAAAGGTGCCGGCGAGATCGGCTTTACCATTATCTCCCTCACCTTCTCGCTGATTGCCGTGCTGATCCCGCTGCTGTTTATGGGCGACGTGATTGGCCGCCTGTTCCGGGAATTTGCGGTCACGCTGGCAGTGGCGATTCTGATTTCCGCGGTGGTCTCACTGACTCTGACGCCGATGATGTGTGCCCGGATGCTCAGTGCAGAGTCGCTGCGCAAACAGAACCGCTTTTCGCGTGCCAGCGAAGCGATGTTTGATCGTATCGTGGCCGCCTATGGCCGGGGTCTGAAACGGGTGCTGAATCATCCCTGGCTGACGCTGTCGGTCGCACTTGGCACCCTGGTGCTGACGTTGCTGCTGTGGATGGTGATCCCCAAAGGCTTTTTCCCGCAGCAGGACAACAGCATTATTCAGGGTACGCTGCAGGCACCGCAGTCGGTCTCCTACGCCAGCATGGCGCAGCGAACCCGCGACGTTGCCTCCATCATCATGAAAGATCCAGCAGTGGAGAGCATGACCTCGTTTGTTGGCGTGGATGGCACCAATGCCTCGCTGAACAGTGCGCGGCTGCAGATCAACCTCAAGCCGCTGGATCAACGCGAAGACCGCATTCCGGCCATTCAGCAGCGCCTTCAGCAGCAGGTCAGCCAGTTACCGGGCGTGCAGCTGTGGCTGCAGGCGGTGCAGGATCTCACCATTGATACCCAGGCGAGCCGTACGCCCTACCAGTTCACGCTCCAGTCGGGTTCACTGTCTTCGCTCAGTACCTGGGTTCCGGCGTTGCTGACCCGACTCAGCACCCTGCCACAGCTGCGCGATGTCAGCAGTGACTGGCAGGATCAGGGACTGGAAGCCTATGTCAACGTTGACCGCGACAGCGCCAGCCGCCTCGGCATCAGCATGGCTGACGTCGATAACGCGCTTTACAACGCGTTTGGTCAGCGGCTCATCTCCACCATCTACACCCAGGCGAATCAGTATCGTGTGGTGCTGGAGCAGGACAATAGCGCCACACCGGGGCTGGCGAGCCTGGAGGGCATTCGCCTTAACAGCAGCGAGGGCGGCAGTGTACCGCTGAGCGCCATCGCCCGCATTGAACAGCGTCACACACCGCTCGCCATTAATCATCTCGACCAGTTCCCGTCAGCGACCTTCTCCTTTAACGTGGCTGACGGCTATTCGCTGGAAGATGCGGTGAAAGCGGTGTCGCAGGCGGAAGCACAGCTTGGCATGCCTGCCGAGCTGATGACACAGTTCCAGGGCAGCACGCTGGCGTTTGAGGCGGCACTGAGCAGCACCGTCTGGCTGATTGTGGCGGCCATTGTCGCGATGTACATCGTGCTGGGTGTGCTCTATGAGAGCTTTATTCACCCAATCACCATTCTCTCAACGCTACCCACGGCGGGTGTCGGCGCACTGCTGGCGCTGATGCTCAGCGGCAATGAGCTGGATATCGTGGCGATCATCGGCATCATCCTGCTCATCGGCATCGTGAAAAAGAACGCCATTATGATGATCGACTTTGCGCTGGCGGCTGAGCGCGAACAGGGCATGAAGCCTGTTGATGCTATCTATCAGGCCTGCCTGCTGCGCTTCCGGCCGATTCTGATGACCACACTGGCCGCCCTGCTCGGCGCGCTGCCACTGATGCTCAGTTCCGGCGTCGGTGCCGAGCTACGTCATCCACTGGGGATTGCGATGGTCGGCGGCCTGATTCTGAGCCAGGTGCTGACGCTCTTCACCACGCCGGTGATCTACCTCCTGTTTGATCGCCTGGCGCACGCTACGCGTCGTCGTTTTGGCCGCACGGAGGCCGCAGAGTGAAGTTCTTTGCCCTGTTCATCCATCGGCCCGTCGCCACCACCCTGCTGACGCTGGCCATCGCGCTGGCCGGGATACTGGGTTTTCGCCTGCTGCCGGTGGCGCCGCTGCCGCAGGTCGATTTCCCGGTGATCGTTATCTCGGCGTCCCTGCCGGGTGCCTCACCGGAGATCATGGCGTCGTCGGTAGCCACGCCGCTGGAACGCTCGCTGGGACGCATCGCAGGGGTCAGTGAAATGACCTCCACCAGTTCGCTGGGCAGCACCCGCATCATTCTGGTGTTTGATTTTGACCGCGACATCAACGGCGCGGCGCGCGATGTGCAGGCCGCGATTAATGCGGCGCAAAGCCTGCTGCCGACCGGGATGCCGTCGCGTCCGACCTATCGCAAAGTTAACCCTTCTGATGCGCCGATTATGATCATGACGCTGACTTCAGATACCTACAATCCGGGACAGCTCTATGACTACGCCTCGACCCAGCTGGCGCAGAAGCTGTCACAGATTGAGGGCGTAGGCGACGTCACCGTAGGCGGCAGTTCGCTGCCTGCGGTGCGCGTGGCGCTGAATCCCCAGGCGCTGTTTAATCAGGGCGTGTCGCTGGATGCGGTGCGCACCGCCATCTCTGACGCCAATCAGCGGCGGCCACAGGGTGCACTGGATGATTCGCAACAGCGCTGGCAGCTGCGAACCAACGACGCGCTGCAGACCGCCAGTGAATATCAGCCGCTGGTGGTGCACTACAACAATGGCGCAGCGGTCAGGCTGTCGGACGTAGCAACCGTTGAGGACTCGGTTCAGGACGTGCGCAATGCCGGGATGTCGCGCGGTAAACCTGCGGTGTTGCTGCTGATCCGCAAAACCCCTGAAGCGAATGTCATCGACACTGTAGACCGGATCCGCGCCGAAATGCCGCTGCTGCATGAGGTGATCCCCGCCGCCATCGATCTGCAGATTGCTCAGGATCGCTCGCCTACCATTCGCGCCTCGCTGCATGAAGTGGAGCAGTCGCTGATCATCGCCGTGGTACTGGTGATTCTGGTGGTGTTTGTTTTCCTGCGCTCGGGCCGTGCCACGCTGATCCCCGCCGTCGCCGTGCCGGTTTCGCTGATCGGCACCTTCGCCGCAATGTACCTGTGCGGCTTCAGCCTGAATAATCTGTCGCTGATGGCGCTGACCATTGCCACCGGCTTTGTGGTGGATGATGCGATAGTGGTGCTGGAGAACATTGCCCGCCACGTGGAAGCGGGCATGAAACCACTGGCTGCCGCACTGAAAGGGGTGCGTGAAGTCGGCTTTACTGTGCTGTCGATGAGTCTGTCGCTGATTGCGGTATTCCTGCCGCTGCTGATGATTGGCGGGCTGATTGGCCGCTTCTTCTCTGAATTTTCCATTACCCTGTCGGTGTCGATTCTTATCTCGCTGTTTATTTCTGTCACCCTGACGCCGGTGATGTGTGCGTATCTGCTGAAGCCGCACGCGCCACGCAGCCAGCCGCGTCAGCGCGGCGTGGGTCGGCTGCTGATGGCGATCCAGCAGGGCTATGGCCGGTCACTGAGCGTGGTGCTGAACCATGCACGCTGGGTGCTGCTGCTGTTTTTCGCCACCATCGCCCTGACCGGCTGGCTGTTTGTTCATATCCCGAAAACCTTTATGCCGGAGCAGGATACCGGGCGACTCTCTGGCTTTATCTCAGCGGACCAGAGCATTTCGTTTCAGGCGATGCGCAGCAAGCTGCAGGATTTCATGGAGATTGTCGGCGCCGATCCGGCAGTAGAAAGCGTGGTGGGCTTTACCGGCGGGATGCGGACGAACAGCGGCTCCATGTTTATCTCGCTGAAACCGCTCTCGGAACGTAAAGAGAGCGCTATCGAAATTATCGCCCGGCTGCGCACTAAACTGGCAAAAGAACCGGGAGCCAGTCTCTATCTGAATGCGGTGCAGGATCTGCGCGCGGGCGGTCGGGAATCGAACGCCGCTTATCAATATTCCCTACTGTCGGACGATCTCGGTGCGCTGCGAACGTGGGAGCCGAAAATCCGCGAGGCATTTTCTGCCCTGCCGCAGCTGGCCGATGTGAACTCCGATCAGCAGGATAAAGGCAGCGAGATGGCGCTGACCTACGATCGGGAAAGCATGGCGCGGCTTGGCATTGATGTCTCACAGGCCAATGCCCTGCTGAATAACGCCTTTGGTCAGCGTCAGATCTCTACCATCTATCAGCCCCTCAACCAGTACAAAGTGGTGATGGAGGTCGATCCGCGTTACACCCAGGATATCAGCGCGCTGTCACAGATGTTTGTGATAAACAGCAACGGTAAAGCGATTCCGTTGTCATGGTTCGCCCACTGGCAACCCACGAATGCCCCGCTGTCGGTGAACCACGAAGGGCTGTCGGCCGCCTCGACTATCTCGTTTAACCTGCCAGAGGGAGTATCACTGTCGCAGGCATCAGAAGCGATTGCGCGCACGATGACCGCTATTGGTGTGCCATCCAGCGTGCGCGGCAGCTTTGCCGGTACGGCGCAGGTGTTTCAGCAGTCACAAAGCAGCCAGCTCTGGTTGATGCTGGCGGCGATTGCGGCGGTCTATATCGTGCTGGGCATCCTTTACGAGAGCTATGTGCATCCGCTGACCATTCTCTCTACCCTGCCCTCGGCGGGTGTCGGGGCGTTACTGGCGCTGGAACTGTTTGATACGCCCTTCAGTCTGATTGCGCTCATCGGTATTCTGCTGCTGATTGGTATTGTGAAAAAGAACGCCATCATGATGGTCGATTTTGCACTGGAGGCTGAGCGTAACGGCCAGCTCAGCCCGCGGGATGCGATTTTCCAGGCGTGCCTGCTGCGCTTCCGGCCGATTATGATGACCACGCTGGCGGCACTGTTTGGCGCGCTGCCGCTGGTGCTAAGCAGCGGCGACGGTGCCGAACTGCGTCAGCCACTGGGGATTACCATCGCGGGCGGCCTGGTGATGAGCCAGCTGCTGACGCTCTACACCACACCGGTGGTCTATTTAATGATGGATAAACTGCGGCGCAAAAAACGCCCGCTGACCGCCGCGCAGCAGCCGTAATGGGTGCGAAGTCGGCCGGCATGGGGCGTGACGCTTTTATCGGGGGGATCGATGACTACGCAGAGCACTAACGTCCGCTGGCAACTGTGGATCGTTGCTATCGGCTTCTTTATGCAGACGCTGGATACCACCATCGTGAATACCGCGATCCCATCGATGGCGCATGACCTGGGTGTCAGTCCGTTGCACATGCATTCGGTGATCGTCTATTACGTGCTGACCGTGGCGGTAATGCTGCCAGTCAGCGGCTGGCTGGCGGATCGCTTTGGCGTGCGCAATATCTTCTTCTCCGCAATTGTGCTGTTCAGCCTGGGATCGCTGCTGTGCGCCGTTTCCGGCACGCTGGATCAACTGGTACTGTCACGGGTGCTTCAGGGGATTGGCGGGGCCATGATGGTGCCGGTAGGTCGCCTGACGGTGATGAAAATCGTGCCGCGCGAGCAGTATATGTCCGCCATGACCTTTGTGACGCTGCCCGGCCAGATCGGCCCGCTGCTGGGTCCGGCGCTGGGCGGTGTACTGGTGGAGTACGCCAGCTGGCACTGGATCTTTCTGATCAATATTCCGGTCGGCATCGCAGGCGCTATCGCCACTCTGATCCTGATGCCCAATTACCGCATGCAGACGCGTCGCTTTGATTTTGGTGGCTTTATCCTGCTGGCCGCCGGGATGGCAACCCTGACACTGGCGCTGGATGGTCAGCGCAGTAGTGGCGGCTCTCCGCTGCTGCTGGGTGCCATGATCCTCATCGGTATGTTCTCTCTGCTCTTCTACCTGATGCATGCGCGCGGCAATGACACTGCACTGTTCAGCCTGAAGCTGTTTGATAATCGCGTTTACGCCATTGGCCTGCTCGGCAGTTTTACCGGCCGCATCGGCAGCGGCATGCTGCCCTTTATGACACCTATCTTTCTCCAGCTCGGCATGGGCTACAGCCCGTTTCACGCCGGTCTGATGATGATTCCGATGGTGCTGGGGAATATGGGGATGAAGCGCATTGTGGTGCGCATCGTCAATCTCTATGGCTATCGCAACGTGCTGGTGATGTCGACCGTAGCGCTGGCGCTGGTGGTGCTGCTATTTCCTCTGGTGGCGCTGCTGGGCTGGGTCTGGCTGCTGCCGCTGGTGCTGTTTCTGCAGGGGATGGTCAATGCCATTCGCTTCTCTTCGATGAATACCCTGACGCTGAAGGACCTGCCTGATGAGCTGGCGTCCAGCGGTAACAGCCTGCTGTCGATGATTATGCAGCTGTCGATGAGTATCGGTGTCACCGTGGCCGGATTGTTGCTGGGGGCGTTTGCCCAGGAGAGCGTTGCGAGCAGCGCGGCGGAACATCAGATGTTTATTTATACCTACCTTTGTATGTCGCTGATTATCATCCTGCCCGCGCTGGTGTTCTGGCGCGTCCCGCCACAGGTGAATACCCATGTCGATCTGCGACGCCGGAGAAAAAAATGAAACTCAACCTGCGCCTGGGTATCGGGGCCAAACTGTTTATGGCGATTTTCGCCACCTGCATGCTGGTGCTGATCACCATGCACTGGGGCGTTCGCCTCAGTTTCGAGCATGGCTTTGTCGACTACATCAAGCGCGGCAACGAGCAGCGGTTAAATCTGCTCAGCGATGCGCTGGCCGATCAGTATGAGCAGCACGGCAACTGGGATTTTTTGCGCCACAACGATCGGCTGGTCTTCACCATGCTGCGCTCGCTGGAACAGAATCCGGACAGCAACAGTCAGCTGCCACCACACGGCTGGCGCACCCAGTTCTGGATCCTCGACCAGCAATATAAAGTACTGGCCGGACCAAAATCACCGGTGCCGCCCGAAGGCACCCGGCGCAATATCACCACCAGCAATAATAAAGTCGTTGGCTGGGTAATCGGCTCGCCGCCGGAGCGGCTGACGCGCAGCACCGACATTAACTTCGATCAACAGCAGCGACGCACCAGCTGGATTATCGTCGGTCTGTCGACACTTCTGGCGGCGCTGGCGACCTGGCTGATGGCGCGCGGCCTGCTTGCCCCGGTCAAACGGCTGGTGGATGGCACCCATCATCTGGCGGCCGGTAATTTTGCTACCCGCGTGGAGGTCAGCAGCCGCGATGAGCTGGGCCAGCTGGCCGGTGACTTTAACCTTCTTGCCAGCTCGCTGGAGAAAAACGAAAGCATGCGGCGTGCCTTTATGGCCGACATCTCCCATGAACTGCGCACGCCGCTGGCTATCCTGCGCGGTGAACTGGAAGCGATGCAGGATGGGGTACGCAAACTGACGCCAGAAGCGATCACATCGCTGCAGAGCGAAGTGGTGGTGCTGACCAAGCTGGTCGACGATCTGCATCAGCTGTCGCTGTCGGATGAGGGTGCCCTCGCCTACCGCAAACAGGCCACCGATCTGGTGCAGCTGCTGGAAGTGACGGCCGGCAGCTTTGCCGAACGCTATCGCGCGCATGGTCTGACGCTGAAACTAAATTTGCCCGATAGCGCTCCCTTCTTTGGCGATCCCGACCGTCTGATGCAGTTATTCACCAATCTGCTGGAGAACAGCCTGCGCTACACGGACAGCGGCGGGCGGGTTGAAGTCACACTGAAGTATGAAACCCCCCACTGGCGCATCGATTTTGATGACAGCGCACCCGGCGTCGACAGGGAACATCAGGCGCAGATTTTTGAGCGATTCTTCCGCACCGAAGGCTCACGCAATCGCGCCAGCGGCGGCTCCGGCCTGGGCCTGGCCATCTGTAAAAATATTGCAGACGCTCACGGCGGCGATATTCATGCGACGCACTCTGATTTAGGTGGACTGAAAATCGCGCTACACTTGCGCTATGTTCCCCTTGTATAGACGCTTATGAGCCAGGAAAACCACGATCCGCTGATTCTGGTGGTCGAAGATGAGCCGAAACTGGCGCAGCTGATGATCGATTATCTGCACGCCTCGAATTACCAGACCCATCACATCGCCGACGGCAATGCGGTGCTGGAGTATGTGCGCCAGACGCCGCCCGACCTGATGCTGCTGGATTTGATGCTGCCGGGTACCGATGGCTTAACACTGTGCCGCGAAATCCGCCGTCATTCCGAGCTGCCGATTATTATGGTCACCGCCCGCACCGAGGAGATCGATCGGCTGCTGGGGCTGGAGCTGGGCGCAGATGACTACATCTGTAAACCCTTCAGCCCACGTGAAGTGGTCGCACGGGTCAAAACGATTCTGCGCCGCGTAAAACGATCATCAGAAGAGCCGCAGAGTGCGTCGTTACTCCGGGTCGATGAGAGCCGCTTCTTCGCCAGCTGGCGCGAAAAGCCGCTGGACCTGACCCCGGCGGAGTTCCGCCTGCTGAAAACGCTGTCGCTGGAGCCCGGCAAAGTCTTTTCACGCGAACAGCTGCTCAACCATCTTTATGATGACTACCGGGTCGTCACGGATCGCACCATCGACAGCCATATCAAGAATCTGCGGCGCAAGCTGGAGAACCTGGACAGCGAGCAACCCTTTATCCGCGCCGTCTATGGCATGGGCTATCGCTGGGAAGCTGATGCCTGTCATTTGATCTAGTTTGATCCCGATCAATTTACTTCCCTTTTCTCACTGCCTACAATTTCGCACCCTTTGCAGGGCTTGATGGCCCTGCACCTGCCGCCTGAGGCGGCATACTGACCTGACATCAGTGAGAAAACCATGAAACCCGAACTGCTTTCCCCCGCCGGTACGCTGAAAAACATGCGTTATGCCTTTGCGTATGGTGCCGATGCCGTTTATGCCGGCCAGCCGCGCTACAGCCTGCGGGTGCGCAACAACGAATTCACCCATGAAAATCTCGCTCTGGGCATCAATGAAGCGCACGCGCTGGGTAAAAAATTCTATGTGGTGGTGAACATTGCGCCGCACAACGCCAAGCTGAAAACCTTTATTCGCGACTTAGCGCCGGTGGTGGCGATGCAGCCTGACGCGCTGATCATGTCCGATCCAGGCCTGATCATGCTGGTGCGTGATGCTTTCCCGGACATGCCGATTCATCTATCGGTGCAGGCTAATGCGGTCAACTGGGCCACGGTTAAATTCTGGCAGCAGATGGGGCTGAGCCGGGTGATTCTGTCACGCGAGCTGTCACTGGAGGAGATCGCTGAGATCCGCCAGCAGGTGCCGGAGATGGAGCTGGAAGTCTTCGTTCATGGCGCGCTCTGCATGGCTTATTCCGGTCGCTGCCTGCTGTCAGGCTATATGAACAAACGTGACCCGAATCAGGGCACCTGCACCAATGCCTGCCGCTGGGAATATAACGTGCAGGAAGGCCAGCAGGATGAGGTGGGGAATATCGTCGGTATCCACGAGCCTGTCGTGGTGCAGGATGTCACGCCTGTGCTGGGTATCGGACAGCCCACCGACAAGGTGTTTCTGCTGGAAGAGAAGATGAAGCCCGGTGAGGTAATGAGCGCGTTCGAAGATGAACACGGCACCTACATTATGAACTCGCGGGATCTGCGCGCGGTCGCGCATGTTGAGCGGCTCAGCGAGATGGGCGTGCATTCGCTGAAAATTGAGGGACGCACCAAGTCCTACTATTACTGCGCCCGCACTGCCCAGGTTTATCGTCGGGCGATTGACGATGCCGCTGCCGGCAAGCCGTTTGACACATCACTCCTGTTAACACTGGAAGGTCTGGCACATCGCGGCTATACCGAAGGCTTCCTGCGCCGCCACACGCACGACAGCTACCAGAATTATCAGCAGGGCTTTTCAGTTTCCGATCGCCAGCAGTTTGTCGGCGAATTCACCGGCGAGCGCCGGGGCGAATGGGCTGAAGTCGCGGTGAAGAATAAGTTTATGCTGCACGACAGCGTGGAGATCATGACGCCTGACGGAAACCTGCATTGCCAGCTGGATGCGCTGCAGAATGCCCGCAGTGAACCCACTGAAGTGGCGCCGGGCGATGGCCATCGCGTCTGGCTGCGGGTGCCGGAAGAGGTTGATCTGCGCTTTGCGCTGCTGCTGCGCAACTTCGATCACGGCGAAGATACTCGTGATCCACATAATCGTTTACTAACGGAAACATTTTGAGGAAATCAGAACAGGATCACAGACCCCTGTGCAGGGCTGCTTTATAGTCCCGCCTGCTGCTAATGAGTAACAACAAACGGCAGATTTACCTGGA
>Ga0308171_1003168_pt1 | contig 15473 bp, 14 predicted proteins | sample PhyGR1_FD_202135 | JGI IMG/M metagenome (GOLD analysis project Ga0308171, IMG submission 202135) | Phyllosphere microbial communities from UC Gill Tract Community Farm, Albany, California, United States - DLSLSG.R1 | ecosystem: Host-associated > Plants > Phyllosphere > Unclassified | place: USA... | reverse complement strand
ACGAAACCCACTTCTACATCCTGCGCTTCCTGCTGGGGATCGCCGAAGCCGGTTTCTTCCCGGGCGTGATCTACTACTTCACCCGCTGGTTGCCTGGCGTCGAGCGCGGCAAGGCGATTGCCATCTTCCTCAGCGGCTCGGCCTTGGCCTCGCTGATTTCCGGGCCCCTGGCCGGTGCGCTGTTGCAGATCGAAGGCCTGGGCATGCACGGCTGGCAGTGGATGTTCCTGATCGAAGGCCTGGCTTCGGTGCTGCTGTGCTTCTTCGTCTGGTTCTGGCTGGATTCCAAGGTCCACGACGCCAAATGGCTGACTCTGGAGGAGAAAGACGCGCTGGTGGGCGAGATCGATCGCGAACAGCGCGAACGTGACGCCATGCACACCGTCAAGCCGACCCTGGGCACGCTGCTCAAGGATCGCCAGATCCTGCTGTTCTGCCTGATCTACTTCTGCATCCAGCTGACCATCTATGCCGCCACCTTCTGGCTGCCCAGCATCATCAAGAAAATGGGCGGTCTGGATGACCTGCAGGTAGGCTTCCTCAATTCGATACCCTGGCTGATCTCGATCATCGCCATGTACGCGTTTGCCGCGCTGTCGGGCAAGTTCAAGTTCCAGCAGGCCTGGGTGGCGACAGCGCTGCTGATCGCCGCCGCCGGCATGTTCCTTTCCACCACGGGCGGCCCGGTGTTCGCTTTCGTGGCCGTGTGCTTCGCTGCCATCGGCTTCAAGTCGGCGTCTTCGCTGTTCTGGCCCATCCCCCAGGCCTACCTGGATGCGCGCATTGCCGCGGCGGTGATCGCACTGGTGAACTCGGTGGGTAACCTGGGCGGCTTCGTCGCGCCAGCCACCTTCGGTTTCCTGGAGCAGAGCACCGGCTCGATCCAGGGCGGGCTGTACGGCCTGGCCGCGACATCGGTGCTGGCCGCGATCGTGGTGTTCTTCGCCCGTACGCAGCCCAAGCCCGGCAAACCCGTGAGCGGCATTGCCGAACCCGTGCAGGCGCGACCGCTCTGACGAGCGCGATCCCCTGTACCGTTTCGCCAGGCCCCTGCAGCGCCTGGCGTGGATTCAATGACAAGGAAAACCACATGACCACGCACAACGCCCCCATCGTCACCAGCCTGCAAGTCATTCCGGTTGCCGGGCACGACAGCATGCTGCTCAACCTCAGCGGTGCCCACGGCCCGTTCTTCACCCGCAACATCGTGATTCTCAAGGACAGCGCCGGCAACACCGGGGTTGGCGAGGTGCCCGGGGGCGAGCGCATTCGCGAGACCCTGGAAGACGCCCGCAGCCTGGTGGTGGGCCAGCCCATCGGCCAGTACCAGCAGATCCTCAACCGCATGCGCACCACCTTTGCGGCTCGCGACAGTGCGGGCCGCGGTCTGCAGACGTTCGACCTGCGCATCACCATCCATGCCGTGACGGCCATGGAGGCCGCCCTGCTCGACCTGCTCGGGCAGTTTCTAGAGGTGCCGGTGGCAGCGCTGCTTGGTGAAGGCCAGCAACGCGATGCGGTGAAGATGCTCGGCTACCTGTTCTATGTGGGCGATCGTGGCCAGACCGACCTGGCCTACCGCAGCGAGCCGGACGCCGCTGATGACTGGAGCCGCCTGCGTCATGAAAAGGCAATGACCCCCGAGGCGGTGGTGCGGTTGGCCGAAGCGGCCAAGGCCAAGTACGGCTTCAACGACTTCAAGCTCAAGGGCGGCGTGCTGCGCGGTGCCGAGGAAATCGAGGCGGTGACGGCGCTGGCCGAGCGCTTCCCCGACGCGCGCATCACCCTGGACCCCAACGGTGCCTGGTCACTGAAGGAAGCGATCGGCCTGTGCCGTGATCAGCACCATGTGCTGGCCTACGCCGAGGACCCCTGTGGCGCGGAAAACGGCTATTCGGGACGTGAAGTCATGGCCGAGTTCCGCCGGGCCACGGGCCTGCCCACCGCCACCAACATGATTGCCACCGACTGGCGCGAGATGGGTCACGCCATTCAATTGCAGTCGGTAGACATCCCGCTGGCCGACCCGCATTTCTGGACCATGCAGGGGTCGGTGCGGGTGGCGCAGATGTGCAACGACTGGGGGCTGACCTGGGGCTCGCACTCCAACAACCATTTCGATATTTCGCTGGCGATGTTCACCCAGGTGGCCGCTGCGGCACCGGGCGAGATCACCGCGATCGACACGCACTGGATCTGGCAGGACGGCCAGCGCCTGACCAAGGAGCCGTTGCAGATCGTCGATGGCTTCGTCAAGGTGCCCGCCAAGCCCGGCCTGGGCGTGGACATCGACATGGACGAAGTGGCCAAGGCCCACGAGCTGTACAAGACCAAGGGCCTGGGCGCGCGGGATGACGGCATTGCCATGCAATACCTGATTTCAGACTGGAAATTCGATAACAAGCGTCCCTGCCTGGTGCGCTGATCCACGTATCAACCCTGTGAGAGCGGGTCTCTGCCCGCGAAACGAAGCATGCGGTGCTCAGGCATACCGTGGCGCCTCTTTCGCGGGCAGAGACCCGCTCCCACATAGAGCGCTCGATTCAGGTTCAGTTAAGTTTTCACCGGTAACGTTAGTGACAAATGACTCACAAGTCATAATCCTATGTAAATCGTCTCGTCCAGCCGTGAGCTGTGGGAATTTTTACCCGGTAAACTGGGAACCATCTCAAATCCAGCAAGAGGATGAATCATGAGCGACAAGGATCCTACACCGAGCCATGCCGATACGGCTGAAGCCTCCCTGAAACAGATCGTCGACGGCTTCCTGCATTTCCATCATGACGTCTTCCCCCAGCAACAAGAGTTGTTCAAGAAGCTTGCCACCGCGCAAGCACCGCGGGCCATGTTCATCACCTGCGCCGACTCGCGCATCGTTCCCGAACTCATTACCCAAAGCTCTCCCGGCGACCTGTTCGTGACTCGTAACGTGGGTAACGTCGTGCCGCCCTACGGACAAATGAACGGCGGCGTTTCCACCGCGCTGGAATACGCCATCCTGGCATTGGGCGTGCAGCACGTCATCGTCTGCGGCCACTCCGACTGCGGCGCCATGCGCGCCGTACTCAACCCCGCTTCGCTGGAAAAGATGCCAACCGTCAAGGCCTGGCTGCGCCACTCGGAAGTGGCTCGCACCGTGGTCGAAGACAACTGCAACTGCGCCAACGAAGCCGAAAGCATGAAAGTGCTGACCGAAGAAAACGTCATCTCCCAGTTGCAGCACCTGCGCACCCACCCATCGGTGGCGTCGCGCATGGCCAGCGGCCAGTTGTTCATCCATGGCTGGATCTACAACATCGAAACCAGCGAAATCAAGGCCTACGACGCCGAGCAGGACTGCTTCCGTCCGCTCGACAGAATGACCACGACGCCTAGCGCCACGCCCAAGGGCCGCTTCTAGGTAGCCGTGGCGTCCGTTTGACAGGGCCTGCCTGGCCATCATCTGTCGACAGCACACCTCAACGATCGCTTGCCGAATCCACCTGTAACCGCCGCGCCGGTTGGGCTACAGGGGATTGGGCAGGCACGCTGCTGCCTGTCGAAAAGTATGGCCCGGCTCGCTTGAATGCTTGCAGGAGATTGAACGTGAATATTGCACACATGAAAGCGGTGTTGCCGCGCGAGTTGCTCGCCTCGGTCGTGGTATTTCTGGTCGCGCTGCCGTTGTGCATGGGTATAGCCATCGCCTCGGGAATGCCGCCCTCCAAAGGCCTGATCACCGGCATCATCGGCGGTATCGTGGTCGGCTTTCTGGCCGGCTCGCCGTTGCAGGTCAGTGGCCCCGCCGCTGGTCTGGCCGTGCTGGTCTTCGAACTGGTTCGTCAGCACGGCATGGCCATGCTCGGCCCCATCCTGCTGCTGGCCGGTCTGCTCCAGCTGTTGGCCGGGCGTTTCAAGCTCGGTTGCTGGTTCCGCGTCACGGCGCCGGCGGTGGTCTACGGCATGCTGGCCGGTATCGGCGTGCTGATCGTCCTGTCCCAGGTCCACGTCATGCTCGACCGGGCGCCGCAGCCCTCGGGTCTGAGCAACCTGATCGAATTCCCTGCGGTCGTCGGCCAGGCCATTCCCAGCATCGGTGGGGGGTTGGGCTGGCAAGCCGGGTTGTTGGGCCTGCTGACCATCGCCGTGATGTACGCCTGGGAAAAGCTGCGCCCGCAGAAGCTGCGTTTCGTTCCCGGCGCGCTGCTGGGCGTGGGGCTGGCCACCGGGCTGAGCCTGTTCTTCGCCATGCCGGTCAAGCGTGTCGAAGTCCCGGCGAACCTGGCTGAAGCCATCGACTGGCTGCGCCCCGCCGACCTGCTCAACCTGGCCGATCCGGCCTTGTTGATCGCCGCCGTTGCCGTGGCCTTCATTGCCAGTGCCGAGACGTTGCTGTCAGCGGCTGCGGTGGATCGCATGCACAATGGCCAGCGTTCGGATTTCGACCGCGAACTGTCGGCGCAAGGTGTGGGCAACATGCTGTGCGGCATCCTCGGCGCGCTGCCGATGACCGGTGTGATCGTGCGCAGTTCGGCCAACGTCCAGGCCGGTGCACAGACCCGTCTGTCGGCGATCCTGCACGGTGTCTGGCTGCTCGGTTTCGTCGTTCTGCTGTCCAGCCTGTTGCAGAGCATCCCGGTGGCAAGCCTGGCGGGCGTACTGGTCTTCACCGGTGTCAAGCTGGTCGACTTCAAGGCCTTCAAGGGCCTGGGCCGCTACGGTCGCATGCCGATGTTCACCTACGCCGCCACGGCCCTGGCGATCGTCTTCACCGACCTGCTTACCGGTGTGCTGCTGGGCTTCGCCCTGACCCTGCTCAAGCTGGCCTTCAAGGCGGCGCGCCTGAAGATCACCCTGGTCGACCAGGCCCCTGGTGAGCTGGAGTTGCGCATGGTGGGCTCGGCAACCTTTCTCAAGGTCCCGGCGCTGACCAAGGCATTGGCCAGCATTCCGGAAGGTACGATTGTCCATGTGCCGCTTGCTGGCCTGACCTACATCGACCACTCCTGCCTGGAACTGCTGGAGGACTGGGGCCGCGCGAATCAGAGCAAGGGCTCGCGGATGATCATCGAAAGCCGCGGCCTCAAGCGGCGCATCGAAGGTCAGCTGCGGACCAGCGCAGGCTTCGGTAGCTGACCCGGCAATCGGGAAGCGCTCTGCAGGGCTTGGCGACTAGTGCTCGTCAGGCCCTGTCGCAGCCTGCGAGGTTGTGTTCAAGTCCAGGCCAATCCCCAGGCGCCGTGACATGCACGGCCACTGTTTCCATGCTGCCCCGGTCTCGGGGCTGATCAGCTTGTCGCGGTAGGCTTGCACCGACGGCAGCTCGAAACTTTCATCGCACAGCATCTGGTCCACCGAATGGTGCACGACCTCGTCCAACTCGTTGGCGAAGGTTTCACCGATCAACTGGTGGGCGATCAGGTTGGCCACGGTCATGTCCAGCGGTATCAGCGGCTGGCCGAGGTGACGGATGTACAGATCGTTGATTTCCTCTACCAGACGATGCGCCAGGTAGGCTTCATCGAGCAGGCCATCCATCCCTGGATGGTCCGCGAGAATGCCGGGCGGTTGCAGGAAGTATTCTTCGGCAATCTTCAGCACCGGATCGATCTGCGATTGGATACCCGCCTTGACCGCCACTTCGCTGGCGGCGTCGAGCAGTTGCGGGACTTCATCGATGTAGGCGCTGACGAAGCGCCACAGGGCGGTGTCGTTGCCTTCGGCGATGTCGATGGACGGATGCAATTGCGGCAGCTGCTTTTCCAGGCGCTGCTGCAGCTGGCCGGAAGCGGCCTCGTGTTCGGTGGCACGTTGGATCTGCTCGCGCAATGCGGCGGTGTTCATGAAGGCTCCAGGCGGGTGTCACGAAAGTGAAGTGGGAACGATAGCTGGCCCATCGGGAAGGCTAAGACGCATTTGTCATAGTCGGGACACATTTCATAACGGCGCGAACCACTACCCTCCTCATGGCTCGCCTGATAACGTCGCCCCTCTTACGTGCATTGACCCCAGACTCATGACAAAAGCGCAGAAAATCGTCTTCATCGTTGCCGGTGCCCTTGCCTTGCTGATCGGATTGAGCGTTCACCACCTGCTCACCCGGCAGAGCCAGCCCGACCGCGCCGCACTGGTCGATGCAGGGATCATCCTGTTGGCCCAGAGTCGCGCGATGCCTGCGCTGCAGATGACCGACCAGGACGGCGCGCCCGTTCACGTCGACCAGCTCAGGGGCAAGTGGTCGCTGCTGTTCTTCGGCTATACATTCTGCCCGGATATCTGCCCGACCACCCTGGCCAACCTGCGCGACGTGCAGCAACAGCTGCCCAACGCCACGCGCGAGCGCCTGCAGGTGGTGCTGATCAGTGTCGACCCGCACCGCGACACCCCCGAGCGGCTCAAGCAGTACCTGGGTTATTTCAAGGCAGGCTTCGAAGGGTGGGTCGCGCCGGTCGAGACCTTGCAGACGCTGGCCAGCGCCATCAGCATTCCGTTCATCCCCGCCGACACGCGCAAGCCCAATTACCTGGTGGAGCACAGCGCCAATCTGGCGTTGATCGGGCCGGATGGGCGCCAGCGGGGGTTCATTCGCGGGCCGATCGACAATGCGAAGATGATCGCCCAGCTTCCGGGGCTGGTCGCGGGCGATTGATTGAGAAAGGAAGGTCGAGCTCACACTCGACCTGTCACGGGCTTAAAAAGCGGGCAGCACCGCGCCCTTGTATTTCTCGGTGATGAATTGCTTGAGCTCGGGGCTGTGCAGCGCGGCGGCCAGTTTCTGCATGGCCGGCGAGTCCTTGTTGTCCGGGCGCGCCACCAGAATGTTCACGTATGGGGAGTCGTTGCCTTCGATGAACAGCGCATCCTTGGACGGATCCAGCTTGGCTTCCAGGGCGTAGTTGGTGTTGATCAGCGCCAGGTCGACCTGCGTCAGTACGCGCGGGATGGTCGCCGCTTCCAGCTCACGGATCTTCAAGCCCTTGGGGTTCTCGACGATGTCCTTGGTGGTGGCCAGGATGTTGCTCTGGTCCTTGAGGCGAATCAGGCCGTATTTCTGCAGCAGCAACAGGGCACGACCGCCGTTGGTGGCGTCGTTGGGCACCACCACGTTGGCGCCGTTACCCAGCTCGTCGAGCTGCTTGATCTTGCTCGAATAGGCGCCCAGGGGCTCCAGGTGAACGCCGGTCACGGCGACCAGATCGGTACCCTTGCCCTTGTTGAACTCATCCAGATACGGCTGGTGCTGGAAGAAATTGGCGTCCATGTTCTTCTGCGCGACCTGGACGTTGGGCTGGATGTAGTCGGTGAACACCTTGATGTTGAGGTCCACGCCCTGCTCGGCCAGTTGCGGCTTCACGAATTCCAGAATCTCGGCATGGGGCACGGCGGTGGCCGCCACGTTCAGGCTTTCGTTGGCCTGGGCGGACAGTGCAGCGACGGCGGCCATGGCGGCCAGTAGTCTTTTCATCTTCGATTTCCTTTTCGGCCCGTGGGCCAGACCTACGATTATTTGCGAGAGAAGTGCACGACCAGGCGGTCGCCCAGCATCTGCAGCAGTTGGACCATCAGAATCAGGATGATCACCGTGACGTACATCACGTTGTCCTGGAAACGCTGGTAGCCGTAGCGAATCGCCAGGTCACCCAGGCCCCCGGCGCCGACCACGCCAGCCATGGCGGTGTACGACACCAGCGTGATGGTCGTCACGGTGATGGCCGCGATGATCCCCGGCAGGGCCTCGGGCACCAGCGCCCGGGTGATGATCTGTCGCGTCGTGGCGCCCATGGCCTGGGTTGCCTCGATGATGCCGCGGTCGACTTCGCGCAGGGCGGTTTCCACCAGCCGCGCGAAGAACGGCACGGTGCCGATGACCAGTGGCGGAATCGCCCCGGCCACGCCCAGCGAGGTACCCACCAGCACCACGGTGGTGGGGATGAGCAGAATGATCAGGATGATGAACGGCAGCGAGCGGACCACGTTGACGATGAACGACAGCACCGCATAGAGCCTGGGCTTTTCGAACATCTGCCGCGGGCTGGTGAGGAACAGCAAAACACCCAACGGCAGGCCCAGCAGGATGGTGAACAGCAGCGAAGCCCCGAGCATCACCAGCGTGTCGAGGGTGGCCTGCCAGATTTCGCTCCAGTCGACGCTGGCGAAGAAGTTGATCAGGTCCATCAGCGCAGCACCTCCATGTGAACGTCGGCAGCGGTGAAGCGGGCGAATGCCGCGTCCATGTCGCCGCCGGTGATTGCCAGGGTCAGCTGGCCATAGGGGGTGTCCTTGATGCGATCGATGCGGCCGGCCAGGATGCTGTAGTCGACGCCGGTCTCGCGCGCCACGGTGCCCAGCAGCGGCGCGTAGGTGGCCTCGCCCTGGAAGGTCAGGCGCACGATGCGGCCCGCCACATGGGCGAAGTCGCTGCGCTGCTCGTTCTCGTCGACCTGCTCGTCTTCCTGAACGAAACGACGGGTGGTCGGATGCTGTGGGTGCAGGAATACGTCGGCCACAGGGCCTTGTTCGACGATGCGTCCGGCGTCCATCACCGCAACCTGATCGCAGACCCGACGGATCACGTCCATTTCATGGGTGATGAGCACGATGGTCAATTGCAGTTCGCGGTTGATCTCGGCCAGCAGTTGCAGAACCGAGGCCGTGGTCTGCGGATCCAGGGCGCTGGTGGCCTCGTCGCAGAGCAGGATCTTGGGGTTGGTCGACAGCGCACGGGCGATGCCGACGCGCTGCTTCTGACCACCGGACAGCTGTGCCGGGTACTTGCGCGCATGGTCGGACAAGCCGACGCGCTCGAGCAACTGGGCCACGCGCTGGTCGATTTCCTTGCGCGACAGGCGCCCGGCCAGGTTCAGCGGCATCGCCACGTTATCGGCGACGGTCTTGGAGGCCAGCAGGTTGAAATGCTGGAAAATCATGCCGACCTGCTGCCGAAAACCGCGCAGGCCGTCGGCATCGAGCGCGGTGACGTCTTCACCGTCGACGATGATCGTGCCACCGCTGGGATTTTCCAGGCGGTTGATCAGGCGCAGCAGCGTGCTTTTGCCCGCGCCGGAGTGGCCGATGAGGCCGAACACCTGGCCTGCCGGCACCGTGAATCGGGTGGGATGCAGCGCGGGAATTTCCCTACCGGCCACGCGGTAGGTCTTGTGGACATCTTGGAACTCGATCACGTAGCGAACCTTGTGGGGCGCATGAATGGGGTAGCAGCTGATAGCCGGGCGCGCATTTTAGCCCAGGCGTCCAGTCGTATTTAGCATTTATTTTCGCCGCAACCTGCGATTTGGCAATAACGCGACTAAAGGTCGGCTCGGCGACCGTTCGTGAAAAAAAAAGGAACGCCCCTGCAATTTGTCAGGTCACTTGCTGAGTATTCCTGCCCCATGCCTGCCGTGATCAGGTGAGGGTACTTATCAAAGTCCGTCCACGGACTGCCGTAAACCAAGGAGTTAAGGCCCGATGAGCAACAAGACCCCCCCTGCCGGCAAGAGCGAAGCGGCTGGCACCGACACCCTGGATCGTCAGAACACCAACGCCAAACTGGAATCGCTCGAGCAGTTCCGTGCCGATGGCACCGGACAAGCGCTGCGCACCAACCATGGCGTGAAGATCAGCGATAACCAGAACACCCTCAAAGCCGGCGCACGCGGCCCGTCCTTGCTCGAAGACTTCATCATGCGTGAGAAAATCACGCACTTCGACCACGAACGCATCCCGGAGCGTATCGTCCACGCCCGCGGTACTGCTGCCCATGGCTTCTTCGAGACCTACGAAGACCATTCGGCTCTGACCAAGGCTGGCTTCCTGCGCGACCCGGCGAAGAAGACCCCAGTCTTCGTCCGCTTCTCCACCGTGCAGGGTCCACGCGGCTCGGGTGACACCGTGCGCGACGTGCGTGGTTTCGCCGTGAAGTTCTACACCGACGAAGGCAACTTCGACATGGTCGGCAACAACATGCCGGTCTTCTTCATTCAGGACGCGATCAAGTTCCCCGACTTCGTTCACGCCGTGAAGCCTGAGCCACACAACGAGATCCCGACCGGCGGTTCCGCTCACGACACCTTCTGGGACTTCGTCTCGCTGGTGCCCGAGTCTGCGCACATGGTGCTGTGGACCATGTCCGACCGTGCGATCCCGAAAAGCCTGCGCACCATGCAGGGCTTCGGTATCCACACCTTCCGCTTCGTCAACGGCGAAGGCAAGGGCACGTTCGTCAAGTTCCACTGGAAGCCCAAGTTCGGCACCTGCTCGCTGGTCTGGGACGAAGCGCAGAAACTCGCCGGCAAGGACACCGATTTCCACCGCCGCGACCTGTGGGAATCCATCGAGATGGGTGACTACCCGGAATGGGAACTGGGTGTGCAGATCGTGCCGGAAGAAGACGAACACAAGTTCGAATTCGACCTGCTCGACCCGACCAAGATCATTCCCGAAGAGCTGGTACCGGTCACTCCGCTGGGCCGCATGGTCCTGGACCGCAACCCGGACAACTACTTCGCCGAAACCGAACAGGTTGCCTTCTGCCCGGGCCACATCGTTCCCGGTATCGACTTCAGCAACGATCCTCTATTGCAGGGTCGCCTGTTCTCCTACACCGATACCCAAATCAGCCGTCTCGGTGGGCCGAACTTCCACGAGATCCCGATCAACCGTCCGATCGCGCCGAACCACAACGGTCAGCGTGATGCCCAGCATCGCACCCGCATTGACAAGGGCCGAGCTTCCTACGAGCCAAACTCCATTGACGGCGGCTGGCCGAAGGAAACTCCATCGGCACCGATCGATGGCGGCTTCGAGACCTATCCCGAGCGTGTCGACGCACACAAGGTCCGCGAGCGCAGCGAATCGTTCTCCGACCACTTCTCGCAAGCCACGCTGTTCTTCAACAGCATGAGCCATGCCGAGAAAGAGCACATCATCGCGGCCTACAGCTTCGAATTGGGCAAGGTCGAGCGCGAGTACATTCGTGCCCGTCAGGTCAACGAAATACTGGCCAACATCGATTTGGAACTGGCGTCGCGCGTTGCCGCCAACCTGGGTCTGCCTGCGCCAACTAAGGGCACCGTGTCGGTCAAGCCTTCTTCGCTGAAGGAATCGCCTGCACTGAGCCAGATGAACCTGCTGTCAGGCGACATCAAGAGCCGCAAGGTGGCGATCCTGGTGGCCAACGGTGTGGATGGTAAAGCGGTCGCTGCCCTGCAGAAGGCGCTCAAGGCCGAAGGCGCACACGCCAAGGTTCTGGGCCCGACCAGCGCACCGGTCAAGACTGCCGATGGCCAGACGTTGGCAGTCGACGCTTCCCAGGAAGGTCTGCCTTCGGTGGCTTTCGACGCGGTATGGGTGCCGGGTGGCGCCGATTCGATCAAGGCACTGAGTGCCGATGGCGTGGCCTTGCACTACCTGCTCGAAGCCTACAAGCACCTCAAGGCAATCGGTGTCAGCAAGGATGGCAAGGCGCTGCTCGAAGCGCTGCGCCTGCAGGAAGATGCCGGTCTGCTGGTGGGCGACGATGACAGCACCATCAAGGCGTTCATCGCTGCGATCGCCGAGCATCGCGTGTGGGATCGTGAACCTGCCGCTAAAGCCATTCCGGCTTAACGGCGCGGTATAAGCACCACTTGGGTCGGTTGTTCGTGTACCACACGGCGACCGACCTTCAGTTGCATTTCTGGCAACTGTTCGCTGACGCGCTGCTTGAGCAGCGCTTCCAGCCGGCGATATTCGCCTGGTTGGGCCACCTGAATGATCACATCACATTGGTAATGAACGACGTCGGTCGCGATGTCGCGCATCTGTGCGCGCAACTGAGGTGCGCTGTGCATCTTCAAAGGCACTGCTGAAACACTGGCGTTCGGATCCAGCACCAAGGCCTTCGGCCGGGCTTCGGCCGCTTTCAGGGCCGCTTCGGCTTTTTCCAGCTCGGCCTTGCGCGCCTGGGCGATCGCGCCATTGACGCCACCGATGAGGGCCGGTGCCTGAGGCATCAATACGCGAGCACGGCCCAGCGCGGTGGCCGCCGCATTGACGTCACCCTTCTGCAGCATCACCTGGCTGCGCTGCAGATAGGCCTCGGCCAACTGCCGCTGCGCGTCGTTGACGCGCGGATCCTGCGGAGCCTGGGCCTGCAGTTTGATCAGCTGATCTTCAGCTGTGGCCAGCTCGCTGCTGGCGATGTTGGTTTCCAGCTGTTGCCAGGCATCGGGACCTGCGTCAGCGGCAGGGTCGCGCGACGAAGTCTGGCAAGCGGTCAATAGCAGGGAAAGTGTGGCAAGTAGCAGATAACGGGAGGCGAACGGCTTCATTGCTGCGACTCTCTATTTGCCCAAAAAACGGCCAAGTCTACACCGTGGGGGTGTCGGCGAAAATATGGGCGCCGAAAATCGCTGATCCGCCGCTTCCGGGTAGTACCTGAGCAAGAGGCGAGCCCTCGCCGTAAAGAGTCTTTCTCTGACAAATGCCTACCGCTTGGGCAACGCAAAACTTAGCAGAAACAACACCGCGGCACTCACCACGATCGACGGCCCGGCCGGGGTGTCCTTGAACCACGAGAGCGCCAACCCGGCACACACCGCGATGACCCCCAGCACGCTGGCGCCCAGTGCCATCTGCTCGGGCGAGCGTGCATGGCGTTGGGCGGCCGCCGCCGGAATGATCAGCAATGAAGTGATCAGCAATACGCCGACGATTTTCATCGCCACCGCAATCACCACGGCGATCAACAGCATCAAGGCCATGCGCAGACCTGCCACCGGCAACCCTTCGATGCGTGCCAGCTCTTCATGAACAGTGATCGCCAGCAAAGGCCGCCACAGGGCGATCAACAGCCCCAGCACGACCACGCTGCCGCCGACGATCCAGTACAGGTCGGTCGCACTGATCGCCAACAGATCACCGAACAGATAGCCCATCAGGTCGATGCGCACGTCGTGCATGAAGCTCAGCACCACCAGGCCCAGCGACAGGGTGCTGGGCGCCAGGATCCCCAGCAGGGTGTCCGAGGCCAGCGGCTGGCGTTGCTGCAGCGTCACCAGCAATATCGCCAGCAGCAGGCAGCCCACCGTTACCGCCAGCGCCGGGCTGATGTCGAGCACGAAGCCCAGGGCCACGCCGAGCAGGGCCGCATGGGACAAGGTATCGCCGAAATAGGCCATGCGGCGCCAGACCACGAACGAACCCAGCGGTCCCGCGACCACTGCCAGGGAAAGGCCTGCCAGCAAGGCATACAGTAAAAAATCAGCCATGCTTGCAGCTGTCTCCGTGTACGTGAGTGTCACTGACCACGCCGCCATGCAGGTCGTGGGCGTGGTCGTGATGATGGTGATAGATCGCCAGGCTCTGCGCGTGGCTGCCGAACAGCTCGACGAAGGCCGGATCGCCGCTGACCTGCGCGGGATGACCGGAACAGCAGACGTGGCGATTCAGGCAAACCACCTGATCGGTGGTGCTCATGACCAGATGCAGGTCATGGGACACCATCAGCACGCCGCAGCCATGGCGCTCGCGCAGGCGTGTGATCAGGGCATAGAGTTCGGCCTGGCCGGCCACGTCGACGCCTTGTACCGGCTCGTCGAGCACCAGCAGTTCGGGCTCGCGCAGCAGCGCTCGCGCCAGCAGCACGCGCTGCATTTCACCGCCGGACACCGTCTGGATCGGGCTGTCGATGGTCTGCGCGGCGCCCACTTCCTCCAGCGCCGCCAGGGCGCGCGCGCGATCCACACCCGGCACCAGGCGCAGGAAACGCAGCACCGACAGCGGCAGCGTCGGGTCCACGTGCAGCTTCTGCGGCATGTAGCCGATGCGCAGCCGAGGCTTGCGCCAGACGCTGCCCGAGTCGGGCTTGAGCAGCCCGAGCACGGCACGCACCAGGGTGGTCTTGCCGGCGCCGTTGGGGCCGATCAAGGTGACGATTTCGCCAGGCTGCACGCACAGATGGATGTTATCGAGCACACGTTGGCCGGCGAACTCCACGCTGACCTGGTCCAGGCGGATCAAGGCTTCGCTCATCACGCCCCCCGGCAGGCCGCGCACAGGCCGACCACTTCCACGGTCTGCCCCTCGACGGCGAAGCCGATACCCTGCGCGCTCTCGACGATGGCATCGCTGATGGTCTTGTGCTCCAGCTCCACGGCCACATGGCAGGTGCGACAGATCAGGAACTGGCCCTGGTGCGCGTGCTCGGGATGGTTGCAGCCGATGAAGGCGTTGAGCGAGGCAATGCGGTGCACCAGGTTGTTGTCGAGCAGAAAGTCCAGGGCGCGATAGACCGTGGGCGGCGCTGCGCGACGGCCATCCTGTTCGCTGAGCACGGCGAGAATGTCGTAGGCGCCCAGCGGCTTGTGGCTTTGCCAGACCAGCTCCAGTACGCGACGGCGCAAGGCAGTCAAACGCAGGCCCTGTTTCAGGCACAAGGCATCGGCCTCGCTCAGTGCGTGATGTACGCAATGGGAGTGGTCGTGGGGACGGCTGGCCAGCGGTGTTTTGGACATGAGCGGCGACGAATTCTGATAGAGACGTTATTATGTTACCTGTTCTTGCCCCCGAGAGTGTCCATTGTGGTTCGTATTTTTGCTCTTTCCATCGGTTTGCTCGCCGCTTGCATGACCGCCCTGCCAGCACAGGCCCAGGTGCGTGTACTGACCAGCATCAAGCCGGTGCAGCTGATCGCAGCCGCCGTGCAGGACGGCGTCGGCCAGCCTGAAGTACTGCTGCCGCCCGGCGCCTCGCCGCACCACTATGCGCTGCGACCATCGGACGTACGCCGGGTAGGCGACGCCGATCTGCTGTACTGGATCGGCCCGGACATGGAAGGCTTTCTGCCGCGCGTGCTGGAGACTCGGCAGAAGCCCACGGTGACCATCCAGACGCTGCCGGGGCTGCATCTGCGCCATTTCGCCGAGGACAGCCACTCCCACGCCGAGGAAGCGTCGGACCACGATCACGATCACGACCATCGCCCAGGCACACTGGATGCCCACCTGTGGCTTTCCACCGTCAACGCCCGGGTGATCGCCACACGCATGGCCGCCGACCTGTCCGCGGCCGATCCGGCCAATGCGCCTCGCTACCAGTCCAACCTGGCGGCGTTCACGCAACGTCTGAATGCACTGGACACCCGCCTGGCCGCGCGGGTGGCGGGTATCCAAGGCAAGCCCTATTTCGTCTTCCACGAGGCTTTCGATTATTTCGAGGAGGCCTATGGCCTCAAGCATACGGGCGTATTTGCCGTGGCAGCCGAAGTGCAACCGGGCGCGCAGCATGTCGCCGCAATGCGCCAGCGGCTGCAGGAAGTGGGCAAGACGTGCGTGTTCAGCGAGCCGCCGATGCGGCCGAAGCTGGCGCAGACCCTGACGGCCGGCCTGCCGGTGACCCTGGCCGAACTGGACGCCCTGGGCGGTTTCGACGAGGCCACGGCGACGGGCTACGAGACCCTGCTGGCCAACCTGGCCGACAACCTCGCCAGCTGCCTGGAAAAGCTCTGACGCTCC
>Ga0308171_1003167_pt1 | contig 15485 bp, 14 predicted proteins | sample PhyGR1_FD_202135 | JGI IMG/M metagenome (GOLD analysis project Ga0308171, IMG submission 202135) | Phyllosphere microbial communities from UC Gill Tract Community Farm, Albany, California, United States - DLSLSG.R1 | ecosystem: Host-associated > Plants > Phyllosphere > Unclassified | place: USA... | reverse complement strand
TCACCGCGTTTCACCGGAATGTCATCAACCTTTCGTCAAGCTGACATGCACGCCTCCTAACGCCGCCGCCGAACCGGCAGCAAGGCCGATGGGGGAATCATATCATGCTTACGTTGCGCAGCCTGCTAAAGGCTTCGGCCTCGCTCATCCTCGCGACCGGTCCGCTGACCGCCGCCGCCCAGGAAACCGCCGCGACCACCGCCGCCGCGCCGCAGGCCGCGCAGGACGGCGATGCCGCCGGTCAGGGCGAGGAAATCGTCGTCAACGGCACCTATGCGCGCAGCCTGGCGGCGGGCATCGAGACCAAGCGCCGCGCCGCTTACGGCGTCGACTCGATCAGCTCGACTGATATTGGCAAGTTCCCGACCCAGAATGTCGCCGAGGCGCTTCAGCTGGTCCCCGGCGTGGCGATCACCCGCCCGCGCGGCGAGGGCCTGTATGTCAGCGTCCGTGGCCTGGGGCCGCAGTTCCAGAACACGCTGATGAACGGCCGCACCATCGCGCTGAACGACCTGATCGAGAATGGCGGCGCGGCCGGGCGCCAGTTCCGTTTCGAGATGCTGCCCGCCGAGTTCACCTCCAGTATCGACGTGGTCAAGACCCCGACCGCCGACATGAGCGAGGGCGCGCTGGGCGGCAATATCGACGTCAAGACCTTCCGCCCGCTGGAGGTCGGCAACAAGACGACGATCAACATGCGCGGCACCTATACCAGCCAGACCAAGGAGGTCCGCCCCAACGTCACCGTGCTGACCAGCGCGAAGAACAGCGACGGCACCTTCGGCATCCTGGCGGGCGCGCAATATTGGGCCAAGACGGTCCGCAACGACCGCTTCATGAATTTCGGCTGGCTGCTCAACCGCTACACCGATGCGGCGCGCGGCGGCGCCCCGGCGGGGCTCTATTCGCCGACCCGCACCCGCCCCACCGTCGAGACCGAGGATCGCAAGCGTATCTCAGGGCTAGTCTCGGCCCAGTGGCAGCCCACGCCCGAGCTTCAGACGACGCTCGACGTCGTCGCGACCCGCCTGGACGTCGCCTATGACGAGTTCGGCCTCGACATCTATCCGGACGACGCCAACGTCACGATCGGCGGCGTGAAGCAGCCCTCGACCGTGCTCCAGCCCGGCTATACCGTCGTCGGCGACACGATCACCAAGGCGACCATCGCCAATGCCCGCTTCATGGCGTCGCGCGAATACAGCCTGAACCGGCACGACCTGATCACCATCGGGCTGAAGCAGACGTGGAACCCGGATCGCTGGCATGTCACCGCCAACGTCAACTGGTCGGCCGCGCACAGCTATCACCCCGACTACAAGACCGGCACGGTGCGCAGCCGCGCCTATTTCATCGCACCGCTAAGCTATGACGCCAGCGGCGGCTATCAGAACATGCCGACCTTCACCACGCCGGTCGACGTCACAAACCCGGCCAATTACAAGCTATACCAGTTCAACATCGCGCCCAAGGACAGCAAGGACTGGGATTTCTACTCGCGCCTCGATGTCGGTCATGATTTCGACGGCTTCCTGTCGAAGCTGCAGGCGGGCGGCGAATATCACTGGCGCAAGCGCGACTATTTCCGCCGCGATTACCTGATCGACACCGCGACCAACCAGCCCCTGACCAATCTGGGCGCGGGCGCCTATCAGCAGCTGCCGTACGGCGATTTCCTGTCGGGCGTGTCGGGCAATGCCTTCCGCAACTGGCTGGTGCCGGTGACCGACGCCTATGTCGGCAATTTCTTCACCCCCGCCATTCAGGGCCAGCCGCTGACCAATGGCGACCTGCGCTCGTCCTTCGTCGTCTCGGAAAAGATCGCCGCCGCCTATGTCCGCGCCGATTACCAGTTCGATGCGGGCGCGGTGCCCGTCACCGGCAATCTGGGCGTCCGCTATGTCCACACCGATCAGGTGGCGAGCGGCACGCTGACCAGCGGCAACACCGCCACGCCGGTCAGCTATCCCAAGACGTTCAACAATGTCCTGCCCAGCTTCAACCTGCGCGCCGACCTGACGCCGAAGCTGGTCGGTCGCCTGGCCGCCAGCCGGGTGCTGACCCGCCCCAACGTCACCGACACCGCGCCGCGCATCACCGTGTCGACCGACGCCGCCACCGCCAGCGGCGGCAACCCGCAGCTGGTGCCGTTCCTCGCGACCCAGTTCGACGGCTCGCTGGAATGGTATTTCGCGCCGTCGGGGATGCTGTCAGGCGCGGTCTTCTACAAGGCGATGGACGATTACATCACCCAGTCGAATACCGAGATCAACATTCCGGGTCGCGGCACCGTCCGCCTGTCCAGCTCGGTCAATGGCGGCAATGCCAAGGTCTATGGTGCCGAAGCCGCGTACAGCCAGGTCTTCACCTTCCTGCCCCAGCCCTTCGACGGCTTCGGCGTGCAGGGCTCCTACACCCATACCGAGGTGAAGGCCGACTACACCGCCGGTTCGCGCACCATCAAGGACCAGTTGATCGGCCTGTCGAAGAACAGCTTCAACCTGGTCGGCTTCTACGACAAGGGGCCGCTGTCGGCGCGCCTTTCCTATGTTTGGCGCGACAAATATCTGTCGAGCACGGGCAGCACGGTCCAGGCGCCAACCTATGTTGCGGCCTTTGGGTCGCTCGACGGCCAGCTCTCGGTGCGCGCCGCCGACAATCTGACGCTCAGCCTGGAGGGCATCAACATCGCGGGCGCGCATCAGGACACCTATAACGACAACAGCCTGCGCTTCGGCGAGATCAACTATTATGGCCGGACGATCCTGTTCGGCATTCGGGCGGAATTCTGATGAAGCGCATCCTCACCCTGGCGGCGGTCCTCGCGACCGCCGCCGCCCCGGCACCGCAGCGGCCGCTTCGGATGAACGACATCCAGGTCGTCGGATCGCACAACAGCTACAAGCAGCGGATCGCGCCCGCCGTCTTCGCCGAACTCGAACGCCGCGACGCCAAACTCGCCGCCGCGCTCGACTATGACCATCTGACGCTGGCGCAGCAGCTCGACCGCGGCGTGCGCCAGTTGGAGATCGACATCTTCGCCGATCCCGAAGGGGGTCGCTTCGCGCATCCAGCGGGCGAGAAACTGGCGCGCGCGGCGGGCGAGCGGACCGGCTTCGACATGCCTGCGATGATGAAGCCCGGCTTCAAGGTCTTCCATATTCCGGAAGTCGATTACCGTTCCTGCGGCACCTTCAAGCAGTGCATCGGCCAGATCGACGCCTGGTCGCGCGCGCATCCGCGCCACCTGCCGATCATGGTGACGATCAACGCCGCCGACCGGCCGATCAACAAGCCCGGCGTCACCGATCCCCTCCCGCTGACCGCGCCGCTGCTCGATGCGCTGGACGGCGAGATTCGCGACATGCTCAAGCCGAACCGGATCATCACGCCGGACGATGTCCGCGGGAACGCGGCCACGCTGCGCGAGGCAGTGACCACCAGGGGCTGGCCAACGCTGGCGCAGGCACGCGGCAAGATCTATTTCGTGCTCGACACCCCCAGCGACGTGTCCGACCGCTATCGCGCCGGGCACCCCTCGCTGAAGGGGCGGGCGATCTTCGGCTGGTACGACACCGACCAGCCCGAGGCTTCGGTCGAGATCGTCGGCGATCCGCGCACCGACGGCGCGAAGATTCGCGAATGGGTGAAACAGGGCTTCATCGTCCGCACCCGCACCGATGCCGACACGGTCGAGGCGCGGTCGAACGACCATGGTCGCCAGCAGGCCGCGATCGACAGCGGTGCGCAGGCGGTGTCGACCGACTATTATCCCGGCGCGCCGCGTCGCCCGTGGAGCCAGGGCTTCACCGTCACCCTGCCCGGCGGAGCGATGGAACGCTGCAACCCGGTGACCCAGCCGGTCGGCTGCACGCTGCCGCAATAACATCTCATTCCTCCCCTTACAGGGGAGGAAAAGTGTCCGGCCGCTGACGCCCTTTTCATCTGGGGGCAAGGCGGGGTTCAGCCATCATCCGCCACTTTACCCTCCGATGAAGCCTGCGCCGCGTCGGCGTGTGGCGGGAACGGAAGAAGCGGTGCATGACGCGAACCGCGAGCCTGTTGATGATAGCCCCGGTCCTGATGACCGCGATCCCGGCCCATGCCGCCGATCCCGCACGCGATGCCGCCTGGGCCGAGCGGCTCGGCTGGGGGCCGTCCGCCGCGCCCGCCACCGGCCCCGCCCCCGGCAGCGACGCCTGGCTGCGCGGACAACTGGACGACCGGCCCGGTCCCATGCCCCCGGCGGTGCAGGCGCGGATCGATGCGATGCGCATCTCGAAGGAACCCGTCGCCGCGCTGGTCGTCGAGACCGACGCGCCGCAACGCGATGCCAATCTGCTGACCGATCCCGACCGCAAAAAGGCCGCACGCGAGGTCTATCAAAAGGCGATGAATGCGCTGGCCGACGAGGCGCGGCAGCGTTTCGTGCTGCGCGCCCTCTATGCGCCCGATCCGTTGCGCGAGCGGATGACCTGGTTCTGGTTCAACCATTTCAACGTCCAGGCGGGCAAGCGCGACATTCGGGCGATGGTCGGCGATTATGAGGACACGATCCGCACCCATGCACTGGGCCGGTTCCGCGACCTGCTGGAGGCGACGCTGCGCCATCCGGCGATGCTGCGCTATCTGGACAATGACCAGAATGCGCGTGGCAAGATCAACGAGAATTACGCGCGCGAGATCATGGAGTTGCACTCCATGGGCGTCGGCTCGGGCTACAGCCAGCAGGACGTGCAGGAACTGGCGCGCATCCTGACCGGGGTCGGCGTCGACCAGAAACCCGATGCCCCCAGACTGAAGCCCGAGTTGCAGCCGCTCTATCTCCGGGCCGGGCTGTTCGAGTTCAACCCGGCCCGCCACGATTTCGGGACCAAGCATTTCCTGGGCCATGAGATCAAAGGATCAGGCTTTGCCGAGGTGGAGCAGGCGCTCGACCTGATCGCCGACAGCCCCGCGACCGCGCATCACATCGCGCAGAAGATGGCGACCTATTTCACCGGCGACACGCCCCCGCCCGCTTTGGTCGAGCGGATGGCGGCGACCTTTCGCCGGACGCATGGCGACATTGCCGCCGTCCTGAAGACGATGATCCGGTCGCGCGAATTCGCGGCGTCGGCGGGCCGGGGGTTCAAGGATCCGGTCGACTATACGCTGTCGGCCGTCCGGCTGGCCTATGGCGACCGGGTGATCGCCAATCCCCAGCCGGTCGTCGGCTGGATCCGCCAGATGGGCGAAGGGCTGTACGATCATGAAACCCCCGACGGCTATGACCTGACCAGCGCGGGCTGGTCGGCGCCGGGGCAGATGGCGACACGGTTCGATATCGCGCGCCAGATCGGCGGCGGCGCGGCGCGGCTGTTCCAGTCCCCCGACGCCGCGCCCGGCACCCCGCCGCCACCGGCCCCGCCCCCCGTGCTGAAGGATTCGCCCGTCCTGACCGCGCGGATGGCGACGCTGGGCAAGCCGACCCTGGCCGCGCTGGCGCAGGCGCGCTCGCCCGCCGAATGGAACGCGCTCTATTTCTCCTCGCCCGAATTCATGCATCGATAGGAGGATGGCATGACGATCCCACCCCTGCATCGCCGCGATCTGTTGAAGGGCGCCGCCGCCATGGCGCCGATGGTCGTCGCGGGCCGCGCCTTCGCCGCGCCACAGGCGGGCAGCCGCTTGCTGGTCGTGTTCCTGCGCGGCGCCTATGACGCGGTGAACATCGTCAGCCCCAGCGGCAGCGACTTCTATCGCCAGTCGCGCCCGACGATCGCGCTGGCGCGGCCCGATCCGGCCGATCCCCATGCGCCGCTGCCGCTGGACGCCGACTGGGCGCTCCACCCGGCGCTGAAGGACACGATCCTGCCGCTATGGCAGGCGCGGCAGATCGCCTTCGTGCCGTTCGCGGGCACCGACGATATGAGCCGCAGCCATTTCGAGACCCAGGACACGATCGAACTGGGCCAGCCGGTCGGCGGGCATCGCGATTACGGCTCGGGCTTCATGGCGCGGCTGGCGGATATCCTCGGCACGGGCGAGCGGCCGATCGCCTTCACCGACCAGCTGCCGCTCTGCTTTCGCGGCGGCGAGGACCCGATCCCCAATCTTGCGCTCGCCAATGTCGGCAAGCCGATCGACCAGCGCCAGGCCGCGCTGATCCAGAGCATGTATGCCGGTCATCCCGAACTCGCCCGTTCGGTCAGCGAAGGCTTTGCGGTGCGCGACACCGTTTACCGGACGCTGGACCAGGAGATGAAGGCCGCCAGCCGCGGCGCGGTGTCGCCCAAGGGCTTTGCCCTGTCGGCGCAGCGGATCGGGACGCTGATGCGCGACCGGTTCAACCTGGCCTTTGTCGATGTCGGCGGCTGGGACACGCATGTGAACCAGGGCGGCGCGACCGGCTATCTGGCCGACCGGATCGGCGAACTGGGGCGCGGGCTGGCCGGATTCGTGCAGGCGATCGGGCCCGAGGCATGGCGCACGACGACGGTCGTCGTGGTGTCCGAATTCGGCCGCACCTTCCGCGAGAATGGCGATCGGGGCACCGATCACGGCCATGGCAGCATCTATTGGGTGCTGGGCGGCGGCGTGTCCGGCGGCCGGATGGCGGGCGATCAGGTCGCGCTGTCAGCCGCGACGCTCAACCAGAATCGCGACCTGCCGGTGCTGACCGATTACCGCGCGTTGATCGGCGGGCTGGTCGGCCGCCAGTTCGGCCTATCGGGCGAACGTCTGGCGACCCTGTTCCCCGGCACCCGCGCGAGCGATCTAAAGCTGGTCTAGGGGCGGATCAGGCCGACAGCCGCAACGGCACCGCCTGATCGCGGGCGCGGATGTCGTCCAGCACGTCGTCGAGCGTCAGCTCGGCCAGCTTGTCCTCCAGCGCCTCGCGCACCGGGGTCAACATCGATTCGAGGCTGGCGGTGATATGCCGGTCGATCAGCCCGTCGCCCTCGGGCGGCTGGCGGTGAAAGGCGAAGAAGTTTCGATCCTCCACCGCCTGATAGACATCGACCAGCCGAATCTCCGCCGATCGCCGGGCCAGCATCGCACCGCCGCGATTGCCCAATTGCGACCGGGTCAGCCCGGCGCTCGCCAGTCGGAGCAGCAGCGCGCGGACCACCGCCGCGTTGGAATTGACGCTGAGCGCGATGTCTTCCGAGCGCAGGGGCGTATCGCCATGGTCGGCCATGAGCGCAAGCATATGCAGCGAAACGACAAAACGCGTGCTGGTCGGCAAGAAACGTTGCTCCTTATTCCTTCGTCCCATGATCCGTCCGCGCGGGCACAGGGCTCACCCTCTTATGGCCGGATCGGGCCGAACACGCAATTCATAACTCATGTTATTTTTGCATATTCCCGCTGCGTAAACGCGCAAGTCCGCATCCGTATCCGGCCCCGCCATCAGGAAAATATAATGGAGCCAAGGATATGCCAGGCGCGACCGAACGCCCTCCGCCTCAGCGTCCGGTTGCGGGCAGGCGGATTTCGAACAGCTCAGGCCAGTTCTTGCCGGTGACGAAGATGCGGTGCTTCACCCGGTCGAAGGCGATGCCGTTGGCGACCGAGTCGGGATCGGTCAGCCCGACCCGCGCGATCAGGTCGCCCAGATCGATCACCCCGACCACCTGCCCTGAGGCGGGATCGATCCGCACGATATAGCGGGTCATCCAGACATTGGCCCAGATCTGCCCGTCGATATATTCCAGCTCGTTCAGGTTCTTGAGCGGCCGTCCGTTCACCGTCACGTCCAGCGTGCGCGCGACCTTCATCGTCGCGGGGTCGAGGAAGCGCAGGCGCGGCGTGCCGTCCGACAGGATGATCCGATGCCCGTCATCGGTCATCGCCCAGCCCTCGCCCTCATAGCGCCATTCGCCGACCCGCTTGAGCGCCGGACGGCTCCAGCGGAAACCCCGCCCGCCATGCCAGGTGACGCTGCGCAGTTCCTTACCCCAGGCGACGATGCCCTCGCCGAACAGGCCGTCGGGGACGGTCGCCTGGCGCTGGGTCTTGCCGGTGGTCAGGTCGACCTGGCGGATCACGCTCTGCCCCTCGCGCCCCGTGCTTTCGTACATCGTGCCGTCGGCGATCAGCAGCCCTTCGGTAAAGGCGGTCGTGTCGTGCGGATAGGCGCGGACCAGCTCGGGCTTCTCGACCACCGGCGGGGTCGGGGCGGCGGGAGCCGTCTGCTGCGCCGCCGCCGGAATCGCCAGGGCGAGCGCCAGGATCGGGGCGAGCCGCTTCATAGCGTGCGCACCAGCCGCGCCACCCGCGCGATCCAGGCGGGGGCCGCCACCGTCACGCCGGCGGCGCCGGGTTCGAGCGGCAGCAGGCGGAGCGTGTCGTCCCCCACCGCCGCCAGCCGGGCAAAGACATAGCCGCCGACGGGGCGCGGCACGAGGATATCGCGATTCATGGCGTCGGCGAACCTATCGGCCGCCAGCGGTTCGCACCAGAGCTCATCGCCCGCCCGGTAGTCGCCGACCGCGCCGGTGACGGTGACGGCGATCATCCCCGGCGTCGCACAGGGCGGCGAGACGGCGCGTGCGCTGCGCGGTGCCACCGCCCCGCGCGGCCCCAGCAGCGCCGCCACCGGCAGCGTCTCGCGCACCGGCAGCGTGACCAGATCGGCGGTGGTGCAGCCCAGCGCGGCGGCGATGCGGTTGAGCCAGGGCAGCGACACGGTCCGCGTCCCCATCTCCAGCCGTCCGATCGTCTGCGGCGTGGTCGGCGGGCAACAGGCGCGCGCGACATCGTCCAGCGTCATGCCCTTGGCCCGCCGCACTTCCCGGATCGCGGTGATCATGTCCCTGTGCCCCTCCAATCCCTGCCGGCGGTCAGCCGGTCCGGCGCTCGCGCTGCTGGCGGAGCCCGTCCGGCTGGGCTAAGCGCCGAGCCATATTCTGTCGGAGTTATCGCCCATGCGGTTCGAGATCGTCAAATGCCATGGTTCGGGCAATGATTTCCCGATGATCGACGCACGCGCCCTGACGCTCAGCGAAGCGGAATGGGCCACGGTCGCGCGCGCGCTGGCGAACCGCGCGGGGCCGGTCGGGGGCGATGGCTTGCTGCTGCTGGTCCCCGGCGACGACCGCGCCGCCTTTGGCATGGTGATGCGCAACAGCGACGGCAGCGAGGCCGAGACCTGCCTGAACGGCGTCCGCTGCGTCGCGCGCGCCGGGTTCGAGGCGCTGGGGATCGAGGCCGCGACGGTGCGGCTCAAGACCTCGCACGCCGATGCGGTCCATGACGCCGATCTGGCGCCGGGCGTCTATACGGTGCGCGAGACCGCCGGGCCCGCCGGGCTGTCGACCGCCGCCTGGCCGATCCATGGCGCGCCCGAGCGGCTGGTCGAGGCGGTGCTGCCCATGCTCGATGCCGGGCGGCGCTTCACTGCGGTCACCATGCCCAATCCGCATCTCGTCCATTTCGTCGACGCGGTGGACGAGGCCGAGCTGGTCCGTCTGGGCGGCATTTGCGAGGCCGCACCCGACTGGCTGCCCAACCGCGCCAATGTCTCCTTCGTGGAGGTGCGCGGCGACGCGCTGTTCGTCCGGACCTTCGAGCGCGGGGTAGGCCTGACCGACAGTTGCGGCAGCGCGATGGCGGCATCCACCTATGCCGCCTGCCTGACCGGACGGATCGGCTGGGACGTGCCGACCGTGGTGTTCAACCGGGGCGGGCTGGTCCGCGCCTTCGCGCAGGCGGACGGCATGGTCACGCTGTCGGGCAATGCGACCTATGAATGGGCGGGCTCGGTCACGGTCGACCTGGCGAGCGAAACCGCCAGCGACCTGGTGGTGGAGCGGCATTTCCCCGACGAGCGCGCGGCGTGGGAGGCGGCCCGGCGGGGGTGAGGGGCGCGGGTGTCGGGCGTGGCCTTCGACTTCGCTCAGGCTGAACGGAGCGGGGGAGATTTGTCTTTGGCGTGATGTTGGTCAGTCCATGCCCCTCCGCAAGATTTGCCCGTGCGTCCCTTGCCCCAAACTCCGTTCAGCCTGAGCGAAGTCGAAGGCCACGGGAAAACACGCGCGGCAAGCATCGACCGTCCCGATGCCCCTCGCTCGCACGCAACGCAACGCAACGTCCCGCCGACGCGTTATCCCACCATGCTCCCCGTCCGCCGCCAGATTGCCGACAAGATCCGCGACGTCGTCGGCAGTCGCGAACTCGACCTGACCCGGCCGCCGGGCGATGACGGGCTGTTCGGCCCCGGTTCGGCGACCTGGGCGGTGCATGGCGATTTCACCGCGATGATGGCGGGCGGCATCGCCTCGCTGCTGATCCAGATGCTCCATCCCGCCGCGCTGGCCGGGGTCTGGGACCATAGCGATTTCCGCCGCGACATGGCCGGGCGGCTGCGGCGGACCGCCGGGTTCATCTCGGTCACCACCTATGGCGCGACCGAGGCGGCCGAGCAGATGATCGCGCGGGTGCGTCACGTACATGACCGGGTGAAGGGCACGCTGCCCGACGGCACCCCCTATGCCGCCAACGATCCGCACCTGCTGACCTTCGTGCACGCCGCCGAGGTCGACAGCTTCCTGCGCGCGCATCGCACCTATCGCGACCCCGATTTCTCCGATGAACAGGCCGACCGCTATCTGGCCGAGATGGCGCAGATCGCGCGCCGCCTGGGGGCCGTGGACGTACCCGAGGACCGGCACCAGCTGGCCCGGTTCCTCGCCTCGGTGCGCGGCGAGTTGCGGGTCGATGCGCGGACCCGCAGCGTCGCCCGCGTGCTGCTCAACCAGCCCGCCCCCAGCCCCGCGCTCGCGCCGGTCAGCAACTGGCTGACCCAGGCGGGAATCGCGCTGCTGCCCGACTGGGCGGCGCGGCTGCACGGCCTGGACGGCGCGGTCGCGATGCGTCCCGCCATCCGGGCGGGCACGCGGCGACTGGGCGGCGCGATCCGCTGGGCACTGGCGGGCTAGGCTCAGCCCAGCCGCCGCAGCGCCGCCAGATAGGCGCGCATCCCCTCCAGCGCGCGGTCGGTCAGCACCATGAAGGCGCGGCGGCGATCGGCGGGATCGGGCTGGCGCGCGAACAGCCCTGCCTCGGTCATCTTGCCGATCCAGCGCAGCGCGGTGGTCGGCGCGACGGCGGCGGCGATGCACAGGCTGGACACCGACACGCGGTGCCCCTCCAGATGCGCGGCATAGAGATCGAGCAGCATGTCCCAGGCGGGCTCCTCGAACAGTCCCTCCCCAAACAGCCCGTCGCGCAGCCGCCGCGCGCGGATCATCCGGCGGACGATCTCGGCATCGCCCGGCTGGGCGCGCGCGGTGGCGGCGTGGAAACTCTGATGCCGGTCGCCGACCCCGCCGCGCCCCTCCTCCTCGCCCTGCACCGACAGCCGCGCCAGCACCTCGGCGATCCGGGCGACCTCGGCGTTCAGCTGGCGCAGCCGTTCGGATTCACCCTCATGGACATGGCCGTGCAGCATCGACGCGCCGCCATTGGTCGCCCCCGCCACCGCCAGCGCGGCGACCAGCTCCAGCTCGCTCGCGTCGCACAGCATCACGACGCGCGGGCCGAGCAGCATGGCGGCCACCAGATCGATATCGGCGGTCGGCAGGCTGACCAGCACCGGCAGGTCGAGCGCGGTCGCCACCGCGTCGATCCGCGCCAGCGCCACCTCCATCGCCAGCGCCTCCGCGCCGTGCGTGTCGATCATCAACAGCGGGCGCCCCGCCTGCCGCCCGATCTCCTCGGCGACTGCGGGCCAGTCGATCGCGCGCATCACCCGCCCGCCGGCCTGGCGCACCGCCTGCCCCGCCGCGCCGCTCAGCGCGGGCGCGCTGATGACGACGACCGGAAATCCGTCCCCATAAGGGTCTAGCTGTTCCACACCTGCTCCCCGCCGCCCGCCATGGCGGGCTTTCGATCACGGTCGCAGCATGACCGGCCCGGCGGAGCCGCCGCCCCGCCGTCGCCATCGTCGCTGCGACCGGGATGACGTCCGGGAGTCGACGTCAGTCCGAATCGGACGCTCAGCCGAGCGCCTTGACGATCTCTTCGACCATCTTCTTCGCGTCCGCCAGCAGCATCATGGTGTTGTCGCGATAAAATAGCTCGTTATCGACACCGGCATAGCCGACGCCGCCCATCGATCGCTTGATGAACAGCACCGTCTTGGCCTTTTCCACGTCGAGCACCGGCATGCCGTAGATGGGCGAGGACTTGTCGGTCTTGGCCGCCGGGTTGGTCACGTCATTGGCGCCGATGACGAAGGCCACGTCGGTCTGCGCGAACTCGGCATTGATGTCCTCCAGCTCGAACACCTCGTCATAGGGCACGTTCGCCTCGGCCAGCAGGACGTTCATATGGCCGGGCATCCGCCCCGCGACCGGGTGGATGGCATATTTGACGCGCACGCCCTCCTTCTTGAGCAGGTCGCCCATCTCGCGCAGGACATGCTGCGCCTGCGCCACCGCCATGCCATAGCCGGGGACGATGACCACCTGTTCGGCCTGGCTCATCAGAAAGGCCGCGTCCTCCGCGCTGCCGCGCTTCCAGGGCCGGTCGATCGCCGCCGCAGCCCCGCCCCCCGCATCGCTCGCGCCGAAGCCGCCCGCGATCACGCTGACGAAGCTGCGGTTCATCGCCCGGCACATGATATAGGACAGGATCGCGCCCGAACTGCCCACCAGCGCGCCGGTCACGATCATCGCCGTATTGTGCAGGGTGAAGCCCATCGCGGCGGCGGCCCAGCCCGAATAGCTGTTCAGCATCGACACCACGACCGGCATGTCCGCGCCGCCGATGGGCACGATCAGCAGAAAGCCGATGACGAAGGACAGGAGCGTGATCGTCCAGAAGATCCACGGCGCCTGGTCGCGCGTGAACATCGCCACCAGGATGACGATCGCGCCCAGAAGCCCCGCATTCAGCGCATGACGACCCGGCAGCAGGATCGGCTTGCCCCCCATATTGCCGTTGAGCTTGAGGAAGGCGATGACCGAGCCGGAAAAGGTGATCGCGCCGATCGCGACGCCCAACGCCATCTCGACCCGGCTGACGACATGGATGCTGGCAAAGGGCTGGCCGATCATCGGGACGACCATGTCGGCGATGTCGAAGGCGACCGGGTTGAGGAAGGCGGCACAGGCGACCGCGACGGCGGCGAGGCCGACGAGCGAGTGGAAGGCGGCGACCAGCTGCGGCATCGCGGTCATGGCGATGCGGCGCGCGGTGGTGATGCCGATCGCCGCACCCAAGCCGATGGCAGCAAGGATTTCGAGAACGGCAACCCAATCAATCTGAGAACCAAAGGGGCAAATTGCCTCTCCGATTTCACATGCCGTCGTCCAACCGGAGCCGATCGATGGCACATGCGTCACCAGCGTCATGACGACGGCAATCGCCATGCCGATCATGCCGAAGCGGTTGCCCCGCTGGCTGGTCGTCGGGCTCGACAGCCCGCGTAGCGCCAGGATGAAGCACACCCCCGCCACCAGATAGGCGAGCGAAACCCAGGGGTTCGCGGCAACGGACTCGACCGCAGGGGCGAGCGGCGCAGGCGGCACGGGGGCGATCACGAGCGCTTGTCCTTCTTGCGGTACATGGCGAGCATCCGCTGCGTCACCGCGAAGCCGCCGAAGATGTTGATGCTGGCCAGCACCACGGCGCCCAGCCCCAGCCACTTGGCCACGCCCGATCCCGTCGCCCCAGAGGATGCGGCGGACGCGATCAGCGCCCCGACGATGATGACCGAGGAAATGGCGTTGGTCACCGCCATCAACGGCGTGTGGAGCGCGGGCGTCACCGACCAGACGACATAATAGCCGACGAAACACGCCAGCACGAAGATCGACAGGATCGATACGAAGTCCATCTTATTCCTCCCCGAGGTGGCGGTTGGCGGCGGTGGCGAGGATATGGCCGGTCACGCCCTCGATGTTTTTCCGGATATCGATCGCTGCGATACGAAGGGTAATCAGGCCGCGATGTGCGAACCAGCGATCCCTGACCTCGTCGCGTGCCGGTCGATCGCCACGACCATGCGCTTCGCCATCCACCTCAACGACCAGTCTTGCCTCGTGACAGTAGAAGTCGGCGACATAGGGGCCTGACGGATGCTGACGCCGGAATTTGAAGCCACCGGGACGTCGGCGGAGTACCTGCCACAACGTGATTTCGGGTGCCGACATCGCCCGCCGCAAACCCCGCGCCCGACCGTCGATCCCTTCGTCGCCCTGTAACATCTCAATTCCTCCCCTTTAAGGGGAGGTGGCGCGCGCAGCGCGTCGGAGGGGTGTCCCCCTCTCGATAACGCGACACCCCTCCGTCAGGGCTTCGCCCTGCCACCTCCCCTTGCAGGGGAGGAATCAGGGTCACGACTGCAACCTCGGATTCACCACCTGCCCCCCTCGGGTCAGCCGGATCGCATCGCCGATCTCGGCGTCGAGCACCGGGCGCCCGGCGTCCTTATCCCAGAAGGCGGCCAGGAAATTGTGCAGGTTGCGCGCGAACAGCGCCGAGGCATCGGCGGCCAGGCGGCCGGGCATGTTATGGTGGCCGATGATCGTGACGCCGTGGCGCGTCACCACCTCGCCCGCCACCGCGCCCTCGACATTGCCGCCCGCCTCGACCGCCAGGTCGACGATGACGCTGCCCGGCCGCATCGTCGCGACCTGCGCATCCGTCACCAGCCGCGGCGCGGGGCGGCCGGGGATCAGCGCGGTGGTGATGACGATGTCCTGCCTGGCGATATGCCCGGCGACCAGTTGGGCCTGGGCGGCGCGATATTCCTCGCTGGTCTCGCCCGCATAGCCGCCGGTGCCTTCGCCCTCGATCCCCGCCACGCCCTCGACGAAGATCGGCTTGGCGCCCAGCGACTGGATCTGTTCCCGCGTGGCCGAGCGGACATCGGTGGCCGACACCTGCGCGCCCAGACGTCGCGCGGTCGCGATCGCCTGGAGCCCCGCGACGCCCACCCCCATCACGAAGACGCGCGCCGCCGGGATCGTCCCCGCCGCCGTCATCATCATCGGCAAAGCGCGGCCATAGGCGTTCGCCGCCTCCAGCACCGCCTTGTACCCGGCCAGATTGGACTGGGACGACAATATGTCCATCGACTGGGCGCGGGTGATGCGCGGCATCAGGTCCATCGCCAGCGCCTCCAGCCCGGCGGCGGCATAGCCCGCGACCGTCTCGTGCCGCCGGAACGGATCGAAGGCCGCGACCACCCAGGCGCCTTCGCCCACACCGCGCAGCCCCTCGGCCTCGGGCGCCTGGACCGCCAGGACGATCCCCGCCCCCGCCAGCACCTCTCCGCGTTCGGCGACGGTCGCGCCCGCCTGTTCGTAATCGCCATCGGCGATCCCCGCCGCCTGTCCCGCGCCGCGTTCGACCGCCAGCGTCGCGCCCAGCGCGGTCAGCTTGCGCACCGTCTCCGGCGTGGCGGCGACGCGGCTCTCGTCCCCGGCCGTCTCCCGCAGCACCGCGATATGCACGCCCATCACATCACGCGATCAGCCAGAGGACGATCG